>Ga0315320_10001271_pt1 | contig 20972 bp, 14 predicted proteins | sample M140m21515metaG_FD_203458 | JGI IMG/M metagenome (GOLD analysis project Ga0315320, IMG submission 203458) | Ammonia-oxidizing marine archaeal communities from Monterey Bay, California, United States - M1 40m 21515 | ecosystem: Environmental > Aquatic > Marine > Coastal | place: USA: California... | reverse complement strand
ATGCGGGGACGTCGCTTACGTTGACGGGGTTGGTGCTCGGTTTGGATTGCACTCCCATCCCGGATGCTGTGGTCGAGATTTGGCATGCCGAACCCACAACAGTGCCTGTGGATGAACTGACCGCAGCCGACTCCGTTCCATACGACAATAGTTCGAGTGAAATGCGCTACCGTGGTCAAACAGCCACGGATGCGGCCGGCCAGTACAGATTTCAGACCAAGAAGCCTGGGTGGTATCTCAACGGAAGCACCTTCCGACCCATGCACATTCACGTGAAGGTCTGGGTGGGGGGAGTCGAACGCTTGACCACCCAATTATATTTTGAAGGGGATCCCTACATCGCGGGGGATGCATGGGCTGAGCCTGACCGTGCGCTCACCGTTACCACCGGTTCCGATGGGGCAGAATCCGCTGTATTTCACTTTACGGTAGCGGCATAATCAGTCTGACTGCGCCCAAAATGACCCCATTACGCGCTACCTTGTTGGCAGGAGACCCACCCAATGACAATTCTCGATGTACAGACGCGCCGCAGGTTTTTGATTCTCACCGGAACGGGGCTTGTCGGTGTGCTCGCGGGATGCCCCAAGAACAACACTGTGGTTGAAGACGACTCGAGCGGCGATATGGGTACCGATGCAGGCGGCAGTACCAATGCGGACGGGAGTTCCGATGCGGACGGGAGTCCCGATATGGGCGGGAGTACCGATGCGGACGGCAGCGCCGACGATTGTGAACTGACTGGGGATGACATCTCCGGGCCATTTTATCGAGATGGCGTTCCCATTCGAAATGAACTCGATCTGTATGGCGATGCTGGCATTGCGCTTACCCTGTCTGGGGTAGTGCTCGACACCGACTGCAATCCGATTCCCAATGCCGTAGTCGACATATGGCACGCGGATCCCACCACGAAAGCGGTTGATGACCTGATTGATTCGGACTCGGTTGATTACGACAACAGTTCATCAGAGATGCGGTATCGGGGCCAAACCGCCACGGATGCGGAAGGCCGATACAGCTTTCACACCAAGAAACCCGGCTGGTATCTCAACGGCGGCACCTTTCGACCCATGCATATCCATGTGAAGGTCTGGGTGGATGGTACCGAACGTCTGACCACCCAGCTGTATTTTCAGGGTGACCCCTACATTGTGGGAGATCCGTGGGCGAGTGCCGATCGGTCGGTCGCCTTGGTGGCAGATGGTGAGGGAGCCGAGTCGGGCACCTTTGATTTCACGGTCGCTTAGCGCCTGAGTCCCAGCCGACTGCCCATTACCCGAATCACAAAGAGTGGATTGCCCACCAGGTATCGACGCCACATGCGGGACGGATTGTCCCACAGTCGTGAGATCCACTCGGCATGTTCGGTGAGCCATGCTGGTCCTCGTCTTTCCACGCCGGAGACCACATCGGCGGTGGCACCCACACACCACACCACTGGTGCCTGGATGTGTGCACGGCGGGTGTCGACCCACATTTCTTGGGTGGGGCTGCCCATTCCAACCAAAACAATATCGGGCTTAAAGGCGTTGATTCGGTCCAAACACGCCGCATCTTCGGGACCGCTCTTTGGGTGAAACCCGTGGTCCGTTTGTATGTGTAGGTCGGGATGGCTTGCCCGCAGGCACTCCGCGGCTTCAGCGGCAACACCGTCTGTGCCGCCAATCCAGTACAGCCTCCAGCGCCCTTCTGCGTGGGCGGCCAATTCCCAAATCCAATCGGCACCGGTCATGCGCGCTGGAATGGATTCACCAAGCATACGGGCGCCCAGCCGTACGCCGTTACCATCGCAGTAAACCAGATCGGCATTGTTCAAAAAGCCCGCCAGCGCCATATCGGTTTGCGCCAGGTTCACCACATGCACGTTGGCATAGGTGATGGTTGCCTGTCCGCATGCATGAAGCCGGGTGATGGTTTCGATCAATTGGTCGGAGGGCATCGGATCGACGGGCACCCCGAGAATTTTGATGCGGCTCATGGGTACCCATCCGGGCCATCAAAGATCGTTGCGGCCGAGCCGAAGCGTGTGAGCCGATGAAAAAGAGATCGTGGCATGGATGGTAAGGGTAGACCCTGTGGCCACCGTTCTCAAGCCGCGCGGGTCACGATGATGGACCCCACTCCACACGCGAGCAGAAAGAAGCAGGGGATGGAGGCCATCCAAAGCTGCGCATCGGACACTGACATGGCGGGTCCGGGACCCAATTCACAGACCGTTGCGACGGCTATACTGGCGAGGACAATGACCATGGCTGGGAGCCACCGTCGTGACACACCCGCAGGAAGAACCGGTACCAAGCACAAAATCCAGATCGTGGCGATGAGGGTGGCGCCAACGCTTGTAGATAGGGCCAGCCCGACCAAACCGAGTGGGCCAATCAGCATCGTATTCAAGGTGAAGTTGATGGTGACGGATGCAATACCCAAGGTCAGAACCAAGGCCAGGTGCCGCTCTACAATGTGTGCACGAAGGGCGAGGGCCCCCATCAAGGCGGGAAGAATACCCGGAATGTAGTAGCCGAGAACATGCGCAGTCATGCGTGTGTCGCTCGCTTTAAAAGCGCCATGCTCGAACAAGACTTGAATCAATGCGTACCGCCCAATGAACATTCCTGCGAGCACGGGTGCGGCCAAGGTCAACGTCCATCGCATGGCTTGATCCATGCTTTTCCGTGCTTTTCCGTATTCTCCGTTGGCTGCATGATTCGACCAAGTGGCAAATCCAACCATCGCGAGCGTACTGATGAGGAGGGTTGTGGGGATAATTCGCGCTCGGTCTGCAAATTCGAGTGTGGCTACGCTGCCCTCGGTCAGTGTGGCTGCAAAGCCTTTGTCGATGACCAAATTCAATGCCACCAGGACCTCTCCACCCAGAATCGGGGCAAAGTCCCGGCCCACTTGACGGATGGAAGGATCCAGATTTGTGGTGGGTTCGATATCGATGCCACTCGACACCAGCCAGGTGCCCCACCACAATGCCTGAACGACCTCGCCGACAACCAACCCGATCGGAAGCGCATGGGCGCCGGCGGGACCGAGCAGTAGCCACGTGGTGCCGATGACGACGAGTGCACGGATGAGTGGGGTGACCGCCACTCGTTTGAATTGACGCTCCACTTCGCATCCTGCCCGCAACACGGCGCCGGCACTCGTCACCACCATAAATGGGAGCAACTCCCACAAGAAAGTTGAGGCCAAGGCTTGGGTTTCAGGCTCAAAATCTGTGTAATGTTCAAGGACCCATGGACCGCTCAGGCAGAAGCAGAGCCCCAATGCCAGTGCCAGTCCGCTCGACCACACCAGAAGACCGCCGAGCATTCGGGGAACCGTGTGAGGCGCTTCTCTTTTGGTGCGTGCCAGCGCCGGTGTCACCGTCGTGGCCACAGCGGAACCGGCCAGCACGACCGCAAAGGTCGGAAATGCGAGAGCCCAGAACCATGCATCGGTGATCTGATCGACCCCAAACCAGAGCGCCACCACCACGGGAATCAGAAATGCGGCCCCTCGGCTCGCGATGGCGATGGGGACAATGCTGAGTGTGGTGCGCCCTACACTTTGGGTCAATGGGAACCCCGTCCACGAATGATGGCGGGCAGAGTTCTTGCCAGCAAAACCATATCGCCCCAGATGGTCCAGTTTTGGATGTAGTCGATATCCAGCCGAACCATGTCTTCCATCTTGAGGTTTTGTCGGTCGGAGACCTGCCAGGTGCCGGTGATTCCAGGCTTGACCTTGGAGCGCTGTGCGAACCAGTACGCCAGTTCCGAGTCGTTATCGATCCCATCGAGGTCTCGCCAGGGAAGGGGACGCGGTCCCACCAGGTTCATGTCACCCCTGAGCACATTCAGGATCTGAGGCATTTCATCCATGGACCATCGGCGGAGATGACGTCCAATCGAGGTGATTCGGGGGTCCTCTCGCATCTTGAACAGGACGCCATCGGATTCATTTTGATTCTCCAGCTCTTCTCTCATGGCCTCGGCGCCTTCCACCATTGAACGAAACTTAAACATTCCGAATCGTCGGCCTCCATGGCCACAGCGCTCTTGGGTAAACAAGGACGGCCCGCCATCCGACAGTCGAATCGCCAATGCGATCAACAGCAGAAAGGGCAGGAGGACCGCACCCCCCGCACCAACCAATGTCAGGTCCAGTACTCGTTTGAGCCATGCACCACGGGTCGGGTAGGTCAGTGTGGTCAGATCCACCAGCTCCAGATCACCAAGATCTTTGAGCGCCATGCGTGGGTTGGCCAGCCCCCAGGTCGCGGGCATCTGCAGCAATTGCAGCCCCATTTGATCCACTCGGTTGGCGAGCAAGAGACCTTCTTCACGGTTGAGATGGTTGGTCGCTAGAATCACGAGTTGCACCGAATGCTCTTGGACGAGGGTGTTGAGGTCGATGGCCTCTCCCAAGATCTGGTCGGCCGGAACGGCGAAGAGTGCGGTTCCTTGGGCTGGGGCAATAAAGCCCACCAATCTGAACGACTGATGTCCGTACGCGGTAATTCTTGTGGCCATCTGATGGGCGCGTTCGCCCACCCCGACGATCGCGACATTTTGTGGCGTGAGCGTATTGGGGACTGTTCGTTGAATCTCCAAGAAGAGGAGTCGAGACAGTCCGATCAAGGTGGCCGATGTTCCGGTGAAAGCGAGCATCAGAAAACGAGACCAGGTCTGATTGCGCACGATGAATTGCAGGGTCAACATAAACAAGAAGACACCGACCATGCTTCGGACTGTGACCCCAAGCATTCGGGCGCCGGAAGTCATGCGGCTCGGGGTATATCCACCGGTGAGGTGGAGCATCGATATCCAAGCACATGCCAGAACGGCGCCTGCAGGCATGTGCGGGTTCGCGGTGATCAGGCTGCTCCAATCCACAGTTTGGAGGCCCTCGGGGTGCGGCCCGTAGTGACAGGCAAGCAGATGACTCAGCACGATGGCAGCAATGAGGCCTGCCACATCCAACAAGATGATGAGTACGCGGAGAAACAAGGTGTGTCCTACTCGATGACCGACGATGTGCCCTGTGCGCCACCAGTCGTTGCATTTCGGTAGATGGCTGTACCCGCAACAAATGGGGACAACGTGCCTTGTACGTCCTTAAAGTAGCGCCCAACATTGGTGATGGTCTTGGTGGGGACCACGATGATGTCTCCGCGCTGGAGAAAGACCATTTGTTCGGTGTCGCCCTGAGCGTAGATGGCTTTCACATCTACCGTGTACAGTTCGGGCTTATCGATACCGCCTCGAATCAGCAGTACATTATTGGTGCGCGCTGCCGGGTTGATTCCGCCCGATAGTGTGAGTGCTTCGAGGATGGACATCTGATTGGAGAGTTGAAGCACGGCCGGAGAAGTGACTTCTCCGATGATAAAAACCTTCTGATTCTTCAGTTCCAGGATGTTTACTGTGACCTGTGGGTCGGTGTAGTACTCCGAGATGGCACTTCCCAGATGCTCGACCAGTTGAGGGTAGGTCATCCCGCTCACCATCACTCGACCGACCAGGGGATAGGTGATGGACCCATCGGGTGCGATGGTCACGTCCATGTCTAAATCGTCATGCCGCCACACCCGGATTGAGATGCGGTCGCCCGGGCCCAACTGAAATTCTTCAGGCTGGGGGACCTTGCGCACCGCCTCGTCTGCGGCAGCAATGTTGATGGGGCGCTTGTTGCGCTTGCCCGCAGAGACTGGGGGGCACACGAGGGCTGCAATGAGGAACAAGAGGGGCATGAGTCCACGTCCAAAAGAGGGGAATGCGTACAGACGGTACCGCAAGCGAGCCGTAGAGGACACCCAAGACTCCCCCAATTGGTCTCGCGCGCGGTACGCTGTGGTCACGTGGCCTCACTTTCCTGAGGAAAGTACACGGGCCGTGTGGTGCGAATGGAACTCATTAAGCTGTACACTGCCCTGCTTCGCCGCCGCTGGTTGATCCTCCAGTCGGTTGGCTTTTTCGTGCTTGCAAGCTTGGCATTGGCTCTGCTTTTGCCCAAGAACTACAAAGCGAGTGCACGAGTTTTGGTCAGCAGTTCCGATACCTCCATGTCGATTTTGAGCGATTTGGGTTTGAGTGAAGTGGCTGCCGGGCTCTCCAGTAGTGCCGATGATCTTCAGAATAAAATCAGTATGGCGACCACGCGCCCCGTGTTGGAATCCGTCATCTGGAAGCTTCAGTTGAGAGATTCTGACGGGCGATCGCTCACATCCGACCAGTTCCTTGTCTCGGGCTTGTTTGGAGAGTTGGAAGCCCGTCCGAATATTTTGGTGACCCAACAGCAAGGTGCGGATCTGCTGGTCTTTGAAGCCAGGTCCAATGATCCGGAACTCTCACGGTTGATTGCCGATACCGTGGTCGCTGTGGCCATTGAACAGTCTCAAGACCAGGCCAGGGCCGAGACCCGAGGCGCCCGAATCTTCATCCAAGACCAACTCGCGGTAGTGCACGATGAGTTTGACCGTGCCTTGTCGGAGATTGCAGATGCGCAAGCGACCGAGCAGGTCATCGACCTGGACAGTGAAATTCGGGCAGCGATAGCCCGTATCAGTGAGTTGATGTTGTCCTTTGAAAACAACGCAGCTTCCATTCAGGACGTCCGGGCCCGCATCGCTGCCCAAGAGGCCTATCAAGGAAGGGAAGGAGTGGACTCGCTCTCTCCCGTTACGATGGGCACCAATGCGCGCATCAGTTTGCTTACAGAGCGGCTCAGTGGCCTCAAGCAAGAGCGTGCAAAAGCATTGACCACCAAGACTGAACGACATCCGGATGTGGTGCAGTTTGATGAGTTGATTGCGGCCTCGCGTACGGAGTTGGACTCGGCCTTGCGGGAGCAGCATGCGATGGACCCGACGGTGCAGAACCTTCGGGCTGAGCTCGCGGGCTTACGGCGGAAAGGGATCGAAATTAGCGCGGCCATTGATCGCACCACCACGGAGTTTGCGGCCTATCCGGACAAGATGCGGCGCATTGGGCAACTGAAGCTGGCTTCAGCTGCTGCTGAAAATGTGTACAAGAGTCTTCAGGAACAGCGGTACCAAATCGGTGTCGCGGAGGCCATGTTGGTCAGTGACCTCAAGCTGGTGGAGCCCGCACAGTCCCCCGATAGACATGCGAGTCCAAAGTTGCTGGTCAATCTGATCATGGGCTTCATCTTGGGGCTGGGTTTTGGAACGGCCCTGGTGTTCCTTTTTGAATACGTGGATGACACGATCAAGTCGCCCGATGATTTACGTGGAGTGTGGGGTCTACCCCGACTCGGTGTGATTCCCCGTCAGCGGTCAGGATCGCCCGACATCCATCAGTTACCGGCCACGGATCCGCTCACTGAATCATATCGAACCATCCGCAACAGTCTGATGTTTGCCTCGGTGGACAAGCCCATTCAGCTGTTGGCTGTGACGTCCGCCTTGCCTGGAGAAGGCAAGAGTACGGTTGCCAGCAACTTGGCGGTGAGCTTTGCGCGGGAAGGGCGACGTGTTCTGTTGGTGGATTGTGATTTACGTCGCCCCACCCAACACCGAAAGTACCCAACGGTCTCCAATCATCAAGGTCTGACCGATGTCTTGTCGGGCCAAATCGAGGCATTGGATGCGGTTCAGGACACGCCGATCGACAGACTGTCTTTGCTGACCAGTGGGCGGACTCCCGATGATCCCGGCCGCTTGATTGAGTCCTTGCGCCTTCGACAATTGCTCATTGATCTTCGCAAGCACTGGGATGTGGTTGTGGTGGATACCCCTCCGGTTCTTGTTGTGAATGACGCCTTGGTGACCGCACGGGCTGTAGATGGCATTGCCGTGGTTGTGGAGAGTGGCGCTACGAGTCGCAAGTTGGTGGCCGACATGCGGGGACAGTTTCAAGGCGCAGGAATCGAGCCTGTGGGTGTGGTGGTCAACAAGATGGACTTCTTCACCACTGGCTATGGCGCGTACATGCGTGCGTACCGGGCCTATGCGCAAACGACCGCCGATGTCTCGTTGTCAGTCGAAGAACCCGAAAACGATGTGGAAGGGGGCGTGGCATGATTTGGTTGCTCAGTCTCCTCGCCTGCGGGCCCTCATCTGAGGACATTGCGACGAACTTACGTTCTACGAATCCTGTGGTTCGTGAAGACACCGCCAAGATCGCCCGAAACTTTGGTTCGGATGCTGTAGAGGCTGCATTGATTGACGTGCTTGCCGACGAAGAGGGCAGGGTTCGATTGAATGCTGTGGAGAGTTTGGTTGAGTTGGATTGCGCTGAGGCGGTTGTACCTTTGATGGGACGGCTCGATGTTGAGACGAGTCCACAGGTTGAGCGGGCCATTGTGGATGCCCTTGGTCGCTTAGGGGATGCGCAAGCGGTCCCCGTGCTGATCGAACATCTGCAGAGCGAGATTGAAGACCCTCCACTCAACGTGATTTGGGCGCTGGGGGCGCTCGAGGACCATCGTGCCCTCGAGGTTTTGGCTGGATTGCGCTCGAGCTCAGACCCATATGTGATCTGGAATGTGAACCAGGCCCTCAGAAGTCTGCGACCCGCACCCGACGCCGGATAGATGTCCCCCCTTCTGTGGTTGATTGGTACCGCCTTCGCGACCTCTACGGCCGACGACTCACTCGACCCTGCGCTGAGTGTGGTGGATCGGTTGGCGCGCTCAACCGGTGCTGACGTACTGTATGGGGCCCGAACAGCGAGTGCGGTGGGGCTGGCGCAGCGGTGGTCTCGCGTTGTCAGTGAAAGCCCTGAAGTGGACGGGGTGCTCTTGCCTGAACTCCATCATGAGGACTGGACGCTGGCGCTTCGTCCAATGGGTCGATTGGTTGCGGGAGATCTTGTCCCCAGTCGCCAATTGGGGGACAGGGAGTTGGGCATGCTCGGCGTCCGTGCGCGCATGGATACGCGGGCCTATTGGCGCTCAGTAGAGGTCATGGCTGCACCTGAGCTTCGTGTGGATGAGTTCGACGCCATGGTGGCCTTGCCGTTGGGATGGGCAGGAATTCATACGACCCACTGGCGTGCAGGCTTTGGTGTAGAAGAACGCTGGATTGGGCCGGGTCGTCACGGTGGCTTGATGCTTTCCGATCATGCCCGCCCAGCGCCCCTCGGTAGCGTGGCGCATGAGGGCAGACTGGGGGACCGCTGGGGGCGTGTTCGCGCAGAGGCCGGTGTGGGCTGGCTGGATGCCGCTCGTTCCGATGTAAACAATCCAGGTTGGTTGTTGATGGATGTACGCTGGGCACCGCATCCAATGGTGGAGATCGGTGGAACCCGTATGAGTTTGTTTGCTGGTTCGGGTCGACCCGCACCCAAGCTGGGTCAACTCATTCTTCCGACAGATCCCCATGTGGAGGGGGATCCAGATGGATTGTTGCCGGATCAGGATGAGATTGCGGCCGTCGATGTTCGGCTGACCCTTCCGGTGGGGCCTTGGCTTCACGGTCCACGCTCGAATGCCGGCCAGGGATTTGCCTTGGACTATGTAGAGGTCTGGCTGCAATACGGCGGTGAGGATGTCATTGCCCGTTCGATTGGCCCGCTGCCAGTTCCATCACTCGCGGGTATCGCCAATTTATGGGGGGGAGAGGTCGGCTTGGGTGCCTTGACTGCCAACATTGAATGGGCGCGCGTGATGGACGATCGCTTTCGTTGGTACACTGGCCATCGGATTTATCATGAGGGCTTTGTCCAGTCGGGTCAGACCATGGGGCATCCCAACGGTGGAGACAGTCGCACATGGACAATGGCGATAAAGTGGATGCCCGGACCCTGGGGTGTGGAGGTGCTGGGAGCCGACCGAATCAAGGTGGGTGCAGTGGATATGGCGCAGGGTCAGTTGCGCACACTCTCCCTAGATGAGACGGCGAAGACCATTGGCGTGCGGGGCTGGTGGATGAAAGACGACCGAGGCTGGTGGCATGGAGGATTCTCCGTCGAGCAGACCAACAATATGGGGTTTCAACCCGTAGCAGCACAGCGTTCATGGAGAGTACATATCGGTCGATAGGAATCGTCTATGTCGACTACCTGCCGAAGATCCGATACGAAGCGCCCGAATTTGCTGGAGGAGGCCATATGGTCAAGCGTATTGGAACGGCACTCGCGGGCGGAATGATCGCTGGAGCAGTCGTTGGTTTGGGTGAGGCAATGTACATTCTCGGTGGCGCAAGCACCGGTGAGTATGGCGCTCTGTTGTACGCCACAGTCCTATATGGATTCTTGGGCGCGGGTGGTGGAACAGCCATCGGAGTGGGCTTGGTGGTGCTTGGCTTCTTGAAGCTCAAGCTGGCCAAGCACTGGATATTTGCACTCAGTTTCTTGGGGATTTTGTGTGGAATGGGCCTGGTGATCACGCGCTATGTGGCCAACAAAGCCATTTACCTCGAGCAGGGCGTCCCCATGAAGGGAATGCTTGTCATCCTGGCTGTGTATGGCGTGATCGGTCTTGTTGGGCTGTGGTTGGGACGTATTTTACTGACCCAAACGCCGTTTAAGATTCTGTTGACCTTGCGCGGAACGGTGGCGGCCTATGGAGCCTTGTTGCTTTTGACGGCGGTCTTCTCCTTCTCTCCAGACAAGGCGGCTCGTTCTGGAGAACTGGCACCTGAACGTGAACAGGATGCGGCCTTGGCTGAACGTCCCAATATGCTGCTCATCATGGTGGATACGCTTCGGGCGGACCATCTGGGATCCTATGGTTTCCCGACCGATATTTCGCCCGAACTCGACGCGGTGGCCCAAGATGGCGTGGTGTTTGAAAAAGCCTATGCTTCAGCCTCGTGGACCCGGGCGAGCACGGCATCGTTGTTTACGTCGATGACGCCGAGTGCCCATAGCTGTGACGTAAAGGTCGCTATGTTGCCGGATGACGTCACAACCATCGCCGAGGTTCTGCAGGAAAAGGGCTACATCACGGCCGGTCTGCCGAACAACATCAATGTGACTCGGTCCTTCAATTTCCAGCAGGGATTTGATTGGTTCGAGTATCAAGCACCTGCCTACATTGCGGGAGCAACGGAGTCGTCTAGCCAGTTGTCGATGTACAACGTGGTGCGGAAGGTGCGCGATCGCCTGACTGACGGGAAGAAGCGTGTGGAGGACTACTACCAGCCTGCCGATGTAGTGATGGGGGAAGTGAAGCGTTTTGCGACAGCCAACAAGGAGCGTCGCTGGTTTGCTTATGCGCACTTGATGGAGCCCCATGACCCGTATTTTGAGCGTCCCTTTACGGGGGAGGGCATCGGTCGTGCCGAGATGGAGCATCCTCCAGCAGAGCTCGCGCCTGCGATGCGCAAGGCATACCAGCAAGAGATCACCTGGATGGATGTGGAGTTGGGCAAGTTCTTCGACTGGATGAAGGCGGAAGGCTTGTACGACAACACCGTGATCATCATCACTTCGGATCACGGCGAAGAGTTTTTGGAGCACGATGGCTGGTGGCATGGAACCACGCTTTATGACGAGCAACTTCACGTGCCATTGATCGTCAAGTTGGCGAACAATCAGTGGGCTGGAACACGGGTTCCGTGGCAGGTCCGCCAGTTGGATGCACCCGCAACCATGGCAGTTTTGGGCGGCGCTCAGTTGCCCATGGATTGGCAGGGTGACGATCTCTTTGAAGAAGATTTCGCTTCGGTGGCGGCGGTACTGAGCGCACCACGGAACGCTCCCCAAGACGAAGCGAACCCCGCTGATTTGGATGAGAAAGCAATCGATGACATCGATGCGCCCCCAAGTCAGCCTACGGTGGCGGAATTGACCGATCATCGTGAACGCATCGTGCTGTCGGAAGAAAACTTTGAGGGGAATGTCCTGGCCAGTGTTCGTGGGGATGGCTGGAAGTACATCCGGGCGAACGAAGGCAATCCCCGTGGGCTCGCAACAGAAGAGTTGTACGATGTTGTGACCGACCCTGGGGAGAACACGAGTCTCGCCGGTCAGAATGGAAAGGCCCAATCGGAAATGTCTGCGTTGCTCCTCCTCGAACTTGAGAAGGGACGCAACGTGAAGGTTGAAGCTCAGACTGCAGAGATCACGGCAGATGACTGCGAGCGCATGCGCGCGTTGGGCTATATCGACGGTGATTGTAGCGATCTTAGTGGGGGCCCGGTCTCAACCGGAGCGAGCCCGGAAGGACAGTAATGCCCAGTGGTGCGCGAACCCTGATCGTCGGGCTCGACGGCGCCACCTGGGATCTGGCAGACCGCTTCATGGCGGAAGGCCGCATGCCGAATTTACAGCGACTGGTGAAAGAGGGGGCTCGGGCTCCCCTGAACAGCACCACGCCACCGATGACCTTGCCGTCATGGTCGAGCATGCTGACCGGATGCAACCCTGGGCGACATGGCATTTTCGATTTTGTGCGAAAGATGTCGGACAAGTGGCAGTTGGAATTTACGAATGCGACCCATCGTGCGGTGCCCACCTTGATGCGGGTGCTGAGTGACCGCGGGTCGCGGGTCGCGAGCATTGCGGTACCAACCACCTGGCCGCCAGAGGACATCAATGGGGTGGTGGTGAGCGGGTTTGATGGCCCGGTGTCTACCGGTATCGATGCCAGTTTCTGCCATCCTCGCTCGCTGTACAAAGAAATCAAGGAACGCTTCGGGGGCATGAAGTTTGCGGACTTTCAAGAGTCCTTGATCGATGAGCAGTGGCACGAGGATGCCCTGGATGCGTTGCTTCGAGAGATTCCCCGTAAGCAAGGTATTGGTGAGTGGTTGCTCTCCAGTGAGCGCTGGGATTGCTTTATGTTGTTGTTCGGTGAGTCGGACACGGTCTCTCACCACTTCTGGATGTTCCATGATGAAGACAGTCCGCGTCATCCACCCGAAGTAAAAGAGCGTCTAAGAGCAGCCATACCAGCCGTGTACGAGCGGCTCGACGAGGCGTTGGGCAAGCTCATTGAAGCCGCGGGCCCCGAGCATGTTTGTGTGGTTTCCGACCATGGCTTTGGGGGGGCAGGTGTTCATGCGCTGTACCTCAATCGATATCTGGAAGCCTGCGGCTGGCTCACGTATCGTCGCTCGGTTCAAGTGGATGGGTTGGCTTCCGGTTCCGGTCTTGCCAGTCGCATTCGAACCGCGGCCGCTACGCACTTACCGGCAGACTGGCAGGGGAAGGTGTATCGGGCGGTTCCAGACAGCGTGTTGGGTGGAATCGAGACCCGGAGTCGGTACGGCGACCTCGACTTGTCTGCAACCCGGGCTCTTTCAGATGAGATGAACTACGCCGCAACGATACGATTGAATCTGCCGGCGGAAGATGAAGCGATGCGTGCACAGGCCGTGGTCGACCTGCGGAAGGTCTTGCTGGCATGGGAAGTCGATGGCCATCACGTGGTGAAGGATGTGTTTACCCGTGAGTCCCTGTATGAGGGCAGCTGTGTTTCAGATTCACCCGAAATCATCATCGAATTGAACAATAGAGACGGGTACAGCTATACCTTGCTTCCTTCGGCTCGCGTGCCTGCGGGGACAACGTGGCGCGTACTTGAGCCCCATGAGTACGTGGGTGGTAAGGGCTTGGGTATGAATGGAACCCATCGCCAACATGGTGTCTTGAGTCTCTGGGGTGAGGGGGTGCGGCAGGGGGTCGAGGTTGAAGCCGATATGGCCGACATCGCGCCAACATTACTTAAATTGATGGGCGAGGCCATCCCTGCGCACATGGACGGTCGAGTGCTCGATGAAGCGTTGAGTCTCGGTGAGCCGACGGTGGCTGCCGCAGCGGCACCGGAACACCGTCAACCCGTCTCCGCGAGTGATGCGGAAGCGGAAGCCATCCGGCAGCGACTCGAGCGACTGGGCTATCTGTGAGCCAGGCGTCTTCTGCTCTCCGGATCGTACAGGTCGCCGCCTTCCCGTTTCCGAGTCCCCAGGGTTCTCAAGTGTTTGTCCGAGGAATGGCCCGTGCGCTGGCGGCCCGTTCCCACTCTGTGACCGTCGTCTGCTACGGCCACGGAGAAGGTGTGGTCGATCCCGATTATCGGGTTGTTCGCACTCCACGGGTACCCGGGTACAACAATTTGAGGGCTGGACCCGATTGGGTGAAGCCCTTTCTCGATTTGGCCTTGATTCACCGCATCGCGTCTGTGGATGCTGATGTGGTTCATGCGCACAATTATGAGGCCGCGATCGCGGCCTCCGTGGCCAAAAAGTTCACGGGAACCCCGGTGGTATACAACGCCCACAACACAATGGGCGAAGAACTGCCCAGCTATTTTCAGGGTGCCCAGCTTCGCTCTTTGGCCGGTCGATTTGGTCGTTGGCTTGATCATTCAGTGCCCAAGATGGCCGATCATGCAGTGGTGCTGAATCCGGGTGCCGTCTCAACGCTGCGTGAGTTGGGCTGCGATGCCGTGAGCTGTGTCCCGCCCGGGGTAGATTGCAGTGAGCTGGACGGTGTGGTTCCCGCCATCTTGCCCGAGGGCCCATGGGTGGTCTACGCTGGAAATCCCGATCGCTACCAGGACTTGGATGTACTCATTGAGGCCATGCAGATGATTCCAGAGGTGGGCTTGCTCATGGTCAGCGCCGCACCCTTGGATGATTGGGCCGACTGTGGGCTGACCCGTTTGAAGTGTGTACAAACGGCCGACTTTCATGAGGTCAAGTCCTTGATTGCTTCAGCGCAGGTCGCAGCGTTGCCCCGGACGGTATGCAGTGGCTTTCCAATCAAGCTTCTCAACTACCTTGGCTTGGGTATACCCGCGGTGGTGGCCGAGGGTTCGGCTCCATCCATGCCGGGTGTTGTGGCCGTGAAAAATCGCGATCCCGGGGCCATGGCTTCGGCCATTCGGGACCTCATAGAGGACCCCATGCGCCGGACCGCACTTGGTGATGATGCGCGCGCGCACGTAAGATCTGCGTGCACGTGGGGCGCGCGTGCGCGAGAACTTGAGGCCATCTATGCCGCTGTATTGGCCGTTTAGCGGGGAATGAATTTCATCCAATACTGTCGGATGTCTACGCTCGGAGGCTATACTTCGATTCGTGCACGGATTCGCGCGACATCGCGCGGCGCTCTTCGGGAGCGCGAAGGTGAGAAGATGAACACATGGAAGATCTCGTCAATGCTGACTTTGGTGGCGTTGGCGCTTGGTTGTGGAGAAGGTGCAAAGCCTTTCCTTGCCACGGGTGGGGCTGTCCTCCCGTCGGGTGATAGCGACGATACGGCTGCCCCAGATCCAGCCGACGGAGGCGCGGACGGTACCACGCCGGATGATGCCGCCGACGATCCCGGTCCCGATACAGGTGTGCCCTCGGATACGGGTGAAGAAGGCGACGAAGCATTCGATAATCCTGGTGATACCCGAAAGGCGGAACAAGGTGAAGGCGGTGGACTAACCATCGATCTGACCGACAATTCCGGAGACTCCAACCAAGAGCAAGAGTTCTACCTTGTCCTCGTGAACACCGGAACCGATGACATTGGCTACTCGCTTCGCTACGTTCGAACTGCAGAAGTCGACGAGGAAGAAGAGACTGAAGGCGATGGTGAAGGCGATATGGGTGCCCCGGATGAAGGTGGCATGGATGCCGGCGGTGGTGATGCCCCCGACGGTGGCGGTGCTCCCGACGGCGGTGGCGGTGCGGATGGAGGTGGAGTTGAGCCGCCCCCCATGCCGATGCTCAGTGTGGTGTCCCCCTCTGGCGTGAGTGGTTCAGATTCGGCCTTGGCCAAGGGTTGGCACAAGGCCCCCGCGGGCATCAGTCCGGTGTTGACTTCCTCGAGTACACCGCCCCCTCCACCGTCCGATTGGACTTTGGATGAAACCGACATCGGGGTGGCCGTTGATCACTTCCGAATTCGTCAAGATCCGGATTCCGACGATGTGTGTGATCCTGTAGAGGTCAAGCTCTGGGCCTTGGGAGACAACGCGGCCATTTGGGTCGACGATCGAATTCCGATTGACCAGTACTTTGACTGCGATGATCTCGATGCAGGTGTTGTGATTGATCCGTATGGGGCCGATGGGTTCAGCAACTGTGATCTGGAGACCATCGTCGACATTATCGACACGAACATCATGCCGAATGTGACAGCACTGTTGGGCGAGCCATCGGACGTAAATGGCGATGGGCGAGTGAGCATTGTGATCAGTGAGACGGTCAACGCCATTTCCATGGCGAGTGATGATGCGGACGATCAGGGTGACATGGTCGAGGCGTACACCGATCCAGAGACGGATCTTGAAGAATATAGTGCGGATGAAAACCCGTGCTCGGACGACCAAGAAGTGATCTTCCTCTTCGCGCCCGATGAAATCGGTGAAGCGAACCCAGTCTACGGACCCGTAACGGTCGATGAATACACTGGAATGGCGCTGGCCGGACGGATTGTACAGGGCATGGTGGAGCTGATTTCGTACAACCAGCACGTGTTGGTCAACGAATCCGATGCTGAAGAAACGTGGGTCACCAAGGGCGTATCGGCCGTGGTTGCAGACCTGCTTGGGTTCGGTGCCATCTATTACGATGATGCATGGGACTATATGGACGCCCCTCATCTATACAGCTTGACCGATGGAAATGAAGAAAACGCTGAATGTGGGGGCGACGATACCGGCATGTCGGGTGGTGGGGAAGAGCCGCCACCAAGCAAGACGGAAGATGAAGAGTCGGTTCTCAGTACATCGCAGCGCGGTGCTCAATATTTGTTCTTCCGCTGGTTGGTTGATGCGTATGGCACCGAGGTGCTGTCGAGTTTGGTTCAGACCGACTCCACGGGTCTGTGCAATATCGAGGAGGTAACCGAGGAAGAACTCAAGGATCTGGCCGTTGCATGGCAGGTCGCATTGCTCACCACCGGAAAAGAAAACATCGATGGTGATGAGCTCATGGATACGGATGAGTGGACGATGTACACGAGTCCTTCATTGATCACAGCACCCAGCTCCGATCCTGAACCCGGCGACTATTACGGCGCCAATGGATACCAGCGCGGAATCGATGTGGCGGGTACCAACTTGTACATGGATGAAGGCACCACTGATTCCGCCAGTGAGATCGAAGAGAATGCCGTTAAAATGAGCAATACGGACTATTTCACCTACGTTCCCGGTGTTCCGTTCTACGGGTATGTTGCTGGCGCCTATGGTGCGCACGTAGTGCGGGTGACGGACATTCCGTACCGAGAAGCCACATTGGAGATTCAGGCCTCGTCCGGCGATCTCAAGGGCGTCTTGATTCGGTGGAATGATCCGGGCCGAGAAGACTTCAAGGTGGAGGATGTGTTCTCCGCGCTTGACGCGAACAACATGGCGTTGCCTTCCCTGTATGACGATGGCTCCGAAATCACGGGACTGGGTACCATTTCTGGTGCGGGTTCAACGTACATTGTCGGTGCAGAAGACCTACAAGATGTCTACGACGCGGATCGTTGGCTACTCGACCTTACGGATCGGGATGCGGACGAAGAGATCGAAGTGGCCATCACAGTGGACCGTCGCTACGAAAATACAGAAGGCGATATGTCTCCGTATGATCTGTGGGCGGCCGTCGTTCCGACCTCATTGCTGCCGACACCCACCTATGAAGGGACCCGTCGTGGAGACTGCGATGAGGGGGATGACTTTGGATATCCCTCTTTGATGTTGGACTATCTGTTCTATCAGTTGTTGCTGAGCAGCGACTCTGGCGCTGCAGGTCTAACGGCAGACTTTGATGCATGCGGACGGCAACAGTCCTCAACGTCGGACACGGGTGGAATGGAGGATACCGGTTGGGAACCACCGACCTGTGGTGCGGACTGGGACCGTGACGAGGTGTTGGACGTCGATGAACCGCGACCATCTTCGCTACTCGAACAGGTCATGGTCATGCAGTGTACCCTTGCCGGTGGAGATTGGGAGTCCGTCGAGCCCTACGAGGCGGAAGACTTCATCGATCAGGACTCGGTTGACTCGGATGACAGCCCGTATGTTGATCGGGTTCGGAACCTCGGCGGACAAAGTGGAGATTCAGAGGAAGAGGCGTATCTTGAGACGACGTTGGCCGGTGGTGCCAAGTACGTCATCGTTGTGGGTTCGGGAACAGAAGAAGGCCCGTATGAGCTTCGGGTGAAGCAGCTTGACTGAGCCGCCCTTGGCCGCCCCAAACACTCCAGAAGAGCAACGCCGCGCTGTGCTGCTCTTTCTGGCCACCTTTGCTTCGGTCTTTTTGGTGTACGGTTTCCAGTGGATGGGAGCGAATCCATTGGTGGATAAAGAGGCTGCCGTGGGGAGTGCTCAATTCTCCATCGCCCTTATGGCCATCTTGTTGAGCCATGAGATGGCCCATTATTGGGTCGCGCGCGCCCATGGATTCGCTCTGTCGCTGCCGTATTTTTTACCATTCCCTGCAGCATTTGGAACTTTTGGCGCGATCATACGACTGCGAAGTCTCCCCAGAAATCGAACGGGGTTGCTCGAGATGGGTGCTGCAGGCCCTCTCGCGGGCTTTGTTGTTGCGGTGGCGGCCATTGCGCTGGGTTTACCGAATACAGTAGAGCACTCCGTTCCCCAAATGGTGTGGGATCCAGCATTTTTGGATGCCTTGCGTGCGCCCATCGAGACGCCCACCGGAATCTCTGCATGGTTGGCTTCGATCTTGCCCGCTTCAGGGCCAAACGAGCTGCCGCTGATGGTATTGGCCAATCCACCCATCATGGACATCTTGGGAATCGCTGTGCTGGGAGAGGCCCCGTCTCGCTATGCAACGCTTGACCCACTCGCCACAGCCGGTTGGGTGGGATGCCTGCTCACGGCAATCAATTTGATCCCCATCGGTCAGCTCGACGGAGGCCATATTTTAAATGCGATCGCCCCCTCTGGGGCCTCGTTGGTCTCAAAATTCCTATTGGGTGTGGCGCTGGCGGCATCTGTGTTGTGGATGGGGTGGGCATTTTGGGGGATTCTCCTCCTCGTCATGGGTGCCTGGGTGAGTTTACCCGTGCCTCATACGCCCAAACTGACCCCGCGTGCCTGGTTTCTTGCAGCGTTGGCAGGGGTTTCTTTTGGGCTGAGCTTTATGCCCACTCCCATTGAGATGGAGGGATTCCCATTGGAATCCATCGAATGGGTAGACGTCGATGGGGAGCCAATTTCAGCCAACATACGGTCCGATCTTCAAGCGGCCTTGCGTGCCCGGTTGGACCGGCCCGCCTCACAGAGGTAATAAGCCCGGGTGAAACACCTTTGGCCAATCTGTATCGTGACGCTCTGGTTCGTGTGCGGGGCTGTGACCGCCTCTGCTGGGCAGTTTTATTTGGAGTTGTCTGAGCATACCGACCGGGCTGCCGCGGAAAAAGTCCTTATCGATTACGGCCCCGACGGCGAAAATATGCGGGTGAGTCGTCGATATGTGCGTGGGCAAGGGTGGCTATACGTGGTCCGACTGGATGGGTTTGAGGACAAGGGCACGGCTGTATCTGCGGCGAATAGTTTTGCTGAGGAGGGCCAGGTTGTCCGTGTCATCGAGGGCCTTGGCTACAAACGAGTGACTGTCGAGGAGGTTGGCGCCAAATGGACGGCGGCTCCTGCACGCTCCGTCGATAAAGAAAAGGCCACAGAAGAGTTTCCGAATGCCACCCAAGTTCTTCGTCTTGCGGCAAAGGCGCATGGGGGAAAGGCAGGCGGCTCAAGAATGCTTCAAGAGATTTCTGGTGTCCGATTTTCTTTCGACTCCCGAACGGTAGTCGGCGACAAAGAATGGAAGGTCAAGCATACATTTCTACGGTCGGGTGGGAAGGCCCGGCTTGAAGTCGATGTGTTGAAAGGGGATGGGGTCTCCAATACCGTGGTTCTGGCTGCGCCCGACAAGGCCTGGATCGCAACGCACGAGATGGTTCGCGCGCGAGATGGTGTTCAGGCTGCTGAAATGATGACGCGTTTTGCACCAGAGACCGGTCTCTTGTCTATTCCTCTGGGCTTTGCAGGCGATATTCGCGAGGCATCTGAGTGGCGAGGTCTTGCGTCATCGGGTCGTGTGAGCCATCAGGGTCGCCCCCATCTACGCGTGACGCCAAACCCAGAAGAGGAAGGCAAGCAAAACCCAATGGAAGCGGCGTTGTTCGATGAAGAGACTCATCGATTGGCGCAGGTGACCTGGGTTACGCGTGGCGGTCGTGTGACATTTCAGTTCGGTGAGTACAAGTCAATTGCCGACAGTTTGGTGGTTCCTCACCGTGTTCGGGTGGAACGGAATGGCCAGTTGGTAGAGGAGATTGAAGTTCAAGAATTCGACTTGAATCCCTCATTTGAAGGCAGTCTTTTTGGGGAGCCAACTGTATTGCGCGGACGCAAGCACTGAGAACGCATTGCGTCGGTGCCGATAGGATGCCTGTAGGATCAATCCCTTGCCCACTTTCGCGGCCAGGTTAAACCGCCGGGGCCTCTGGTTCTGTGCGCGTCTGGCGCGCACGGTTTTGGTGGAATGCTGGCGTAGCTCAATTGGTAGAGCAACGGTTTTGTAAACCGTAGGTTGCGGGTTCAAGTCCCATCGCCAGCACCATATGTTCTCTTTCATTGTTGTTACTGGATTCAGGGCTCATCGTGAACCTGGATTCATACCGATTGCCTGGGGGTGTGCCCGAGCGGTCAAAGGGAACGGGCTGTAAACCCGTCGGCATTAGCCTACGGTGGTTCAAATCCACCCGCCCCCACCATTCAGTCGGTTTTTTTTACGCGGGAATAGCTCAGTTGGTAGAGCATCAGCCTTCCAAGCTGAGGGTCGCGGGTTCGAATCCCGTTTCCCGCTCCATTTTTTCACTCACAAAACGTGCCCATGTAGCTCAGCGGTAGAGCACCTCCTTGGTAAGGAGGAGGTCACCAGTTCAAGTCTGGTCATGGGCTCCATCTTCAAAACCAATTCAACGCGGAATGAACCCGCAGAGGAAAAACGACATGGCCAAGGAAAAGTTTGATCGGAGCAAGCCCCACGTAAACATCGGGACCATTGGTCACGTTGATCATGGGAAGACAACCCTTACAGCAGCGATCAC
>Ga0315320_10001267_pt1 | contig 20996 bp, 9 predicted proteins | sample M140m21515metaG_FD_203458 | JGI IMG/M metagenome (GOLD analysis project Ga0315320, IMG submission 203458) | Ammonia-oxidizing marine archaeal communities from Monterey Bay, California, United States - M1 40m 21515 | ecosystem: Environmental > Aquatic > Marine > Coastal | place: USA: California... | reverse complement strand
CTTCAAGTTTTTTAACGTCATCTCTTGTTTCCATAATAGTGTTTCTAACGTTAATATCTTTCATGTTAAACTCCATACGAGTTACATCAGGTTTTGGAAGTTCTTTTGCCTCAGCAATATCCGCCTGTAAAGCAAACCACATACCTATAATACCAGACAATGCAAAGCCAACCGCTATCAATGTTTTGATGCTTATGTTAAAGCCAGTATCTTCGTTTAATTCTTTCGCCATTTTTGTAAATTTGTTATAATTAAAAGATTACGTAGTTTACTCCAAATTTAAAGTCGTACCACGTTCTATTCCAATACTTATTGTATTTTCCTTCTGTAAAAATACCTAGGTGTTTATTTAGCTTACAACCAAGTATCAAACCACTGCTATAATCCAACCATTGGCCTTCGTTATACTTCTCATAAGAAAACTCACCATTGTCTACATGAAACGGCATTATACTAGCCCAAGCATGTGACCAAAATGATTTTGTGTAATAGTAGTAATCAAAACCTAAAACAACAGAGTGTTGTATTGTTTGACTTAACTCGTTACGTTTTCTTTCTGTATAATCAGCTAGCATAGTTGGCATAACAACCTCTTCCCAAATCTCTTTGCTTGTAGCAACGAGTTCTCCATCAGGAGAAAAATACTCACTAGCAGCTACATCGACATTATAGCCTTCTTGTAGTGCTAGGTAAGTGTAATGTATATTGCCATTGCTGAGCATCCACTCTTCCAAAGGATCATATCCATAAGGTTCGGATAGCCTTTGTGCGAGCCCAGCGTTGAAGGACAATTTGTCATTAACTTTATACCTGTATCTTTGTGATGTTTCAAAGTATTTAATATCAGCAAAACCATCTTCTAAGTATTCACCTTTTAATATAAAATGCTTTAAGCAAAATTTTTCACCACAACCATCATCACCAACAAATCTTATAAAGTGATGCTGGTCTAAATATTCATTACCTTGTTGTCTTTTATAATCTACTTCAAATAAAAATTCTAAGCCACGTACTTTACCCACATTAGCACCATCAGACCATGATTCTTCTGTACCATCGTAAAACGTGCTTGCTCTGTTTTCATAACCAAACCTTGCAATCTTACGTATACCTAAAGCCAAGTTGTAATCATAAGGTGTTTCTACTGTTACAGTTTCTAAACCATTAGTTACAGAAAATACATCTATATCTGACACAGAGTTACCACCATTAGCTGCAGCATAAAACGTAGCAAATTTAAAATACTTTTTTAAGTTTACCTGTGCGCAACATTCTTTTGGCGTTGCACAAGCGACAAATGCTATACACAATATTGCAATTAGTTTTTTCATGTTTTTATTTTAATTTCTAAGTTTGCCTCTTTCTTTACCTCTTTCCTTGCCTCTTTTTTTAACTTTTGTTTTTGCTTTTATTTCTTTCATTTTTTCAGTATCACCAAGGTTTAAGTTCCAAGTACTATAGCCAATTAAAAACATTAATCTTTGCATGGCCGTGTATTGATTGTCAGATGCATTTCTAAGGTTTATAGTTTTTTGATACAATTTGTTTGTAGGTGCTGTAGTTATAGTTTGCGTATAATTCGTAACAGCAGACCACATAGGGTTATCTATATCAAAAGTTTCCATTTGTTCAATAACCTTTTTATTATAATTTAAAGTTTTTTCAGCATTTACAATTCTTCTAGCTTTAATACCTACAACAGGGGAAAAGTTTAGCATTTCCATTATAACAGCGCTTTCATCTTTATTATAACCAGCTTCTCTTTGTTCTAAAAACTTAATAGTCATATTCTTTAAAGTAGAAACTGCAACACCATATATACCGGATCCTCTTAATATAGTGTCTATTGTCCCTTGTATAACTCTTTGTTTTTTACTTAAATACGCCTCTACTCTTTTATCCTCGTCTTCATCGTCAGTTCCAAACATTACAGCAAATAACGCTGTTTGTAAGCTGTAAAATATTAAGTTTTGTATAGCGCCGTAGTATAATATCCTAGACATATTAGACATGTCACTTTGCACCTGTGTAGTGTTAGGTGGCGTTATTCTTCTGTTTATAAGATCAGAACCCGCTTTTTTAATTATTCTATTATACTGTGATGGTGTGTTTAAAAAGTTTAAAACCAATTTACCTATCCACATAGCTTGTTGCTGTGACGTCATATAAGGTTTTGCAGACTGTTGTGTTGATTGAGTTATTTCTTGGAAATCATTAAAAGCTTTTGCTTCAGCTTCTTTTTGACTTAAACCTTCTTTTATGTATTTGTTAACTCTATTTCTATAAAAAGTAGCGCCACCAGTTGCAATTGCAATATTATCACCAATTTGTGTAGGTAAAAAACCTATCTTTAGTGCTTTACCAACTATAACAGCTACTTGATCAAACAAATTATTTGGCCTAGCTTTTTTAATAGCCTCTGCAAGTTCAGCACCGTTAATGTCCGTTTGCAAACCACCACGCCTTTGCTTTAGCATGTCTGAGTTAAATATCATTGCAAAGTCTTTCCAATATTGTTTTTGGTTAGCAAAAGCCATAGCTGCTGCAAATATATTATTGTCAGCAAAGTTTAAATAGTTAACGTTAGAAAGTTGCTGTAAAACCGAAGATCTAGTGTTAAAAAACATAACACCAGAAACAGAAGCGTTTAACCAATTCATAAATATATTTGGTTTTGCACTAGAACCTTTTGGTCTATTAATACCTGTTTTAATTCTATATAACATGTCTTCTAAAGCTTCTCTAAAAGGCTTGCCATATGCAGCTTCGATTTTATTTAAATTTTCTTCAGAAAATATTATATCAGCATTTTCGTTAAACTCAGCAAAATAACTTGTCCTACCAACTCTACCAGTTGCGTCTACTAAATCTATTCTTATGTTACCAGTTTCCCAGTTTGGGCCTGGATCTACATATGTCTCTTGTTTAGATATTATATTTAAAGCCTCTGCATAAGCCTGCAAACTAGGGTCTTGCTTTACTATATCAACTAGACTAGCTTGATCAACTTCACTTAAACCAGGTATTTTATAACCATGCTTGTCCCATAAATAAACTCTTATAGCGTCTTGAAATGTGAAGTCTCCATCAGGTGTTTTTTTAATAAGCTTTTTTCTAACATCGGGCATTTGTTTGTTTAAGGCTTTATAATCGTTTGCCACGGCTTGTTTAGCAGCGTCTATTTCTCTATGCGCCCTATTTAATGGTCTAACTAAAGCTTGTTCAAAAAACTTTCTATGAGCATCACCTTTTCTACCTTTACCCATAAAGTTGTATAACAAACCTACAAAATCCTCATGTGACGGTGGTATAAACAGTCTAAATTTACCTTTATCAGCACCACGTTTTCTAGCTTTAGTCGCTGCAAATCTTTTTTCAGATTTAATACCAGTAACATCTTGTAGTATGTTGTTAAAATCTTCATTAATAGTATTGCTAAAATTAACTTTAGCTTGCTGAACTTTTGATTTAACATCAAACTGATCTAACATGTTTTTAACCGCCTGCACGTTTTGTAAAGCATCGTCAGCAAAATAAAAATCGTTGTAACCTTCACCAACCTTTTCAGCAACCCACAAAGCTTTTGCTTCAGAAGTAGAATTAGCTAATCCAGTTATATTTTGTATTGGAATATCTAGTCCTTGAGATTTTAAAAAAGCTTGTATTGCTGGTGCAGACTCTGATGGACGCGCTGTTAAAACAAACATGTCTTTCGTTCCAAACTTACTGTCTAGTTTTTTTGCTTTATTAAAAAGAGGTGCTATTTTACCATCTATAACTTCATTAAATTCAGAAAAATCAAATTTATAACCTAAGCCTAACAAATCTTCATACGTACTAGCGTATTGCTCTGGTGTTAATGTTCCCTTTGTACCTTCTGGAGTTGTGTATCTAATTAAAGATTTACTAGTAGCTAGCGTGTCATCAAAATCCAAAATAGTTATACCTTTTGTTTTACCTATAGATCTAGAAGCAGAGATAGACTTGCTAAAAGTATCAATTTGATCTATATTTTTGTTTATTTCTACTTTTGCAAATTCATTTATAAACTTTTTAGCATTTTTCTCAGTTGTTTGTCCAGTAAAAATTTCAAATAATAATCTTTGTTGTTGTTTTATAACGGCTGGTGTTGTTTTTTTAGCAGCAACATCAACACCATATTCTTGCGCTAGTGTTTTACCGTTGTCAAGCTTTATAACATTAGGATCAATACCACCGTTATTATTGTTAACATCTTCGTTGATGTATCTTATCCATACAGGTATTTTACCAAGCAATACATCGATAGAGTATTTTTTAGGTAATTTAGAAGTGTAATCGTACTGAGTCCCATCAGGTCTAGTACCTCTTAATTTTTTATCATAAACATCTGGTAAAGACCCTTGAAAATAAGACTTTAAAGCGTTGTCGTAGTATTTTTTGTTTTTATCAAACAAAGTTCCTTCTAAAAGTCTAGTAAATAAATAGTTGCCAAAAAAAGTAGCTGGTTCTGTGTGCTCTTCTACGTTAGCTAAATTTAACAAGTTAAAAAATCTAATAGGAGACATAGTCCTCATAAAGTGTCTTTGCTGCGAGCTTGTTGATGATAGCAAAGCAGCTATTAATCTAGCGTTAGCAGGGTCTTCTTTTACAGAAGCCTCAAAAGCTTGCCATATTTTTTTCATACCTCTAGACTTGCTTTCGTTAAACTCTACATATGTTCCATTTAAAAGTTTTTTAGCTATATCTTTGTAAGACAATCTTTTTAAAGCATTTTCTATGTCAATATCTGGTTCTGCAAAAATATTTTTACCATAAACTTGTTCTGCAGACTTAACAGCGTTTTTAGTCTCTGTTGTGTTTACATAAGGAAGGTTTTTAGCGGGTACTCTTTTTTCTTGAGCTATACCTTCTGAAACATCAATAACTTTTTTAGTTGTTCCTGTAAAGTTCCCTGCCCATAAAAAGAAAGATTTAGGCAAATACTTACCTAAAATCGGATATACTTTTGCAACATACTCTTTTCTACCCTTATCAGTATTCATGTTTATTGGTTCAAAACCCCAAGAGTCTTTAAGGATAGCGTTAACAGACCTTCCAGGATCTACTGTTTTTTTAATAGCTTTGTTTTGTAAAGTTTTTAAATCTTTAATTTCACTTTTAGAAAACATAACTTCAGACTTACCATCTTCTAAAACACCTAACACATGTGATGGGTTAGATTGGTCAGCTACTAGTATTTTTCTAACGGCTTGGTTTGTCATCATCTTACCTGTTAAGTTAGCTAATGCTAAAACTCTAGCCGATGTGTTTCTATCGGTACGGTCTGGCTTACCATCTATAATGCCAAACACTTCTAAAAATTCTTTTTTACTTATATCGTTTTTTACTTGAACAGCTAAACCAGATCTACTACCTGTTTTTGCTGCTTTAGCTCTTTCTGACTTTGTATAAAAAGCTTTTAACAAGCTGTTTGGAACACCAGTCGCTGTGCCACTAGCCGTTGTTCCTTCTGGCATCATTGCTATCAATAAATCTGCGTTTTTGTTAATAAACATTTGTGCAGACTGCAATTCTTTTTTAGTTATGTTTGCTAAGCTAGTTAATTTTTTAGGCGATATACCAAACATTTCACCAGTTATTTTAGGGGTTAAATCTTTTAATGTTTTAAAGTTTAATTTATCTAAATTAAGTTTAGAAAAAATATTCGCAATAGCTTTGTCAACTTTATTTTCAACTCTTAACCTATCCGCTAGTACTATTTTCTTTTTCTTTGGCTTAGTTTGAACCTCTACGTCTTTAACTTCTTCAGCTGCAACTCCTTTGGCCTCTGTAACGTCTTGCGTAAACTCTTCACCTAAAACTCTTCTTGAAGCCTCAATAGCTCTTGCTGGTAAAAACTTATTTATATAAGCAGCTAATGGCACACCAGATTCTATTTTGTAATCTCTAATCAAATCTAATATACCACGAGGACCTATTTCTATTTCACTCATTAAAAGCTCTTTATCAAAGTTAGGAGCTTCTCTACGTTTATCAGCAATTCTACTAACTATAGGTTTAAACTCTTCTATTATTTCAAAAGCACCTCTAGCTCCTTTTTCCTCGTAAATACTTTGCACTTTATCAGAAGCTGTTTTAGAAAAAGAAGATCCAGCTGCAGTTTTATCACGCCCAGCAAACTCAACCATACTTTCGCTAAGCCTACCTGCTTTAACGCTTTTACTATATTCTTTCATAAAGTTAAAAGCTTGCTCGCCAGTTTCTATGCTTAGTTTTTTGTAAGGTGTTTTTTCTCTAAATATACCAAAAGCAATATTATCTTTTATTTTATCAAAAAAACTTTTGTTATCTTTGTAAGTTATATTGTTTTTTTCGTCTTGTATAACATCAGACAAAGCTGTAAACCACTCTGAAGTTTCGCTAAGATCGATAGTGGTTTCTCCTGGAATTATATTTCCTTTGTCATCTTTTTTTGCGTAAGCAGTCCTAAGTCTTGTGTCAATTAGATCAAGAACATCTTGCCCAAGGTTTGTGGCTATTTGACCTTTAAACTCTTTTATAACTATTTTTCTTTCAGCAGGTTTCATTTGCCTTAAAGCACCTTCCATAACAGCATGCAAAACTTCATGAGAACCAACGTTCATAGCACCGTATTCAGCTGCTATTTCTCTATTAATCATTATTTTACCACGACCATCAGCATCTCTCACAACATTAACACCATCACTGTTATTTGCTTGTTTTGCAAGTCTATTAGCCTCTGTTTCTATTTGTTCTTGTGTCATGTTAGACAAATCCATGCCAGCCATAACCCTACTTACATAAGCACCTACATATTCTTTGTTAGTATCAAAAGCCTCATAAGGATCGTAATCTAATTGCTCACTACTTATTTCAGCAAATTGCTCTGTATCTTTTAAGTATATTTTAACCCTAGCTTTTTTAATTTCTTTACCGGCTTTCGCTCTAGCTCTAACCTCTGAGGTTCTACCATCTACACCGGAGTATTTGTTTATAATAATTGCTATTTCGTCTTGTATTGCTTTGACTTTTTGATCAGCACCAGGTACAGCGTAAGCATCTTTTTTAGCTGCGTCAGCTTTTGCTTTTGCTAATTCTTTTTCTTTTTCTATTAAAATTTTTCTATCGTTAGGATCACTTACTTTTGGGTTTATTTGAGAATCTATATAAGCATCACCCTGTCTTCTTTTAACTAAACCATCTAAAGACTGATCGTTTTCAACTTTAACATTAGCGGCCGCTAAAGTAGCATCGTCCATTTTGTTTATTTCTTCAACAAACCTTTTTTCGCTAAACTGTTGTTTTCCAATTTTGTATATACCTTGCTTTTTTAATAGTTTAGGTAAAACAGTAACCCCTGTTGTTGCTATACCTTTTTCAGCAATACCTTCTGTTAATATTTCTCCAGCTTCGTACTCTTGCCCACCAAAAGTTTGACCAGCTATTTCACTAGCTATACCACCACCCATAGCTTGGGCTGTTGCCTTTAAATTTCTTTTTGTTGATGTAGATATTTTACCAACCGCACCTCCGGCAGTTCTTCCAGCTAATAAAGTAGAAAAACCATCTACAAGACCAATAGCTATACCACGCCTAATAGATCTTCTTTTTAAAATATCAGCTCTGGTACCAACCATGTCTAGCGCTGTGTTACCGTTTGGATCTTTAAAGCTTATTACTTCTTTATTTTGTAATAATGATTTTATGTTTTCTGGAGTAAACTCTTTACCTTCTTTTGTTAATTGCTCTTGCATTAACTGAGAGTATGTTTGTGCAGCGTCCATACTTCCAGATACACTACCCATAAATCCAGATAAAAAACCTAAAGCTTTACTAATACCTGGTAACTTAGACGTAGCAACACCTCCAATACCACCAACTAGAGCTCTACCGGCAACATCTGGAGATGTAGCGAACGAAGCCACCATATTTCCCAAAGAAGACAGGGCTACGTCTCTAATGTATTTTGGATTTTCAGCAACTCCAACCATAAAAGCCATTACACCACCATCTTTCTCTTTTATTTGCTCATACCTAGAGCTATATTTTTTTACAGCATCAGTTTGCTCTGGCATGTTGTTTGCGGCATCAATTAAAGCAATAAAATCTTCATCTGTTGAAAACTGCTCGTTATTCATTACGTTCCAACCAGCAACAGTTGACTTGGCTTGACTACCACCAATTTCAAATAAAGATCTATACATTTCAGATATATTTTCAGCCGCAAAGTCAGTCACAATATTATCTCCCATGCCAAGAGCCTGCAGGTTTGCTTTAAAACCATAATAAGAGGGCTGTTTTTTATCTGTTTCTTTAACTTTTTGTATACCTTTATCGCTTTCTTCTTCAAATATTCTATCAAAAAAAGTAGACACATTTGTAGAAGCTGCATAAGCCATAGCATCTTGTTTAACGTCGTAAGACTGAATACCTGTTTTTAACTCGTCAATTTCCTCTTCATTATCCTGCTCTTTTTTTGAAGCTTCAATGTCTTGGTTTATGTTGTTAACCCAAACTTTAGGGTCGCTTTGCGTATAATTGTTTTCTTTCAAATAATTATATACATTAACCTGTACATTAGGGTTTTCAAAAAAGTTAGACTGCCATGTGTTAAAATCACTGGTAGTCTTACCATCACTCGATAGTGTATTCCAAATATTTTCTAATATTCTACTCATATTTTTATTAACCTAAGTCTAAGTTTTTACCTAAACCAACCTGGTCAAATCCAATTTTTTTAGGTATTTCACCGTAAGTTATCACTTCAACAGGCTCTTTGTTTAAGTTAAAATCTTCTTGTGTTTTGTAAGCTTTGTAATTACCAGTAGAGCTGTCGTAAGCCATATAACGACCAATACCAGGATCTGTAAAATCTCTTTTTAATTCAAACAAATCATAAGCAGATTGTATTTGTAGGCCAGTTGTATTGTAATCTTTATTGTTCATTACTATCTTGTAGTTTTGACCAGGGTTAAGTGTTACTTTATTTTTATTGTTTGTTTTTCTATAAACCGCTTTACCCGCTGTGGTTCCTCCACCAACAACTCTGTTTACATAGTTTTTAAAATTAGCAATATATGGAGAAAAACCTTCTTTTGTTTTTAAATTTTCTCTTTCAACTGCCCACTGTTCGTCTGACAAGTTCTTAAATTCTTTAAAGTTTCTAATTTCATTGTCAACATAATTTTCTTCAACCTCGTCAAGACCATCAAAAGCCATATCAATAACGCCTTGAGAACCTAAATCTTTAAATAATTTATTAATTTTAATATCGTATTTAAAATTAGTATCACCATAACGGGAAGAATCAATAAAAGCTTGATCCCAAAGTTTTGTAACTCGCTCCGCGCCTATAGCATCTGTTATTGAATATTGTGGAAACTCTGAGTTTCTTTTATATTCATTTGTTGATTTATCTAAAAACTCTAATTCACCACCAGTTACTTTAAAACCGTCGTAATCACCAGCATATACACTAGTTAAAAATATGTTGTCATTACCAGATAAAGAACCTGACAAATCATCTTTGTCTTGAATAAACTCAACTCTATTAGCTAAATGAGCTTCTAGGTTTTTATTTAAATTCATAAACCCAGTTTTTATACTATTCATTTTATCAACAGCTTCTCTATAACCAGCGTCTGATGAGCTTAGTTTAGAAGCTACTTTAGCAGCTTCTGTATATTCATTTTTTGAATCTCTTAAATATCTTTCTACTTCAGGTCTCATGCCTTCTGGTAGTTTTTCTATATTTGCACCAGGTGGTAAAGAGTTTACAAAGCTAGCCATTTTGTTATCAGCTATTTCTAACTCTCTCATCATACCTTTTACTACAGGTTGTAAAACAGCTCCATAATCTATGAATTGCTCCTCTGTACCTCTTGATGCTTGTATTAATGCTTGATTTACTGCCATATTTTAATTTTTATTATTGTCTAGGTCCTAAACCAGCTTGTTTATAAATGCTTTCAAGGTTAAAATTTCCATAAGTATTTTGTGTTAGATTTGTGTTTAAAGGACTTAACATATTAAACTGTTGTGATTGGTATGGAAGTGATGATGGTCCTATAACAGGGCTCATATAAGCTTGGTTAGTAAGATTTAAAGGAGAACCGGACATAGTTGCGTTTGCAAGATTAAAATTATTACCTCCACCAAACATACCTTTAAACTGACCACCAATACCCATCATCGCTAAACTACCTATACCACCAGCAATAGCTTGCCTAGCCTGTGCTCTTGCTCTATTAGCCTCAGCTAATCTTTGTGATTCAATACCAAATAGTGTTGCTGTTTTATCAGCCTCTAATTGTCTAGCTTGTGTAGCTCCTTGCGCTTCTAAAGCTTGTATTCTACTTTCTGCTTGTGCTGCTAATCTTTTGTTCATTGCTTCTTGCTGACCTATTGATGCTGCAGCTTGTTGTGATGCTACTATACCTTGACCGGCTACAGCTTGAGCTAAACCACCAATACCACTACCACCAGCAGCTTGTTGAAGCCCTGATAATAAATTAGCTTGTTGCTGTTGTTGTTGTTCTCTCATAAACTCTGCTTGTTGCAGGTTTACAGTTAAGTCTTCGTATGGGTTTTCCATATCAGCGTATAAGTTGCTAGTGTCTAGAGCTTCGTATTTAGCTCTCATCTCATCTCTAGCAGCTTTAGCTTCTCTTTGTGCTCTACGTCTACGCTTACCACCAAATATACCTGATAGTATACTAGCACCGGCTTGGATAGCCATTAATTCTGTTCCTGTTATTGGCATGTTTATTGTTTATTTATATTATAATTACACTTTTTACTCATTATTTACTACTTTCATTAACCTCTGAACTAACTGTAAAAAGCTCTGCTTGCTCTGTTGAATCATTTATCATTTCTACTTCCGCATAGTAACCCATTATACCAGGAGTATTTATATTTGTGTTTTTAGCAAAAAACAAATAATCACCTTCATTTGGTAAAGGTATTGTTGATGTAGCTGTGTTAATACTAATAGTGTTAGTAGAGTTGTTTATACCTATACATTTACCTATTAATTTAACTGACCCAGATTGTTTACCACCTGATATTGTTGAAAAATATATATCGTCCCAAGCGCCTGTTGCAACACCCGTAGCAACAAGTGCAGGTTTTGCTTGTAAAGAAACATTTATAGGATTATCAAAAGAATATGTTACTATAGCCATATTATTGTTGTGTTGTTATTATATCGTTAATGTTTAAACTAGTTGTTCTATCTGAAGATCCATGAAACAAGACAGTTGCTAAGCAGTTAATAGTAGCAACTTTAGTACTTTGGCTATTATCTATGACTATTGAAAAATCTTCTATAGCTATTATTGTGCCACCAAGCAGTTGTATTAATTTACCTTGAACAGCCGTGTTAGAAGTCCATCTAGCAGTTGTAAACTCTTGTGCGCCTAAAATTATACTATAACCAGATGCTGATGTCGATGCTGTAAAGTTTATTTGTGTTGGCCTATAGTTTGGTAAAACAGAATTGTTTCTATTAGCTTGATTAGTATCTGTAAAACTGCTTTGGCTTAAAACAAAAGATCCAGATGCTGGTGGATTATTATTTGTTATAGCAAAAGTTACTGTAGTAGCATCGTATTGATTTATAGCAATTGTTTTAGGAGATTGACCATCTAAAGCGCCTTCAAAAGAATTAGCAGCTATTTCTGTAAGTATTATATCGTAAACTAAATTAGAAGTAGTAGATGGAAAACCAATACCAAGCTGAAACAAACCATTACTACCCGTAACAGCTGTAAAAGAACCACTAAAAGTTAAAAGAGTATTAGCAGTTAGTGTTTGAGCTGTACTTAAAGTTATACCAGTACTTGTTATTGAAGCTACAGTAGGCGTGCCACTTATACCAGTTCCAGAAACAGTCATGCCAACATAAACATCTGGGTTGTTGGTTAGTGTTGGTATTGTTACAGAAGAACTTACATTTGACGCTACAAAGCTAGTTGTTATTGGTACATCTGCACCACCATTTACTCTAACTCTAACAGTAAGTGTTGCATTAGCATCACCATTTATTGTTAATAGTCTTTTTTCACCATAACTTGGTATAGGAGATTCATCTATTTCGTAAGAATATATTTTACCTGTAGATACAATTGGTATTTGCTCTGCCCTAGAGCTAAAAGCTATAGTATCTGTAGAGCTTTCAAATGGAAATAAATACCTAATTGTAAATTCTCTAGCCGTAAGATCACCTGTTTCTAAAGACCCGGTGTCAACAGTAGTAATACTATAATTGCTGGGGTTTCCTGTATTGTCAAAGTTAACCTCTGGCGCCTGGTTGAAAACAAAACCACTATTGACAGTTACTTTTTTGGTGAAAAGTACTTTTGTTTGATTTGGAAAGCCACTAACACTATAAGTAGTATTATTGTTGCTTAACGTGGCATCAACAGCTGTTGTTACCTCTGTACAGTTTTGTAGTATACTAGTTATATTTGACATAATTTATTTTTTAAAGTGAAACTTGTTCTGGTCTAGCGCTACCAATTACTCTAAAAGAACGCGTCTCGTCATTGCTTGGCATTGCAACGTCAAAGCTTACAGTTGCATACACTAAATTATTATTACCATAAGGAGTAACAGTACTGTCAGTAAATACAACGCTACCAACTCCAGTAGAAGTATATGTAGTGTCTTTTGAAAAATCAGCTGCAGCTATAACATACCTAACGTTATTTGTAATCCTAGGTCTTATTATAAAAATTTGATCACTAGGGTTGCTGCCAGACTCTGAATTTACAACAACTGTTTTAGTTCCATTAGGTACTCCATCTCCACCACCCCAATCATATATTGCTTGGTGGTCTAAAGAATTGTTTATTAAATGACCGTTTAAAGTTAATTCATAGTAGTTACTTGTAGTACCACCAGCCTTTGCAAAACCTAATCCTTGAAATGATCTTTCAGAAATATCATTGGTAGTTGTTTCAGTTGAATTACCTTGTATGTAGTTAAACCATTTATTTTCTTTATCTAAAAAGTATGGTATAGTTCCAGAATCTAAATCAGTTGTAATAGTATTGTTATACCAACCTTTAGTGGCTACTTGGTCTTCTTGCCCAGAAACAGTACTATAAACTCTAGACGTGCTACCTTCGTAGTTTAATGTTTTAAAAGTTTTAACAGATGAAAATTCTGTATTAAATACAAACTTAACTTTAGACGCTGTAAAAGTGTTATAATATGTATTTCTTAACTCATTAACACCATGTTTCCAAAGTTCACCATTCTTCATAGTGTAATAAGCACCGTTTAAAGAAACTCCACACTCTGGTATAAAAGATTTAAAGCTAGTCCAACCGTTAACTCTTTCGGTAAAGCTAACCGTTTTGTTTAATAAAGCATCTTTATATTTTAATGTTAAATTGTAAATGTCTTTAGTTTCATCGTAACTACCTAGTATAAAGTTAGAGTCTTTTATATTCTTTTTAAAGTAATCTAACATGCCTTTTTCAGCGATATTTGTTATACCATCACCAGACAATCTTAACACAGCACCTTTCTTTTGGTCTGTATAATAAACTCTATAACCGTAATTAGCAAAGCTTTCTGGGTTTTTAGATATACCATAATCACCAATAAATGGAACAACTTGACCCAACACGTTGTCAGTTGATAATAGTTGTGGGTTACCGTCAGCGTTAAACAAAGCATTTTTATCAACTAATACTTTAACCGTTTTGTCTTCACAAAAAGTTACCATATTAGTATTTCTAGCAAATAACTTTTGTATAGAACCGTACTTAGGGCTTAGTTGCTTTGTTATTTTTTCAGCTTGAATAAACTGGTTAGAATTATTAACCCCATTTTTATTTGTAAAAACACCAGAATATATTAATCCAGTTTTTAAGTTTTCTTCTTTGTACGAGCCAGAAAATGTTGAGGAAACTTTAGGGCCATTGTCTATAGTAGGTGCGTTGAAATCATCTCTTATCCTATTAGACTCAACACCATTTCCAAAGGCAAAACAATTATACCAATTCAAATCTACAGGGCTTAGTTGAACTATGCCGTCACCATTAGCAAGGTCATTTGCCACAACAAAATCTTGAACAAATTCAGTCCCAAGATAATTACTTCTATAATTACCACCACTGTATATTTTAACTACTGTACCGGCAGGAATAGCCCCAGCAACACCAACATCAAGCTGTATGTCTAAGGTAGGGTCTGTAGAAACAGCGGTTATAGTTCTTTCTGGAAAATTTGTTTGATCGGTAGTGCAAATTATTTTATAACCTATTTTAGGTATTAAAATACTATTAGGAGTTTCGTAAAATAAGTTTAAATCTGAAGTTTGTTCTTTTGGCTCTACCTCAAATATAGCTGCGTCTTTTGTAAAAAATGAACCATCATTAGGTAAGGTTTCTATTATTTGTAAAACTTTAGTATCATCACCAGTATTAGTACCTGTATTAGATAAAATTTTAAAGTTACTTAGTCCAGTAACAACAGCTTGGTCTAGTGTGAAATCAAACCTAACACCATTAACACCTTCTAAACCTGTGGTAGAGCTTGTAAAGTTTTTCACAGGCTCTATTGTAGAAGCGGTTACAGTGTAAATATTTGTTGGATCGTCGTACCACCTAAACTTTAGCCCAACACCTTTTGTCATTTTATCGTAAAAACTAAATGTATCAGGGTTAAAAGAGCTTTGATTTAGCTTGTCAATAAATTTGTAACTACCGTAAGTCCAATTACGACCAACACCACCGTAAGATGGTATTCTACCAAAAAATCTAAAAGAAACTTTAGCTTGACTGGAAGTAAAGCCATTACCAGTTGTACCACTACCACTTTGGGATTGACCTTTTTTCCAAGCTTGTGCTTTGTCAACAGCCCAATACTGGATTTTACTATTTTTTATAGGGTTATTGTTAAAGCTAGTTATATCTAACGCCCCTTGACTAGAATCATAGTCTGCAATTGTTCCAGCTGTAAAACTTGTTATATCATAATCGTCGTTACCAGCTGTTTTACCAGTAACAGAACTAACCCCATTCCACTCAATTAAACGCATGTTTTGAGCTGCAGATACATAATTTAAAGAGCTTGATGTGTTTTGGGTTTCTAAAACATATTCTTTTAAAAATTCATCACTTTTTACTTTTAAGAAAAACCTACCTTTAAATTCAGATCTTAACTCATTGTTTACATTTTCAAAATACTCTAACTTAAAATTACCGTTTAAAGCGTCGGCAAATGTTTTAACAAAACTAATATCTCTTTTTAATGGTGTTTTTAAAGTAAAGGTATAATAGTCTGTATCAGCTGTTCCAGGTGTTTTTGCCACGTTAGAAACTTCATAAAAATTAGACTCATCACCTTGGTTTGGATGTGATATTTTTAAATATTTTTCTTTAATACTAGTTGTCCATGTGTTTACTTCTTCTAAATCTGTGTCTTCTAATTGAGTAAATTGAACATCTATAGTTATAGAGTTTACTTGAGGATAATTTGTTGATGTAGCGTTACCATTACTGTCTGGTCTACCAAAACTAATATTGCTTACCATTCCTAAAGATTCTTTTTTGTATTTTATAGAATCTGGAGCCAAACTTTCCTTAGCCAATACTTTATATTTTACAGTATCACCGTTTGGGTTATAAACATTATCGTTAGAACCGTGTGCTTTTTTAAGTATTATATAATCATCTTCAACAACTTTATTTGTTTCGTTTGAAGCAAAAGAAAGCCAAACATTCCCATCAACATCATCGTTGTAATACCTATCTAAAGCTATATTGTAATATTCATTAGAGTTTTCTTTAATGTAATATTTTAAATGAGTTGCCCAGCTAGGTGGTGTTGATAGTAAACTAGCTGTAAAGTGATTTTGAGTATTAGAATTTATTTGCCCTATTTTTAAAATTGCTTTGTCTGAAGAAAACACAGGGGTTTGTCTACCAAAATTGTCTAAAAAAGAAACACCAAGCTGATATTCTCTTATTGATTTAATAGATTTATTATATCTACCTAGTATATTGGTAAATATAGAATTAAAATTAAATTTAACTCTTTTTTCAAAATAATTAGGTATGTTTCTTTGTTGAAAATAATTTCCGTATATAACTCTGTTTGCAGAAACCTCTTGTGCTAAGGCTTTTGTAGGTACATTGTCATAGTGTCTTAACAATTGATTAGAAGGTAGTATAGATAATATACTTTCTTTTAGTATTTCAACATCACCAATACCGTTTAACAATCCTTCCACAGTGTCTATTGCTCCTAACTGTTTATTTGTTTGTATTGTTTGTGCAACATAAACATTGTTGCTATTAGAATTTTTAACTAGTATATCAACCTCTACAGCATCAACAGCTTTATAATCAAATTTAGACAAAACTATACGCTTGGCATGGTTTACCATTGCTAGATTATGTCCTTCTTCAGAATCATATTCATAACCATCTGGGCTTGGTAAAAATGCAACTTCAGTAAATGGTGACATTGCAGAGTATTCCCCATCTGCATACTTCCATCTATAAGCAAATCTTGGAAATACATTTTGGTATATACCCTCTTCTTGCTCTAGTGTTGCTAACCAGCTTATACCGTTTTCACCAACTACACCACCACCTACTACATCTATTAAACTATCACTTATGCTTAATATTGTAAAATCAAATCTACCACTACCAGTAGAAAAAGTGTTTAATAAAACTCTAACTTTAAGAGGCCCTGAGTTATTGACGGCATCAGCCTTGTTTAATGCTGTTAAATTTACAATATCACCTTCTTCAAAAGCGTTTGAGCCTTGAAAATATAACTCGTAAACTCTTACATCATCTCCATTTTCATCTACAAGTTTAACACCGTTTTGGTAAAAAGGATTTGTTGTGTTTACTCCTGGAGGTTTTGTTAGTATAGTGCCATTAGCGTCTTTGTATAACCAAAAACGGTAGTTTGGTATAATTATACCACTAGGATTTGGAGACGGGTTTTTAGGAATTGTGTAAACAGGCACATTAGAAACTACACCATCTCTTACAGTATCATACAAGCTAACTTTAGGTGCATTTAAAGGGAATCTTCTTGCAACAGTTATATCTCTTAGTCTAGGTATGTTTCTATTACGACCATTTATTATGTAAAAAGTTTTTTGAGCAAATATAGCTGATTTACTGGCTAATTCTATTCTTATGTCAGAAGTAAGACTTGGCACAGAGGATAATGTTACATTAGGATTTGCATAAGTAAAAGAAGTATCTTCAACGTCATCAACAAAAACTTTTATGTCACTGGCATTGCTAGGTGTTGTAGAAAATATATCACCAAGACTATCACCAAAAACATTTTGATCAGTTACAGAAAACGTGTCTTTAGTCATTATTACATCATCAATAATCATGTTACCTGCATCGTCAACTTCTAAGTGAAACTCGTTTCCAGTATTACCAGTTAATATTACCGTATGGCTTGAGTTGGCTGTTGGAGTTATCCAAGCACCTATAGCGCCAGGAAGTCTTACTCTAACTCGGCCAAAACCATAATTACCAACTTCAAAAGTTACCTTAACATCCTCGCCATTTGCTAAACCACTAATATTTTGGTAAATACTTATATTCACGTTTTGAGCACCACTAAATTGAACTTGACCAGCTGTGAGATCAGTATTAGGAGGATCTGTAGCTGTCCACTCTGTAACAGGGTTTTTAAAACCACCATTAGAAACCTGTGTAATAGGCTTTCCATCTATAGTGTCTACCAAACCATTTTTCATGGTTTCAATATTTATTTTTTTAGGCTCACCAACATTGTCTGTCCAAAATAATATTCCGTTTAGTATATTTATACCGGTTATATAATTATCGCTTGAAAAACCAAGTACAGGGCTGGTATTTTTATAACCATCTACAAGTATAGGTGATATATCACTAGAAACTAGATCATATTCTACAATTGCATCTACGCTATTACCAGATATAAACCATATAATTCTATCGTTTTCACTATCAACTATAGAACCAACACAAGTAGCACCAGCAATACCAGTACTATTCATTGCCGCATTACCCTTAGAATTAGTTAAAGCGCCTACAGTATCACTATCAGACGATGCAACTTCTATGTTCATAGCATCTCTATACTGACCATTAGGCACTAATCTCTCGTCAAGGTCTTTGTTCATTTTCCCTGACGTAAAAGTATTCTTAATTTCCGGCATATACTAGTGTTTTATTTGTTTGGATTTACCTCTTAGTATTTGGCTTATCTCTTCTAATTTTATATTTGAAAGTCTTAGCTTAGCAGTTCTTATTGCTGCAAACCTTTCTTTTTTAAATCTTCTAACTATGTACTCTTGCACATTAGCACTTGTAGATAAAATAGCATAGGCTATAGACTTGTACATAGCTTCTTCAGCAAATTTATGTACTTGCATCTCATCATCTGTACCTAAGCTATCACTTATGTATTTTAAAGTTACAGTTACTCCAGAGAAACTAGAGCTAAAGTGTATCTTACCTTTTAACTCATCTATATAAAAAGAACCATTAGTCTGTGCGTACTGTGGGTCAAGACCATATCTTTGACCAACATTTAAATCATATAAGCCATCGTCATACTGGTCGCTACTATTATTAGTTTCGTTAGTTGTATGTGTTTTGTATTTTTCCCAAGTTGTAGATTCACTAGCCTCAGCTAAGCTACCATCAGCATTGAACGTGTAATCTTTGTTAGCATCTTGAACTATTTTAAAGGGATTAGATGTTTTAGAAACTGGGTATACAATATGTTCTATACCAGCATTATCAGTATATGTTATCTTTACATAATTGACATAGTCTTGAGGTAAAACCATTGTTAGCGATGGTGGTATTACAATTTCTTGGGATTTTGTAGATTTAAAAGTATCAAAACTTAATTCTTGCAAAGCTCTTTGAGCATGAAAAGCAACATCAGTTCTAGAGATTTTAGGTATTACTTTTTGCTCTCCAACATAAGCAATTATAAATTGATCTATAATATTGTGTAAAGATGTAAATTGGTAATTACCAAAATCTGAGCCTTGATAGTAACTTTGTTGTGTGTTGCCGTTTAATAATCCCATTTATTATTGTTTTTCTTGTTGAATATTTCTTATTTCTTCCTGTGCAGCCACTTGGTATAAATCCATACTTTCCATAGCTATACCAGCTAGTTGTAGTATTTTAAAAACTAATTCAGTCTCTTCAGATTCATGGAGCTCAAAGTCCGTTGAGTTACTTGAGTTATACATTGCAACACCGTTTATCTCTGTATAGTTCCAAGAAACACTTAAAGGTTTTCTTACATAATTACACTTTACATCATCAGAGGCAAATGTTAATGTTTTCGCGCCACCACTAGTAAAGTCATTTGACAATGTAATAACATCACCGTTTATAGCAGCTACAGTTGTGTTAGATTGAACTCCAGAACCAGTTACAGTTTGCCCAGTCTCTACATAAGATAGTGCATTTACTTCATTAAAACTTAACTCGTTTGAAGTTGTTAAAGCAGATATTGGTAGTTGCGATAAAGTTAAATGACTTAAAAAATTAACAGCAGTACCAGCTGATACATCTGCCTCTGCATTTACACTTGCTCTAACAATGTTTCCTTGAACACCAACTACAGTAGCACCGTTTGGAAATCCAGCTGAACTTATGTATTGTCCTATAGCAATGGTACCATCACCAGAAGTTGGTGCTACAACCGTAAATTGATTTGAAGTATTAGTTATACCACCAACACCAAGTGTTGTTGTCGCTCCTGCGGTAAAACTTTTTACTGTAGTAGCTGGTGATGCAACTATTTTTGAACCTGTAACAACCTGACCAACTTTAATTTGACTTATTGGTGCTGATGGAGAGCCTGATACAGCTGGCATATAAACGTTTACATCACCAGGACTAGCTTGTGTAACAGAAGGTGTTACGCTAAAACCAATCGCTATAAATTGATTATCTTGCCCATTGTATCTAGCTTTACCTGTTTGTTGAAAATACAAAGCTGCGCTTTTATCTAAACCAGTATTTATAGTTGTTGAGTAAGGATATATTTTTATTGTTGTGGCAGAGTTTCGAATATATACCGGTCGGTATTTTGAAGGAGATGCTAAAGGTGAAGAGCTATAATACATGTAGTCTTGTTCTGATACTTCTTCCATTTCAGCAGCTGTTGATCCAACTACGTTTGGCAAAGCAAATCTTAAAACAGTCCCAAGCCTGTATAAATCACTTGGTAAAGTTCCATCACCATACTGGTTTATAATTGTAATAGCTTGGTTTCTTTTTTTAAATATAGCTATTTTTTCTTCTAATATAGTCACCATATCAGCATACTCAAGATTATTACCTTTAAGCCTGCTAAATTGGTTTAAGTCATAAAAATATTGCTCAAATATATCCATCTGAGCTTGGTTAGCAAATAAGTTAAATTCCTGAGGAGTTACATAACCTCTTTGCTCTTTGTTAGCAACCGATAAAACTCTTTGATATACTGTATCTATACTTACTGCCATAATTTCTTTTTAATTTGTAGTTTGCAATCGCCCCGTAGAGCGACTGCTTCTACAAAGGTTTTTACTTCAATTGTTTTTCAATAGTTTTGTAAATGTCCATACCTTCATCAGTTTTAAACCATGATGCTAAAGCTGAATATGGATGTTCATCAAAAGGAACGTTCATTAGTTTTCTATTATTAGATCCCCAGCTAAATGTTCTTTGATCTTGAGATAATATTAATAACCCCATTTCTGTTGCTCTAATACCAAAGTTTCTAAGTACAACATTATCGTCATTAAGAAGTTCTAGGAATACAGCTGGATTTTTCTTAGCATATAATAGTAAATCTCTTTTAAGTTCTTTAGAACTCATCTCTGCTACCTTAGAACCTAATTCTACACGCATAATTGCTTCAGCCATATCTATGTCTATAGTTTTAGCTGCCATTAATGCTTCGATTTCTAATTCTAAAGTTTCCACCTCGTCAGT
>Ga0315320_10001265_pt1 | contig 21013 bp, 18 predicted proteins | sample M140m21515metaG_FD_203458 | JGI IMG/M metagenome (GOLD analysis project Ga0315320, IMG submission 203458) | Ammonia-oxidizing marine archaeal communities from Monterey Bay, California, United States - M1 40m 21515 | ecosystem: Environmental > Aquatic > Marine > Coastal | place: USA: California... | reverse complement strand
ACTCTCGGAAAATAATTCGAACGACTTCGGCTTCGCGGTCATCAATTTCTAATGGGCATTCATTGCTATTCCCACGGCGATAGCCATAGGGAGCAGGGCCTGTGCCGTAGCGTCCACGTTGCACAGCATTTAACTGCCCACGCTTTACTTTCATGCCATGGGTGGAATCATTTTCGATGACTTTTGTATCACTGTATACAGCATCAGTCGATTGAAGTGAAGCCTCTTTGGGCGGTTCCATAATCGCAGCAACTTTCTAAATGTTATTAAAAATACCTACAAATAATAAAAATGATAAATAAATGGCAATGCGATAAATGGGTGCAGCCCTTTACCCTTCCATTCCTTAACTTTACGATAATTACGCGGGAATGTCAAGAGTTAATTAAAATAAAAATAACTAAAATACAGCGATATGTCGATTGATTCTTCTACGCTTGATGAAATTTTACTTTATAAGTTATTTTTTATGGCTATTTAGAAAATATAACTCGTCACTACACCAAATGGAACTGAGCGGTTATTTGTTGACTTTGATTCTAAAATCTACTTTGAATTTTTCTTTTTCCCTAAACTAAGCATACTATGCCATACTTTTATTAATAATCTCAATCATATCTTTTGGGGCCATGCCCTGAGCTTTAGGTCCAGAGGATACTTCTTGTAGACGATCGATTACTCGTTTACGACATTTTCGCGAAACTTGGTTTCAATATTATTATTAATGAATACTCCCATGCCACGACGGGTTTATAATACTCCCATGACTTCCAAGTCACGGTATGATTTTGCTACTGTGTTAGGATTAACTTCATGACGCTCTGAAAGTTCACGAACTGAAGGTAATTCATCACCGGCTTTTAATTTGCTAGAAGCATTTGCGAATTGAACATGATTTTCAATTTATAGATAAACTGCAACATTACTATGAATATCAACACTGTTTAACATGGTGTATTTCCTTTATAATAATCGGGTTCAATATACAATTAAAAGAATCTAAAACAACGTAATAACGTTAGTTTATTTCGGATATTTACTGTTCGGGAATAGTAGTATTGCCATATAGTATTACTCATATTGTAATGTACCAGATTTTAATAGCGATTATTACACAATACCGCATTTGGGCAATCAACTTATAGAGGGTAAAATCACATGAAATTAATCACTTTTAGACACTTTTTACTTACTAGAAGAACTGTAATTTTATGCTTACTCTGTTTTAGTACACTCCTGTCTTCTTTGTGCGCATTTTCACAATCTGAATCGCCCATTTCCATACAATTGACCAACATTTTGGGTGAAACTTTAAGTGGGCGCATCGAGCTACGAGATGACAAAAATACGATTGTACGTTCATACATAATTCCAGATGGAAAACTGAAATCTACGGTCCCTTCTGGCAAGTTTAAGTTATATATTTTTGTAATAGAAAATGAATTTCCATATGGAGTCTATATTAAAGATGTGACCATAAAAGAAAATAAACCTGCCAAATTAAATTTGGAATTGTTAGAAGGAAGTGCTCCAAATGAATCTCTATCCAAATTTGATATCGATGGCGATCTCTATATCAGCCGAGTAGAAATCGAACAAGGTACCGATCCCAAAGATTCCAGCTCAGTACCTGGTATGTCATTGCATGAATGGCCGGAGCAAAAACTTAATACGAAAATGGGCTGGTATAGAGGTGAATTGCATGCGCAATCGAACTATGGTCGGGGTAAAGAATCTGTTGCAAAGCTCATAAAACGAGCAGAATCCCTTAAATTGGATTTTTTATCAATAGTGGATCCCAACACATTGGGTTCTGCATTAGATAAAGATTTTAAATCTAAATCTATGGTATTGATACCTGGGCTCGAGTGGGGGAACGATGAAAACGGTATTGCCTTAGTCTATGCACCCTTATTTCTCCCGAAGAAACCAGAAACGCCATCTGATATGAGAACCTATACTCGCTTACTTCAAAATCAAGGGGCATTGGTGTTTGCAGGTAGACCTTGTTTTCCCTTAAGTGTATGGAATTGGACTGGCGTACCGGTTGACGGCATTCAAGCATGGTGCATGGGGTGGGATGCAATTCCTCCAATAGGTATAACTCAAGTGCATGAACGAAATCGTGGCGCTAAGAGAATCACCATTGAACGAAAGAGTAAAGAAGGTAATCTCGAGACTATTGAGCGAATTCGCTATAACCGTTCAATTGCGCTTGCTGCCAATTCGGTTGGATTATCGGCTAATGGTCAAGCAGCTAAGTTTTGGGATTTAGAAATGAGCAAGGGCTTTAAATTGGGCATGATTGGCGGAAGCCAAACGGCTAACCCAAAGGTGCCCATGGCTTCCCCGGTAACGTATGTTTATGCAAAAGAACAATCGCTAGACGCTATTTTAAATGGTATTTTAAATGGTCGTACATATGTATCAAGTGGTTTAGATGGCCCTAAAATCGATTGGGTTGCCGATATCAAGGATGATGGATATATCGATACTACAATGGGTGGACAAATTCCAATTGATACAGAAACTCGTTTTTATGGCCGAGTGCGTAACGCTAAAGGAAAGAAATTGGTAGTCTTAACCAACGGTGTTTCATTAATGTCCATGAATATATCGAGTGATAACTGGGTGTTTACGTTGTTCCAAAAACCTGAAACATATACGGTGTACCGTATTCGAATTGTAGAAGAGGCTAATACAGGTAAGAAATACAGTTTTAACAACGTTCTGGCGATGACCAGCCCCATATATGCAGAAGGCGTTTTGGCGGATGATTTAGGCACAGGTGCTGCTGAATGGGTATCCATTAAACCCACTGACTACATAAATCCTGAAGATTTGAATTCAATTGTTCAAAAATTGGACGAAAATACTCCATCACCCATCGTGATTAAATAATTATGGACAATACTCACACTAGATACACTAAATGCCCTATTGACATCTAAAAAGGTTTGGGTTATATTGCAAATATCAGCATTACGTATTCTGCGCTTTAATATGAAATTATGTACTTAGACCCGAAGTTAATGTCAGTGGAGGTTGGGATTGTGAGTGAGTTTGAAACGGCTGAAACTCAGCTCCTGGGACATTACGAAAGCAAGGTCAAATGGTTTAGTGATTCAAAAGGATACGGCTTTATCTCACATGTAGATAATTCTGATATCTTTGTTCATCATTCTGCAATCAAAATGGATGGCTATCGCACCCTACAAGAAGGCGATAATGTCGACTATGAAATAATGAAAAGTATCAAAGCACTCCAGGCGGCTAATGTGCAGCCGAGCAGCAACAGTGGAATCCATAGAAGAAAGCAATTAGTAACCTAGGCTTCTTAAGCTTTAGTACTGTTTGCATCCTATTCCGCTTCAGTAGCGGATGTGTGGGACTTTTTGTTGTGCAAAGAAGTTAGATTGTTTTCGATCAGTCCCCAGCATTATCAAACAATGTCCGCTATGGATATCCCAACCAGTAGTGTAAATCCAATGAGTAATAACTTATTCATCACGAGGCTCCTCTAAAGGAATATAATCGGCAGGAATTAAAGGTTGTAAACCACGGAGAGGCTCTTGAGTACTTTTTGCTGCATCAAGTTCTTTGCGGTATTGGTCTAAATCTTTCCGGACATTACTCAATTCATTGAGTAATGCTTGATTGAATTTTTCCAGTTGCTCAATTATGGATTGCATTACACGAGTAGCGTTTAATAAGACTTCATTTTCAGCTGTTGTTGCAGCACTTGGAATAGCTGATGATTCCACTACTTCAATAGGTGCCTCAATTGCTTCAGGTTCAACCACGCTTAAAGAAAGCGTATCAAACCAGGCTTTCCCTGCTCCCTTAATTACACAACGAACCATGATAAAATCGGTTTTGGGTGGGGGAGTGATTACTGCTGAGACTTGAGTCCAGACTTGGGTACCCACTAATTTTATATCATCAGCTGATGTTGCCGTTGCTAAGATACGTCGAGTGGACTTGTTAAGGCATTCTATCCACAATGTTGCTTCACCCACTTTTTCTGTCGGAATGCTCCCCGTTAAGCGAAGGGGCATTTCGACTAAATTATCATAAAGCGCTTGGCTCCAATTATTGATGGGGTCTTTAAAATAGGGAATAGGGGTATACAGCAATACTGAGTAATCACCGTGCTGCATAATGGTGTCAGCCCGGCCGACCGCTTCATTATCGGGCATAATGAAGACATCCCAATGCACAGGATAAGCATCCAATTTTAAACGATCAAAACCAGAATTGCTCAACAGGTTTTCCGCAAAGGAATTTCCGCATAAGCAAAGAGTAATTATGATAGAGGTCAGCCACTTCATACCTAAAGTTTAGCAATGCATGATAGGGCTGTCAACTGGCGATCTCTAGATCAATCCTTGGAATCTCAGCTTCAAATCTTTAGAACTGGTTGCATAAGACAAAGCTACTTCCATGGATATCTTGTTGTTTTGATGATGATCATATAAAGCTTGGTCAAATGTTTGCATGCCGTATTGATCATAACTTTCTTCAATCAAGCGCGTAAGATCTTTTAGTGGTTTACCATCGGTAATGAAATCACGTACAGTACGTGTCCCCAGCATAATTTCCATTGCTACACAACGGCCTACACCATCGATCAAGGGGAGAATACGTTGCGATAAGATTCCGCGAATAACAGCGCCTAGTTGTTTGCGAACTTGCTCTTGTTGATGAGGTTCAAAGAAATCCAATACGCGGTTAATAGTTGCCGCAGCACTTACTGTGTGAAGGGTGGAGAATACCAAGTGACCCGTTTCTGCAGAAGACATCGCTGTACTCACTGTTTCAGGATCACGCATCTCCCCAATTAGAATAATATCTGGATCTTGACGCAATGCGCCCCGCAATGCATTCGCAAATGAGAGGGTGTCGTGTCCTACTGCACGCTGAGTAATTAAGGATTCTTTATCACCATGTAAGAACTCCAAAGGATCTTCAACGGTAATAATGTGTTCAGGTCTTGTGGAGTTTACATAATCAATCATCGCTGCCAACGAGGTCGACTTACCTGAACCGGTAGGACCAGTAACCAAGACGAGCCCATTTTGGTGTTCTGTCAGTGGTTTGAGAACTTCTGGAAGTTCCAAATCTTGAAAGGAGAGAATATTTACTGGAATTAGACGCAGTACTACTCGGCAATCACTGTCTTCTTTACACGCATTGATACGGAAGCGCGCTTTACCAGCGAGTGTATACGACGCATCCAATTCCATGAGCTTAGTAAATTTAGCCATGTCTTTAGTGGACACGATGTCAGCCAAGAAATTTTCAATGCCTTCATTGTCCAAGACCGGCAGATCTAAACGTGTTAGGTGTCCATTAATTCGGAAAACAGGTGGATTATCCGTTTTTAGGTGAATATCAGAAGCTTTTTCCTCAATGGCAAGTTCCAATAATTGATTTATATGTTCCATATTCATTAATCCCCTCAGAAAGCTATGTAGATATTTTTAGAATATAGGATTCGACTACTGAGAATCAAAGCGATATAGATGGTGTCGGTGTAGTATCCCAGCCTGTTGTATAATTGTTGTGCAGTACACGAGAATGAGCAACAGCTGCTATCATTGCACCATTATCCATACAAACACGCATTTCAGGCAAAAGAACAGGGATATCCAACTCATTGGTAAGTCGATCCCGTAATAATTGATTGGCAGCAACCCCACCGGCCACAATCAACCGTGGTGCATTGGTTTGTTCTATCGCCTGCTTGGTTTTGATGACCAAGCTATCCACAGCAGCCCATTGGAAACTGGCAGCAACAGCGGCTATGGGCGTTTCCGGGTTTCGTTGACGTTCATACAATACCGCTGTTTTTAGTCCACTATAGCTAAATTCAAGATTGTCTGTATTGGAGAAGGCACGTGGAAAGCGTATCGCCTTGGGATCCCCATCGTATGCCGCTTTCTGTATACTCGGTCCACCAGGATAGGGGAGGTCCAATAATCGTGCGACTTTATCAAAAGATTCACCCACAGCGTCGTCACGAGTTGTGCCCAATACTTTATAATTATGTGCTTCATTGCACTGAATTAATTGAGTATGGCCACCACTTACCACCAATACTAGACAGGGGAATTGTGGTTTTTCACCTTGTAGAAAGGCTGAAAAAATATGACCTTCAATATGATGAATGGGGATTGCGGGTAAATTTCTAGCCATGGCAAATGCCTTAGCAAAATTTGCACCCACCAAAAGGGAACCCATTAAGCCTGGTCCATTGGTATAGGCAACTGCATCAATGGGTTGATTAATTTTTTCCAATGCATGATCTAGCATTTGAGAAATCACCGTGGTATGCAACCGTGAAGCAATTTCGGGAACAACGCCACCAAACGTTGCATGCACATCAATCTGCGAGGAAATATCGTTGACCAATATCTTGCAGCCATTTTCAACAATACCAATACCGGTATCATCACAAGAAGATTCAATACCCAATATAGTCTTCATTGTAGAATCTCCGAAGCATGAACCAATTCTATACCGCGCGCTTCTAGTGTAGGGATAAGTTCAGGCAAAACAGTGACTGTCGTAACTTTGAAATGTTGGCCAATTAATAAAGTGGATAACATTAAGAGTGCTGTACACTCAACAACAAAGTGCAATACAGGTAAGCACGCATGAGGCATTTCATGACGTTCTAATGGAATTTCTTCCACGACTTCTTCGGTTGTTTCTTCACTCATCTATACATCCACCCATTCGACAGGCTCTACCCGTTGACCTAAAAATGCTTCTCCAATACGGTTGAACTTATCGGGATCATCGCTTACCAAAAATTCATGAATTCCGAGTTCATTGGAGTCTGCCAACGCATCCATTGCATTTAATGTTTCATGCACTACACGAGCCGTTTCTTTTGCGCTATCTACCAATCTAACGTTTTTGCCTACAACCTCTTGAATTGTGTTTGTTAATAATGGATAGTGTGTACAACCCAGTACCAAAGTGTCAATGTTATGGATTGTATACTCTTCCAAATATGCCTGAGCAATTTTCCTGGGCACTTCACCCTCTAACCAACCTTCCTCAGCTAAAGGCACAAACATGGGGCAGGCCTTTGTATGAACATGAGCACTTGTATCAAGTGAACGAATAGCTTTGGAATATATTTCGCTCGATATGGTTCCTTCTGTAGCAATAACGCCAATGGATTTGGTCTGTGTAGCATCCACAGCCGCTTGTGCTCCAGGATTCACGACTCCCAATACAGGAATTGAATATTCCTCTTGCAAGATAGGTATCGCATGAGCTGAGGCAGTATTGCAAGCTATCACCAGCATTTTTACGCCACGTTCGATAAGAATTTTTGAACATGTTTGTGCATAACGAATAACAGTTTCGGGAGATTTTGTTCCATATGGAACTCGAGCAGTATCACCTAAGTAGATGATGGATTCATTCGGCATGCATTCCATGATGGCTTTTGCTACAGTTAAACCGCCTACACCTGAGTCGAATATACCAATCGCGCCTTCAAAACTATTCGGCATCAACAATACCACCAGCACTGGATTCCATAGCCAGATTTATCGAATCACTCAAGTCATAGTGTGCAGGGAATGTGCCTTGGTAAGGTGAACCTTCAAATAAGAATCGGACAGACAATACACCCCGATCATTTTTACCTTTAAGAGCCGATTGACTTAACGTCTTATATATACCTTGAACCAAGAGCATGTCACTGGAAGCACTTTGAATATGCCCTGTTTCAATATCGCGTGAAAAGTCTATAACTAACTCATTATTCTCAAGCAGATACATGGCACGGATTCGGGTTTGCGAGGAAAGAATGGGGGATAAGCCTTTATTAGACGGGCCAGCAATCAACGCATCCAATGCAATTCGGCAATTATCGACGGTACTTTGCGTTAACGCTAGACGCTTAATTTTCGGAACCAATTTAGTTTCACTTGATGCTGCAAAAAAAAGATTGACACCCACTGTTTTTTTAGGCTCATCTGTAATTGGTTCTGATTTAAAACTGGAAGAGGGTGAAAAAGATGCGTCAATATGAGGAACATTCTCCTCGTATTGACGCATCTTAAACATGAGCATCCCCACAATACATAACAAAATTAATGTGATCATCCCCCAAGCAGTTAACATGGCAGTCCGAAGAATATTTTTTGGATTTGTTTCATTCATAGTAAAAACTACTCATTAATAGATTCATTAGTTAAGGTTTGATTGCTGAGTGTATTGGTATCAAGCGTTAGTGATTCGCTTTTCAAAATGGCATAAATGCCCTGAACGATTCCTGTAGCTAATTTATCTTGGTAAACACCATCATTTAATAAAACTTCATCATTAATATTTGTAATACATCCCAGCTCAATCATGCACGCAGGAGCATCGACAGATTTAAACAGGCTGTTGGGGATAGCGAATAAACCACGGTTGGGTGAATTCGTCGCAGCGATTAACTCTGTACGTAATTTTTGAGTAAACAAACGACTCACCAAAGAATAGCTGGTTGCATATTTTCCAGTAGCAATCGAATTGCGATCACTTGTTGGTTTGGAGGGATACATAAAAGCCAATCCTTGGGCTTCTGGTGAGAATGCACCCCCTACATGCAACGATATCAGGAGATTCGAATGGGATTGTAAAAAAATAGCTGCGCGTTGTTGATCACTTAAATACACATCTTTTTTACGCGTTTGAATTACTGTAAATGAAGTGTCTTCTGCTAATTGGGCCGCTACACGATTAGCTACAGCCAATACGATATCTTTCTCTAAGGTGCCTGCTTCGCCACTCAACCCCGTATTATAGCCACCATGGCCAGCATCCAGTATGATGACTTTAATATCCGAAGTGTTAAAGTTTTTTACTTCAGTAGGGACGGGGAATTCTTCCAATGCTTGCGCCACTTCTTCGGCCATTGGTAGCGCAGAGGGTGCTGCATCGTATGATCCCGCTTGTTCTGGCACCAGAGTTAACTGGAAAGCATTTCTGAAAAAAAACGGAGCATCAACCCGTGAAATAAACACACCTTCATCATTCTCAACCACTTTATGGGTTAAAGAGAATAAGCTGATTGCACTTACTCTATTATCATTTAAACTAACCCAAGCGGTCGTACCCGCTAAATCCACACGCATTCTGCGGGGTTGAATGGTATAGGTTCCACCTAAGGCTTTTGTGATTTTCGGTAAGGATATATAATCCATCCCATTGATTTTGACAATTGTATGCGGGACACTTCGTGATTGCTGCTGCGAATCGATCACTTTAAAGATGGCGTGTTGAGCCACTGAATTTATAGATATAACGAATAGAAGGAGTGTACTTACTATTGTTACAGAACTTCGATAAAGAGGGGTCAACTTGAGCTCCACATTAAGGGTTGGTGCGACTGGGCATTTGGTTTAGTGGCGGATTTTTGTTAAATGTATTGGTCATATTTGAGCGCTCCATAGTGATAAATAAAACGTTCACTAGTAAAACGAAAAAAGCATTAAGAGCAATCATACCTTTTTTTCTTTTGATGTCATAGTATTTCATACCTCCATTTGCTGGATACCTAAAAATTGATTAAAGTTTAATCAATTTTTACTTTTATTATTTAATACCTCATGAACTCTCGAAACCTTGAGACGGTTATTTTGTTGTTCAACTTCTATATCTTTTTGGGGTGCCATTATTTTTAGATTGAATTTATCTAAACAATATTGACATAAGCGTTTAGCAGAACTAATTGGTGGTCCACCGCACTAGTCGCATGTGAACGACGATGCATCTAAATCCGCCGACAATCTGGCAATATTGCCGTTTTCGATTATCCTATTCGGAGGGAATACAATCTCTACAAAAAGGTTTTTTTATTAATTAGCTTTTTACAACGTACAAATTTAGTTAACAGTTCGTTCTCCACGAAGATAGTATTTAATACTTAACATTGTGTTGATATCGATGTAAGGTCGATTTTCCAGCTACCAGGAAACGCTCCTGTTAAAATATTTTTATCATCCGGTATCTTAATGCTCGCTATTATTGAATGGACAGGAGAGAGATTGTTCCTCTAATGTGGCACAGTGTGCGAATCGGTATATATAATATCAATCCATAGACATTCTAAAACGGACTTTGCTAAATAATCGCGACTTGGATCTACCTCATTATTTTGAAGGTCGATACAGGACTTAATAAATACTGACCATTTACCCCAGCAATCTTAATCAATGCATCTTTTGTTTTAAGCGCATACAGCTCTTAACACAAGCGTGCTTTTTCAGCTTAAATTACCGCTGTGTCCGTTTCATTCAATTTTACCATGTGTTCTTGAATCCACTAAGTTGTCTCGATGAATTCATCACAATTTTTAACTTGATAGAGAGTGATATAATTACGCACCATACCTGATTGGGTCGTTTCAACAAGTGGTGCGTCCATTTCCTTCTCACGCAAGGCTAATTCAACTGTTGTTTTTCTAAAAAACGAGGACAATGGGGGCATGCCAAATGATGGCTAAAGCACCAACTAGGGTAAGTACCATTACCAGTATAATTGGTCTCCGTTTTTTCAATTAAATGTGTCTTACTATATCTTACCTTAGTCATAGAGTCACGTCAAACCACAAAAAAGGACTAAAATTCTTTATAATTCCTTTATTTGCGGTAGTTCCAGATATCACTATTGTACTTTTTATAGGACAATTCAAGTGTTTGCTTAAGTAATGATTCGTTTAAAGAGGTATTTGCAGCTTCAGATTTAAAGGCTCGAGTGATTGAATTAACCATTTCTAGACGTGAAAGGGGTAAATTTCGGATAAATGACATATGTGTACGTTCCCCACGATAGTCTGGACGATCATCCGGTTCCTGAATATATGAACTCATCAATTCCAAGTCGGCATTGTATAAAAGCGTACCATGGTGAAGGATAAAATCCTTTTGTCTACGCTGGGCATTTCCGGATATTTTCACATCACCCAGCGCAATATCGGATACACCTTGTTTAGAAAGGCCTTCCATATTTAGTTCCTGGATGATTTTGCTGAAAATATAGTGATAAGACCCCTGAATGGATGAAATACCCGGATCGCGTTCTTTGGATAACACTAAGGTGTAATTTAAGCATCCTGGACCTTGAACCACACATCCGCCTGCAGAGCACCGTCGTCTAATGGGTATACTATCCTCAGTACAGCGCTCTACTTCTACTTCCTTACGGTATTGTTGGGTTAATCCCAAAACAACAAAATGTGATGGGCTTTCCCAAAAACGCAAAGCTTCTTCGCCCGTAGCACTTGCATGATTTAGTAATACTTCTTCAAGTGCCAAATTGTGGCCTGCATCGTTAAAACTATAATCCAGGCTAAGCATGCAATCAGTACGAGCAGTTGAGCTGTTTAGCTGCCAATACTTCATCCAATCGCCCAACCGACAAAGTTGTTGGTGCATCGCTGAATGCATTGTCTTCGGCTTCAATCTTTTCAGCAATTTCGATCATCGCATCACAGAAACCATCAATGGTTTCCTTGGATTCCGTTTCCGTTGGCTCGATCATAATGCTTTCGGGCACGGTCAATGGGAAATATACTGTAGGGGCATGATATCCATAATCCAATAACGCTTTAGCAATATCCAAGGCGCGTGCACCTTTGGCCGCTTGTGGCGTAGCATTAAAAATACACTCATGCATAAATTGATTATCAAAGGCTGATTTATAGGCGTGTTTCAAGCGTGCATGAATATAATTTGCATTCAATACAGCTATATGGGATGCTTCTTTGAGTCCCTCATTGCCTAAGTGCAATATATAGGCCAATGCACGAACGGCCATTCCGAAATTGCCAAAGAAAGGGGCCATGCGTCCAATGGATTTTTCAGGCGTACTTAATTCAAATTCAGTATCAGTTTTCACTACGCGTGGTCCTGGTATATAGGGGAGTAGTCGCTCGCCCACACCAATGGCACCTGAGCCAGGTCCTCCCATACCGTGGGGAGTGGCAAATGTTTTATGCAAATTATAGTGCATAACATCAAAGCCCAAATCGCCCGGACGGCATTCGCCCATGATTGCATTCAAATTGGCTCCATCGTAATACAATAAAGCGTCATATTGATGGGCAATATCCGCGATGGCTTTCACATCGGATTCAAATAAACCATGCGTATTGGGGCAAGTCAGCATTATTCCCGCTACATCATCGTCCATGACTTCTTTAAAGGCTTCAATATGAATCGTACCGTCAGCATCTGATGGGACTTCGACCACATCATAGCCTGCAATAGCAGCAGAAGCTGGATTGGTGCCGTGTGCGGAATCAGGTACAACGATCTTTGTTTTCTTGTTACCTTTGTCGCGGTGATATGCAGCTATTAACAATGTGCCTGCTAATTCACCGTGAGCACCCGCAATCGGTTGTAATGAGACCTCTTTGAAGCCTGAAATTTCAGCCAGTAATTTTTCTGTTTCATAAATCAATTCGAAACTACCTTGGCATTGCTCCCACGTAGCGGTAGAAGTGGAAGTATGTGGATGGTTGTTTGCATACCCCGGTAAAGCGGCTACAACTTCAGCAATTTTAGGGTTGTATTTCATGGTACAAGAACCCAATGGGTAGAAGTGTTGATCTAGGCCAAAATTGCGTGTGGACAATTCAGTAAAGTGTCTCACTACATCAAATTCACTTACTTCAGGTAAAGCAGCACTGGATTCACGTTGTAACGAGTCTGGAAGATCAACTTGAGGTACATCCAATGCATCCAGTGTAATTCCACGACGACCCTCACGCGATTTTTCATAAATTAACTGCACGATACATTCTCCAAAGCTGATGCAAAAGCATCCAATTCTTCACGGGTCCGTTTTTCTGTTACTGCGATTAGTAAATCATTTGCATCACCACGGCCGATATCGACTAGCGGTATCCCGGCATTGAATCCTTCCTTCACCATCGCTTTCAAGACTTCACGAGCATCTTTTGGCAAACGGACGGAGAACTCATTAAAGGTGTTACCCTCATTAAGAATTGTGGCGAAGCTTAATTTAGATTTAAGATACTCTGTTTTTGAATGACAATGAGTAGCAATTTCAACTAATCCTTCTTTCCCCATAAGACTTAAAAAGATCAATGCCCGTAATGCACACAGTGCTTGGTTCGAGCAAATATTGGACATCGCTTTTCCACGGCGGATATGTTGTTCTCGTGCTTGAAGTGTCAATACGAATCCTCGTTTACCTTCGGTATCCACAGTCTCACCACATATACGGCCAGGCATTTTGCGAACGTGTTTTTTAAGGGTAGCCAATATTCCCAAGTAGGGTCCACCAAAGCTCAATGGGATGCCTAAACTTTGGCCTTCTGCAATGGCTATGTCTGCACCCATCTCACCAGGTGTTTTCATCAAGCCCAAAGATATGGGGTAGAAGGACACCACAAATAATGCCCCAGCTTCTTTACAAGCATTACCTAACTCAGTGAAATCTTGAATCGTGCCGTCGAATGCAGGATTTTGCACGATCACACAAGCTGCATTGCCTGGGTCATCACCATCCACAATCTCCACATCCAAGTTCGCGGTATGTGATTCAAGTATGGCTCGATAATTTGGATTCATTGATGAATGGCATACAATTTTATTGCGCTTACGATTAATACGTATTGACATGGTTGCCGCTTCAAATACAGCCGTTCCTCCTTCATATAATGAAGCATTGGAAAATTCCATTCCAGTCAAACGACAAATAGCGGATTGATATTCATAGATACTTTGCAAAGTACCTTGAGCACATTCAGGTTGGTATGGTGTGTAGGCAGTATAAAATTCACTACGTGATGAAAGAGCATTAACAGCGGCAGGAATGTAGTGGTCATAATATCCGCCCCCCATGAAATTCACAGTATCAACGCTATTTTTTCGACTCATTTTGTCGATTGTTGATAGGGTGCTCATTTCCGATAAGCCCTCGGGAATGTCCCAAGACTTTAAGCGTAACTCATTTGGAATGGAGGAAAATAAGTCATCAATACTTGATACACCAATGATATCCAGCATTTCTTGACGTTCAATATCCGTTGTCGGTGTCCAGCTCAATGATCTTGCTCCTGCACATAAGATTCGTAGGAATTGGCATCCATCAAAGCACTTAATTCTTCCACATTACTTGCACTCATTTTAAAGAACCAACCACCCGTAAAAGGATTTTCGTTGACAAGCTCAGGTTGATCTTCCAGGGCATAATTGACTTCAATTATGCTGCCACTAATTGGGGCGTAAATATCACTTGCTGCTTTAACTGATTCTACCGTAGCGACTTCATTAGTAATACTGAATTCGTCACCAACTTCGGGTACTTCAACATATGTTATGTCACCCAGTTGTTCTGCAGCAAAAGAGGTAATGCCTACAATATATGATCCGTCTTCTTCGCGAATCCACTCATGATCTTTCGTATATTTTGCATCCGTTGGGAACATTTTTCAATCTCCTTTTTCTGAATTAGCGTAAATCTAAAGTTTCATTCGACACGTTCCATCAGCATAAAACGGAATCGTGGATACTTCTACATCAATTTTTTTGGGACCTACTGTTAGTTCGGTTCCGGGCGAAGATAAAGACTGGGGGACACGGGCAAAACCAATGCCAAAACCCACACTTGGGCCAAATGTTCCCGTTGTTACTTGACCAACTATTTGTTCACCGTCAAATACGTCAAATCCATGACGAGGCGACTTGCGACTGCTCGTTTGAATAGGTACCAGCACATCATGTGTATTAGAATCTCGTTGTGCAACCAAAGCATCTTTACCGACAAAATCAGTATCCCAATCGATAAAGGGTTGCATATTAGATTCAAGGGGAGTGTAGTCCTTGTTAAAATCCTGTCCTGATAAACCATAGCCAACTTCGGTCCGCAGAGTATCCCGTGCGCCTAAGCCTGCTGGTTCTACATAATCTATTTCTTGGAAGCGACTCCATACCTTTTTCGCAAGGTCATTAGGCATAAACAGTTCATATCCTAACTCACCGGTATAACCAGTTCGAGCCATCAGTATTCGCTGACCTTCCCATTCTGTCCAAAGAGCATTGAAATATTTTAAGGCCTCAGTATCCTTAAAACCCGCTTTTAAAGCACTCTCTCGTGCTTTTGGCCCCTGAATATCAATCTTGGCTGTTTCAAATGAGACATTGCTCATACCTGGATTATTTGCGCACAATCGTTCAGTTACAATATCCAAAGGACCTGCATTGGTCACCACGTATAATTCATCTTTAGCCATGCGAAAGGTAATAAGATCATCAATTATTCCAGCCGATTCCGTTAGTAGTGCACCATAACGGCATCTACCTACAGGTATTTTGGATAAATCGGAGATGATTTCTTTTGAAAATGCTTCAATTGCATCAATACCTTTGACTGTATATTCGCCCATATGTGAACAGTCAAATAAAGAGGCATTAGCCCTGGTTTGTGAATGTTCTTTAATAATTCCGGCAAATTGTATGGGGAGAGCCCAACCATTGAAATCAACGATTTTTCCTCCTATCGATTCATGAATATCAAATAATGCTGTTTTATGCATGTGTACCTCCACCAGTGTGCCCGTTTAATTACCACAGTCAGCGAGTTTAAACGAATAATTCACCAGAATAACCAAATACCGTACGGTTATTTGTTCAAAGGTCCACATAATTGCCCAGGCGTACGACATAGAGGACATTCTCGACTGTTCCCATGTGGTTCAATCCACATAAATATAGCATTAAAAAGAAGCTTTTTTAATGTTCTCGCCAGTAGCAGAAGAGATTAGGTGCATACTTTGCCATCCAAAGGACTGTTGAGTCAAGTTTTTCTACCAATTCAATACATTTTATTAATTCTTATTGACATTATCAATTAATAAAGTATATGTTTAGTTATAAACAGATTCTAAATGCTTAGATATAATTTAAGTCAATAGCAGGTCAGGAGGCCATATGTCTTTAAAAGCTGAATTAGGTATGCGTAAAAATTTCGATTTTCCTGCGCATGAATGTATTTTGGGACTCTACTACACCGCTTCACGCTTGCGAAAACAAGCCGGTGAAGGATTCCGTAACTTTAATCTGACCGAAGTACAATTTAATGTTCTCACATTGTTAAAGCACCAAACTGGCGAATCTGGGGGACTTACCCAGGTAGAACTAAGCCGAATGATGCTTGTAAATCGCGCAAATATTACTACACTGATTGATCGTATGGAAAAAGCAGGGTTGGTTATGCGTAAGCCTGTGCCCGACGATCGTCGCTACAATATCATCCAATTGACTACCCATGGTAAAGAGATGTACTCAAAAGTGGCAGGTATATACCACAGTAAAATTGCCGAAATTATGGACGTGTTGGATGAAGATGATCAAAATACATTAATCAGTATGCTTTCGCGCATTCGTAGCAATCTTAGTCTTGTAAAAGCAGGTGAACTCCTAGAAGACTAAGTCTACCGTCTTCTTCGGTGCATACTGCGAACTCGACGACCACGTGTACCCTTTTTACCCTCTGGCTTAAATATACTGATTACTCTAGGAGAGTCCAGCTGTTCTTCACGTGGAATTGCATGACCTAAAGTGCGTTCTATCGCGCCCAATGCTTGAAACTCACCTGGGGATACTAACGTAAACGCATCACCAGTTGTATTGGCACGAGCGGTACGTCCAATGCGGTGAATATAATCATCAGGGTTGTCGGGAATATCATAATTGATGACATGACTTACCCCGTCAATATCAATACCACGAGCCGCAACATCTGTTGCCACTAAAATCCGGTATTTTCCTGTCCGGAATCCATCCAATGCTTGTTGACGTTGACCCTGAGACCTATCACCGTGGATCTGGGCTACTTTCCACCCCTTATTTTTGAGCATTTCTGTGAGCTGTTCAGTTCGTACTTTAGTGCGCAAAAAAATCATACACGAATCTGGTTTGGCTTCGGATAAAATTTCATCAATTAGTCGTAATTTACGTTCCGGTAAGACTGGGTAAAGTTTCTGCGTAACCGCGTCTACAGGTTTTGCAATTGTCCCAATAACGATCTTTTCGGGTTTATGCATCATATTGGATGCCAATCGGGCAACAGCATCCTGAAAAGTAGCGGAAAACATAAGGGTCTGACGGTCTTTGGGTAAATGAGTGATGATATCTTTTACATCAGGGAAAAAACCCATATCCAGCATTCTATCGGCTTCATCCAAGATTAAAGTAGATAGATTTTTGAAATTCGCATTGTTTTGATCGATATGATCCAATAATCGGCCAGGTGTCGCAATCACTATATGAGCACCTTTACGTAGAGCTTTGGTTTGCTTTTCATAACCAACCCCGCCATAGATGAGTGTAGTCGTGAGATTGGCTGCTTCAGCCATTCCTTCAACCACACGATGTACCTGTACACATAATTCACGGGTAGGAACCAAGATTAAAATGCGTGTACCTTTTCGCGGATTGTCAACAATACGCTTTACACTGGGTAGTGTAAAAGCTAATGTTTTCCCCGTTCCTGTTTGTGCAACAGCAATTAAGTCTTTTCCGGTAAGCACCATTGGTATAGCTTCGGCTTGAACCGGAGTAGGGGTAGTGATGGACTGTTCGACCAGTGCTTTGACGCACGGCTGATGAAGATCAAAATCAGAAAATGTCATGTAATATCTTTTTCGTTTATTATATTGGTTACGCTATTCTAACAGGGCCAAACGGAAAAGAGAAATTTCCATGGATTACTCAATAGTTGCTTTGCCAGATGGCGCATCTAGAATCACTGGCTTATCAAAGGTATAAACGGGAAAACTTTGGAACGATTGCGCTGCAAGATTCAAGGTGCCGCCTGTTGAAACATGTGACCAAGCTTCAGCCAGTGTATTAAATGGTGCCTGCGATGTGCCTTGTTCATAGCCCTTAAAGCTCCTATCGACAGTAACAGTATGATTTGTAGGAATGGTTGTTGTTGGACTTGTTCCATATAAAGTCAATGACCAATCGAGTAATAGACCAGTTCCACCAGCAGCACCATCAATTATCTTCAGTGTCCAATCGCCCGTTGGATCTTCGCCCCAATGGGATACTGACGCAAAGGTCCAATTATTATAATCGGCATCATCATCATAATGGGTCTTGGTAAAAATAGATTCTGTACCATCGGGCGAAACGATCGATATAGTTAAATCACCGCGATAAGAATGAGCAATATCTACGGTCACTTCTACATGTTCCACAGAGAATGCACTTTCTGGTGAAACCGATACACTACGTGACAGCCCTGCAGGGTTGTTGTCTGGAATCGCAATACTCAAGCTGGTTTCGGGTTCAGTTATAGGAGTCAATGTAGTAGGTAGGTTTGTCCAGTTTGAGGCTGCGCTAACCGCTGCAACACCATTAACTCTGCCAAATCCATAATTCTCGTTGTATAAATGTCCGGCCCCATTGAGTTGCCAAGAAGTCTCCATTAAATCTGTTTCAGATGAGCTTTCTACCAGTATTTGTTGAACGTCGCGCCATGTAAGAGAAGGATTCTCTTCCAGCATTAACGCAATAACGCCGGCTGCCAATGGGGCTGCTGAAGAAGTACCGCCAAAATTCGAGATATAATCATTGTTTACTTTAGTGGTCGTGGTATAAAACGATGCGAAAGAATCTCCAAATTCCGAAGGTGCATTGACTAATACACACGGACCCGGCTCGGAATAAGATGAAAACTTGCCTTTGCCACCTGATGCCGCTACAGTAACCGTATAGCGACTATTGGTATAAGGGTCATATGAAGATCGATCACTACTTTTTTTTCCATTTCCACTTGCCCAAGTATAAATAATCCCCTTCCCATCTCGTCCGTTATTTATTCCATTTTCAATGGCGGTTTCCACATTGGACGCAAACTGTTGTTTGTTTCGAGGAAGATCTGTAGGGCCCCATGAATTGTTCGATACATGCGCTTGATTAGATACAATGACCTCATCAACTAAATGCGAAAGAGCCGAAGCGGTCTGTGCATCACTGTGTCCTTGGTTACTCAATAAACGTATAGCAATAATGCTTGCATCATAAGCTGCACCTGTTACTCCTTGTATATTATTGCCTACGGCTGCGGCGATTCCTGCTACATTCGTTCCATGAAATTCATTTGCACCTGGAGAGGGTAGGTCATCGTCATCGGCGTAATCGTAATCGATATCCGTTCGTGTATTGGCAGAGAGATCTTCATGACTTACTTCTGTGCCTTCATCTACAATTAAAATATTCACTCCATCACCAGTTGCAGAATCCCAAGCACCAACAACATTGGCATCATTACCAGCGATAAAGTACGAGTTAGGGCCTGTGTTTCTTAAATGCCAAAGATCATCAAATAAAGTATCGTTAGGTATAAACCGGGTCGAATATTCCTGCCGGATAATCGGTTCAGCGAAATGTACCAGGCCTGATTCGTGTAATGAGCGTGCAGTATTTAAGATGGCCATCATGTCATCAGCGTGTACTTCGGCGATATAGACATCCGCATCGTAGGAAACATTGCGAACTATAGTTAATCCAAAAATGGACTCTAAATCATCTAGGTTGGTGTCCGGTAGAGATTTAAACGTCATTTGGTCCGTAATGATTTTTCTGGTATTTTTCGAGCGTTCGGTATGTGATTTCGGATAAGCAATTGTGTAAACACGTTGTCCATCTTTTTTTAACGCTTTAACTTGTTCACTAAAGACTTTAATGTTAGAAGATGGGGACATTCGGACGAATGCAGAGTGGTTACCTGAATGCTTTATTAATTGATTAGCATGTATATTTTCAATGTTTAAAGGTTTACCAGGTTTACTTTCGATCATATACTCACCCATATCAATCTGGATATCGACTTTGGAATTACCTCGATAATAATACGAAGGAATACTTTCATATATCGTATCGATATCATTAGAAACTTGAGCCTCTACAATCGATGATGATATGGAAAAGATTACACTGAACAATGCTATGGGGAAAAGCTTAATCATTGACATAATTATACCACCTAATCAGTAAAAAAATAAGGTTTTGACTATACGCTACTAGCATTATTCATAATTCGCTGAATAATTAATTTCAACGTTGGATAATCCGATACTTAACTGCCCTTCATAAAACGTAAACCAAAAAACGCATCTCAACCTTCTTCTATGTTGCAATATCAACGAATAACATCGCTTGGACTGTCGGATAAATCAGTCATGAGAATCCCAACAACATCACCTGATACATTGCGCAATCCACTACGAATTGCCCGTCCGAAGTCTTCAGTAATGGGGTTGTCCACACCCTTTACTTCTGGTTAGCTCTCTTTATGCAGACGAAGCTGCAACAATATCTCCAGAATTAGTAGTATAGAGTCTGACGCAATATGGTGCAACTTATGCATTATGGAATGGTATTTTATTCTTTGATATACTAACCCCCTAGACACACATACGATGGGGTGCTTATATGAAAGTACTAAATAATTCAATAAAGATTTCATTATTAGCAGGGTGCATGGTTTTTTTCATATTACTATCGTCCCATGCTGAAAAACGTGTGGTCATTCTCGGTTTTGACGGTGTCGATCCAGATATCGTTGGGGAAATGATGAAAGCGGGGGAGTTACCCAACCTGACTGAACTTAGTAAGCAAGGAACATTTGCACCCCTCGGGTCTAGTAATCCACCCCAGTCACCAACGGCTTGGTCTTCATTTGCTACATGTAAGCATCCAGGTAATCATGGTATTTATGATTTTTTACTACGCAATCCAAGTAATTATATCCCCGGACAAGGATTCGGTAAGGTCGTTGCTCCGACACTCAATACAGACGGAAGCTACAAAACTCCACCATCATTTAAAAGTCTTCGTAAGGGAAGAACATTTTGGAAAATTGCCGACAATGGAGGAGCAAAAGTCAAAGTGCTTTCTGTACCTTTTGCATTCCCCGCTGACACCCTTTCTGAGGGGTGCATGCTTTCCGGTTTGGGTGTTCC
>Ga0315320_10001262_pt1 | contig 21056 bp, 21 predicted proteins | sample M140m21515metaG_FD_203458 | JGI IMG/M metagenome (GOLD analysis project Ga0315320, IMG submission 203458) | Ammonia-oxidizing marine archaeal communities from Monterey Bay, California, United States - M1 40m 21515 | ecosystem: Environmental > Aquatic > Marine > Coastal | place: USA: California... | reverse complement strand
AGCCCGCGGCTTGCAAAAGAAATGTCTCTGGTTGAGGCGGGCGTCCCGGCTGAGCTCGAACGCATTCTAGATTTCTTTCAAATCACCCCAAGCTTTGAAGGTGAAATATACTTTTGCGAGGACAAAGAGGCCTTTTCTAGTAAGTTGCAATTTGACCCACCGTCTTGGTACAACGCTGTGGCCCAGCCTGGACTAAAGCAAATTGTAGTGTTTGTTAAGCCTGAACAGTCGCCATCACAAATAGCCAAATTATTAAATCACGAGCTTGTGCATTGGGCGCTCTTTCAACTGCCCGCTCAGGCCCGGAGGCAAATTCCGCTGTGGCTACATGAGGGATTGGCTGAAATGTGGTCGGATCGTGGACTTGCTGAAACTTACCAGGTTTCATTAGCGTGGGAATCGAAGAATAATAGCTTGCCGCGGCTAAGTTCATTTGCGATGGAATTTGGCGAAGAGCCTTACCGCGCGTCTGTTGGATACGCTCTAGCTAAAGAGTTCGTCGTGTATTTAGTGGGACATTATGACGATGAGCTGTTCCTAAGAGTTTTCAACAGCATGGAGGCCGGTCGCAGTTTTGATCAGGCCCTTGTGGACCACACTGGCCTGAGCGTGGTCTCTCACGAAAAAATAGTGCGGGCTAATCTGAACTCGTGGTGGCGTGTTGTTCAGGAAATGTACCCCCATTTCTTTTTATTGCTGGTGCTAATAATATTAGGGTTGGTTCCTTTTGTCGCTTTACGTCGCCGCCATCACCGCGAGGCTCTTCATGCTGTTTGGCAAAGCGAAGAAGATGAGGTCGAAATGTTGGCGGGGCACAACGACAATATCGGCGATGAGTAAGCCCAAGCGCCGCGGCCACTACAAGCGTGTAATCACTGCAAAGATTGCTGAGTGGGTGACACCATTATTTATTCATGTAGTAGCCAAGACCTGGCGCATCCGCTGGGAAGGCGAAAATATTTATCGCGGCGAACACGAAAAAGTAATTATTTCTTTTTGGCACCAAACGATTCCAACCGCCATTGGCAGCCATCGTTATAAAAACATTTGCGTGATGGTTAGTCTCAACCGCGACGGGGAAATGATTTCACGCGTAGCAAATCGTATGGGATACTCAACCGTGCGCGGTTCAAGCTCGGCCGGTGGGCGCGAGGCTTTTGAAGAAATAACTACAACCGTTGGCGACGAGATACCGATTGCTTTTACTCCGGACGGTCCGCGCGGGCCCATGCATAGCGTAGCTCCTGGCGTGTTGTGGGCGAGTGCAGCTACGGGCCGCAAAATTTATGCCTTAGGGGTTGCCGCTGAGAAATACTGGAGCGCTAATTCGTGGGACCGAATGTTTTTAGCAAAACCATTTTCTAAGATCGTTATTCGCTATGACGAAAAAATGGGCACCATCGACCGTAAGAAAATGACAGATAAAGGGTATCGAGACCAGCAAGCAGAAAAACTAAAACAAATTATGACCGATTGCGAACAATCGGCAAAGAAGTCTTTGAGCGAGTGGTGCAATGAGTAAAACCTGGGTTTATAAATTAAACAAGAATGAAGCGGCTGATTTGCGCAGCAAGCTAAACGAGGGCGACTTCCAGTTTAGAAAGTTAAACCATGCCCAGTTTCAAGTCCGCGCCGAGGGATTAACTGCATCGATGTATAACAGCGGGAAACTCGTTGTTCAGGGCAAAAACTCAGAAGCGTGGTGCGTGCAATATCTCGGGTCAAAGCCAATGGTCGCTGACGATGAGGCGGGAGGCAGGCCGGACAAGCCTTCGGGAGACTGGCCAGCAGGGGCAAACGCAATAGGGTCTGATGAAGCCGGCAAGGGCGATAGCTTCGGCGGGCTGGTGGTCAGCGCTGTGGGGCTAACTAGCGAAACCCTTGCGCTTGTTGAGCAAACCACCATTTGCGACTCTAAGCAAATGAAGGACGATGTTATTTTACAGTTGGCGCCGTGGCTTAAAGAGCGCGTTGCTCATAAAACGATTAACTTATTTCCGACAGACTACAACAAAGAGTGGGGCAGTCACGATTCGAATGTTAACAATTTGTTAACCGCGATGCATGTAGAGTGCATTCAAGACGTTGCCACTAAAGGCCAGTTTGAAGCCGTGGTGGTAGATAGGTTTTCTCCACGGATGCCGGTAACAAAAATATTATCTAAAACCTTGCCAGACATTATTGTTGCTGAAAAGCCTCGCGCCGAAGAATTTCTTGCAGTGGCTTGCGCTTCGGTATTGGCGCGCGCCGCATTTCTAGAGCAGATTGTGCAATTGAGTGACGAGTTAGCTTTAGACATACCATTAGGCTCTGGCGCCCCGGTACCACCAGCCTTGCGGAAGTATCGCGGGATACACGGCAATGATAAGTGGCGGCAAGCCGTAAAGGTTCATTTCAAAAACGTTCAAAAAATTATTCTGTAATGGGGCATCATCAGCAACAAGAGTTTTCCTCACTACGTGTAAAAGTGATTACGGTTTCTGATAGTCGCGATTTAGATAGCGATAAATCGGGGGCACTAATTTGTGAAAAGTTAGTCACGGCCGGGCATCTCATTACCAGCCGCGAAGTCGTAGTTGATACTATAGACAACATTAGACATGCGCTTAATCACGCTATCAGCGACGAGCAAGCGCAAGCAATCATTCTCAATGGAGGCACCGGGGTGACTCCTCGCGATCAAACGCCCGAGGCTATCGAGCCGTTATTTGACAAACACTTGCCTGGCTTCGGCGAATTATTTAGGCACCTTTCATTCTCTGAAATAGGCGCTGCCACTATTCAATCACGGGCAACGGCGGGCATGATTAACGGCGCAGTTGTTTTTTCTTTGCCAGGGTCAACCAGCGCATGCCGTTTAGCGCTTGATGCAATAATTTTGCCACAACTCGATGCGCGCACTAAACCTTGTTCGTTTAGCGCCTTACTCGGGCTCTAGCTTATTGTCGCTATCAGTGGACGACGTTTTGTCGCGCACAAATTCAACAGCAGCTTTTTCCGGCTCTTCCTTATTTGCGTCTTCGTCATAAGCATCAAACTCAGAGACCTCTGGCCCAGCGCCTGAAGGCGAAAAAGGATCAACGTCGCGTCGCAACTCATCGAGGGTTTGTTCTAGACCTGTTTCGCGCTTAATATCATTCATGGTGCGCCGTAAGCGAAACCATAATTTACTAACTTGTTGAAGAACCTCGGGAAACTTCGAGCCAAAAACCATAATGCCAACCACAGCCACAATAAGTAGTTCGAAGCCACCAATGAAGGCACAAAGCTTAATAGAGGTCTCGTGGGTCGTAATCAAAACTATTAAATTTTTCGCTGGCAAAGCGCGGTGAAACGGAGAAGTAAATGCCGTCTACCCCAGTTGATTCTACGAGAGTATAACCCAACTGGAAATTAAAGTCGTGGCCGTGGTGGGTGACTTCCCATTTAGAGTAGAATCCAGCGTCTCCAGAAAAATTGCGACTCTTGCGAATGGATGCCGACCATTCTTCGGAAACCCGGAGCCCGGCATACGCAGAACCTAAAGCAAAATCTTGTGGAGTCCCGCTGGTCTCGAGGTAATTAAAACCATAAAAATAATTTGAGCGAGGGCGCATGCTAATCTGCGCAACAACCTCATCGGCACGGTTAAGCTCAAAATCATAGCGTATGTTCGCTAACGCCGTCATTCCTTTAAAGACATTGCCATGTACTGATGGTGTCCACTTCATACGCATTTCAGTTGGCCCTAAGCCGGAGCTAATGTTGGTGGCGCTAAACGGCATCAATGATGAACCTAGCGACGTCGATGCTGTTAAGTAATAGGGCTGCAAAAATTGCATGTCGAGCCATGGGCTGTCAGAGTTTGGGGCGTAGAAGAATTGGCGAAGCGACAATTCCGCAAGCCGCCCCTCTTGGAGAGAATCGTTACCGTCAAAATTATCAGGGATGTTGTTTGGGGCCACCAGAGCGTGTTGCCCGCGAAGGCTAATTGAGGGAATCGCTTTGTGCGTCCAGCCGTCATCGTAGCGCTGGACGAAGATCGCGCTGCTTGACACACTTGATTCAAGGTAAAGCTGGCGATCGCTTAGCGCGACAGGGTCGTCGTCGCGCCAGGAGCTAGCGCGCATCGTTAACGAGGGAGCCAAATTAAAACCATCAAGGTTAAAACTCGCGCTCGCATTCGCCCACGATGAAACTCGCGCGCGCGAGGCATCAAGGTTCGCTAAGTAGTCCGTGGTGGTGGCGCTATCTATCGAATAATCACGCAAGGTCATGTACCCGCCGCCCATTCCCCAAGAAGTGTTTAGCCATGGCGGGCGCCATCCCTCACCAGCAGTTGCGTAGGATAAAAATTTTGAGTATGGTTGGTAAGACAAATATTGCCCCTGTGGCCCTGGCGGGCTACCGAAACCCTCTAGCGGGGTATACCCAGAACCTAGGCCTGGCAGGGTAATAGTCGCGCTAAAGTAATAATCCTCGGCGCGATTAAACAACTCGATTGCGCTTTCGGCGTCGTCGCGTGTCAGCCACTCTCTACGAAAAAACTCTGGGTAAACCAGAGAGTCAGAGGTCAAGGCGAGGTCAGCATAAAGATTCCACTGCTTGCTTAGTTGCCAGTGATTGTGCCAATCAATCAAATAACGCCGACTGTTATCGCGCGCTATTGACCCGCCGAGCGGATTAAAATCTTTAGCGAGATCGTCGTCTAAGTAAAATCCGCTTAATGAACTGAAAAATCTATCTTCGACGTAAGTGGTGTCAAAAGATAAAGGTAGCCCGCGCAAATCCGAATAGCCGGGGCTAACGTTCCACTCAATACTGCGCAATGCGTCGAAGGTTGTGCGACCACCGAATTTTGGGGTGATCGTTGTGCCAGTAATGCGCGATGAACCAATACTAAAACCTTTAAGCCCAAAAATGTCTTCGCCGTCAACAAAGTCGGGTGATGGTAGCGGAATTATCGGATAGCCATATAAATTAAACCACGCGCCTTCGGGGTGCCATGACATCTGGCCGCTATCCAGTTTGGTGGCGCGTAACAACTCAAACGAAGTGCTGTAATGCTGCGGATATGTAAGGCAGGTTGAAAAGTCGCACTGATAGAACTCAAGAATACCGCCGGGCAATTCAAGTAGCTTATCCGCAACAATTAATATCGGCCAGCCATTCGGCCCAATAGTATCATTCGAAAAAGTGGCGCGTACATTCAGAAACTCGCTAATGGATTCAAGGGGGCGCAAACTAAGCTTGTCTGCGGTTATGTCAAAGCGCGGCTCTTTGAGGACGAGATTGCCAGAGATTTCAGCCAGTCTCAGCGAGCTGCTATCGCTATCAAAGCCTAACCCCCTAAGCAGTGCCGCGCCCCAACCAACATTAGGGGTACCCTTTTCGCTCGTATTAAGGACCTCAATGGTCGCCTGCTGCGCACTTAATAACGACACGTCACTCGTTAGCGTAAAGTTGTCTAAGGTATACCGCACGCCACCATCGATGGCTTCGCTGCTAATGGCATCCGCCGACAAGTTGACCTCTCCACGCTCGATGTCGATAGTGGGTTCTGGTTGCTGCACTTGTAATAAAGATAAGCACAGAGAGCTTAATTCAACAATCATTGCTTATCCTCAAAGGTTGCGCTTTGCGCATCCAACGATTGATTGTCGTAGTTATATTTTATCCATGACCCTGTTGCGCTTTGTCCACCGCTGCGCTTAATTGTTGCAAGGCTCTTCCCGTCCCCGTGAGCGGTAATGGTTGACAAATTTGGGCAAAAATCAATACGCTTGCCGCGGACAATCGCTTGCGGGTGATTCAGGCTGGGCTCACCGCTTAAAACAAAAGTTTCGCCATCACTATCGCGTAGCCAGCTAATTGAACGACAGGCTATTTCGCTTTGCTGAATTAACGCACTAACTTGCCGCTCGGCCTTGCCGCCCATAGCAGTCGCTTGAAAATCATCACAACGCAGCCAGTCAGTGGCATCAGAAATCCTTTGCACAAACACATTGTCGCTAATCGTTAAGGAATCACCAAAGATAAATTCAATAAGATTACCCTCAAGCTCAATGAGCGAGAAATCTTCAAGGGTTGTAGAAATCTTACACAATGAGGTTTCGTTAGAGCGCCCACCCGTCAAAATAACACTATCGGGGCTCAATGCAAGTTGCTGGCAACTACCGGCGATGGCGCCAGCCATGACCACATCTTTAGTGGCCAGCCACTCCTGGCTAGAATCGGTGAATACAATCTTGTGAGCCATCAACGTGGTCGATAAGCCAGCTAGCCCATAATCCTCAACCGGAAGCGTAATTGCCGGGCGGTCAGAGAGAATGACCTGCTCCGCTGAATACAAAACGCTGCCAGCGCTAAAAGACACCTCTCGGCCTTGGTCATAAACTGCCCCGCGCGCTAGATTGTTTTCTTCGGCAAGGATTAAATAGCGGTCAACATCAAGTTGGTTGAGGCGATGTCCAAAAACGATACCGTTGTTCGACTCGACAATAACATTACCCTCTGCCATGTTGTCGCGCGCTGCCTCTGCGCCAGACTGAAAACGTCGTCCAGGCAAAGAGGTAAACTCATCACAAGCGAGTTTGGCAGGGCGCCCACCTATTTGTAGTTCGGCTGAAAAATTGCTGTCACCTTTAATGACGCCAGCAGAATCAACGCTCAAATGATCAGCCGCAAGCCACGAAATACTTTCGTCGTTGGGCTCAAGATAAGCCTTCCCCTTGAGTTGCCAATTATTTGCCGCGTCAGTAGAGAATTCATTGGCGGTGGCGCTCCCTTGTTCGCTAATGACCGACACCGCCCCCTTCATCACCATCGACTCGTCACTTAAAATGGCGACATCACCCTTTACAGAACCATCGACGCGGTGCACGGTGACGTCGCCAGCTAAATGGACAACGTTTTCGTTAGCGAATAGCTGCGCGTAATCTTTAGCGGAAGCTTTCAGGAAAGTGCCGTTATTGGGAATAATATTTATGGGGCCTTTAATAATAAAGTCGTTTAATGCGCCATCTCCTAACCAACTAATTGTCGACTCTGCGCCACGCAACTGCAATACTTTCCCATGCCACAATGTCGGCTGCTTAAGTTGCGCAATGCGCGGTCTCCAATGGCCACCTTCGCTTGGAGACAAACGCAACTCAAGGTGCGGTGTTTCAATATCGCCCACAATGCTTGCGCCTTCTGGGAACTGGGCCCGCACCGAAGTTTTTGAAGTGAGGGTCAATAAGTAGTCGCCATTTTTGAGGGCAACAAAAGATCCTGGGCCATCGCTGTCGCCAGTAATAACCTGCCCATCGGCATTACGAATGGACCAACGCAGCGCTCCGTTGTACGGAGTAAACTCAATAATAGAAGCCTCAGGATTTAAGGTTAAACTCCCACCTTCGAGATGCAAGTCTCCAGAGTCAAGCGTAAAAAAATCTTTAGTCACAACCAGGCTAGTTTGTGGATCTAGCAGAGCCAAAGTGGACTTAATGGTTAAGGGTCCACCATCTCCAAAATTTCTTATTGAAAAAGTAGGTTTCGACAAGCGCCAGTCCTCTTCGAAATCAAAACGTAAAGTTGGAGACGAATGGTCTATGGGCAGCCAGCATTCGGGCGCATCAACCCGGAAAGCGGCTTTCGAGGCATCGCCGTTATCGCTAGAAACAATCACTGAGGTGGACAATGCCATGCCCTCGTTGCTCGGCGTCGGGTCATCCCCTTCCACGCGATAGCGCGGAGCACGCGACCGCTCGCCATTTTCATCCTCATCTATTTCTTCGGCAAGCATTGTCACGCGACCTGCAAAAGCCGTGGTAATTTTGCCAGTGCCAGACAAATCATGCGTAAACCCTGCAGGGCTTGCTTTGGCCTTGGCGCTCACTCCGCCAACAGCAACAGAATGCCTTAGGAGGTCGGCCACCAAAAGCATAAGAGTGGCCACAATAATCGTAAACCCCAGCAGGCGAAGGTTATGACGCATTTTACTTTGCAGGTTGCGCGGATAAAAGTAGGTCACAAACTTCGCGAACCGCACCGTGCCCGGCTGGTGTTATGCAAACATAATCGGCCGCATCTTTAACTTCGTTCACCGCATTTGGTGGCGCAAAACACAAACCACTATGTTCAAACATTTCTAAGTCTGGCAAGTCGTCACCCATAGAGGCGACCTCCGAAATTTTCAGGTCGCGTTGCGATATTATTTTTTTAATCAAATCGCCTTTATTTAGAAAACCTAAATGAACTTCTTTAATGCCTAATTTTTTTGCGCGGGCAGCAACGGCTGGATTGTCGCGACCAGAAATTATTGCAATTTCAATATTGTTGCGCATCAGCGAAATTAAACCGAACCCGTCAAGAATTGAAAAAACTACGCTTTCGCCACCATCAGCATTCATAATCACCGTGCCATCCGTCCATACGCCATCGATGTCACTGACAAACAACTTAATGTTACTAGCCTGCTGCGCGAGATCAGGGCTCATTAGAGGCGCACCTCTAATAAATCTTGAATATCCACTAAGCCTACAACCTTGCTGTCGTCGTTAACAACAGGCATTTGATCCACATGCAAATCTTTAAACATATGCAAAGCTTCGCTCACTAAAACATTTTCGTTTAGCACGCGCGGATTTGTTGCCATATAAGAGTCCGTAGGCTCGTCGAGCAGTAACTGGCCACTATCGGCGAGGCGCCTTAAATCACCATCAGTGAAAATGCCCAACAACTGTTGGTCGCCATCAACAATCAATGCAGCCCCCGGACGACCAGGCGTAGCTGTCATCACAGTAAGCGCGCGCCGTAATTCTGTGCCACTATCTATAAGCGGCAAGCACTTACCTTTGCGCATCATTTCAGCGACAGTCATTAGCTCGCGCCCCAAAGCTCCAGCTGGATGGAAGCGCGCAAACTCTTCACGGGTGAAGTTGCGCAATTCAAGGACTGCCATTGCTAACGCATCCCCCAAGCCGAGCATGGCAGTTGTGCTCACGGTAGGCGCCAAGCCTAAAGGGCATGCTTCGGGGCGAACGCCAATGCTTAACGACAAGTCACAGTTTTCCGCTAAGGAGGAAGTGGAATTTCCACAAATTGCTATCGACTTCGCGCCTATCGATTTAATGGCTGGCAACAAACGTAAGACCTCTTGAGTGGCGCCACTATTTGATAATACCATCACCACGTCAGACTGCCGAAGCCGTCCGAGGTCGCCATGAACCGCTTCGCTAGGGTGCAGAAATAGGCTCGGAGTGCCAGTGCTAGCTAAAGTGGCGGATATTTTTTGTCCAACAATGCCTGCTTTGCCCATGCCGCTAACAATTACCCGCCCGCTACAGTTCGCGAGTAATTCACAAGCCTGTGCAAAATTATGAGGCAGATTTTCACTGAGCGCCAGCAACGCATCTGCTTCGAGGCGTAGAACTTGCTGGCCTCGCGAGTTGAGGTCGGAGGAGGTCATGACGGCGGCTATTTTACCCTAAGCCAAGATAGGGGGTTTTGTGTATTGTAGGAAGTGCTGATGTCTGCGAAAATGGCTCTACCTATGGATATCTCCATGCCCATCTTGTTGCTGTCGGTAATTATCTGCATTCTGTCAATTACAACCCACGAAGCCGCCCATGCCTGGGTGTCTTACAGGCTGGGCGATGACTTGGCCTATAAAATGGGGAGGGTTACGCTTAACCCTATGCCTCATATAGACTTAATGATGACAATCGTCTTGCCCGCTGCATTATTATTGTCGGGTTCACCATTTATTTTTGGGGGGGCTAAGCCGGTCCCAGTGAATATGCGCGCCTTTCGTAAACCGTTTAAAGATATGGCTTTAGTCGCTATAGCTGGCCCGCTCAGTAATTTGATTCAGGCCTTTGTTTGGGCAATTATTTTAAAGCTTTTCCTGCAGTTTGGCATTTGGGATGTTCGCTCAGGGGGGGTAGGCGTGCTCCAACTAGGAATCTTCATTAACGTCTTGCTGTTCGCCTTCAATTTAGTCCCAATTCCGCCACTTGATGGCTCAAGAATAGTGGCGTTCTTTCTAAGCGGAGAGGCGCGTCGCGCATATATCTCTGTTGAGCGCTTCGGCATCATTATTTTGCTGGGATGCTTTTGGCTCGTCCCTCAATTTCGAATCATTCTGGGAACGTGCATTTACTTTTTTGGTAACCTTATATCGAATACCGTTGGCCTCACCGTAAGCTGGGCGCCAGGATTTTTAACTTAACAGCATGATAGAGCCAGCCAATCCCGAACAGATCAGCGAAAAAATAGCTGCCATGCAAGGCGATACATCCCCAATGACAGACTCACAGCAAGGAATCGATGACACTGCGTTTACCGTTCATCTCGATAAGCTGTTCTTCGGCCCGTTAGACTTATTACTGCAGTTAGTGCGCGATAAAGAGTTAGAAATACATGTAGTGTCTTTAACTGAAGTTTGCGACGCATACTGCCAGTTCGTGCGTCAACTTAAAGATATCGACATCGACGAGGCTGCCGATTATTTAGTTATTGCTGCGACACTGTTGGGCATTAAGTCACGCTCGCTGTTGCCACAAGACGAAGTCGACCTCGAAGAAGATCCTTTTGACCCTGGCGAAGAATTAGTCCAACAGTTACTGGCATACAAAGAGTTGCGCAAGGTGTGCGACTTGTTACGCGATCGCTGGGATTCCCGTCAAGGACGTTTCGGTGCGGGGGGACGCTGGATTGGGAGAGCTGCCGCTGAAGACGAAGACGAAGAGCAGCGCCTTGATTTATCCGACGTTTCAATCTGGGATTTACTGACAGCGGTCACGCGCCTCGAAGCAGAGACCGGCTTTATGCGCCCTCATCAAATTAGGCCCAGCGGCAAACCATTGCGCGCTTACGTCGAAGAATTATGGCACAAGCTACACAAGGCTGACGAGACAACCTTGCGAGCCTTGCTAGAACAAGACAACACGCCACAGTCAGATGCGGCTTACTATTTGGTGGCGCTACTTGAGCTGGCTAAGCAGCAACAAATTAACATTAATCAAGAATCGGCATTCGCCGACATCGTGATTAAGCATTGTGGCGATAGTAAAGTATTGCAACTCGAGGATATCGATGACGACTTTGATCGCCAGCACGATAGCTTTAATCCAGAAGTCGGGGAGCTCCTCGATGAAAAACCGCTTTAAGTAAACATGTCAAACGCAACCGATTTAACCGAAGCCGACTTCCAAGCCGAAGTTTGCGAATCATCCATTCCCGTCATTGTCGATTTTTGGGCGCCATGGTGTGGCCCATGTAAAGCAATGGGCCCGGCAGTTGATCAATTAGCCAGCGACTTCGATGGCAAGCTGAAAGTAATGAAGCTCAACACGCAAGATCACCCAAACAAAGCAGCAGAGCTTGGCATTATGTCTATTCCATGCTTCGTCGTCTTTAAGAACGGAGTAGAGGTGGCGCGCCTAACTGGCGGCCGCGCTTACGACGAGTTCAAGGCTTTTGTTGAGCCACACCTATAAAGGCAAATGCTGTGGGCGATGACCTGCGCATAGTTTTTATGGGATCGCCGCCATTTGCCGATAAGGCGTTGGCGGCGCTTATTAGCGCAGGCCACAATATTGTTGGCGTGGTAAGCGCGCCCGCAAGCCGTCATGGCCGTGGCCGCCAGCGTTCTGAGAATTCCATTGCGCGCATGGCTTTTGAAAACAACCTTGTTGCGCTGCAACCGCAAAGCGCCAAAAGCGATGAGTTTAAAGAGCAGTTCAAAGCGCTTAATTGCGATTTGGCCGTAGTCGTAAGTTACGGGCAGATTTTAGATTCCGAGTTTTTGGCTTTGCCCAAGCTTGGGTGCGTAAACGTTCACGCGTCTTTATTGCCGCGCTGGCGCGGCGCTTCGCCGATTCAATCAGCAATAAAAGCAGGTGACGAGTTGAGCGGGGTATGCATTCAAAAAATGGTATTGAAGCTTGATGCTGGCGATGTGCTTGTGAGTAGCGAAATACCTTTAGATTCAGAAAGTACCAGTCCCTGGCTGTTTGAGGCGTGCGCGGTTAAGGGCGCTGAGCTACTTTGCCAATTTATTGAACAGGTCAATACCGAAAAACAATTGCCTGAGGGCGTGAAGCAAGACGAGCAGCTCGCTAGTCATTGCGGTAAAGTGAAAAAATCAGATGGCGAACTGGATTGGGCTCATTCAGCAAAAGATGTTTATCGACAAATTCGCGCTAGCCTCGGCTGGCCCGGCGCACTTAGCTCATTGCCAAATGGCGATAACCTAAAAATTCTTGCAGCCCAATTTTGCACTAACTCTAATATCAGGGGCCAAGCCGGCGAGGTAATCATCGGCGAAGATTTTGAGCTGTACGTTTGCTGCCAAGATGGCGCAATCGAATTAGTCGAAGTACAGCGCTCCGGCAAATCAAAAACCAACGCTAAAGACTTTATCAATGGCAACAACATTAGCGCCGGGCAAATCCTCGGCGCAAACTAGCAATGGAACATCAGCAACAAACTTTACGCCGCGCACTCTGGAAAATAATTTTACGCAACAACATGCCGACACGAGTTCTTGGCAGCGAGTTAGCGCGTGACAATTTTTCAGCACAAGACCAGGCTTTTGCACGTGAACTAGTAAGCGGCAGCATTCGATGGAAGATGGCTTTAGATTGCATTGCGAAAGCTCACACCAAGGGACGCATTCGCAACGAAGTTGCCCATCAAGCAATACGCCTCGGGCTTTATCAATTGCTATGTATGCATTCGGTTGCGGATCACGCGGCGATTAACGAAACTATCGACGCCGCCAAGCAAGAACTTGGCAATGAAATAAAATTCGTTAACGCTGTGCTGCGCGCGGTGTCACGGAGCATGACTAAATCCATTGATAAATTACCCCCAAGTCATGTGTTTAAGGCGTTTGAGGTAGGTTTTATTAAATCCGTTTTCGCAGATTCGAAGACGGACCCAGCCCTTGCCTTAGCACAACAGTTTTCGTTCCCGGTATTTTTGGTGAAACGCTGGATAGCAGAGGTTGGCGAAGAGCAATGCCTTGCGCGCATGACCGCACTTAACCAACATGCTCAATTATGGCGCCGCATGAATTCTTGCAAAAATATCGTTAACGATGTTTGTCAAAAACTAGAAATGCAACCCGGTGAATCCATTACCAGCTTAGAGGGTTTCTCAGAGGGCGAGTGGGCTATTCAAGATATAACGTCTTGGCAAACAGCAATGATGTCTAAGGTAAAGCCGGGCGACAAAGTGTTGGACTTGTGCGCCGCGCCAGGAGGCAAAGCCTTTGCCATCTACGAGGCCTCGATTGGCAAAGCAGAGGTTCATGCTTGCGACATTAACGCCTCTCGCTTAGAGACTATGAAAATAGAGGGCGAGCGCCTTGGCCATGTTATTAACTACCATCACATCTCCGAAGATGGCAGCGATGTGCCATTGGGCGAATATGACTTAGTGCTATGTGACGTCCCGTGTTCCAATAGCGGGGTATTCAATAAGCGCGCAGAGGCGCGCCATCGCTTCTCTAAAAAATATTTACACGAGATAGAAACCCTACAAAATGTTTTTCGTAAAAAAATATTATCGAGGGTCGTCGGCGAGAACACTCGAGTGCTTTACAGCACCTGCTCATTAGAGCCAGAAGAGAACACCATGATGGCGGCGCGTATTGCTAAAGATTTTTCAAAGACTATTTTAGAAGAAAAAACGTTTGAGCCAACGGCCGAAAATGCCGGTGGTTACTCGGCGCTGATTGGATAATTTATGAGGGCAGTTATTTTTATTGGGGTTTTACTCGTGGCCGCCGGACTTGCGAGTTGGTCTTTATTGAGAACCAACAATTCGATTAAGGGGGATCCTTCCATCACCCAGCCACGGGTTTATTCCGGAGAAGTTGCCGAGCCAATGGACCTCGATTTGCGCCCACGCCATTTGCACGATGAGCGATGGGTGGGCGTAACAGAGATGGTAGCGGCAGCAGAGCAGCGATTTAGCGCAGCGGTGCACGATCACTATGCCGGCGAGGAGGGCGACTTTTTACAGTTTCGCCGCGCGCGCGAAGAGATTCTTCACGACTTAGAAGAGGCGTTATCGATACTTAACGAGATGCTCGTAGTATGTGCCAGTTCGAAAACGTCGTCATTGAAAATCCGCCAACAAATAGCGCGCGCCGATAAACTCGCAACCGACATTCAGCTAGACTTACGTCACTAAATAATGGTCAAACTCGGCTACAACTCCAATGGGTTTACTTCGCATCGCTTAAGCGATGGTTTGCGCATGCTCGCTGACTGCGGTTACCAAGCAGTTGCGATAACGCCAGATGTTTGTCATTTAGATCCGCGCGATACTAGTGCAAATGAATTAGAGGCAACGGCCAAACTTTGTCGAGATTTTGGGTTAGAGGTAGTTATTGAAACAGGAGCGCGCTACGTCTTAGACCCGCTCCGCAAACATCGGCCAAATTTATTAGAGCCTGATGAGAGTCGAATGATTCGTTTACGGTTTTTGCAGCAGATGCTTGAGTGGTGTGAAATATTTAACGCTAAAACTTTATCGCTGTGGTCAGGGGCCTTGCCTCCCGGACAGAGCTCTCCCCAGGCCGAGCACTATTTTTTAGAAGCCATTCACAGTTTGAGCAGCAGCGCGGGCGAAAATATCAAAGTAGCAATTGAACCCGAGCCGGGGCATTGGTTGGCAAATACCAGCGACTGGCAAAAAATAAAACCACAGCTACCTAGCAATGTTGGTTTATGTTTAGATATCGGCCACTTACTGGTTAACGACAAGCATTCGCCAGCCGAGGCCATTGAGATTTTTAAAGACGACATAATCGCACTGCAGCTCGACGATATGCGTCGCGGCGACCATACCCACTGCGCTCCAGGAGAAGGTGATGTCGACTGGCCATCGTTAGTTGCGGCTTGTGAAAAGCACTTGAGCCCCGACGTCACGGCGTGTTTCGAATTATCGCGCGACAGCCACCGCTTTCATCAACTGGTTAAAAGTTGTAGCGAGCTATATAAAGGCTTGCGCTAGTTAATTTTGGCTGCAGTTAGAACCTGCCCTTCGCTCAAAATAGACTTTGCTTGCTTGGCGCATTCAAGAACATCTGCTATGCGCTGCGCTGTCGCTTCGTGTCCGCGCTGTTCGAGGAACCAAATCACATTTGACTTGCCACTCATTGGGCCTACCGAAATAATTTGCTCGAGTCCAAAGTCGCTGGCAGGCACACCTGAGTAAACAAGATCGGACAGCCACTTGTCTCCTGTTTTTAACGCTTTAATAACTGCTGCAGCATGAACACCGGTTGCTGTTTCGAAAGCATCTTTGCCAAACACTGGGTACTCGCCACGCACAGGACGGCCCGTGGCCTGGGACGCAAAGTTGACGTAGTCCCCTAGCTTGCGTAAATCTCGGTCAATCCACCCGAGCAATTTTAGGTTAACAAGTAACAAATCCATTTCGGTGTTACCAGCACGTTCGCCAATACCTTGCGCGCATGCGTGGGCACGATTTGCGCCAGAAGCAAGGGCAGTGATGGTGTTGATCAGGCCGAGACCGCGGTCGCGGTGCCCATGCCAGTCGAGGCCGATATGTGACGCCCTCTTGTCGGCCAAAAAGTTATTCAGCCACGAGAAAATATTGCGTACAGCCGTTGGATCGACACCACCAACAGTGTCACAAATGCAAAGGCGGTCGGCGCCCTCTTCGATAGCCGCTCCATTCAGGCGACTGAGGATTTCTGGTGTAGAGCGCACCGTATCTTCAGTGACAAACATAACCGGCAAATCATGGCTCTTAGCAAAACGCACCGACTCGCGAACGAGCTTCTCCATGTGGTCGAGGTCCCAGTTTTCGGCATAGGCGCGAATTGGTGACGAACCGATAAAGGCACAAACCTCAATAGGCTGACCAAGTTTTTGGGACATTTCAGCAACCGGCTCGATGTCGCTGATCATAGTCCGGCACGCAACATTAGGAGTAATGTTTAGCGAGGTCATTTCTTCGGCTAAAGCCATGATGTGCGCTCGGGCAACATCGCTAGCGCCTGGCAAGCCAATATCTGCGCAATCGATACCCAAGTCATTCATCAGGTGCACCAACTCTATTTTTTCATCTAGCGAAGGCTCAGTGACGCTCGGGCACTGCAAGCCATCGCGCAAAGTTTCGTCAACCAGCTGAATAGTAGCGGGCTTGGCGTTGGCAGGGTGAGGCCCATTATTGGCCCAGTCGAAAATGAGGTTGTCTTTGTCCACGGTTACGTTATTGCCGTAGATTATCGCATGTTTAGCTTTTGGTTGGACACAGAATGTTACGAAATTAACAGTGGCACGTGTAGGATATTGCCATGGCATACGACAAGAGCGACTTCGTCATCACTGATGGCATGCACCCTGCCGATATTGCAGATGCTTTATGGCAAGACGTCGATATCAATCGTGCCCGCGAACTGTTTGATGCTATGGATGTCGCGCAAGGCGCTTTGGTCCTCGCCGAGGCCGATGAAAAGCTTCAAAGCGCTTTACTCGAAGACCGCGATCCGCAAGTCATTGCGAATTACTTAAATCTACTTTCAGTTGACGACGGGGTAGATGCTCTAAATGAATTACCTGATGCGCTGCGCCTCGAGGCATTATGTTTTGTAGATTCTGAGACGGCTACCGAGCTGCGCCACTTAACCTCATACCCAGAAAAAAGCGCTGGCGGAATGATGACCACCGAGTTCATTTCGGTTGCCGAGAGTGAACGCGTTGCAGATGTCATCAAGCTTATTAAGGGCGATGAGGGCGAGGCCGAATCGGTGTATGTTATTTTCGTCGTTAATGCTGCCAATATTTTGCAGGGCGTAATTACAACTCGCGAATTGCTTGAGCTAGAAGAAAATGATTCGGTCGGCGAGTTCATGAACCCCGATGTGATTTCGGCACGCGTTGACGCAGACCGCGAAGAAATTGCGCGCCAAATTTTGCGCTACAACTTATCGCTGCTACCCATTGTTGATGCGCGCAATAGTATTATCGGCGTTGTCTCGTCAGACGATGCTTTAGAGGTTGTTGAAGAGGAAGGCTCTGAAGATGCGCTTCTTCTAGCTGGCGCAAGTGGCGACTCAGACGCAGGCGAGCCATTGCTCGAAATGGTAGGGCACCGAGCGCCCTACTTGGCGATTCCGGTGGGCGCCGGATTAATCATGTCTAAAGTAATGGAATACTTCACTCGCGGCGACGCCACAGCAGCGGATGACGTTTACAGCATAGTCATTGCCTTTGTACCAATGGTTCTCGCTTTATCAGGCACAGTCGGTATGCAAACCTCCGCGGTATTAGTGCGCGGTTTCGCGGTTGGCCAAATTGTCCGAGGGCGCCGCCTATCGGTGTTTTTAAGCGAAGTGCGCGTCGGAGTAGTGCTAGGCCTTTTGTCTGCTTTAGTGGCCGGCCCCGCCATGGGCTTAATCATTGGTGATTATTACACCGGCATCATGTTAAGCCTCGCCCTATGGCTGTCAATAATATGGACGAACACTGTTGCCACATCCATTGTTGTTGGCAGTGAAGCAGCAGGCCTAGATCCGGCATTGGTTGCTGGGCCCGTTATGATCGCTGTTTCTGACCTGTCAGCGGTCGCGTTGTTTTTAGGCGTAGCATCTAAGTTGATGGTTTAATTTGCGCAAAAAATATATTAGCCTGTTTCTCCTTGCAACAATATTATTACTTGTTGCTTGGCAGAAGACCCTGCATGTTAAAGGCGATTCAATGTCGCCGAGTATTAGCGCAGGGCAATGGTTATGGCAGAGCGGTAACATGCCACAGCGCGGCGACCTAGCCATTTTTGTCGAGCCCGATAGCGGGGTCAAAGTGGTTAAGCGGTGCGTTGCCCTGCCGGGGGATTCCGTGCAAATAATCGGCGGCTCGCTTTATATTAATGGGCAATCAAACACGGCGACGATTCAGTCCATAAGAGATTTGTCGCCAGAGTGGCCCGCTAATGACAAGAACCTGCAAGAAATATTTGTCATTGATAAGGACCAAGTAAATTTACAAAAGGGCTGGTGGCAAAACAGTAGTGACCAAACGCTTCTCTACCTAAGTAAACCAAATAATAATTTAGGACACGCGCTATCAGCGTCATGCCAGCTAAAATCACCGACTGCATCTTTCGCGATAGGCATTGAGCGCGGTAGCATTAAATTCCGCCTATCTCTCAATGCTGAGAACAGTTCTTGGGCTTTAGAAAAATTCACAAAAACATTACAGCGCTATGAAGTTATTACACAAGGTAAAATCGAAGGTGGCAGCGAGCAGCCGCACGCATTATTAATTAGCGTAGCACATGGTCAGCTTGTTGCAAAAATAGACGGCGTTGATGTCGTTGAGAATATTGTGATTGAGTCGCCTGAAGACTGGCAGCCGCAAGAGTCGTCTAATAACGAACAGCTATTCCTTGTGTTGCGCGGCGAATGTGAGTTCCAAAACGTTCAGATTGGTTGTCAAATAAATTACGATATTTCAGGAAACTTCGGCGTCGGCAAAGTGTTTGGTTTAGCGGGCGATGAATTTTTCTTCCTTGGAGACCATTCATTATTTAGCCGCGATTCTCGACACTACGGGGCGGTCTCAAAAAATCAAATAATCGGCGTGGCTACAAAACTTTGGCCACGCAACACAGACGACAACGGATGGCCACTTGAGTAACAATTCGAATTCTGAAGGCTTAAAAGCCGATCTCGGAGTGGAGCTAATGGTCGATATCGCCAAAGGCGACCAACATGCGTTTCAGTTATTGGTAGAAAATTACCAAGCCATGGTTTTTGGCCTTTTGCGCCGTATTCTCGGGCCTCATGGGGCGATTGAAGATGTCGCTCAAGAAGCCTTTGTGCGCGTCTGGAAAAACCGTGAAAAATATCGGGCTCAGGGTAAGTTTTCGACCTTTTTATATCGCATTACCTACAATTTAGCGCTTAACCGAATTCGCGACGAAAAACGAAAACCGCTGCCCGGGATGCCGAAACTTGACGGCATCGAAATAGCACAGCAAGATTTGTGTTCAGACACCCCAGAAGAGATAGCTAGTCGCGGTGATTGGGCCGGATTAATTTCTTGGGGATTAGGGCGACTTCCGCACAACCAGCGAGCAGTTTTAGTGTTTCAACATTATGACGGTTTCAGCATGGAAGAGATTTCATCTGTGACAGGCCTCAGTTCGGCGGCTGTCAAATCGATGCTGCATCGCGCGCGCACGAATTTGCGCGAAACCCTCCAACCTTACAAAGATTCCGAAAATGACTGATTGGCTTGACAAAATGCTTGATTCTGATGCCCCGGCCGAAGTGCCTGAGGGCTTCGCCGAGTCTGTTATGAGCGAATTGTTCTCCTCGCCGCAGATTGCGACAGAGCCCCCGCACTCCATGTCTTTTATGAAGGCGATCGGCTTTGCTGCTGCCGCAGCGCTTATGCTCGCAGTGGGCATTTGGATTGGGCAGGGAAGTCGGCCGATGAGCGCCCCGATCGATGTTCAACGCGATGCCGAAATGGCCGCGGTAAACATAGATTCAATCTATGCAAATCACGAAATGCTAGACCTTTTCGATATCCTAGAAGACGATGCAACTGCGGATGCATCACAGGCATCGACATCAGCAACACTGCAAGATGTTGATTTCGCTCTGAAAATACTTACTGCTGAGGGAGAAAAGTGATTTTAGCTATTTTGCTCTTGTCCGCGTTGTCTCAGCAAGAGGCTGAGCTAGTTGCCTTTGCTCCTGATGGCGCCCGACGCACTTGGTCAGCGGTACAGCAAACCCAGGCGCAGCAATGGTGGGAAGGCTTAAGCGACGAGCAACGCGCCGAATACATTAAGCGCCAAAAGGAATGGCACAACATGGATGGCCAGCGGCGCCAGAAAATGGAAGAGCGCCGCGATGCTTTTAAGGCCCAAGCAGAAGGGGTTTTGGCTTCGATGAGTGCCACCGACCTCGAAGAGTTCGGCAAAATGGACGAACATAGTCAGCGCAGGCATCTTCATGGCTTAGTGAGATCGCAAAAGCGCCAAGGCGGCAATCGCCCACCGCGCCATTCCCCACCTTCGGATATTTCGCTGCGCGAGCCACAAATTCGTGAAGCTTTGCGTCAGGCCCATGCTTCCGGCTGGCTAGGCGATAAAGCAGCCATTTGGTTAGAAACAGCCTCTGTTGATGAAGCCATGCAGGTGTTATTCTCGATTAGAAAATGGCAGTTCCTTGAGAAAGCCAACACCGAGGGCTTCTGGAAGGCAAATAATATACCCGAAGAGAAAAAAGGTAAGCTAATCGCCATGCCAGCCGAGCATTTTTTACGAGAAATCAAAAGAATTATGCGCGATGGCCACAAGATATGGGACGGTAACAGCGAGAATCGCCGTAATAAGGGGCGACAGCAATCTTCTGAGAAAAGATAGGGATAATTAGGCAATCATGGGTCGATTGTTACGAGTGCTCTAGTCATTTGTTCCCTCATGACCGAATCAGAAACTCAATCAACCGTAAACGGGGCTGTTCACGCTGTGCTCAATGGCGCGCCCAGCAAATTCCGTTTTCGTAGCGACAGGCTTAATTCGTCCGAATTAAACCACGTTCCGTACTGCCATTTTGACGGCAGCGATTTCCTAATCGCCAATATGTCATCTACCGGAATGGCCATTGAGTCAGAGAAGCCGCTCAGTCTGCGCGTAGGCCAATTACTTGATGAGGTGAAAATCAGCCATCATCAGCAACCTTTTTGGATGGGTTCCGTAGAAGTGAGTAGCGTTAGCGAAAACAAACTTGCTGCCGGCTTTCGAGTTGTAGCGGGTCATATCAGCTTAGCCGAGCTTAATTTTCGCGATGAATTCCTCGCGTACCGTTTAGGCGAATACCTCACTCGCCGTCGCGAGCAGGCTGCAAACCTTCCACAAGACTGGCAGGCCGATGTCGCACAATTGCACTCTATGCTTTGCGAAGTACATGCCATTCTTGATGCGTACCAAAACAGCGATAGTGAAAATCGCTGGCGCGATGTTGAATTGTCACAGCGTCTGTGCGCCGCAACTTTTGAGAAGTGGTCACCGCAGTTTTTAGAGATTGCCGCACG
>Ga0315320_10001261_pt1 | contig 21064 bp, 7 predicted proteins | sample M140m21515metaG_FD_203458 | JGI IMG/M metagenome (GOLD analysis project Ga0315320, IMG submission 203458) | Ammonia-oxidizing marine archaeal communities from Monterey Bay, California, United States - M1 40m 21515 | ecosystem: Environmental > Aquatic > Marine > Coastal | place: USA: California... | reverse complement strand
GGGAAATTGCGTTGCAGGATGCCGTCTGCGATAAAGAGACAAGTCTTTCTTTTCACTTCAAGGACGAGCAGGCTTCTGCATGGCAATCGGTCCATGTCAGTTCATCGCCGCAATACGTTGAAGGTGAAGGTGAAGGTGAAGAAGGTTCGACCTCTCTGGACTACCCCATTGGCATCAATGGGACGTTGGCTGCCGCCGGTGAGCAGGACGAGTACGTGATTCAGGGAGTTAAGGACGAGACCGTGCGGTTTCGTTCTAAAACTCGCAGTCTTGGGTCGGCTGCACTGCTGAAGATGCAACTGGTAAATGATCAAGGGCAAGTGGTTGCAGCGTCAAAGGTCACGGATGCGGACGAATGGAGCTTTGACTACAAATTTCCAGCTGACGGTGCTTACCGTTTGCAGGCTTCGGATTTGCTGGGGCGTGGAGGAGAAGGCTTTGGTTACTTGGTAGAAGTGCTTCAGTCTGGCCGGGTTGAGTTGACGCTTAAGCCTGATGCAAAAGCCCCGGAAGAATTCGTAATTGAACTCAAACATGGATCTTGTGTGCTGGACTTGCAAGTCGATCGCTTCGGTTATGAAGGTGAAGTTGAGCTTGGATTTGCAAGACCTGTGCAAGGGTTGCGGATATTAAACCCACGCATACCAGCCAAAGTGAACGCAGTGAAAATCTATCTGCTCGCTGATGAAACCTGGAGTGCTGCAAGTTCATCATTGGTTGAGTTGGAGGGGAAAGTTTCAGGACAGGTGCCGCTGGAGGTTTCTGTTAATAGCTTGGCACTGCATCGTGCCAAACGCCCCTATGTTCCGTTTCCCGCCAATTGGCGGGATGGAACTATCCTGCTCAGTGGTACGGCCGCTGAGGCTGAGTATTATTCGCTCGCACCCGAGGCGGTTTTGAAATTGGCTCGGCAGCAAACGAGTCATCAGGCGACACTCGTGTTGAAACGAGAGAACGACAAGTTCAAGTCAGGCCTCACAATCTTATCCGATCAGTCCAGTCGACAGTGGAACATTGCAACCAAGGCTGACAAAGACAAATACACCCTGACAATGTCTCGCCTGAATCCCATGGAAGAGCCTGCCTCGGTGTCATTCCTGGCTTATTCAGAATTCAATGGACGGGGACGCATGAAACAAAAGGATTTGCCTGTTGAGTGGATCGACCCAGTGAAAGTGAGTGTGTCAGTCTCGGAGCCACTGGTTGCTGGGAAAACACACTCAGTTTCTCTGCATGTGGAGCGGCAGGGGGACGATCCTCAATCAGTTGATGTAGCGTTCGCATCGCTTCCGAAAGGTTGGACTGTCGCAGAATCCGTTACCGTGCCAGCAGGTCAGGACACTGCAGCATTCAGTTTGACTCTGCCACCAGACAATACTGCAAAAAAAGGTGTCTTGCACGTTGAGGTTGTGAGTCAGTATCAGGGCAATCCGCTCAAATTTGCACACGAGCTGTCGTCATTGCCGATCGCGAGTATGCCAGAAAATATTCAGGTGCATCCCACTGAAATTGAGCTGACGGGAAAGTCATCCAAGCGTCAGTTGGTAGTGACTGGTTATGATGCCCAGAAAGTGCCGCAGGACTGGACACATGAAGCCGTGGTTAGCTGTCTTGATGAAAGTGTTGCAGTCGTTCGAGATGGGGTGGTTTATGCAAAGGCTGACGGTGTGACTGAGCTGGTTGTGCAGGTTGGCTCGCTGCAAGTTAATGTTCCGGTACGAGTGACTGCTGCAGAAAAACATCGCAATGTTGCGTTTGAGTCGGAGGTTCTTGTGGCACTTTCGAAGCAGGGTTGCAACTCGGGTGCCTGTCATGGTTCACCCAGTGGGAAGGGAATGTTTCGCCTGTCGCTGAGGGGATTTGATCAAAAGTTGGACCTTCTCACATTGATTCGTGAGGACTTCGGTAGGCGAGTCAATCGAATCCAACCGGAGCAAAGTTTGTTGTTGCAGAAGCCACTGATGAAAGTAAGCCACGGTGGCGGAAAGCAAATTCAACCTGATGATCCCGCATATCATATTTTGCGTGATTGGATTGCCGAGGGGGCGAAGGCTGACCCGCCGGAGGCGACACGCTGTGTCCGTTTGGAAGTGTATCCCGCGCAGAAGCGTATCATGGCTCTTGAGCAGGGACGACAACAACTATCAGTGCTTGCTCATTTTGCGGATGGAACGTCACGGGACGTGACGGACATCGTGGTCTATGAAAGCTCTGACCAAACCGTCGCGGCAGTTGATGGTTCGGGTTGGGTAGAGGCTGGCTCTCAAGGCGAGGCCGTTGTTTTGGTACGCTTCCTCGAGCATATCGAATCCGTTCCCTTTATGTTTGTTCAACGAAAGCCAGGCTTCGAGTGGGAATCGCCCCCCGAAGCAAATTACATAGACGAACTCGTCAATGTAAAACTGAAGCAGATTCAATATCTTCCGTCAGAAACGTGCAGTGATTCGGAGTTCTTAAGACGTGTCTATCTGGATGTGATTGGCATTCTACCCACGGTACAGGAAAGCAAGGACTTTCTTGCAGACACATCCGACGGCAAACGAGCGGCGTTGGTCGATCAACTGCTGGAGCGTGAAGAGTACGCAAAGTTCTGGGCGTTGAAGTGGGGCGACCTGCTCAAGATGACCAGTCAATTGGTTGGAAAAGAGGGCGTTCACAAATATCACCGTTGGGTGGAAGAAGCGTTTCGGACCAATATGCCGTACGATAAATTCGCCAAGCAATTGCTCTCTGCAGATGGTTCAACGTTATCGAATCCGCCTGCGAATTTTTATCGCACAGCTACCAGCATGAATGATTGCGTAGAAACCGTTTCTCAAGTTTTTCTGGGAGCCCGTTTGCAATGTGCCAAGTGTCACAATCATCCGTTTGAACGCTGGACACAAGACAACTATTACGGGCTAGGAGCATTCTTCCAGCGGGTGCAAAGACGCAAGACACAGCGTCCAGGTGAAATGTTTGTTTGGTCAGCGGCCACTGGTGAAGTTACCCAACCTCGTACGGGGCAGCAGATGAAGCCATGGCTGCCTGTTGATGGAACGGTGGAATCTGTCGCTGACGGAGATCGTCGTGACGTTTTTGTGGATTGGCTCGTGAACGTTGAGAATCCATACTTCGCAAGGATTGAGGCGAACCGGATTTGGAGCGAATGTTTTGCTCGTGGAATCGTTGAGCCGATCGATGACTTTCGCGATTCAAATCCACCTGCCAATGGCCCGCTGCTGGATGCATTGGCGCAGGATTTTGCACAGAATGGATTCGATCGGAAACATTTGCTCAGGACGATTCTCAATAGTCGAACCTACCAGGCTAGTTATCTCGCCAATGATTCAAACCGTGAAGATCAAGTCTATTTTTCGCATCAATTACCTCGTTTGATGAGCGCGGAACAGTTGCTTGATGCGATCAATCACGCAACGGGGCTGGAAGAAACATTTACCAATTTGCCGGTAGGGATGAAGGCAACTCATTTACCCGCCCCCGATCTGGTGAAACTTGATTTTCTGAAGGTCTTTGGTCAGCCGGAACGCAGTACCGTGTGTGCATGTGAACGAGCGAGTGATTCCAATCTCGGCATGGCGATCGAATTGTTCAATGGCTCGACCATTCACAAGAAATTACAACAGGAATCAAATCGATTTCGTACAGCACTGAAGAGAGAGGTCCCGTTGCCGGAAATTCTTGATCAATTGTATTTGTCGGCTGTTTGCCGATTGCCAACAGAATTTGAGCGAAATGCTGCAATCGCACATTGCGACAAGCGTGAAACGCCTGCTGATGGACTCGCAGATGTTTGTTGGGCACTTCTAAATACAGATGAGTTCATTTTTCAGCATTGAGGATTTGATGTTCCTGAGTTCACTGTGGCGTGTCGTTCACACCAGTTTTTCTGCCTTCTATCGATTTCTGTTTTAAATAGCCAATCATGAAACGAATCCTTCAGGTCCGTCAACCAAGTTTGCGAATCGAATTGGTGACGACAACCATCGCGTTTTTGATGGTGAGTGTTCTCGCTGCGGACGAAAGTAGTATCAGCTTTAAACGCGACGTTGCCCCCATTTTTTTGGAGAATTGTGTCGCTTGTCATGATGCAAAGAAAGCTGAAGGTGGGTATCGCATCGATACATTCACGGAGTTGTCTAAATCAGGTGACAGCGGTGTGCTGCCTCTGAAGGTAAGCAATGATGAGGGTGCCGAATTATTGCGGCGACTGACTGTCGATGATGCGTTTGAGCGAATGCCAGCGGAAGCAGAGGCGTTGACTGCAGACCAAATCAAAGTGGTGTCAGAGTGGATTGGTCAAGGTGCCATTTTCGATGGCGACGACCCGGATACGAGGTTGCCATTTGTTATTCCACCCAAGGAGCATCCAGCATCGCCGACCATCTACCCCGCACCATTGCAGGTAACCGCGATCGCTTTTTCAACTGGAAGAGATCTGGTTTTTAGTGGTGGTTACAACGAGATTCTGGTTTGGGATACACAGGGCAATCTACAGGAACGCATTGGCAATGTTGGTCAGCAAACCTACGCGATTGCTTTTCCACCTATTTCTTCCATTGGCCAGAGGACTGACCTAGGGAATGGTGATAGCGGTGCCCCCCAAGGTCCTGCCGATCGGCAAGTGGTTGTTGCCAGCGGACGTCCTGGATTTGCCGGTGATGTTCGTGTGATTGATCTGGTGAGTAAGAAAGTGACGGCAGTTCTGGCGGCTTGTGATGACGTTGTCCTTGATTTGGCATTCCGACCGGATGGGAAAAAATTGGCGGTTGCCTCTGCTGACAAGACGATTCGCATCATTGATATGGAAACCCTGAAGGTACAGCAGACTCTGCTCAGTCATGCTGATTTTGTGAACGCGATTGCGTGGAGCAAGGATGGGACAAAATTGGTGTCAGCCAGTCGGGACAAATCAGCCAAGGTGTTTAACGCAGAGACAGGGCAACTACTGATCAGTTATCAAGGGCATGGTAACGCAGTCCGCGGTGTCTTCATGCTGCCCGATGGAAAGCAGGTCGTTTCGGCCGGAAACGACAAAAAGGTTCATCGTTGGAATATCTCGGACGCCAAGAAAACTGCGGAAGTGGCAATTGGTGGTGAAGGCTACCGGATCGCAGTTGCTGGGGACTTGGCCTTTGTTCCCTCTAGCGACAATAAGTTGGTCAAAGTTGATCTCACAAAGAACCAGGTAGCCACTGAGTTTAAGGGACACGCTGATTGGGTGTTGTGTTCCGCTGTTCACTCGGATCACACCAAGGTTGCGACCGGCTCGCATGACGGTGAGATTCGGGTCTGGAATCTCGCAGATGGAACGCTTGTAAGTAGTTGGCTCGCGCAGCCCACAGGTGCGGAGAAAGTCAAAACGAGTGAGACGGAAGCTGACGGTGACAAGACCGGGGATGCTAAAACAAGTCCATGATTGGCTTGCCCGGTTCCAGCAGGCTGAACGGGCGATCTTGGGAATCCCGTGCAATCAGGTCGTGAGTGCCGGTCGCATGGTAAACCGTCTTGGTGATGTCGGCGGGGGTGACGGGATGATCGCTTGGGTATTCGCCAAAGCGATCACTTGATCCAAATGCTTGCCCGCCTTGTATTCCACCGCCCGCCATCAAGACGCTTTGGCAATGTGTCCAATGGTCACGTCCTGCGCCGCTGACACCGCCCGATCGACGATCTCCAATCTTGGGCTGGCGTCCCATTTCACTGGTCACCAGAAGCAGGGTCTCGTCCAACATACCTTGTTCAGCCAGGTCTTCGACAAGGGCAGAAAATGCTTTGTCAAACTCTGGTAGCAGGTGGTCTTTCAAACAGCCAAAGTTGTTGCCATGGGTGTCCCACCCACCAGCGCTCTTGCACTTGTCTTTGATCTTCTCGTTCTCTTTCCAAAAAACGGTCACAAAGGGAACTTCAGCTTGTACCAGACGTCGGGCAAGCAGGAGACTCATCGCATTGACAGAATTTCCGTAGCGTTCGCGAACGGAAAGTGGTTCTTTTTCGAGGTCAAAAACAGTCGTGGTTTCATTGGCCATCAACAGGTTCATCGTACGTTCCTGATGCTGTTTCCAAATACGCACCTGTGGTGATGAATCGAACTCTGTCCGGGCCTTGTCCAGTGTCTTGAATAGTTGTTGCTTTGATAGGAATTGCTCTCGGGTGACGTCACCGGAAACCATCAGCGATGGGGCTTGGAATACCAGCGGTTGGTCCACAGAGCCATTCACATACAAGGGATCAAATTCCACGCCCAGTTTTGCAGCAAATTGGCCAGGCCGTGTGTATGGCTTGCGACTCGGCATGTGGGGGAGTGTGATCGCTCCGGGAAGTGTTGTTTGGCGATGTGCACGAGAGCTAACCACTGACCCCATGAATGGCCAATCATCTGAGTACGGTCTGCGATCGTTGCCTTGAGTTTTGAATGTCTCGTCAGGAACATGCCCGGTCAGGTTGTAGTAATAGCCGGCGTGGTGGTCATTCGTGTTCACCGTTCCCCCAACGGAGTGCACGACAGAAAGTTGGTGTGCCTGTTTTGCAAGTAACGGAAGGTGTTCGCACAGTTTGATTTCGGGCGATGATGTTGCAATGGGAGAGAATGGGCCACGATACTCGCTGGGGGCATCAGGTTTCATGTCCCAGGTGTCGATATGGGACGCTCCGCCGCATAGGAAGAATAGGATGACTGATTTTGCGGTCCCGCCGCCCAATGATTTTGCGGTCCCGCCGCCCAAGGCCCGGTCAACTGTATTTTGGCCTGCAACGCCACGCTCGTCGGCTGACAGCGATCTTGGGGCACCCAAATGCAAGCCTGCATAACCGGCAGCAGAAGCGACAAGGAAGGAGCGACGATCGATTGGCATTCCAAAATTCCCAGGGTATCAGTGGTCAATCGAGCTCCATTTTAACCTTGCTTCAGTGGGGCATGTGAACGGAACGCTAAATCATCTTCTTCTGCAAAAGCCGGTACCTACGTGTGAAGCATGGGATTGGGCCGCAGCAAAACCTCTGCAATGCATGGTTTTGACGTTAAAAGCCGCGTGATCGTCCCAGTTGGGACCTTGATGTAACGAATGATTCTGTGAACTTCTTTTGACCCCAACAGGAGGGTGATTACACTCGAAAGTTGGCGACTACGGGTCGTTCATAGAAAGCGGCCAATCCCATATTCGGCCGCAGTCCGGGGGGACATGAACACCAAGGATTCGAACACGTGAGTCCAGACGATGGTTTTGTACACCAATCGGCTTGGTTTGCACCGTCGAGATTCTCTGTCCGATGACTCGGGCGTGAAACGGGTTTCTCTGTCAACGGGCGAATTGCTGGTGCTGTTTTGATGATACGGGCAGGCCATTCGGAAGTACCTGTCAGCACTCCCACGCGATCAATCTCATGACAACGACAACGGGCTCCTATCAAGTTGCGGAATTTGCAGCAAATCTTCCTGCCGAAATTCGTCGTCTGGACGCTCAAGTGGATCTCTTTTGGCATGCGGAAAAACCGCTGTTGATCCGGCATGGTTTGAGTGGCGGGATGGCTGTCCTGGATTGCGGCTGTGGGCCCGGTCGTTTACTTGAATTATTCGCTAACGAATTCGAGCAACTCAGTCTGACCGGACTTGAAATTGATCCCATTCTTGTGGATGCATGTCGCAGTCGATTTGCTAATTCCGACCATCAGGTGGAAGTTCATCAAGGATCAGCAGAAAATCCTGGGCTTGGCGCATCCCGTTTTGATCTGATTGTCATGCGTTTGGTTCTGGAGCACGTGCCTGATCCGGTGGCAGCGCTGAGATCGTTAAGTGGGCTTCTGAAACCTACTGGCAGAATTGTGATCATCGCCAATGATTTTGAGTTTCATCTCCGGACCTCACCCAGTGTGGAGGAACTTGATCCTCTGTATCAAGCTTACTGTGCTTCGCGGAGGCAGGACGGAGGCGATCCCTGTATTGGTCGTCGATTGCCGGTTCTGTTTTCCCAAGCAGGTTTGATTGTTGAGGGATTTGATATGGAAGTTTCCCACAGCAAAATTGTCGGTGATCATGCATTTTTTCAAGCCGAGGGGGTTGGGATTCCTGCACAGTTGGTTGAAAGCGGATTTCTGGACCAGCAGGTGTTCGAGAACATGATTCGGTCATGGAAGAAAATGCTGAAAGACCCCAATCATTCAATCATGCGTCCTTTGTTCGTGGGCGTTGCCAGATTGCCTCTAGATTCTGATCGTGTTGATGTATCGACCACGCCCGAGAATTCACAAGCTTCTGATGGTCATCGGGAGCAGAGTCAGGAGAATCCTGATTATGTCTCAGCATCTACTGAGACAGAGGAAATTCTTGCCAAACTTTGGAGTTCAGCAATGCAACTTCCCAAGGTGGGGGTCCGATGCAACTTTTTTGATCTTGGTGGGGATTCACTGATGCTGGAACAGCTTCAGTCTGATGTTCTGGACCAACTGGGGATTCAGGTTCCCATGGCGGTGTTGTTTCAGTACCCCACGGTCGAGCAATTGGCAGGATATCTCGACACCCAGAACAAACCAAGTGATTCCGGTGCAGAGTCGAAGATGACCACTGTTGAGCAGATTGCCAACGAAAACGAATATGAATCGGGGATTGGTGCTGGGAACCATGCCGCTCAGGAAATCAATGACAACGCTGCGTTGAAAAGCAAAGCAGAACGACGTCGTGAGGCACTGTCCAACAAAAAGCGTCGAGCAGAGCGGGGCTAGAAATGGACAATGTTCCTCAGCAGGCACCTCTCGAAGGAATCGCAATTGTTGGTATGTCGGGACGCTTTCCGGGTGCCAGTAACATTGAACAGTTCTGGGACAACCTTGTTGCAGGACGCGAATCACTGACCCGATTTAATAGCCAACAGGCGTTGCAAGCCGGTGTCAGTGAAGAGCAGTCCAAGGCAATTGAAAATCAGCCCCGCGGCGTCATCCAGGATGCCGAGCATTTTGATGCAAGCCTGTTTGGGATGAATCCCCGTGAAGCGGAAATCATGGATCCGCAACAGCGTCTGTTACTGGAAGTTGCATGGGAGGCGTTTGAGCATGCGGGTTACGATTACGAGCGGCCACCGGGACCTGTGGGAGTTTTTGTCGGTTGCGGCATCAACACCTACCAGATGTCAAATCTTGCCACACGTCCAGACGTGCTTGAACAATACGGTGTGTTCCCGACGGTGTTGCTCAATGAGAAGGATTTTCTCGCTACACGATTGGCCTATCGATTAAATCTCAGGGGGCCCGCCGTCAATGTGCAGACTGCTTGCTCGACCTCATTGGTGGCGGTCTGCAATGCTTGTCAAAGCTTGCTGAACTTTGAGTGTGATATGGCGGTGGCGGGGGCTGCCCACGTCGCTTTCCCACAGGTGCAGTCGCTCGTGCATGCGGAAGGTGGAATGATCTCACAGGATGGTCATTGTCGACCTTTCGATCATCGCGCATCGGGAACCATTTTTAGTGACGGTGTCGGCGCGGTTGTTTTGCGCCGATTGGAAGATGCTGTCGCTGACGGGGATCACGTGATCGCTGTGATTCGTGGTTATGGACTTAATAATGACGGGTCTGACAAGGCCGGGTTTGCTGCACCTAGCGTGAATGGTCAAGCCGAAGCAATTCAAATCGCGCACGCATTGGGGGATACTGAGCCGGAAAGTATTTCCTATGTCGAAGCACACGGTACGGGGACCCGATTAGGTGATCCAATTGAATTGGCAGCACTCTCGAAGGCGTTTGAGGAGGGAACACAACGAAAACAGTTTTGCGGTATCGGTTCAGTAAAATCAAATATTGGTCATCTGGATGTTGCTGCTGGAGTCGTTGGTCTGATCAAGACAGCATTGTCGCTGCAGCACCGTTTGTTGCCTCCCACGATCAACTACGAAGCACCCAATCGGGAAATCAATTTTGAACAATCACCCTTTCATGTGATTGATGAACTCACGGAGTGGCGGGGTCAAGGTGGACCACTTCGTGCTGGTGTCAGCTCGTTTGGAATTGGTGGCACCAATGCACATGTGGTACTTGAAGAAGCACCACGCTTGGCTGTGGAGGTTGATAATCAGCAATCATCATCGGAGCGATGTCATTCACTTCTGACTGTTTCTGCTCACACAAAGGAAGCCTTGCAACAGGCGACTGACAATCTGGCTGAGCATTTAAGCCAGAATCCTGATCTGTCGCTGCAGGATGCAGCCTTTACATTGCAGAGTGGGCGGCATCCATTTGCCCATCGATGCGCGATTGTCTGTGCTGATGCTGCTGATGCAGTGAGTCAACTTCGAAACCCGGACGATGCCGGGGCCAAGGCCGCAGGCGTCTCGCAGCGACGCGGCAAGCCGATCTTTATGTTTCCGGGCCAAGGATCGCAACGCGTTGATATGGGACGGCAGCTGTATCGTAGTGAACCGGTCTATCGAAAGCACATTGATCGCTGCGCCGAACTGCTGATGGATGACCTTGGTTTGGATATTCGAGAGGCGATCTTTGCAGGGAACTCAAAAGACTCAAATGCCGCGGATAGACTTGCTCAGACTTCGGTCACTCAGCCGGCGTTGTTCGTAACCGAGTACGCATTGGCACAGTTGTGGATGTCATGGGGTGTGCAGCCCCATGCCATGATTGGACACAGCGTCGGGGAATACACGGCTGCCTGTTTGGCCAATGTGTTTTCTTTGCCGAAGGCACTGCATTTGATCGCTGCTCGTGGCCGTTTGATTCAGAGTCAACCGCGTGGTTCCATGCTTGCGATCATGCGACCTGAATCCGAATGTCAGCAGTTCGTGTCGGAAAGGGTCTCGATCGCTGCCGTCAATTCACCTGGGTTGTGTGTGGTATCCGGAGAAGACTCAGACATTGACGGAATCGTCAGTGTCTTGGAAAGCGAATCCATCGCTTGTCGACCCTTAATGACCTCGCACGCCTTTCACTCACCCATGATGGAACCGGTGATTGAGCCATTCGCAGACATTTTGAATGAAGCTGAACTCAAGGCACCTGTCATTCCATTCATCTCGAATGTGACAGGTACGTGGATCACGGATGAGCAGGCAAGTAGCCCTGATTACTGGACGGCGCATTTGCGTCAGGGAGTGATGTTTGAACGCGGTATCGGAACGATTCTGCAATTGAAAGATGCTGCACTGGTTGAAGTTGGCCCGGGACACACGCTTACCATGCTCGCTAGGCAACACCCCGGATTCCGTCAAACGCATACGTCAGTCATTTCAATGCCACGAAGTTCTGGCGTGTCATCGGATGACCCTGATGATGGCTCGAAGGAACAGGTCGCAATGCTGACCGCGCTGGGTGAGTTTTGGGAAGCTGGGTTTTCCATTAACTGGAACACGTTCAGCCAAGGACAGGTACGAAAGCGAGTGCCGTTGCCGACATATCCATTCCAACGCGACCGGCATTGGGTTGAGCCTGGTAAAAATCCGCGAAGACCATTCCAAGCAACTGTGTTGGAATCCTGTGGTTCGGAATCTTGTGTTGCGACACCTGATCAAGCTGCTGCTGTTTCACCGGAACAGCTGGATGGAACCGTAGATTCGGAAGGAAGCACAAGTCGAGAGACTGTCAGCGGTGAAGACAGTGGCGATGTGTCGCGTTCAATGCGTGAAGCTGTCGTTTCAGATGAGGATGCGAACAAGACCAGTCTTGATAGTCAAGTTGAACAAACCCTTGTGCAAATACTTCGTGATCTGTCGGGTTTGTCCGATGAACAATTACGTTCTTCGGGGACTTGGTTGGAAAAAGGTTTTGATTCACTTTTTCTCACCCAATTTGCACGCGGAATTGAACAGCAATACAAACTTTCAATCACGTTCCGCAAACTGGTTGAGGAATTGCCAAACCTCGCTTTGCTTTCTCAGTTCATCTCTTCGCGACAGACGCACGAGAATGCAGTGGTTGACGTGAATGGTAGTCCAAAGACCAGCCACGAAGACAAGTTGCAGAGTGATGAACAGACAGCGGATCCGGTGAGCCAGCGACTGGATGAGATGACTCGACAGATTCAGCGATTGACTGAAACAATTGAAGCGATGAGGTCCACTCCGGATCAGAGGGCGGTTTCTGATTTGCGTTCTGCGGGTGCAACTCGTTCAACGGGAAAAGAAGGCGTGGTTGATGCGGGGCCGACGCTGTTGCCGGTGACTGACGGTCAACGTGAAATTTGGCTGGCATCGCAGATGGATCTGGATGCTTCTCGCACCTTCAATGAGTCGTACGCAGTTACTCTTGAAGGTAATCTTGACATCAAGCGGCTTGAAGACTGCTTGCAGACGCTTGTCAATCGGCATGAGGCACTCAGGATCACTTTCGCAAGCGATGGGAGCTCGCAGAGCATTCATTCTCGAAGTGATCAACAGCTCGATTATTTGGATTTCACCACCGGTGATTCGCCAGGTCACAGTGAAGTTGCAAGTGAGCATCGGTTGAGTGAGTTGATGCAGCAGCGCATCAGTGAAGCATTCGACTTGCAAGAGGGACCTTTGTCGCGGTTTGTCCTGATTAAAACTGCAGAATCACGACATGTGTTGTTGGTGGTTTTCCACCATGCGATTCTTGACGGTTGGTCGTGGGGGATTTTGTTGCGAGAACTTGGCGTCTTGTATCGCGAGGGGGGCGCGGTTGGGGCCGCTGCATTGGGAGCACCGTCGAGCTTTGAAGCCTATTTGGAATGGACACATTCTGAGACTCAGTTGCGAAAGTCAAATGTCGACGCGGAATATTGGCATTCCATTTTTAAAAACCCGTACCACGAATTTGAATTACCATCCGCCAATCCACGACCGGCTGAGAAAACCTACCACGCAAAACGTGTGGTTGAGCACATTGGTGCCTCGCTGACACAGCATTTACGTGATGCGAGCAGGACGCAGAATTGCACCCTTTTCAGCTTTCTCCTTGCCGGTTTCAAGGCGTGGTTGCAGCACATCACGCAGAAGCAGGATCTGGTCGTGGGTGTGCCGATGGCGGGCCAACTCGCCGGCAACGGTGTGGCCGTCGGGGATGCTTCACGACTGGTCGGGCACTGTGTTCATATGCTCCCGATTCGATCTCAGTGTTCTCCGGATGATACCTTTGCAGAGTTTCTAAAACGTCTAAATGGAATCGTGCTTGATGGACGGGACCATCAGAACTTTACCTTTGGCAATCTTCTTGAAACGATGCCGGTCAAACGTGATGCCAGTCGTGTTCCGATCATTTCGGCATCATTCAATCTTGCGACCGCGCATGACTGTGACCTTGGGAAAATATCCACTCACGTCGTCAGGCCAGCAAAGGAATTCAATTACTTTGATCTCACTCTTGATGTTATCGATCGTGGTGATTGTCTCGAATTGGAATGTAAGTTCAATCAGGATCTGTACGAAGCAGATACTGTTTGTGATTGGCTGTCCCAGTTTCAGCGGGTGCTTGGTCAAGTTGCTGATCGACCCGACAAGAAAATTGCCGACTTGCAGTTGATAAGTGAGCTGGATCAAGCTTTCCTGCTCAATGAGCTTAACGCGACTGCGGCAGAATATGATCGGGAATCGACCCTGCATGACTTAATCCGCAAGCAGGCAAGCAAGACCCCCGATCGCACTGCTGTTCGTTTCGGAACGGTTGAAATCACGTACCGGGAACTGGATGAACAGTCGGATGCGTTGGCGGTTTACCTTCGGGAACAAGTGCATGTCACTCCTGATGCGTTGGTGGGTGTCTGCTTGGACCGTTCCATCGAGATGGTGATTGCTTTGTTGGCGGTGATGAAGTCTGGCGCCGCATACATTCCGCTTGATCCCAGTTATCCACCAGAACGCATTGCTTATATTTTGCAAAACGCTGGCGCTGTTTGCATCATTACGGATTCCTGCTTGCAGCAGGATCACCAGGCCTTGCCAGCAAGTGCCATCATGCTGGATGAGGTTTTAACTCGTCTGAAGTCGGTGAAACGTGAGCCAGGAAAACAGCTGGGGGCTGCGGGAGATCTCGCTTATGTGATCTACACATCTGGGTCGACAGGGAAACCTAAGGGTGTGCAGATTGAGCACCGAGCCGTCGTTAACTTTTTGCAGTCGATGCAAGAAGAGCCGGGCTTGCAGCAGCATGATGTATTGTTGGCCGTCACTACGGTGTCATTTGATATCGCAGTGCTTGAGCTTTATTTGCCACTGCTAACAGGGGCAACCATTGTCTTGGCGACCCGTGATGATGCGATGGATGCTGTTGCGCTCGCCAGATTGATCGAGGATCAATCCATCTCGGTCATGCAGGCGACACCGGCGACCTACCGAATGCTGGTGCAAACGGGTTGGACCGGAAAAGAAAATCTGAAATTGTTATGCGGTGGCGAACCACTGCCGGCTGAATTGGCGATTAACTTGCTGCCCAAGTGTGGCGAGTTGTGGAATATGTATGGGCCTACCGAGACAACCGTATGGTCAACCTGTTGTCGAGTCAGGGATGGGCACGATATTCATATTGGAAGGCCCATCAATAATACCCAGATCTATATTGTCGATCGGAATTTGAATCCCACTCCTATTGGTGTCGCTGGTGAACTGCTGATAGGTGGGGATGGCTTGGCTCGAGGGTATCTCGGAAAGCCAGATCTAACGCGGGAGAAATTCATTGACAGCCCGTTCGTTCGCGGGCACAAAGTTTATCGAACTGGTGACTTGGCAAGGTATCGGCAAGATGGAACCGTTGATTGTCTGGGGCGTCTTGACTTTCAAGTCAAGGTTCGCGGATTTCGCATCGAGCTCGGAGAAATCGAAACGATCCTCAACGAATTGGATTCGGTGCGTCAGGCCGTTGTGATTGCGGAGATAGATGAATCTGGTGAGGGAAGACTCATTGCCCATATCGTTCCCGATCGGAGTGGTCCTTCTGTGACACCAGATGAACTTCGCGTTTCTCTGCGGGGCAAACTACCGGAATACATGGTTCCTTCGTTATTCAATTTTTTAGAGCAGATTCCCTGCACGCCCAATGGAAAAGTAGATCGAAACGCATTGCCGGCTGTTGCAACACAGACAGTCGCCGGATCGAAAGGGCGAGAACCCGTCACGAGGGTTGAAAAAATACTTGCAGAGATTTGGGCTAAGCATCTCCGCTTGGAAAATGTTGACATCGATAGCAGTTTCTTTGACCTTGGCGGACATTCGTTGCTTGCGGTTTCTGTATTCCACGAAATTTCTCAGCAGCTTGACGTTCATGTGCCATTGGGATCACTGATCAGGGCTTCAACGATTGGTGAATTGGCTAAGCTTGTTGATGAGATGCTGTGCAGTGAAGTGAGTACTTCTTCGTCTTTGATTCCGCTTACCCGTGATCCGAACAAACAGGGAAGCGAAAAACAAGTCGGGCTGTATCTTGTTCACGGTGCGGGGGGTGATGTGCTGCTCTACCAGAAACTGATCCAGCATCTGGGCGAGCAACAAGCTGTTTTCGGATTGCAGTCGAAAGGACTTGATGGTGACACAGAACCACTGAAAAGCATTGGCGAAATGGCACAATGTTACACTCAGGAAATTCTTGCTCAGCAGCCCGAGGGGCCTTATCGACTTGCAGGTTATTGCTTGGGCGGGACCATCGCGTTCGAGATCGCTCGGCAGTTACAGGCAGCAGGGCATCAGGTGGAAATGGTGGCGTTGCTTGATACCTACAACTTCAGCCAGATGAAACGTCCAGGGTTCATTTCAGTCTTCAGCCAGAGGGTATATTTTCATGTTAGGAATTTGCTGCGCACCGAATTCAAAAGATGGCCAAGCTATTTTTCCAGTAAATTGCAAGTGATTCGAAATGGTGAGCTGAGGTTGTTGGTGAGGGCGACACTGCCTTGGCTGTTCGGATCAACGAACAAGGGAAATGTGGCGGAGAAGCCACCGATTTTAGACCTGAATCAGGCAGCCGCGTTTGCTTACGTTCCCACCTATTACCCCGGGACTGTCACGCTCATTACTCCAAGAACGAATTACAGCTTTTTCCCTGATGAACAGATGGGTTGGGGAACGCTCGCAGATGGCTTGGACATTATCAAACTCGATGTGTTGCCACATGCAATGTTAGAGGAACCCGGAGTTGAAGAATTGGCCGAATCACTTTTAGGCTCAACCAAGGGGAAATAGCAATTCCTGTCCGGTCTTAGCATCGTCTGTCTGTGGACGTTAAACTGTGAGCAATCAACGACTGTAATTGTTCATGTCGTAATTACTTGCCGCGTTCGTTTGCGTTGAAGATGAATAAAATGCGATTCGCCAGTCATGCTGTGATCTATTTCGTCCTGCTGTCTTTGCCAGTGTTCGGCGATGAGCGACCCAACGTTGTGATTGTGATGGCCGATGATCACGGCTACGGAGATACTGGGTACACCGGCCATCCTTTTGTTCAGACCCCAAATCTGGATGCTATGGCTGAAGGGGGCGTCGTTTTTAATCGTTTTTACGCCAGCGCACCTGTATGCTCACCCACTCGAGCAAGCGTCATGACGGGGCGGCACCCATTTCGGACCAATGTGCCAAATCATGGGCACTACATGCGGCCCCATGAAACGACGATTGCTGAGGCTTTGAAAGATGCCGGCTACGTGACGGGGCACTTTGGAAAATGGCATATCGGATCGGTGCAACCCAACAGTCCTACCAGTCCCGGCGGTGCGGGTTTTGATGAGTGGCTTTCAGGATTGAACTTTTTTGACAACGATCCCTATCTGAGTCGAAATGGAAACTACGAGCAGATCAAGGGACCGGGAACAGTGATCAGCATGGATGCCACGATCGACTTTCTGACCCGGCATCACAACGGCGATCAGCCGATGTTTGCAGTGACCTGGTTTCCTTCACCGCACGATCCACAGGAAGAACTCCCCGATCTGCCTCAAGCCAGTAAACTGTACAACGATCAAAACACAAAAAAGCCAGGCTACTTTCGTGAAATCACGCTGCTTGACCAGCAGATCGGAAGGTTGCAGCAGGCGTTGACTGATCTGGGTATCAGGGACAACACTTTCTTTTTGTATTGCAGTGACAATGGTGGTCTGGTGCCAGCCTCATCGGGTGGCAGAGCCAAGAAAGGCAGCATTTATGAAGGGGGCTTACGTGTCCCAGCTATCTTGCAGTGGCCTGCCAGATACAAGGCTGCGCGGATTGATACACCTGCGTTTTCATCGGACCTTTACCCCACGCTTGTCTCTGTTGGTCGAGCCAAGGTAAAGCACCAAACGCCGCTCGATGGGATCGACCTTGCAGGAGTGATTTCCGGAGAACAAACCACTCGCCCGGGAATGGGATTCTGGCATGGCTTCCGCGATGGGCAGGGAACTTGGAGTGACAGAATCATCAAGGCATTGATGGAAGCCAAAATGGCGGGAAAGCCCAATCCGCACCCCGAACGAATTTTGAAAAATGTAAATGTGTTTCCTGACTTTGAAAGCCTAGACTCACGCGGGCACGCGGCATGGAACGCATGGCCGTGGAAACTGCATCGAATCGAGAGTCGAGGAAACGTCAAGTACGAACTTTATCACTTGGTGAATGATCCCATGGAAGCAAAAGATCTCAGCAAGCAGGAGCCCGAACGAGTTCGTGAATTGACCACTGCGTTAGAGAACTGGCAGCAGTCTGTTTTGCGAAGTTGGTCAGGTGCTGACTACCAACACTGAGCGGTATTCGCTTCTCCGGTGCAGGGTTGAAACAACCCTGCCAGTGAAGGCATGTTTTGTTTCTGATGTTTGCTACTTCAAGTGTTCGCGTAAAAAGTTAGCCATGTCAGGCACCATCTCGTCGAGCCAAGGTAAGCGATTCCAGCACCCATGTTTGCCACCTTTGTAGGTCTTGATGTCAGTGGCAATTCCTAATTTGGAGAGGCGGTCACGTGAACGCTGATTCCTTGCAGGATTATCAAATTCCCCCGTCATGAACAGGATTGGGCAGGTGCTCTCGTCGATTTGGACGAAAGCATCAGCATCTCGGTACAAGGTCGGTTTTTCGTCGACGGTACCACGTAGCCAACTGTTGGAATTCGAAAACCCCTTTCCACTTCGTGATCGCTCGGCAACGCTTCCCGTCAGCATTTCCAAGGGGCCAGCCATGACGATTGCAGCCTGTATTTTTGATGATGTTGCAAGATTTCCGGCGGTGCCTTGCAGATTGGTGTTTCCACTGCCTGATGCCATCAAACCAACGAGGTGGCCGCCGGCAGAACCACCCACCGCGCCAATTTTGTCAGGATGAATGTGCAAGCGTTGAGCGTTGTCTCGAAGAAACCGGACTGCGGCAAAACAGTCATGGATTGCTGCTGGAAAAGCTGCCTCGTCAGCTAAGCGGTACTCAATGGATGCCACGACATAGCCGAGTCTTGCCAGTTGAATGGAGAGAGCCTGAAACTTGGTTTTGTCACCATTGTGCCAGCCGCCGCCATGGACCACGATCAGAGCAGGGAGGGCTTGGGCTTTTTTTGGAGCGATAATATCTGCCAACAACTTTCGTTCTCCGTATTTGGCATAGACGACATCGGGCTGGAAAATCAGGTCTGCTGGTATTGCTGTGCTGGGAATCGATGAGTCCTGCTGGCGCGATGTTTTTGATTTTCCGATCGGGGTCAATTGCAGTGATGCGTGCGAGGGTGATCGTCCGCTGATTTTCATTCTTTGCCGATACAGTCCCCCTGCAGCAGTGATGTAAAGCGATCGCATGTCCGGATCACCAAACGTGCAATTGATAGGTTTGGTGGGGCACGGGATTTTGTCGAGGAGTTTGCCAGAGGGTGACCAGATCCAAATGTCACTGGGGCCAGCGCAGTACACGTTGCCAGCACGGTCCATTGCCATGCCGTCGGCTCCTCGAGCGGGACCATGGTCCATGGCAGCGATTTGGCGGGCCGCTGACAGTTGACCGGCTTGCCCGATCTGATATGCCCATATCTGTTTGGATGCGACAGATGAAACATAAAGGGTCTTGCCATCTGGTGATAGAATCAGGCCATTGGGGGTGGGGACGCTCTCAACAGCTGTATTCAACTCTCCCTCTGGTGTCACATAAACCACTTTACCTTGAGGTGTGAAAGTGACGTAAACACCACCCTGCTGATCAACCACAATGTCATTGGGGCGGTAGTCCCGCTTTTCGCCTTCGGTTTTCAGTTGTGCGAAATCAGCGATCACTACTTTCTTGCGTCCATCGATAAAACTGAGCTGGCCTTGCCCGTTATCGCTTAAATACAGCCGTCCATGATTGAAGAATGACGCGCTGATGCGACCGGCATCGGGAATCAGCGTTTGCAATGTGTTCTTCTTTGGGGTGTATCTCAGAATCTTTTCACCTTTGACATCGGGAACGATCAGCGACCATCCATCCCAGCATGGACCGTCTGCCATCACGAAGTCCGACGAAAGATGCTCCAGTGGTGTGTCACGGTCGACCACCCTGCCTGGCGTTTGCGCCACAAGTGACTGAATGGTGAGCCATTGTAAAGCTACGATGCAGCAAGCCAAACGGAGGCAGGCAAGACGGGGCAATGCAGCGTGAACGCGGGCAAAGCAGAGAAGAGGATTCATTTTGATTCCATGACTGGTTGGTAGAGTTTCACCAACCAGTATAGCGATAGAATCGGTGCGACAAGGCTGCAGTACGGGCCAAGGTGCCACACGACTCTTGGGATCATGCTGTATATCTTCGGGGAGCCACTCTCGGAATTTTAAAACGTAATCTTTCCGACCCGCAGGCGATCTTTGTTTTCCTCGAGTCGCACGGTCAACGTCTTCTTCTCTTCATCGGCTCGACCGTAGTGCGTGAAGACTTCAACTTGCAGGGTCACTGGCCCCGGGATGGACGGGGCGCTTTCACTGAAGTAATCCACGTCGATCGCGTGATTTCCCTTCATCGACTTTTTCAAGAGGTACTCTTCAGGTCCGTAGCCCTGAGTAAACTCGTGAGACACCATTCCGCCGATTTTGGGTCCGGTTGTTGTTATAGTTGGCCTGTTCTCCCGAGGGTTCCGTGACCCAGAGATCCATGTCCGTCATGTCAGCGTCCCAGGTCAGAATGATCCGCACGTCAACGTCAAGTAATTTGATCAGACGCTGGTCCACTGTGGGGCGGTGTCCCCTAGTCACGATATCCACTCTGTGTTCTCAGCTCTAAATTCTAATAGCTTCAGAAATCTCACGGCGCATTCGCACTCAAAAGATCAAAAAGATACAAGCCATCACTGAGGCAATTGCTGGTTCACCTCAGTGAACCATCCTTCGGGGACAGTTCACTTGTACTTTCCCGCTACACCGGCGATTGCTATTTTTTAGGCGTGAGATCCGAGAGCTTCCAAGTTTGGTCGGCATGGATTTTTCCATCTCCATGCACGATTCGCACGTGAACTGTTGGGTCGGCGGTGGTTGTGTCAAAATCAACGGTCGCGTAACTCAAGGTTTTGCTATTTGCGACGCCAGAAGAGATAACCTCAATTAACGGATAGCCAACGCGATCACTTTCGGGATGAGTCCAAACCCGAGACCGATGGACATCGCCCGACATATAGAGGACGCCGCTAATATTGTTTTCTCCGATTGCGTCGAACAATCGATGACGAGCGAAGGTATAAATTCGCCATCCGTCATTTTTACTATCCGCCAACGTGGAGCCTGAAGCAATCACTTTGAACTTTGCTTTTGAATTTTTAAGGCCATCAACCAGCCAGGCAAATTGGGCATCGCCAAGCATCCGCTTTTTATCATCGTCCGGAGCATTATCGGGAGACCGATGATAGCGACCGTCAACCATAAAGAATTCGACATCGCCCCATGTAAACTTAAAGAACGCCCCTCGAGTCTCCGGAGTGCCCGAGGTGGAGTTGCCCCATATTTGGTTCCAACCCACCAGCGAATTTTCCTTACCTGCAGCGGTACCGTCCGAATTGTTCGGGCCATAATCGTGGTCGTCCCACATCGCGTAATTGGGAATCGATCGCAACACCGCCGAAAATTCAGGAACGGCCCGATATCGAAGGTGATGTCTCCATTGAATTGTCGGGTCCGTCGTATCACTATATTGAGTATCGCCCAGTGTGATATGCAGATTAGGTT
>Ga0315320_10001260_pt1 | contig 21067 bp, 25 predicted proteins | sample M140m21515metaG_FD_203458 | JGI IMG/M metagenome (GOLD analysis project Ga0315320, IMG submission 203458) | Ammonia-oxidizing marine archaeal communities from Monterey Bay, California, United States - M1 40m 21515 | ecosystem: Environmental > Aquatic > Marine > Coastal | place: USA: California... | reverse complement strand
TGTCCTTATATTAAATAATGAGTAAATCGACCATTCTACTAACATCAATAAACAACTTTTACAATGAGGAAAAGAATCGAACTAAATTAATGAACATTCTAGACAAGACAAGTGGTATATCACTTAGAAATTTGGAGTGGTTTATAACGAATTACGCAAAAAAGAATAATACAACTTACACGACACAAGATGGTAAGCTCTTTACCGTACATTGTGCATATAAGTCGAGTCTAGATGGGTACTCAAAGAAACTCTTTGATCCATTTTGTCGTTCGCAGAAGTTTCCGTATACCATTCCTGGGACATCTCATGAAATTCATACAACTCTAGCACAGTTGAATTTCATCAAATGGTGTATTAAGAATAATATTATAGACTACATCTGTAATAATAAGACCTCACTGTTTAATAAGCAAGTGACATAAACCCCCGGTCAAATATATAAGTTTGATAACCCGTGTAATACATGTTTAATGAATATGTATTACTAACAATGTTTACAAGTGAAGTTTCTGAAGTGTCTAATTTCACTTCTATAGATGTCTTATCAGATTTTATTTGACTAAAATCCAAGTTCCCCGATGGCTCCACATTAATCGGATTCATCGAGAAACTATATGTATAAATATTTCTTATAGGTCTTGCTAATCTATTTCTATACGGGATGAGATATTTATAATAGTTGTGATTTGTTTTAGAAACATTAGGTAATCTATTTCCATTAATATAAAAACTAGTTTCATCCATTATGGGGTTAAAAAATGTTTGTACTTCATCAAAGTTTACATTAGATGAAAAATTGAACCTATTTTGATAAGATCTCCTTTCCTGTAAAGCTTGACCACCGGTTGGTTCATCTTCATTTTCAAAGGCTGTATTCCTCAAGAACCAATGAATACATTTTACAGGGATATTTGGTACGAGATTATTTCGAATCAGATCGTCGTTTGGTGTACTTATAATACTAGGGTGTTTACGAACAATATCAGTTGTAAATGTTTGACGTTTACTCGCCAAATATTGACGTTCTTCAGGGGTCACCGTGATTTCTTCTGTGATCAGTTTAAACTCTGGGAGTGAAATTGTATCTGACGTATCAGTAAAAAAAGTTTTTTGGTGAAACTCCAACTCGAATTCTATTTTTTGACGGTGTACAGCACATACTGGAAAGTATGGACGATTTGGTTTATTTGAAGAATATTCATCACTTGCGTATTTCCTAGAAAAGAAGAAGTGTAAAGGAATCATGAGATCAGCAGAATATTGTGAAAGCTCATTAAATTTCGGTCCGTCCTCGTATCCATCTGTGGCGTGTCCAGTTGCCAAAGTGGAGTCGTCATAACCTATGTTTCTATTTATAAGAAATCTATTAGCTACTTTTTCAGATATTTCTAAATAAAGTTCATCGTAAAGAATACCCCAATCATCATGAATTGTTTCAACTTCTAGTTCATCTACGAACATACTGACACTTTTTAGAATATGTCTCCCCAATTGGTCTGCATAATTAGTACCATTTGGTGCTGTGAGACGTGGCATTGTAACACTAAGCCACATGTTACTCAAAAGATCACCCATATTTTGTGGATTGAATTGCACTTTAATAGTTTGACCAAATGGCCAACCTGAAATAGCACCAGGATTAACAACATTACGACTTCTATGATATTTTCGAAAGTCTGAGTGTATCTTATCATTCTTATAATTAAAGAACGAGTCTTCTGGGTCTTTGGAAAGAAGGTGTGTATCCTGCTTTCCAATAGCTTTGAGAGAAATCTTTGCAGCTTCACCCATACTTATCTATTGTTTATATATTTTTAATATCATTCTTCCACATGTCCATAGCTGTAGTAGACTTCATAATCTCGAGATCCCTTTTCGCCTGTTCAGATTCTTTGAGAAGTTCACGAACACTCTCATCCGTATACTGAACGGTTCTAATATTCAAAAGGTAGTCATATGTTCCACCGATTTGTGGGAAGAGTCCAGAAAGTTGGTTTTCGAGTTCTTGCTTTTTACGGCGAAATACAATAATATCACCGTTGATGACCATGGATACAAATCGAGACTTGTAATCACACATCTGCGCCTTTGCCTCCAGAACTTTGATGAGATGTTCTTTCCGCTTCTTGTAATACTCGTACCGAAGCTCAATAAAATCTTTTAGAATTAGTTCTGGACTTTGGTATTTATGAATACCCTTTGTTGGATGAAAGAGGTGCATATTGCTTGTACGGAGTGTCTTTTGAAGCTTGAGATCCTTAACGGCATCTTTACCATTGTAATCTTGGATGAGAAAATCCACATTCTCAGTTGTACTGTTATTTGTGAAACCACTAATGATTTTCTTTTCAATTAGGGTATCGAGGTGTTCTTTGTAATCTTGGGTCCAGCGTCCCGGGGGGAGTTCGGTCACCTTAACCGTCCTACCAATACTACTCCATACACCTTGGGTCACCCATGAATCGTCATCCTGTTCCATGATTTTACCCTTGAAACCCCTGAACCAGGGTTTCATTTTTTGAATACTTTTACCATTTAATACATTTGTAATGTTATCACGAATATCCTTGGGATTGAATGGAGGCACGTAGCAACTGAAACCAGTACCAATACCCTCACTTCCATTGACCAAAATCATAGGTAGAGTAGGCATGTAGAAATCGGGTTCAATCGAGCGACCATCATCATCCAAATAATTAAGAATGGCGTCATCTTTGGGGTCGAAAAGCTTACGAGCTTCAGATGTCAATCGTGTGAAAATGTACCTCGTCTGAGAAGCATCCTTACCACCCATAAGTCGTGTTCCAAATTGACCACATGGTTCTAGGAGATTGATATTGTTGGAGCCCATGTAATCATTCGCCAATTTTACAATTGTATCGGCGAGAGATACTTCACCGTGGTGATAGGCACTCTTCTCAGCTACAAAGGCAGCCAATTGTGCCACCTTCATCTCAGCAGTCAAATTCTTTTGAAAACATGAATACATAACCTTTCGTTGGGACGGTTTGAGTCCATCACAAACGTGTGCGATAGAACGCTTGAGGTCTGCAAGACTGAAGTTTACCAGGTCCTTATGAACAAAGTCGGTGATGTTCAGCTGTTTCACATTACCATAAGGAACCTCTAGCTCCTTGGGGTCTTTTGCTGTACTTTCAAGAAGCCAGGTCTTTCGATCATCAGCCTTTTTCTTATCAAAAGCCAAAGTAATAGATTTATCAGACATCACATCTGTATCAAACTTGACTGTGAGATCTTCGATTTGTTTGAAATACTCACGTGCCTCCTTCGAAGTTGAGGTACCGAGACCCTTGTAATACTTGATGCGCCAACCGGGTTGTCCATTTCCATACCAGGTCCTGAATTTAGAATCCGTATAGAATGACTTGGTTTGATTACCTCTAGAAGCCTTGATAATCGGGGTGACCATCGATACGACAAATCCCAACTTGAGGAGACTGGGCCAAAAGTAGTCAATCATGTTGAGAATTAGACCCTTGATGTGCGAACCGTCATTATCTGCGTCAGTCATGATCATTAGTCTCCCATATCGAAGCTCGGATACATCATTGTATTCCTTGCCTTGTTGGAGACCAAGGATTTTCTTGAGGTCATTGAACTCCTGGTTCCCCGTAAGCTGTGCCACAGAGGCATCACGTACATTCTTACATTTACCACGGAGTGGAAAGACACCATAATGGTCTCGACCAACAACTGATAGTCCAGCGACTGCGAGAGTCTTAGCTGAGTCACCCTCTGTGACGATAAGGGTGCACTTTTTCGATTGAGCCGTGCCAGCTTTGTTTGCATCATCCAATTTAGGGATGCCAGTAATCTTAGACTTTCGTGCTCCACCATCAGTCTTGGCGAGCTCCTTCATCTCTTTGAACTTTGAGAGAGCTGTAAGCTCATCGGAAATACCCGTTTTTAGGACGTTTTTAACAAAGGTTTTAGGCATCTCAAATTTAGATCCAAATTCCTGTACTTTTAGGGTACATTCAGATTTGACTTGACTCGAGAATGAAGGATTCTCAAGAGTGGCCTTTACAAAGATATTGAAGGTGTTCTTCACTTGTTGAGGCTTGAGTTTGATCTTCTTTGCCATCTCATCAATAATACCCGATGCAACTAGGGATGCCACGTGGTCTACATGGGTACCACCCTTAGTTGTACAGATACCATTGACGAAGGATACCTGCTCTAGACCATTCTCTGAAGGCCCGATACATACAGACCAACGGTCTCCAGTGACTGATGTGACATTCTCAACACCTTCATGCATCTTGGCATAGGTATCGAGGTTCTGTTTGGGTAGAACATCCCCATTGAACTTGACCTTACAATTTGGGGTTGTGCAAATATTTGCATCCCAAACTCTCTTTTGGAAAATCTTATAGATGGCATTTTCCATCTTAGAAAGTCCAAATCTTCGCCAATCGGGGACAAAGGTCACAGAAACAGATGACACGGCACCCGAATGTTTTTTGATTTTTGGTGGTTCACAGACGGTCATATTTTTAGACCATTTCTGTGTATAGGTCTGTTTATTTTCATGGTCCTTGATCACGATAGAAAAATCTGATGAGTAGATATTCGTTAATTTGGCTCCATAACCATTACGTCCCCCGACCACACGCTTTTTGGAGTCGTCATAGTTGGTACTCGTGAGGAGATGTCCAAATGTAAGTTCTGGGTTCCATAGACCCTCCTTTTCATGCATACGAACACCGATACCACCGAGAGGTCCGTTGTTCTCGATAGTTACGGCACCTGATTCCTTGTCGATATCGACAGAGATGGAGGTAACATTTTTGGGGTGCATAGAGTTGCGGTCAATTGCATTGACGAGGATTTCGTCAAAAATTTTCAAGAGAGCTGGGGAATACTTGAGGTTCTTCTTCTCAAACTGTGATTTGTTACTGTTGAGAACCCAATACGGTTCGACATTTAAGTCAACTGGACCGACATACGAGTCAGGTCTCTTGAGAATATGTTCTATGTGGGTGAGCTTTTGAACTGATTCCATGATTTTATTACAAGTCTAACTTTTAACTTAGGTTTCACAGGAACTATCGTAATCTTCGATAAGTTCCTTAACAAGAAATTCGAAGAGAGTATCATGTAGATCTTCTGGAAAGTCTCCTTCCAGTTCCGCGTCACCATCATTCGTGTAATGATGAACAAACCTGAAAGATGCAACCTTGTTTTCTCTCGAAACTTTACCTTCCCACTCTCTATATTGATTATATGGATCATCCTCGTCTTTTTCTATACTATAAACTTCGTAGCGCACATCATCCAATTCAACGTCCCACCAATACTCGGGGTTTTCTTCTTCATCGGGATAAAACTGCATTTTACTAATAATGAAGTCTAACTTTTAACTAAGGTGGGTGATACACATTGTTTGGGTGGGGGGCATCGGCATCTGGGGGCATTTCATCGTAAGGAGTACGCGAACAACTTAGTGTTACTCTCGGTTTAGAAGTAATTGGTTCATGGTATATACCCAACGGAATGTACAAACTATCACCCGGATTTAAAGTACATACTCTACCATTGTCAAATTTGTACGACATTTTCCCTATAGCTTGGACTAACAATACATCCACCCTATCTTTATGACGTAAAAAACAGATTGCATTATCTTTAAACGAATAATATAGATGTATGACACGCCACGGGCTTGTTTTTCCACAAATTTCGTTGTAAGCACCCATAATCGTTCCGGGTAAACTTTCACCACTTGAATCCCCTCCCGAACCCACACCATCCGGTCCCCCACCAATGGAGTTCCTCGTTTGATCATTATTAGCATCAAGATAAATTTTCATTTTGACATCCCTCCAAGATATATATTTGACGATATTATATTTATTTCTTTCACAAATAACTTGTCTTTTATCATCCGATTCAAAAATTACTTCTTTGTAATACATATTCTACAAAGATATCTTCTTTTTAATAGATTGAAAAAATTTAAAAGCAGATATAGTTCCCGCGAATAAAAATAGTATCTGTTTGGTAATTGGTATCCGTATTTCATTTGGATGTGGTATAGAAGGTCTTCGTAATTTTTTATGTATTCGTCGTAAAGCATCACATGTCTCGAGATATTTACCCTCTGGCATCTGGTCCTTTGCCTCGTCAATGGTGGTCATCACTATGATTAGATCTTTATCTACTGCCATAAAGTAAGGTGATAATTTTTCTTTAGGTACCTTAAGAGATGTACTTCTATTTGATTATTGCAATTTTCATTCTCATAGTGATTATGCAGAATAAGACCAGGGGTATGAAAAGTTCAATCGAGAAACTGATTAGACAGTCAGCTCGGTATGCCACCGCCGCTCAACAGGATAAGTCTCCTGTCATAGCCGTTCTTCACGCCAACTATGCAGCGGCATACCTTTACGCTGTCAAGGATATCTCGAGTAATTCTCAGATCCACAATGCGACCGGGATAGATGTTAAGAAATTCAGTGAGCATGTGACTAATGTACAAGATATGGTAACTAAAAAGACTACAGAGACTTGTCCAGAATTTGCGGGAAATGTTGACATTTATCTCGCAGAAATTGGTGGTGAAGCCTGATGAGTACCTAAGTAATGATTCAAAATTATAAAAAGTAAGTTCTAAAAATGCAAGTTATTCGCGACGAAACGTGGCAACAATGCCTTGCCAGTGCGGTCAAGATGTTTCGCCTCAGTGAGCCCGATGATAAATGCTATCATCTAGCTGATGCGACGTGGAAGTGTAAGATGTCTTATAAGAAACATGAAGAAAAGAAAGAGAGTCGACAAGTTATTGTGATTGATAAACTACCAGAGTCTGTGGTGACACAAAGAACACATGTTAAGACGTGTCAGGCAACTACCATGTCTGGGAAGCCCTGTTCATTCAAGGCTGTGTGTGGAGATTTTTGCAAAAAGCATCGAATTGACAAAGTTCCTCTCGGGAAAAAAGTTCAATTAAAATCCTAGACTACTATAAATGTTAGACCAAGAGAGTCTTAGACCTGTAATAATAGCAATGGCTCTTTACATTGCCGTAAATATTCTTTTGCCTCGTATCGTCACCAAACCCACCGGTTTTCAACCCCTAGATGATCTCGTAATGACTAGCATTGCCCAACGTGATTCATTAATGAGTGGTACTATCCTCATCGGTCTTATCGTCCTCGGTACCAATTACATTCAGGATGAATTCTTCTAAGACATTATTTCTACCAACTAGTTTTTTAGTGTGTTCGTGATCCATATGACGAACACGATTATCATACGCATGTCTCATGAACTCCAAGAGTTGGTCAAAGTTTGGTTTACCCCAAACCATACCCTTTTTGAAGAGAAAATCATCATTCTCCAACTCTTGAAGTCCACAGTCAATTGTATACGGTGTCTTGATATATTCAGGTGCTCCACCGTAGTTCGTTATAATAACTGGTTTGTCCCGCACAGCAGCCTCCACCGCACCCATACCAACACCCTCAGAATGTGAAAAACTTATATAACAATCAGATCTATGATGAATATCATCCATTTCTTCATTCGAAATGAGACCGTTTATAACTTCTACATTTGGGAATTGAATTGTAATATCTCTACCACACGTTGCTTTGACGACCAGTCGTGTATTTGGTTCATTCAGGCGAACAAATGCCTGAAGTATATCACGAAACTTTTTACGTGGATCCATGATATTCCCAATGTGATAAAATACATACGGTTTTTCTTTGGGTGTGGGAATGTGTGCATGAATCACATAGAACTCATTATCTGGGAACTGTCTAGATAACACCCGTTTACAGAATTCACTAGGTACAGCAACCCTCTTAAATTCTTTCATGATCAGTCCATAATCTTCATGCACTGTTTCTGTCTCACATACAGTCATACAGGCCAGGTTTTTTACTCGCCTTTTTGCGTATGTGATATATTCAATATGCTCCTTCGTTGGAATCGTAAATACGAGACCATGTTCAGACTCAGGAAGCGTACTCCCAAGTTCATAATAGTCTGAATTAGGGAGAAATAGTTTTGTGTATTTTTGTGCATGTTGTCCAATACCCGTGAGAAGTTTAGGACCAATGAATATCATTTAGTATAAAGATAATCTTTCTTTTATATATAGTAACATGAACCCACTCCTCAAAGAAATCGAAGATGAAATGAAGCGCACCCGTCTTGACAAGACTCGCCTATATGGTCTTCTAGCCAAGATCGTAGAGAGCTGTCCTCATGTGCCCGCGGCTGCCCCCGCTCCCGCTCCCACCCCGGCTCCAGCCCCAGCTCCCGTTAAGGCTCCAGCCCCAGCTCCTGCTAAGGCTCCAGCCCCAGCTCCTGCTAAGGCTCCTGCCCCAGCCCCCGCTAAGGCTCCTGCTAAGGCCGCGACTCCCGCTAAGAAGCCTGTCGCTAAGAAGCCTGCTGCGAAGCCCGCTGCGAAGAAGACCGATGCGTAAATTAAACACCTAAGTGGAGCCCGACTCCCATAATATTCAATAAATTGTTCTTCACGAACTTTGAAAACTGATTGACACATTTTCCAAAGCTTTTTAAGGACTATAAAGACTACGACATCTATTAAGTTAAGATGCAAACAATCGGTGACGTGTACCACTTTCTTAAATCCTTCGATGGGGATTTAAAAGCATGGATTCGTAACCACCCGGAAAAAGGGCGCGTCCATGAGGCCGTCTTTGTCATCCTGGCAAGTCTAGGTTTGATACCAGAAGTTTCTAAGTATGTACCATGCAAGGGTAATTTTGGTACTGGAACACTCGAGGAGCTTCTAAATGTGGAAGAACTTTTTGAGGAGTCCATCTTTCGTGGAGGTGACGGTGGGTCGGACTACACCGCTATAAAACGCGAGTCTGGATCAATCCTAGCCACCACAGCGAAATATCTATTCGATTTCATCTACGAGGACTTGCATATGGACAAGCTGGTCGCCGCGTTTTCTGTGGTTTATCCACAATACGAAAATAAACGGGCGTGTATTGTGATTCCAGATAGACGAGACTTTGAAAAGATGAAGGCTGGTATACATCAGACGACAAACTCAAGGGCTAAAGTTTGGCTGGACAATGCGATCGTGATTGACCATGACGATTTTAGAGCTGGCTTGAATAAGTTCAAATTACACAAATTCAAAACAACTAAAAAACCTTCCGAACTTCAGGGTGTACACCAAGAGTACACTGTGTGGAAAAATATAAAAATGAAAAAAATGGGTGAAAAGTGTGTACTTTACGCACATATGCCTAGGAGTGGAAAGACTTTTATGATGGTTGGTTCTTTTAAAGCTGATAACAGGTCTAATTATCTGGTAATCACTACAGCCCCAAATGAAACTGTGGACCAGTACAAGAAGGCCTGTAAGGGACACGGATACAAAGTGACACACCTTGGAGCCAAAACTAAACCCATCACTGAGGGTAAAAACATTATTTTGGTTTCGAAACAATTTTTGGACCGGCACGATGACATTGACTGGCTAAAGGAATTACAAATTGATATGGCTTTTGTTGATGAAGGGCACTATGGTGGTACTACTGAACTTGCACAAGATTCACTCAGACTCTACGCACCAGACGTGTTCGCAGTGTTTATGTCAGCCACACCCGACAAAATTAAGTACGCCTACGATATTCCAGAGTCTAACATTATACGTTGGGACCAAGAGGATATTAAACTATGCCAAAACATTGACAATCCCCAAAGTCGTATTCGATTGGAGGAGAAGTATGGTCCTGATTTCATTAAGATTCTCAATACTTTTTCTGACCACGAAATCAAAAAGAAGTATTTGGAGTATCCAGATATGCACATTCTGACGCAATCACTTCCTGATGATGTTAAATCTGAAATCATCACCGAGACCGATGGTAGTTCTTACGGAATCTCCAACACTGCAATTTTTTCTTTGACGAAGAATAAGGAGTTATTTCAAGAACCTGAACAGGTTATGGAACGATTCTATAGTATTTTCGGGAAGCGTGGTAAGTACATGCCAGATCAGAAATACCCAAACCCTTACATGAAACGGGCTGCGGACATCTGTAAAAACTCACAATCTAGGTACATTGGGGATCGTTCGGGTCAGGTAAAGGTTGTACTAGCCTTTTTACCCCCTAACAATATCAATCAAACTTCTAAGGCTCTCATAAATCTTCTCAATAACTCCGAAGACCTTGGGTATGATAAACGGTTCAGCGACCAGTATATCGTTGTCTCGATTAACTCAAAAAAATCAAATAATCCCAAAAAGGAAATCAATGACGCTGTAATCCAAGCGAATGATGAAGGGAAGGATGTTCTCGTTTTGTCTGGTAAACAATGCCACATGGCTGCAACCATTGAAGAATGTGACATCGTTCTTCTTCTAAACGATATTACGAGTTATGATATGATCAAACAGATGATGTACCGTTCGATGTCTCCACAACCAAACAAAAAGTTTGGATTCGTTGTCGATCTATCATTGGATCGTGTACTTGATACGGTCGTTTCTGAGTTTGCCTCAAACCTGTATAGTTCTTCTATGTCACGCAAAGAGGCTCTAAAGTACATCTTACTTGCCAAGATTGTCAATATCAATGCGGACACGTGGATTTACAAACCCGGTGATCATCACGAACAAATCACAAAAATCGCTGAAAAGCTGGATAACCTCTACATTTCTAATGGGTATCATTCAATCTTGAGAAATTTGAACCGCCTCGTAGATGTGCGTTTTGAGCTGTCAAACGAACAAGCGGTTCGTTTGGGACTCATGTCCATGAAGTCTAATGAGACAGTAAAAATTACTGGTAAAGACTTGGTTGAAACTATCAAAGACGGCATCGAGAAGAAGATATGTGAATATCCAGAACCAACAGAACCAGAACCAACAGTAATTGAAAAAAAAGAAAACTTTATTGACATTTTGCGGTTTATTATCCCGTTCTTTTCATTTATTACATCCCACCACGAAGAATCATCGTTTTTGGGTATGTGTAATATTATTGAAAATGACGAGGAGCTAAAGAAGATTTGCATTGATCACATTTCTACGTTGGCTCTCAAAGGCATTTCATCTAATACTATATTAAAAAATTTGGTTGATGTCTACACAGAGTTGGGTATGTCTGGTGCTGTTGAATTGAACAAGACTATATCCAATGTAAAGGAGTTGGTGTTCAAGAATAGGAATGATCGGCACCAGATGTCGAAACTTCTCGATGAGATTTTACTCGTCCACAAGAATGAAAAGAAAATGAATGCTGAAATTGCTACCCCCAAAGAATTACGTGTTCAGATGGTTGACAAGGTACCTGAATCATTTTGGAAAAATCCATCTCACAAGGTTCTGGAATCCTCGGTTGGTAAAATTGGTTTTCTTAATGAAATTATCGACAAGTTCATGGTTGGATTAGAGTCTGTCATCCCATACGCTAATGAGCGTTACAAACACATTGTTGAAAAGTGTGTATACTTCTCTGACAAAAATCAGTGCAATATTCATATTGTTAAGGCGATTTTGGACCCAGAAAATGCGTACAAGCTTAATGTTAATGTTGGTGATACGGTGGATGATGATATGAAGTTTTTCAACGGTCTTGGTGAAGCTCTCCCACCAAACGATTTCGACCTAGTGATCCAGAATCCACCGTATAATGACTCAAGTGGAAATAAGGGAGCTAATCATACCTTGTGGGATAAATTTACAGTGAAGGCTATCGAAAGTTGGCTAAAACCGGGTGGGTATCTTGTGGCTGTCCACCCCGGTAACTGGCGACAGGGAAACAGTGAAGTTTTCCCCCTCTTCAAGGAGAAGCAGCTTTGTTACCTCGAAATTCATAACTCAACTGATGGTCAAAAGACGTTCAAGTGTGGCACTTCATACGATTGGTATGTCCTCGAAAATACATCGAGGTACACGAAAACTGCCGTTGTAGGTGAAGACGGTGCGTGCTCTGAAATCGACATGGGTGACTGGACGTTTTTACCGAATATGATGCACGAGTATATCAAGGGTTTAATGACTGATGACGTTACCAATCGTCTCGATATCACGAGGGACAGAAGTGTTTATGGAACCGATAATAAAAAGGGGTTGGTTAGTAAAGAGAAAACAGATAAGTACTGCTATCCTCTGATTAATTCAATCAAGAAGGACGGATCCATCGATTTCAGATATACTTGTGACGATACACGAGCGGCAAAGGGTCAGCTCCCTCAATTTGGTCGAACGAAATTTATTTTTTGCAATGGAGCTGGTTACTACAAAGATATGACTGGTGATATTGGCTTTACTGAGTGGGGTTTCGCTATATATGATACACCTGAAAACGTTGAAAAAATTGAGATGGCGTTCAAAACCCAAGAGTTTTCAAATATTCTCAACGCTATTAAAATCATTCCCAGTCAGAAGTGTAACGCCGAAGTCATGAAACTATTCAAAAAGGATTTTTGGAAGGATTTATTGGTTTAAAGTTAATACCCCTATTATAAATACATGTTTTCGATTACTTGTGCAGTCAACACCACCCCCCATGAGCAGGATAAGCCAAAACACTGGCGCCAACACCCTAACCGAGTTAGAAGGAGGGTTTACGCGATGAACAGTCCCAAAGTGAATGAGGACACAGTGAAAATCAAGAAGTTGGAAAAGGAGGTTGACATGTACAAGAAGGCGCATCATAAAATGAAAATGATTGCAAAATGGAGTCTTCGTTCGAATGAAGCAGCTCTTTCTGACTCACGAAGCATTCTTCATACTTTGGAAGAACTATACGGAGATGAGGCTTTCGAGGATCAGAGTGAAACAGACAAAGACGACGAGGAGAACTGAGGTCTATAAAATTTGAGAGTTCTTTTTTGTCTAGCAGGTAATGCATGTGGTAATGTGATACCACTTTTATACACGGATCCCATAAATAAACCAGCTGATAGTGCTCGTGTGGGATTAATACCAAATCTAGCTGGGATCGTATATATTCCATTTTTAATATCATCTTCTACATCTTCAATGTCTGCCATATTAGAAACACTCGTTGCGAGAAGACCCATTGCAATCATTTCATTTTCAATAACATCTGTGTGAGCTATGAGATGCGGTACAACACTGATAGCTCCCGCCCAAAAAGTACCCACATAAAAGGGTTTTAGTAATGGTACATTCTGTTTAAATGAAGGATACACGAGAATACATAGGATTTCTGGTGGTATATACTTAGACTGATCTGTGTACCATAAAATTAGATTCGCAGTCAATAGAGCGGCTGTTATAGATTCTGGTGTATCTTCAGTCTTTCCATCCAGGTATCTATCTGCACCATACGCCCATCGTGCAGAAGCCATAATATACAAAAGTGGTAGAGGTTCGAGAGGTGTCCCCGAACACAATGCTAATATAGACATGATTGTACCGACTCCTAATCCGGTTGTCATCTGTATATTATTAGTTGTCACCATAAATCTCAAGAATATCTCGCACGATAGGACTTCTCTCGATATCACTGAATTCAAATTTAATGTACTCAATTCTTTTGGTGCGTTTACCATCTATTTTTGAACATATATCTATGAGACCATTATCTTCATATTTACGATCATGTTGTTTGGGATCACCTGTTATGATCATCTTACTACCTTCACCTATACGTGTAAGAAGCATCTTCATTTGATTTGGTGTTGAGTTTTGCATTTCATCTGCTATAATGAATGAATCTTTGAATGTCCGTCCTCTCATATACGCTAAAGGGCAAATTTCAATAATCTTCTCTTTGATCATATATTGAATATCACCTTGACTATAGAATTCACTAAAAACATCCATGATGGGTCTGGTCCATGGATCCATTTTCTCTTCTAGAGTCCCGGGGAGATAGCCTATATCTTCTTCAACAGATACAACTGGTCGGGTTAAAATGATTTTCTTGTATGTTTTGTCGTTATAACCAGATATAGCTGCATAACACGCTAACATAGTTTTACCCGTACCTGCTGGTCCTACTGCGAATACCATGGGTTTATTCATACTGTAGAGTACTCTATTGTAGTCTTTTTGATGGTCATTTTTTGGTACTATAGTTGGATGCGGAATCTGTTCAATTCCCTCCATCTCTCCATCTATGTAATAGTCATGTTCGTCGTATGATGATGAGAGTGAAAATTTTAAATTGTTGCGACCTCTTTTACCCCCCATACTTTTTACGCAGAAGATTTATTTACCCACCATATAAACCCACCTAATAATGAAACCAAAACGGCGATTAACATACCAAATGAATATTTTTTAGGGTTTTCGTCTGGAGGTTTATCGGGGAGTCTTTCAACATTGTCATTGAGTCGATCAATTTTTTTTAATAACTTTTCAAGAGCCATCAGGATTTGAAGTTCACGATCTTTTGGTTTTTCTTTTACATTCACTGTGGTAATCTCGAGAATCATATACCATTTAGCATCTGGTTGAAGAGTTACGTAGTCACCATCATCTTGTTGTTCATTAATTGTAAAATTCAATTTCTTAATCGATATGGGATTAAAGTAATTCGTTTGTTGATTAAACCGACGCCATTGTTTGTCTCTTAATATGAAACTATTACTCCCAGAAAAGTGTCTTTCGAGTGGTACTCTCCCTAATATTTGTCCATGTCTTTCATCAAGAATTTGAGCAACTTTTGGGATCTCTGGACAAACAATATCAACAAACTTTGCTATGTTTGAACTACCACTTGCACCACTATCACCAATTTGTGTGATATAGAAATCAACTAGTTTAATTCCTAGTACCCTACTCATATCCTCGACGTGTGTATTTGATTTGAGTGTGAGGTCTAGGGAAAATGTATTATTTGTACCATTCACGAAATTGGAATCGAGTACAATGTACTGAACCTTTTTAGGTACGTCGTCCAGCGACATTTCTAATATCACTAGAGATTATATTATGCCGATTTCTATGGCAACAAAGGCAATTGTGTTTACTGGTACTCTCGCTGCGGTGACATTTATAGATAGTATTCGAGTTTTTAATGAGTATAAAAAAATAGATACTAAAGTTAATAAATAATGATTTATCCTCAGGCTATTATGCAGACAGTGATTGGTATGGGTCCTACATACGTTCACTATATTTTCATGTGGGTTAAAATGGCTGTTTGGGATGCCCCTTATCGCGTGTGGCTGGATATTGAACTCGAGAAATTATCGATTGAGCGTGATGAATGGAAACGAGATACACTTGACGAGGATACACCTAAGTCGGCCTAAATTATCTAAAAAATTAACAATGACTGATTACACTATTCCAATTGGCGAACTCTTTGTTCATTCAAGTGTATCACTTGGTATCCCTGGATTGGCCACTGACGAATTGAGAATTGCTTTTCTTCAAGCTACTGAACCACTTTGTCCAGACGTTCAACGAAAGATCTGGGAAGAGGTTCTTTACTGTACCACACCAATTGAACCACCCCCTGCACCCCAAAAATGCCGTTCGGTTTCTTACAATCGGTCGTCGATTTCGTTACCCCGAAACCTATTCGAAAGGAAAGATCTTTGAGTGATCAAGATATAATCGAAGCGGTTAATGATTGTGGTGAAAAACGCTACATTGAAATTCAGAGAAATAAAAAAAGAGAACGAGAAACTGATTTAAATATTCTCCTTACGAAGTGTAAAAGGTTACTATCCTTCGTAGAGACAACAAAAAATGAATCAATCTTCAAAAAATTGGCGACTTTCACCGAAAAAGTAAGACAAGCCTTATATCTTGGTGATGACATCCGAGATTTGTTTCATGAGTTTGAACAAATTGAAAATACTACAAAAAAAAGTTCCAAGTCTTTTAGAAACCTAAGTGATGTAATGACGATGGAATAATCAAGTAAAACATGGATCTCTTTCATAAAATAATGGCACTCATTGATAAGAACTCAGATAAGATCCCTGAGGGGGACTATCTGGAGCTATGTGACACTATACATGAACTGCGACAACAAGTGAAACCACCTTCGTTTCTTCTTGACCAAAATCAACCAATTTTGTTCAGTAATCAAGCTCCTGTGTTTCGACCCACTTTACCTGTGACTGATGGGCAACCACCCGAATGGATTGAGGATCCATTACCATCTGATCCTGATACTGCTGCTCAGCGATCACGTGAACAACTTCAACAACGGTGGAGAGAACTTGAGGAAGAGGTTATGTATCCTGGATTGAACCAGTTTCTGCAAGAATTACATGAGGAATGGTCAGCGACCGATAATATGAGTCCGGTAGAACCGGGTGCGTATTATCCTCCACCAACACAGGGAATGCATCAACACGTGGAGGATGGTACCACAGTTGCCGAAGTTTCTATGATGGATATAGACTAGTCAATAGTTGTTGTATAATACCATGTTACTAATATACGCTTTTTACCACTCTCAACTGGATCCCCTTGATGTTTAAAACACCAGTTCGATGGGAAAATAATTGCAGAACCTTTTGGTGGTTTCATTGCCATGTCTTCAGTCGGTGTATACAAAAAGCGTGTTGCACCCCCTTCAAAACCATCATTAAGATATACAATAACTGATAATTGCCTATTATATTCTTTATCCTTCTGTGAGTCCGAATTGTCGTGATGAAACCCATATTCTTGTCCTTTAGTGTATTGAACTATTTGTAAATCTTCATGTTCTGACACTGTATTATTTGAACCCGGTAGGGGAAAACGATTATAAGAGGAGTGAAAATCTACAAGTCTACGTTTATATTCATCTATAGCCTGATTTAGTTTAAGATGTATTTTCTGTTTAATAGGAGAAGAATTCGGTAAAGTCCAACCTGTACTTGTCCTCCCTTCGCTTACTTTTAGGGGTGCGTCTGATGAATGATCCGTGAATGTTGTACATTGTTCAAAAGAACCATGTGTGTCTATATATTCATTTAATTCATTTACATCATCATCTGTAAGTACCGGAATAACATGAATAAGATGGTCAAGAAGAGGGTTCTGATCGCACATATAGTAGAAACATTATTAATCTTTAACCTAAGTGATCCTATGTTATGTGATATTTTACGCTAAGATGATTAATTATCTATTTGTTTCGAGTATATATGTATTATGCGAACTCATAAAAACCCTGTCATTTAATGAACGTGTATGGGAATATGACTTGTGTATAAAAAGGATAAATAATAACGAATTTCCTACTTGTGGTAAAGTTGGTCTCAATGAGAAGGTATGTGCGGAGCAGTGGGGTGTATCTACACTTTCATCATTTACGTACGGTCTACTTATTTCACTCATGATATTACACACATTTTATGGAGATGTGATAAAAAGAGATATAACATATCCATACTGGATTGTGGTACACATTTCGATTTTGGTATTCTCTTATTTACAAAAAATTAAGATTTTCAATTTCTCACTCGATTCTGATGCATCATACACTCATACAAACGTTTTGGTAATTTCCATGATTGGAATGTTATTTTGGTATATAATTATCGGAAATATGATATTTAAAAAAATTTCATACGATTATTTACTTTTGTATGGTGCAATTTATACATTCGTATTGATTTCATTTTGGATGAGAACTCATGAAATACAGTTTCATATACATCATTCACTTTTATGCACTTTCGTGTCTTATTTTGTCAAGGATTGGAGCTCTAAGATAAATGAGTATATACATGGTATATTATTGGGTATTACCATACAAGGGTTAAATTTTTACAATCTTGAAGAATTTCAAATGTTTTACATTTCGTATGATATTTATCCTAAAGTGTTTCATATTATACTTTGGTACATCACAATGATATTTACACCATCTGTGATCCTATGGTACACAAGACGAAGGATTAATGAAGATGAGAGTGTCAGTAGTAGGACTGAATTACTCGCACCTATACCTGAGACCGACGTAGTTTAATCATATTTACATGCTACATTAAATGCTATAGTGACTCTACCATCAGTTTTTATTGGTTTAACCCTGTGAGAAAGTGTTGACGAAAATATCATAAATGTACCCTCTGTGATGTCATCCATATCTGATGTATCAAACACCATCTTTTTTTTCGTTGGATGAAATGGAATACCTTTTTTGTTTTTTATTTCAAATGATGTAGAATTAGGTTCATCACCACTTTTTAATATATAGACGCCTGATAATGTTGGATAGCTATCTGGTTCTTCCCAATAATTCCCATTTGAATGGGCATGTAACTCCTGAAAATCTCCTTTATTATATTTATTAAACCAATATTGATACAATACAAAGCTTGTTGGTTTAATTTGAAATACACATGCATCATTTAAAAAATCTTTAAATGGATCTGAGAACATTTTTTGAATACATTCTTCATCCAAGAAATTGTGTATACCGGAAACACCCTTCTTCAATTTACCAAAATTTGTAGTCATTGTACAATCAAATGGATTCTCAAGTTTTTCTATAGTTTGTATATCATCAATTTTCTGTAATAATTTGGATTTTATACTTTCATGTTCTTTGACACGTGTCCAATAAACTATCTCTGATGGAAATTGGAAGAATGGCATACCTAAGTGAAGCCTAGAATTTTTATTTTTCAATAAAAAACAATCAACCAACATGGAAGACTTACGTAACCTCATGGCATGCATTGACGAAATATCCAGTCAGATCCCTGATGGGATGTATCTGAAGATGGCCGATCAAATGAAACGTGTTCATGACCACATGAACGGTAACAAGAGCATTCACGATGACACCTTCTACCACAGTGACGATGATTCTGAACTTGACAGCAACAGTGATGATGACTCGGACAGTGACTTCGCCCCGAATCTCGATCGAACACGTCTCTCTGATATTGCACTTCTCAGAGACAAGCTTCTGGATGCTGTGAAGCAGATGCACGAGGAGTACAAGGTTCTCATGAAGTGGGAAAAAGAAGCGAGGCGTACTTGGACCCCCATCAATCGTATGACTGCGTTTCGAAAGACTCAGGCTATCAAGCTGTGGTGTGAAAAGAACACTCGTTGGGCTTCCGGTGGTGAGGCTGGGGAACTCGTTGGTTACCTAAGCACCGCCGCCGTGAATGGACCGACAAGCGGCTGGACCTGGAAAAATCTGGTGGAAAACGGTCTTCGGACAATTGTGGTGGAAATTGCAACCGAGGAGGAGAAGGTAGCCTTGGCGAACCGCCTTGGCTGGGCACCAGTCTACTATGATGAACTTTCACTCAAAACACTCCAAAAGCTTCCCGCCTTTGAGAAGAAGATTTACGATGACTACAAAGAAGAATGCCAAAGGAAAATGATCGAGTACTTCAACAACGCTAAGTTAAAGGTGGTTGAGTCTAAGGCAAAGATGACCGGGTTGGAGATGTTTTGTGTGGATACGGAGAAGGAGTTGGAGCAACTTGATGCATGTGTCTATCACCGTGATTACTGGGAGTCCGCGACAAACGAGTTTTGGGTCGCCCCGGGGCGAATGGTGGACCATGGGTGGGAGGTGCGGGTGAGTGAACGGCGTTAAAGAAAATTAGCACCTAAGTTTGTAAGAATATTTGTAAATTTCATCTAAAAACATGACTACTCAACAAGATATTTTACGCACGATGATGACACAGCTGGACGAGGACTCGGATAAAATCCCCGAAGGCCTCTACCTCAAGTTCTGTGATCATCTCAAGAATCTTCACACTTGCCAACCCGCCCAGGTTGCTCTCCAGCGATCTTCGGGTCCGCGTCGCTGTAGTCGATGCCACCAAGTGGGTCACAATAGGCGTAGCTGCCGCTACCATGAGGCTGACCATCACGCACTTGATTCAGCATATCGGAATGGACAAACACCAGCCGAAGCGGGTATCGAGAAAAACCCTGGAGTCATTATTTATTACAGCGTCGGAGGCGTTGCGTGGAGCCCCGCTAACGGGGGTAAGATCGAGATACATGTTTGTCTAGCAGAAGTCGAGAACATTGTAGACATCCCTGCCGACTACGCCACGATTTACCCCCGCGGAGGTATTAATATCAAGATACCCGGGAAGTACAAGGTGGAAATTTCGCTACCGGCGAAGATCGACAAAGTCGTGAGACACTCATGGAACGAAAGAACACGTTGTGTCTATATCATTTTACAAATGGTTCCCAAGCAGAAGCCCGGCGACCCAGTCCGCGGGGCTTGATCCGTCGTTGCTGACTTAGCTGAGCTTAGAAAAATACGTTATATAATTGATAATGGAAATTCATGAAATTACAAACTTCGTAGATTCTAATACATGTAAACAAATAATAGATGAGATATCTGTTACACCTTTACGAGAGAATCACGAAACCCAGTCATTTTTCTGGAATAGAACCCGAAGTATTGACAATTTCCCATCCAAAGATATACTAAAAAATATACGCGATAAAATGCTTAACGTAGCAAAAATATTATACAATCAAGATAACTTAGTCATCGACTACGTAGACGTGGTTACATGGTATGATGGTCAGGAAATGCGGCCACACTCAGATTCTATAGATATAAACACAGGTATACCTTTTCCGTATTGTTCATCTCGTATATATTCGGGTGTATTGTATCTAAATGACGATTATGAAGGTGGAGAAACGTATTTTCCAAATCTAAACAAATTTATTAAACCCCTTACGAGTAAACTCGTTCTATTTCCCTCTAACGTAGAATACACACATGGTGTAAATAAAATATCAACTAAAAGCAATAGATTTACCATGCCCATATGGTTTAAGAAAATATAACCTAAGTCAACCCAAAAACTTATAATTTTCAACAACCAACAACCAACAAACAACAATGAGCAAGGTCATTCCTCACCTGGTCAACATGGAGCCGATGTCGTCTGCCGACCCCCGTATTTTTTTGATCGACGACCACGTTGCGCTCACAAAAGAATACTTGAAAAACCAAGATGATCGCGTGAAGCTCGAGCGCGACTTTGACGCCGGAATGGACTTCGCAGAATGGTGTAAATTAAGTGTATCATTTCATAAAGAGCATGATGAACTCTCTTATAAAATGATTAAGGAGGGTATTTTCAAAAGTAAGCATGATTA
>Ga0315320_10001259_pt1 | contig 21067 bp, 24 predicted proteins | sample M140m21515metaG_FD_203458 | JGI IMG/M metagenome (GOLD analysis project Ga0315320, IMG submission 203458) | Ammonia-oxidizing marine archaeal communities from Monterey Bay, California, United States - M1 40m 21515 | ecosystem: Environmental > Aquatic > Marine > Coastal | place: USA: California... | reverse complement strand
AGGTTCAGGAGAGAATCCAAAAGGAACTTGGTTTAGAGTAGTTGAAAGAGGACTAGGTTTAGATAACTTAGTTAGAGAAAGACAAATAGTTCGAAGCACTCGTTCAGAGACTGCCAAACAGGCAGGATTAGAGGAGTTCCAAGAACTACAGCCAATGTTATTTGCTGGTATGATATTAGAAGGTGGCGTCATAGGATACGACACTAATATTGAAACAGGAGGTACAGGGGCAAGGTATTTGGGTATTGGTACGACAAACCAATATCGAAGAGACAGTATAGTTATATCATTAAGAGCCGTTAGCACACTCACAGGCGAAGTGATATTAAATGTACAAACACAAAAGACTGTTTTAAGTTCAGGACAAGCAGGAGACGTATTTAGATTTCTAGATATGGATACAAGACTACTTGAACTTGAAAGTGGTATGACACAAAACGAAAGTGTAACATTTGCAGTTAGATCAGTGATCGAAGCCGCGGTGTTAGAACTTATTAAGCAAGGTGATGAAAGAGGATACTGGAAGATTGTTTATCCTGAAGATTGGGACTCACAAGTAGCCGCTCAAGAGCAGGCATACTGGATGAGTCTTAAAGAATCAGGCAGTCTTACGGACGCGGAGGATGTGAAACAATACTCAAAAGATCCTAAAGATTTACCATTATGGAAACGCATTCTTTTAAAGAATGATACAAATAAACCAATATTGGAGAAAAAAAATGAAGATATTTAAAAACTTAGCGGTTAGTGTCTTCGCATTAATAGGCCTTATGGCGAATCCAGTACTTGCAGATGATAACGAAGTTTTACTTGATCAAACAGGTGACAACTTAGTTTTAACAATTTTGCAGGCTGGATATGGTAACACATTGTCAGGTGACGCAACACAGAGTAGTGATTTAGTTCTTACTGGTAGCAGTCTTATATTAGACTTGATACAAGACGGTAACAATAATGACTTCTTTGGTAAACTTGTATTAGATGGCACTGGTTCAAGTGTGTTGGACTTTTATATGATAGGAGATGGAAACATCTGGGATATAAATGTACCAGGATCAAACAGTGGCGACAATGCGGATATGCTTTCAAGTATAACAGGTAGTAATAACTTGTTTGATGTAGGCATAGGCGAAAGTGCAAGTGCTGAAAACCTTAACTTTGACTTAACTATAATTGGAAGTGGTAACGACTTTGATACTAGTTTCACTAACAGTAAAGTATGGGCAACGGGTTCAGGCACAAACAGTACAGGAACAAGTACAATGGTAGGTATTCTGGTAGACTCAGATAACGCGATATGGAACTTTGAAATCACTGGTGATGACAATGAACTAGCAACTAAGCAAAGCGGTAACAGTGGTCACAGTTTAACAGCAGACATAACAGGTAGTGATGGAGATTTCCAGTTCACTCAGGATATGACTACAACTTGTACCAATGCTTGTAATGGCGTGATTAATGTTGAGATAGACAGCGAAAATGCTTCAGTTAGTATTAAACAAACCGACTAAACTTTTAGTCGCAGTTTTACTAATTGCAATCGGAAATGTTTATGCCGCCGAATCAATCGGCGGCATAATTGAACAAAGTGGAAAGGCTGGGAGTATTGTAAGGCTTTCAGGAGAAGAACTAACGGCAAACTTACAAACAGATATAGTTAGTTTTGACGAAGTTGAAACAGAAAACGGCAGACTTAAAATACAGTTTGTTGATGAAACACAGGTTAGTTTAACAGAACATACATATATGGAAATAGATGAATATGTATATGACCCTGACCCAAGTAAAAGTAAAATGGCTTTGAACTTTGTTCAAGGCACAGCCAGATTTGCCACAGGTGGATTAGGCTTAGTACCAAAAGAAAATATACAAATACAAACTCCAACTGCCACAATAGGTATTAGGGGAACAGATTTTACTACCACAGTGGATGAACTGGGTAGAAGTTTGGTAATATTATTACCAGATGCTAATTGTAATGACAAAGTAAAATTAGAAGAAGGGTGTAGGCCCAGTGGTAGTATCACAGTTACTAATGATGGCGGAACAGTTGTATTAGAAGAAGCCTTCCAGGCTGTAATGGTAAGTACGTTTGAAACACCGCCTACAAATCCTGTAATAATAATGGACTTAGATTTAAACATGATAGACAATATGTTTATTGTGAGCAAGCCAGAAGAAATTGTTAAAGCAGAAGAAGAACAAGCAGACCAATTAAAAGGTGATGCTGGACTATTAGACTTTGACGGATTAGACAAAGACTTTTTAGAAAGCGAAGATTTAGGTAAAGCCGCAGAGCAAGAACTGATGTTTACTGAATTAGATATTGATTTTTTAAATGTAGACTTCTTAAGAGATTTATTAGCAGAAGTTGAAAAAATAAGTTCTGACAATTTAGATAATCAGGGAAATTTTGCAGATAAACTAGTAGATAGAGCATTTGGCCTACAACCAGATAATCAGTTTAATGTAGTACCTGGTACTGCTGGTTACGAAGGTAAAGTTTGGTTTTACAGATTATCAACAAATCAAGTTAGTGTAAAATTTAAAAGTGGAACACCAGTCCAACTAGAAGTAAGAGACAAAGACTTAGGCGAGACTGTTATGTGTTTAAATAATTGCGATGGAATAAGGATTACTATAACACAAGAGTAATAAATAGTATTATGAATATAGATAAGAGATTAAATGAAATGGAACCTAAAGATACGCCACTATTGGTGTTAGGTTATATCATATTGAGTATGTTTTTATTAATACCCTTATCAGCAAACGCAGATGATAACGAAGTATTTTTAGGTAATATTACAGGTGATAATTTAGTACTAGATATATCACAAGCAGGTACCGATAATTTGATAACTGGTATAACAGACACCAGTGTTTTAAATGGCGACGATAATACTTTATACATAAAACAACAAGGCACAGGACATGTATTCCAGGGTAATTGGCAATGGGGCGGTAACAATACTGTTAAAATATTTATGGGTGCTGGACAGGACAATGGATATGTTAAACTAGATGGTTACGGTACTTATAATTCAGGTAGAATTTATCAAGGTAAACATTTAACAGAAACTGAAGACGCAGACGAAACAGGCGGACATGAAGCATATTGGACAGTAAGAGGGGACCACAATACTTTTGCTAGTAGTCAAACAGACACCAATAGAGCCAGTGGCGGTAACAACGCAGGTCCTCATCATTTGGCAAACATTATAACAGGTGACTACAATGATGTAGACCACAGGCAGTTAGGTAAATCAGGACACGATGGCTTTATAGAGATAATAGGCGATAACAATGATGTGGTGTTATACCAACGTGGTAACGGTGGCGTTAAATGGGCAGACGTTTTATTAACTGGCGATGGCCATAGTGTAGATATTAATCAACGTGGTAGTAATAACGCAACGGCAACAGTTGATTTAACATATGGTACTGGTGCTTATAACTTTGATCTATCTCAAAACGTGGGTTCAAGTGCTGTAAGTTACAGCATTACTGGTATATGTAATACTATAGGAGGCTGTTCAGTCTCTATAAACCAAGATAACTAATATGAACTTAGATATGTTTGGAAATCCAATAGGAACAAAATATCCAGGTGAGGAAGGTTGCCCTGAAGGTATGATGTGTATTCCTGAAAATGAGTTCCACTTGATGCTTACAGATAATGATATGCAATATACTGTGGAAGGAACTATTGAACCTGCACAAGGTGATGCTGAAGCAATTATTGATTTCACAAAAGATTTACTATTCCTAGATGTTATGACCATTTTAAACATGGCAGTTCCTCTTACAATATTTGCAATATACGGATTAAGTATATATGCTGGTGTCAAATGGATACAGAGAAGATTGTCCTAAACACTTGACAAGCAGTAGTCTTTCTGCTATAATTATTTAACATATGAAACACATGATTAAATGGCTGAAGATATCTGCAGGGATAAATCTATATCTTTCTGTAATATTGACATTAGTATTAATCGCTCTTGTTGCTGACATTGTGTTAGATACTTATTGGCACAGCAACGCATACATAGAACAATTTAATTTAAGAGATGATGCTAAGTAAATGGCTCAATAGTCTCAGGATATATTCACTATCTGTTATAGGTGTACACTTTTTATTGTTCACATACTTCTTCCCTAACGTAGTATTTTATACTATTGTTTTGACAATCATGATGGTAGTTATGTATATGTGGGTTGATTTAATTCACACAATAGAAGAAGCACACAGAATGGATATATTAAATTTAATATATACTAGTGATTGCCAAGAAACTATACATCTTTTATCCTACGAATTACACTTACACGATCAAAACAGTTTAGCAGGACATCGCCCTTTTAACGAACTTGGCATCTAACTTTTAGATAAATATATTATGTTATAATAACAGATGGTTTTATAACAATCTTATATATAGGAGAAAAAGATGAATAAATTGAAAAATGTATTTTTTGGTGTATTCTTTGTTATGTTCGCTCAAGGTTGTGCTACAGTTGGTACTGTAATCGACGGCGGTCAAAAACTTGCAACAGATACAATTGATACGGTTACTGGCACAGCCAGTGGTATTGTTGGTTCAGTGGCAAATGATGTTGGTAGTATTGTTCAAACTGGTGCAGAAGTAGGTGTTGGATTAGTCCAAACTGCGGCTGATACAGGTGCTGGATTAGTGAAAGTTGTTGCTGATGAAGTAAACGACCAAACTGATGCTTTACAAGACGAAGACAAAAAAGAAGAAGCAAAAGAAGAGCCAAAAAAGTAACACGCTCATTCTTTAAACCCTTTAAGTTTTTAACTAAAAACGAAAAGGTAAAAGTCTTACCCTCAGTAGAGGATGAGCAGGTTTCAGACGAGGAGATCCAAGAGTTTATTAAACAGGTAAAAATGTATCAAAAACTTATGGAATACTGCTCTAAGAATCCTAAAGAGTGTGAATAATTGTGAAAAGAGCGATAATTTGTTTATTGTCGCTTTTTTCTTCTAGTCTATTTGCCTTAGACCTAACATACAATCCTCCAATAGATCCCTATTACTGTGATAATAATCCAGTAGAATGTAGACCACTGCCACCTAAAATACCAAAGTTTGATATAACTCCGCGTACAACTAATGGACAATGGATAGCATTTTGGACATTCCAAGTATTAGATGTTTATTCAACATCACGTGCATTGAAATATGATTGTGTAAAAGAAATAAATCCAATATTTACAGAATCGCCCAGCAATACCAGATTAGTACTTACAAAAACAATTTTACTTGTACCTGGGTTACTTTACAACGATTACTGGAAAGAAGTTACACCCGACGAACTCAATGATACTAATATGGTATACTCAGTAGTTGTTGCAAATAACTTTAGATTACTAAAAGATGCCAAGCAAAATTGTAATAAAATACGATAAATATCACTATGAAATGGTTATACAGCGGGTATGCAGTAGCAGTATCAATAATCTTATTACTCGCACTAAGGGTAATTGACCCTACGCCATTACAAAGTTTACGTGGTCAGGTATTTGATACTTACCAACAACTAGATGTAATAGTTCCAAGTCAAGATGTTGTATTACTTAACTTTGGCGAAAACACATTAGCAACATACGGCCAATATCCTTTCCCAAGACAATATTATGCTCAACTAGTTATAGATGTTGCAAGTAAAAACAGTGGCGTCTTAGGTTGGACTATTATGTTTCCTGAAGCAGACAGATTTCAGGGAGACGAAACTTTCGCTAGTTTCCTACAGCAAAATGTAGTAAACGTACCTGGTGCAAGAAGAAACCCTATAAATTTTAATGTCCTTAGCCAAACACCTAGTATAAAAGGTATAAAAACATCTGGACCACATATAGGTACAGGCACAATAGGACCAGTACCTGCAAAAAACTATTTACTTAAATGGCCTAATTTAGTTACTAATGTCCCTATGTTGGAGGCTGTAGCAAATGGTAAAGGCGTAAATGCATCTGCACCACAACCAGACAATCAAACACGAACATATCCATTAGCAATCACAGTAGAGGATAGAATCTATCCAAGTTTTGCTGTTGAAATGCTTAGAGTAAGTAGAGGGCAAAAAAGTTACATTGTTAAGACTAGTGAGATAGGTATTCAAGAAGTTGCTGTTAAAGGAGTAGATCCTATAGTTACACAGCCAGATGGTACAGCATACATACGTTTTAATAATAGTTTTGAGACAATAGAGTATACTGGTGCTGACAGCATACCAGATTTAGCAGGTAAAATGGTTATAGTTGGCGTAACAGCAGAGGGTATTGCAAACCCTGTACCAACGCCACGTGGAAACTTATATCCACAAGAGATACAAGCTCATATGCTACAGAACTTTATAGACGGTAGTAATATAACTAGAAGTGAGTTAAGTGCCATCACAGAGCTTCTCATAGGGCTACTGACTATGTTATTAGTATCACTAGCAGTATATAGACTGCCTTTGCTACTTACAGCACCTATTAGTTTAACCATATTAGGCGGTATAGCATATTATAGTGTAAAACAATATACAGGTAGTTTAGTATTAGTAGATGCTACTTTCCCTGTAATAGCAGGGTTCTTAGTGTTTACACAGGCGGCATTTAATAACTTCTACAAGCAGTTTAAATTACGTGAGCAAATTAAGAAACAGTTTGAACATTACTTGGCACCAGCAATGGTTAAGAAGTTACAAAAAGATCCTAGTTTATTAAAGTTAGGCGGAGATACAAGAACAATGACATACTTGTTCTCAGACATTCGTGGATTTACACCTATATCGGAACAGTTTAAAACAGATCCACAAGGCTTAGGTAATCTTATAAACAGATATATGACACCAATGACTGATCTAGTTATGCGTAAAGAAGGAACCATAGACAAGTATATAGGTGATGCCTTAATGGCGATATGGAATGCGCCACTTGATGTAGATAATCATGCTCAATTGGCAATAGAAACAGCACAGGAAATGGAAGTTGAACTTAAAAAACTAAACAAAGAACTTAAAGCAGATGGACTTATGGAGTTAGGTGTTGGTATAGGTATTAATACAGGAGATGCCGTAGTAGGTAATATGGGCAGTAATCAACGTTTTGATTATACAGTTTTAGGTGATAGTGTGAACTTAGCGGCAAGACTAGAAGCACAAACCAAAGAGTATGGTGTGTTCTTTATGTTTACCGAGCATACACTAAAACAAATTAACACTCCGGAAAATTTAGTAATGCTAGATAAAATTGCAGTTAAAGGACAAACAGCACCAGTAACAATTTATACCATACTAAATGATCACAAGTATGCAAGAGTTATAAACAGAATGGTAGACGCATATCAAAACAGAGAGTGGGCAACTTGCTCAAATCAAATAGAGATAATAAAAGATCATAAATGGAATGATACACTTGCAGAACTGTATGCAGAAAGAATCAAACAACCAATGCCTGTAGGTGATTGGGACGGAGTTGAGCGTAAAACATCAAAATGAAAATAGATCAAATATCTAAAGAAAATATAAAACATTATAATTTAGATTACATATTAATAGATGACTTTGCAATAGATTGGGCAACTGAAGAAAACATAGTAAAAACAGAGCTTTGGTCAGCCTATCACCCGGTACACGAATACATAGAAAATAATAAGGCAGATATCATAAGTGCTGTAAATACAGCATTTGATGTAAATACGACAACTTTAATACACGGCCTACAAGTATTTAATAAAGAAGACGAAATTATACCACACGATGATTATACGGGAGAATTACTGATGCCTGATGGTGAAGTATCATATACCGAAATGCCTATAAGGGCAATACTTTATTTAAATCCTGAATACATGTATGGTACACATATTCATAAAGAAGAACCAGGCTGGGCAGATGAAGATGATTCTAGATGGTGGGTACATATGTGGGATAAAGGCATAGAACTTGGTGGACAACCTGGACAATTATTAATTATAAAACCAAATAGTAATTCCTGGCATTCAGTAGGATGTTTTAATACCACCTTAGATAATAGAATAACTGGTAACTGGATATTTAAAAATTAAATAAATAAGAGTATGAAAAACTTTTTACACAATATAACACAGAAAGTAAAGCCTTCATTGGTATGGCTATGGCAAAAGACTAAGATTGCAGTCCAGTTTATCGTAAAACTATTAATTACAATATGGAAAGCAATACTAAGACTTTGGTTTAAAATTATCTATGAAGAATATGAATTAACAGTATGGTACTTAAAGGATTCTATTAGAGACGGAGATGGTAATATTACAACTACAAGATCTCATAAAAGATATCTTTTAAAGAAGATTACTAAGAAAACTCCTAAACATATTAAAGGAAAAGATATGGATGGAAGAGCATTTGAAATTAGAACTGTTGAACCTTTTGACTACCAGATAAGAAAAATTTATTAATTATTCGTCTGGCTCCCAATCCTTTATATTTCTAAAAAACATATAGTAATGTCTAAAATCTTTTAGTTGTTGCTTTGCATGAAATAATTCTAAAGGTATTCCATCACCGTGTTCGATTAAAGGAAAATAATATCTTTTAATAATTTTTTCTAATTTACGCACATCTTTACCGAGAGCATCTAGTAGTATATTATTGTATTCTAAATCAGTAACTAATGCTACTAACCAATGATGGAACGGGTGTTCCGGATTAAATCTAGTTGTAGCCTCTCTTGTTTGATAGTACAATCCTCTTATTGGGTTCATTCCAGGCCTGTATAATTTCATAATTTCTGGAAATTTAAAACTTTCATGTTCAGTAGCCATAGTCTTTATGACTCTAGCATAGTCTTTTTTCATTGCTTTTTTAAGAGACTCTATATTTTCGCCAATATTCTGATGATACTGTTTTAACAGTTTATCAAACATTTTTTGATACTTCGGCGATAACTTCTCATAATAGACGTCTTGTATTTCGTCTATTTCTATTGCACCTTCTAGTAGTGTATGTGGGATTGTAGTCGTTCTTTCGAACTTGTCTAGCTCAGTGGTTATCCGCAAAAGTACAAAATCGATTATTTCGCCTTTGCTCATACTAGTATTTATCTAGAATTTATTTGCAGTATAGTGTGTAGTTTTTCTGTGCCATTGTTTTTAGATAAGGTTACTCTTGCCCCATTATGTAATGGTTTAGGCCATTGGCCTATATCTACCCAGGCATATCCTGCACTTTCACCATTTAGTTTTGGTGGTTGAAATTCTTGATCTACAACATATACAAAACTATAATAGTAAAAGTTTTTATCTTTACTTTGATAAACATCTAATGGATTTAATTTTTGTAGTTCTGGAACGAACCCTATTTCTTCTTCTAATTCTCGTTGGATACACTCATATGGAGTTTCTTTTTTCTCCATTGTGCCTCCCCAAAAACCCCATGTATGGTTAAATCTTTTGTTGCCTTCTCGTAATTGCAACATACATCTACCTGTGTCTTTGGCAAGGAATAATACTCCTGCCGCCGTTGTGATCATTATAAACTCAGTCTCCAAAATCCTGGATTGTATTCGCCTTCATAACTACTTATCCAGGTTTTGCCTGTCCATTTGTATTGTTTGGTGGTAAATGTATTGTTTATGTAATGTATCTCACTACCATTTGCACTTGCATCAAAAACTACAGTCCATGTAGAACCGTTAAATTGTATGATGTCATCTTCGTTTGCATCAATATCCCAATTGGTGTATCCTGATTTTGTAACTTGTTCTGTAATTAAGTATCTTTGTCCGTTAGCCGCGGCATCCAATGTGCCATCTCCCGGATAATTTGCTCTAGGGTCTATAATTTTATCTATTGCAGTAAGAGTATTAGTAGGCAATGTATCAGTATCTAAATTAAAAATTAATTGAGTATCGCTTGAAGGACTAGTTGCTACTGTGCCATATACTAAATTAAGTAGGTTATCAGAATCACCGCTGATATTTAATTTTAGTAAACTTGTAGTTCTTATTTCACCTAATTGCTCTATAATATCTGACCATTTAATCTCTGTACCTTTTTGGTCTACTAGTGTAGCCGTAGCACCTATTACTTGAACTTTGTAATCACCTGGAGTAGTTACAATCTCGAATGTATCTTCTATGTCGTTAAAGAAGTCTGCATAATCGTTACTGAATCCTAAGTCTGATATACTTGATACAGAGTGTACATTATTAATAATTTCTTGTATAATTGTTTGTCTTTTAACTTTTGCAGGAGGACTGATCCATATAGGTATAGCAAAGGTTAATGTAGAAATATCTAAATTCTCATCTACGCCTGCTGGTATGCTTCTACTACTCCATGCAATATCTGTAAGTTCAACTTCAAAAACACTGGTCCAATCTAAAGGGTTACTATTGGATTGTAATTGTATACTTGGATTAAACAGTACAAATATTTGTTCCAGTACCTGTAACTTTGTGTCAGTATTAGTAGTCCATATATCTACATTAACTGTAAGATTATAAGGCACAGGCATATATCTCTGTGTTGAGTATAAATTTCCTTGTTCAGCAGAGTATGTTCCTGTTTCTGGGTCATATTCTCTTTCTGCTATTTGATTAGTATCAACAAAGAAAGGCTCGGCAATTCTATCTCTTGCTGGTTGTATACTTTGTATTGTAACACTTATAAACGGAGCATTATTAATTACGTTTTCAGAATTATTACGCAATATATTTGCTACCATTCTACTAGCATCACCGTATCGTGCAGGTACTCTATTATAACTTGCACCTGTCTTGGTGTATTCTCTTACTTTAAAATTAGAGAATATTCTAATGATCTGAATTAGATAACGTTTTATCTGTTCATCATACCAATAATCTAAATTCTTACCTGCCATTAGTTATCCGTTTTAGGTTTAATAACCTTACTTAAATTTGTTTTTTCGTTTGCTTCGCCACCGTCACTATCGCTAGTAATATTATCATTATTAATAAAGGTTGCTAGTATTCTATTTGCCGCTGACCAAGCCTGACGACCATCTGAACCTACATTTAACCAACGTGTTCCTGATTTTTTAAATAATCTATTTGGACTAAAGTCTGTTCTTAAAAAGTAATCACCGTCACTAGTACCTGAAGTAGGGAATGTTGCTCCGCTACCTACTAAACTTAAACCATTTACTGGTGTGCCGTCTGCACCACCGAAGTCTATACTTGGTTTGTCCGGTACAGTTTCATCAAAATATAAATGTGTAGTATTTCTAAATTGAGGATCAAACGGTACATCACGTTCTGCTTGTTCTAAAATTTTATCATTAATATTAATATCATTAGCATAGGTGCTTATTAAGTTTCTTAAATCTTCCTCTTCCTCACCAGTTCCAAGAATATCTCTGTACTCTTGTGAATCTGTAATTGGTCCTAACTTAACTCTCCACAAGTGAGGCCACCATCTAGGATCATACCCTTCTGCTGGTCTACTGGCATCTGTTACTACATAGTATCTATTGATTGCTTCGTCACTGCCTAGTAATAAGTCGTCTCTTAAATGCGGCAACTCTAAAACATCACCTGCCATTAACTTTCTGCCTACTGCTTCTACCATACTTTCAATATGGAAATTCATCATTAATGTATCGTTTGCAAGGAACATACCAAATTGTGTTAAATCAAAAGCATCACCGTCACCAAGATTATATTGTCCACGTAATTCGTAAATGTCTTTATCGTATTTACGATCTCTATTTTCTAAGAATAACAAGTCTTGTATAAAAACTTCTGTATCATTTGCGGCACTACTAGGTCTTGTAGGGTCTTTTTCATCAGGTGAGTTATGTACTCCTAAATATTTATGGATATGTACCCCGGTACCACCGGCATATAAATGCTCTCCGACAATTCTATCGGTGAATGAGTAGTCGTTTGTTTTGACTGGATTCCATAAACTTATTTTTGGCATAGTACTATTTATCGCCTTTACGAATCCTATCGTAATATAATTATAACTGTATATAACAACGATAAATATAAAAAACGGAAAGGTGGCTGAGTGGCTTAAAGCGTCTCCCTGCTAAGGAGGAGTACGGGTAACTGTACCGAGGGTTCGAATCCCTCCCTTTCCGCCAGGATAACTTATGAAAAATATTAATATATTCTATTTACATGACGGGTTTCAGTTTACAGATGAAACAATAGAACAGCATAAAGCCAATGGTTGGACAGGCCGTGAGCCTTTGCCATTACATATACTAACACAAATAGAATTAGAACAAAACTATAATCCATTTAACGAAATGTTTGATATTAATATAATTAATAATGGTGATGTATCTAAATGTAATAGTAATGATATAACACTTGTTCCTATAGATATACAAAGTTTTCCCATCACAATAGAAAATCGTAAATATTACGAACTATCACCTTTTGGTAAAGAGATAGATAAAGTAGTACAGCATATACTTTCACTAAATTTACCTAATTTAGCATTTTTATTTTATTCTAGTACTGAACCTTATTTCTTTGATGCAAATATTTATTTCGCAGAATTAGGGTCAGCAAACCCAAACATCAAAATTATATTAAGTGGATCAGGGGAAACCACTGATTATTTTGGTCACTATACAACTCATACATCAAGAGTTAAAAATGTCTTTAAAATACATAAACTTTGGTATTTTGATAGAGTTCATTATATGACATTTTTATCAGAGGAAAAAGAATTTAATAAAGTACATTTAGAAATGAATAGGACAATGGGGCCTAGGGAAAAAAGATTATATAATATTGTACCAAATAAATTTTTATGTACATTAAGAAATTGTAGGTCACACAGATTATTATTTTCTACTATGTTAGAAAATAGTGCTATGGGATTAGAAGATATTACTTATGGTAGGTTTTACAGTTTAGGTCCAAATGCTATATCTAAAGTTGCAAACAATCCAAATACAAAACATGAGTATCCTTATCATATACAATTAATGGCTACAAGTTTAAACGAATTAATTAATAAAGAAGATATTACAGATAGTATGTTTAAGTCTATAATGGAAAATATTATGAGTAGGCCACATATTATAGATATGAAAAATATAGATGATAGAGGTATCCCTGGACCCTGGTTGTATGAAGACTGTGATATAATAATTACACCTGGTGGCGAACCTTACGGTTATGGGTATGTGGATGAAAAACAATTTATACCTATGGCATTTAAAAAGCCTTTTATTACATTTGGATGTAAAGGTATTTACGAAGAACTAAAAAGTATAGATTTTAAAACATTTGATGAGTGTTGGCCAATTAACTTTAATGAAGCAGATACTTTATTAGATAGAGTAAAAGGATTTTTTACTGTATTTGAATATATAAGAAATCTAAGCCCTACTGCTTATCAAGAACTATTAGAAAAAACAAAAGATAGTGTAGAGTTTAATTATAATCATTTAGTAGACGGAACATTTAGAAGGAAAAGTAATGAAAACTTTTTCCAGGAGATTCATAATGCCTGCAGTTAGAGGAGCAAGACCTGTTAGAAATAAAGAAATACAAGATTTCCATTGGCATCTAGATAAAGATGATTTAAAAAATGTAAGTCTCGAAGAATATCAAAAGGTCTGGAGAGAATGGCTTAACTATTCAGATACAAAAAGCCTTAACGGATTAAACGAATTTAAACATGCAGATTACACACAAGGCACCAGTCAAACGTTTGACCAATTTATATTACGACATAGTAAAGACAGAGAAATAATAGTCTTGAACGGTGACTTTCAATATCATGCCTGTTTAGGTAAACATGTACAATTTCAAAATCTACATTCTCCACATCATCTAGAAAGTATATTAAAAGGTCCAGGATTACATGCATTACTAATAAGTGCACCATTTAGCGATTTTGGTTGTATACACCCTGACTTTGAACACATAATGAAAGTCTGTAATGTAATGGATATACCTGTATGCCTAGATCTGGCGTATTGGGGAATTAGTAAATTTGTACATATAGATTTAAATAAATATCCTGCTATTAAAGAAGTAACATGTAGTTTAAGTAAACCTTTCTTTACATTAGAAAATCACAGAGTAGGTATTAGATTTACTAGAGATTATGTTGATGATGGCGTAAGTATGCTCAATGAGGTAAAAATGCAAAATAATTATAGCATGGCATTAGGTGTACAGTATATGCGAAACTTTTCGCCTGATTATAATTGGGAAAAGTATAGAGACTTATACGAAACAATATGTTCTAACGAAGACCTAGTGTGGACAGATACAATGATATTTGGTCTAGGGGACGATATCAGACATTCAGAATATAATAGGGGAGTATCAGGAAACTACAGAGTCTGTATTTCGGACTGGTTAGGTGATTGTTAAATAAATAGTAACATAATACACACAGGAGACAAATGTATGATAGTTAGTTCACACAATGATTGGGACCCTTTAGAGGAAATCATTGTAGGTCGAGCAGACCATTCCAGAATAGCAACAGATATTTCAGCAAGAAGTTTTAGTTATGCTAATTTTAATAAAGAAGATGTAGAAAAACTAGAAGGGCCTTACCCACAATGGGTAATTGACGAAGCCAATGAAGATGCAGACGGACTTGCAGATGCACTTAGTAAAATGGGTGTAAAAGTTCATAGGCCTAAAGTCATTGATTGGGAACAAAAAAGTTACGATATTGGACAAGGCTGGCAATCAAAAGGCTGGTATAGTTGGTGTCCAAGAGATTTAATTTTACCATTAGGCGACATGCTTATAGAAACTCCTACTCCTGTAAGAGCAAGATACTTTGAAACAAGATTATACGAAGACATTATGTATGAAGCATTTGAAGATGGTGCTTTATGGATGTCAGCACCTAAACCAAAGTTACATGATGACATGTACACATTTGAAGATATAGAAGACAAACCAACATTACTTAACCATGAGATTTGTTTTGATGCACCGAACATAGTAAGAGTTGGAAAAGACTTATTATACCAAGTTAGTAATTCAGGAAACATGAAAGGTTACCAGTGGTTAAAAAGATTAGTTGAACCTATGGGTTATAAAATGCATTACAGCGAACTATATAGTTTTGCACATTTTGACAGCACTATTGTTCCACTTAGACCAGGATTAGTATTAATGAATAGTAGCAGGGTAACACCTGATAACTGTCCTGAGATGTTTAAAAAATGGGACAAGATTTGGTTTGATGATTGTGTTGTACAAGGAAGCAAACTTGCAGAGCAAGGCTACATGCCTCCATGCTCACCTTATATTGGTATGAACTTATTGAGTGTAGACGAAAATACAGTAGTGTTAGACTCAGCACAAGAGCCTCTGATGAGAGAACTAGACAAGTATGGTATAGATAGTGTACCTGTACAGTTTAGGCATTCTATGACGCTATCTGGCGGTATACATTGTGCTACTTTAGATCTAAGACGTAAAGGTACATTAGAGAGTTACTGTGATTAAATACGGCCATATAGATAATTTTGGAATTACTCATGATCAAATGAGTCAGTTAAACTTTGACGATTACTTCCAGTGTTATCAACAGACGCCTGCTGTAGAACAATATTACACAGAACATAATAGTAGTATATGGCAGATGTTTGAGACCTCACCACAATGGGTACATGACTTATCTAAAAAAATACCACAAGACTTTGATCATCATGTTGTTAGTGTAATTAATATTCCACCAGGACAAACTATTCCATATCATGTTGACAAACATTTTAAACTTAAACAAAAACATAATGATGACGGCACAGGCGTTAGTCATCGTTACTTGATATTTTTAGAGGACTGGAAACGTGGACACTATTATGAAGTACACGATCAGCCTTTTGTAAAATGGAGAGCAGGTGATTGGGTAAAGTTTGGCATAGATGATTGGCACATAGCAGGAAACATGGGTGAAGAGCCTTTTTATTCTTGTCAAGTCACAGTTCTAAAAGATGCATAAGGGACATAAAAATATTTCATTTGTTACAGATGAAATGCTTTATAGAATCAAATTTACAGAGCATACTAATACTGTTTTTAGTGCAGGGTTTTGGGATAAACTTGGTGTTGCAGTACCTGATTACCCTCACGATTCACCTTGGGTGTATCAAGTATTTGAAAGCGATTGTGATTATTGGGTACAACAGGTAAAGCATCTATTTGATGATGTTTTAAAATATAGTGTAGCAACAGTAAATTGTATTAAACCAGGTAGATTTATAGCACCTCATACAGATACACTTTATAAAATAAAAGAACATGTTAAGAACGAAAAACTTAATATAAAAGGATTGGAACCTATTAGAATAAATTTATTTCTACAGGATAGGTTAATGGGGCATTATTTTGAAATGGATAACGAATGTTGGATAGATTATAAAAAAGGAGACTTCACAGTAATCAAACCTAATGCAGAGCATCATGTTGCAAATTTAGGTTATCAGAATAGATATACATTACAAGTTACAGGATTTGCAGAGAAAGGAACATTTTAAGGAAATAATATGAGAATATTTATAACAGGCGCAGACGGATTTATAGGCCAAGCAATGGTCGAAAGATTGAAAGATCAGCATGAATTAGAATTTTTAAAAGAAGATCTAAGAGACCATGCTAAAGTAGGATTTCAAATTAAACAATTTGATCCTGAAATAATCGTTCACTTGGCGGCTAGAACAGAAGTGCAAGACAGTTTTTATGAACAGATTACATTTAGTGAAGTAAATTATGTTGGTACTGTAAACTTAATCGAGATTGCGGCAACTTTACCAAACTTAAAAAACTTTGTGTTTGCAAGTACAATGGAAGTATACGGTTGGCAACCAATTAGTGATTTAATAAGAGACGGTAAAGAAGAAGGCATTATTGCATTTAATGAAAGTACTCCACCAAATCCAAATGCTCCGTATGCCGTTGCAAAATATGGCTGTGAAAAATACTTAGAGTATGCACACAGAAGTTATGGATTGCCGTTTACTGCTATCAGACAAACTAATGCATACGGTAGAAAGGATAACGACTTCTTTGTAACAGAACAAATTATAACACAAATGATTAAAAATCCAGATGAGATAAATTTAGGATATGGCGAACCATACAGAAACTTTATTTACATTGATGACTTACTTGATGCTTGGCAACAAGTTATTGAAAATCCAGATAAGTGTCAGGGAGAGATATTTTGTATAGGACCCGACAATGCTATTAAAATTAAAGATTATGTAAAAATGATTGCAGATAAGTTAGACTGGAAAGGACATGTTAATTGGAATACCAAACCGCCTAGACCAGGCGAAATATTTTTACTTAATAGTACAAACCATAAAATTACAACACGCCTTGGATGGTTTCCTAAAGTAGAACTTAGTGAAGGTCTTGATAGAACTATTGCTGTTTGGAAAAATGTTTTAGAAAACGACATACCACATAATCAAGATAGAAGATTTTCCAAAGGAAAATAATGTTTAATGTTACTTTAGTTCAGCCTAATTTTCAGACTGGACCTAAACATCTTAACAGTTATTACCTTCCTTATAGTGTAGGTTCTCTTTGGAGTTACTTAATACAAAATCAACAGATTAAAGACAATTATCAAGTAGACAATTGGATATTTCGACGAGAGGAACTCCAAAGTGTTGTTAATAGATGTAAGAATACCGATATTGTTTTTATAAGTCTTTATATCTGGAACAAAAATTATTGTTTGATGTTAGGTAAAGTACTTAAAGAAGCATATCCAAACATCAAAATTATACTAGGCGGTCCTGAATTACCTCACAGAAATCCAAATTTCTTAAAAGAAAATGATTATATTGATTCTATAGTAATCGGAGAAGGCGAGTTAGCGGTTTTAGAGATACTTACTGCATATCTAGATAAAAAGCCCTTAGAGCAAGTCTACGAGTTTGACAGGATACAGGATTTAAACTTACCTAGTCCTTATACATTAGGATTATTTGACGATCTCATAAAACAACATCCAGATATAGAATGGGTGCCGACTTTAGAAACAGACAGAGGATGCCCTTACAGTTGCACATTTTGTGATTGGGGGAGTGCTACAGCAAGTAAAATGTATAAACTGTATGACGAGCGTATACTTGCAGATTTAAAATGGGTAGCAGATAATAAACTACCCTACCTTGCATTAACATCTAGTAACTTTGGAATCTTCAAAGATAGAGATATAATGATTGCAGATATGATTGTTGCAACCAATAAACAAACAGGCTTTCCTAGTGGCATAAGTGTAAGTTATGCAAAGAACAGTAATGATACAGTATTAGAAATTGTAAAGAAATTTATAGAGGTAAACATACAAACAGGATTAACATTAAGTTTGCAGACAACAACTGAAGAAGTTTTAGAGAATATCAAACGCAAGAATATGAAAATTAATTCTATAGATGAAATCATAGGATCTGCTAAAGAAAAAAATGTTCCTGCCCTTACAGAATTAATATTAGGTATGCCAGGTGAAACTGTGGAAACATGGAAGGCTACTTTAGAACAAATATTAATAAATGAAATACCAACATTAGATGTTTACTTTTTACAACTATTAGTAAACTCTCCAATGTATGTAAAACAAATACAAGAATACGATTTAAAAACATTTTATGCATATGACTTTTTCTATGGTGTACAGAACGAAAAATTTGAATACGATAAAAAACATAAGATATCGGAATCTATAGAAGTTATAAAAAGCACTAACACTATTTCAGAAAACGAAATGGAAGATGTTGCAGTCTTTACAGCATTCATTTTAGGATTGCACATGTTTGGGATATCTAATATTATATCAACATACCTATATCAAACCCAAAATAAATCATATATTGAATTTTATACACAACTCTATGACCATCTTAAACAAAACGACATAGTACTAAACGGTTGGTTAGATCAACTGAAAACAGGATTACAGGATTGGAAAAAGACAGGTTATATGGAAACTACTATAGATAATGTGTTTATAGAAGGCTGGAAATTTTTCCATTCTATTATGCCTATTATACAAAACAATAATTTAGTAGAACATTACATTAATGTTGTAGGAGATTTTTCAAAACAGTTTGTAACACAAGATATTATAGACGATTACATTAAAATTTCAAATCTACAAATCAAACAATTTGAGTCATATATACATGATTCTGTCCATGTTACAGTCAAAAGTAACCTTTTCCCAGCAAATTTAATTATTTCTGATAGATATGGAGACTACTTAGACAAAAAAGAAGATCATTTAGATATGCTTTTCTTTGGAAGACGAAGAGGCTGGCATCTAAATAAAATTAGTCTTGACAAATAAATAGAAATCTGTTAGACTAGTTTTTTAATTAGAGGCGTAATATGGAAAATTATATATATTTTGGCATCTTCATTCTTGCTAATTCTTACTTTTGTTTTAGAGCAGGAGAAAAGGCAGGCAGATTTATGGGTATGCTAACCATCACCCAGTTTTTTCAAAGTAAAAGTGTACTTAAAGATAAAAAAGAAATAGTAGGATTTAAAAATTGGCCTAAAGCAATACAGGTACTTTATTTAGATCCTAGGGAAGAATTATTTAAAGACTAAACACACATGGCAAGAAAAAAACAGAGAAGTACATATTTATTAAAAGAGCCTAATTGGAAGGAACTCTCTTTACTTACAGATCCAGAACAAAGAAAGAAAGCAATTAGTAATGCTGAATATTTTGTCCACTACGAAATAGCAACAAAGAAGAAACAAGAAGCATTAATAAAATGGATTAAGCAAGAAAGTGGTTGGACTAAAGAAGATATAAAGTATGCAGTCTGTATAGATAAAGGTTATTTTTCTGCAATGGGTAAAACTGCCTGGGTAGCAAAAAAACTAGGCTACTGGCCTGAAGGCACAATAAAGTATTTAAACGAGAAACAAAAACCACAGTGGTTGGCACTTGGTAAGAAAGTATATACTGTTAAAACACAAGAACAAGAAAAGAAAAAGGACACTAAAGTAATTAGTATTCAAGATCGTATGAAAGAGCAAGTATCAACATTGTGTGGAACTTGGGAAGAACAGTTAGATAACTTTGTAGACAGAGAAGCATTTGACTTGAAAAAGTTTGATCCATACAATGATATGAGAGCATATACACCTGCTATAAAACCTGCTCATGCTAAAATTATTAAAGACAGTTATGATAGAGATGTTGCAGAAGCAACAGAAATATTAGCATGGGAAGATCAAGACATTAAAGAAGGATACGGTCATTTTAGTGTAAAAATGCGTAAAGACTATTTTGCATTTTTTGAAAAGATACATACTGCATGTGATACATTAATAGAAACAGGCAAAGCAACTCGTAAGCCTAGAAAACCTAAGCCCATGGATAGGGACAAACTTGTAAAAAAATTAAAGTATCAAATTAATGACAGTGATTTAGGCATAGCAAGTATAAACCCTGTTGAAATAATAGATGCAACAGAACTTTGGTTTTATAACACTAAATTAAGAAAATTAGGCGTGTACAGAAAATCAGAAATGTGTACTGGATTAACTATAAAAGGCACAACTATTAAAGATTTTGATACTTCTACTAGTTTTCAAAAGACATTGCGTAAGCCTGCAGAGCAAATAAAAGCAATTAAAGGGTCTGCAAAGACTAGATTTAATACATTTTTTGAAGAAATAAAGACTACCCCAACTAAATTAACTGGCAGAATAAGTGATACTATTGTACTACTTAAAGTATTTTAATTGAAAATTAGATAAATAGTACTATGCCAGTAGATCAAATAGGATATAATAACAGAGAAGAACTTGTAAACGAGTTACAACTACGTCTAGCAGACGGTATGGTTGACGTTGAACTCGACAGAGCACACTATGATGTTGCTATAGACAAGTCCCTTGCTTTATATAGACAACTTAGTGCAGGTGCTGTAGAAGAAAGTGCCCTGTTTATAACCACACAAGAAGGTGTAACTGAGTACACATTACCAGACGAAGTAATGGAAGTACGCAGATTATATAGAAAAGGTGTCGGTACTAACAGTGGCGGTGGCACAAACTTTGATCCTTTTGATGTTGCGTT
>Ga0315320_10001258_pt1 | contig 21076 bp, 15 predicted proteins | sample M140m21515metaG_FD_203458 | JGI IMG/M metagenome (GOLD analysis project Ga0315320, IMG submission 203458) | Ammonia-oxidizing marine archaeal communities from Monterey Bay, California, United States - M1 40m 21515 | ecosystem: Environmental > Aquatic > Marine > Coastal | place: USA: California... | reverse complement strand
GACGTCCGTGGCGGAGGTGGTGAGAACGCTTCCGTCCTGGGGAAAGGTGAAGACGTCGCCTTCGGAGTCGGTGATTCTCAGCGTCGCGCTGATGGTCTCGCCACAGCTCAACGCGGGGAGGTTGCCGGCCCAACGACCGAGACCCTGATCACTGAGTGCGACCGCTGGTGTGTCCTGTCTGATGATCTCGACATTGGTGATCTGTGCGTTTCGGTTCCAGGTCGGTGCGACGTCCACGGTGATTCCGGTGGTCGCTCCGGAATCGACGAGTTCCGGCCATCCACCGGACACGACGACGAAGACGCGATCGCGAACGGACTCGGCAAGCACCTTGAACGCCAGGAACATCTCGTTTCCGGTCGGAACGATCTGGTTCGCGGGAAGAATGAACCCGAACTGGCCGGTATCTCTGAGCTCCGGGGTGTATGAGAGTGTGTTGGCTGCGTCGTACGACCAGTCATCTGACACGCCGGATGCCACGTACAGGGCATGCGCCGGTTCCGGTATGTAGATCCTGCCATCGAAACTCTCGATCGCTTCCACCATGTCGATCGCGACAGTCGCGAGGACCGTGCCTTCTGAGCCGGGTGGGATCGATTCCTCGTATCCGTAGGGGTAGAGCATCAGCTGTGAATAGGCGTGGACATCCACGTGGGCGGAAATCGTGGGGCGACTGAGGATGTAGTCGCGCAGTGCCTGGGTCTCTGGTTCGCTGAACGCCGAGGTGCCGTGGTAGATGTCGGAGTTGGTGCTGCTGCTGGATCCGGGGCCGCCCCAGTTCGCATCGAAGTTTCGATTCCAGTCGACTCCGAAAGAGCCGTCGCCGTTGTTCCGACGATTCTTGCGCCAGAGTCGATCCTGATCCCAGGCATAGGTGTAGCCATCGGGATTGATCACTGGAAGGATGTGCCAGCGGATGTCCTGCAGGATCGCGGTGACCTGCGCATCGGTGCCGTAGCCTTCGAGCAGTGACTTGACCAACCAGCAGACCGTCATGGGTGAGATCCATTCTCTCGAGTGTGCCATGCCGTTGACGCAGATGCCACGCTTTTCCGTGGTACCCGGTGCGGTGATCTGATAGGCCCAGAGGGCTCGGCCTTCTATCGAGGTTCCCGCCTGGGTTCTGGTGATCAGCGTGGGGTATTGAACGAGCAACTGTTCAAACCAGGTGTTGATCTCCTCGACTCGTCTGAAGTCGTCGAAGAAGTCCGCGCCACCGGCGAGTCCACCGGTTTCAGCCCCCGGGATCCACACGTGATCCGCATGCCATTCCTTTTCCTGATCGATCAGAACCTGTACGTCGGGGATCAGAACCTCAAAGGACACGCCGCTCTTCACCAGTGCGGCCATTCGCTCCGGTGGAATTCTGAAATCTAGACTGCCAAGTCCTTCGGACTCGCTCCAGCAGTCCGGAGAGACCGCGAACATCGTCCGAAGATCCCGAATGGTCTTGATCTCCGCCCTCACGACGGCATGGCCGTCGAATCGAAGGGGGCCTTCCGACTCATTGTCATCCTGAGCCATCGCGGCCGTACTCATGGTGGCGAGTGCAATCGCACAGCCGGCGGCTGGAACGCAGCACAGAAGTCGATCAATCCATCCAATGTGTCGCATGGGTATGCCTTTCTTGGGTCGCTTTCTTCACGATGGGCACGGTTTTCCGAGATGACGCCATGTCTTGAAAGCTGTGGGGGGTTCCTAATGATCCGCCTAAAAACTTCTCAGGGCAACTGTTTTGGCACGAATCCGATGAAGGAAGCCCACATGAGGCCTCTTGATCCCTCTGGGGTGCCCCGATAGCCTCATGGCGATGAGTCTGAGTGCCTTGATTCTCATGATTTGCCTCGTCGGCGTCGATGATCGACTTCGGGGCTTTGTCGAGAATTGGTGCCTCGACTGCCACCAGGGCACCAGTGCCAAAGCGGATCTCGATCTGGACATCCTTCTCGACCGCATCGACCGTGGCGAGCGACCTGATTCACTCTGGCGAATGCTCACCCGTCTCGAGCGAGGCGACATGCCTCCGCCTGACTGGGATCAGCCACCAGCCGAATCACTTCAAGCCGTCATCGGTGCGCTGCATGAAATGCGGATCCGTCTTGCCGACGGGCCTTCATCTCGAACCATCGCGCGTCGACTCAATCGATTTGAATACGCGAACACCGTGAAGGATCTGACCGGCGTGGAGATCGATCCATTCGAGTCTCTTCCGGTCGATGAGATCGGGTCGGGATTCGACAACAGCGGAGACGTGCTCTCGGTCAATCCGTTGTTGCTGGAGAAGTATCTGCTGTTGGCCGAAAAGGTCGCCCGCACCGTCCTGCCTCGCCCCGGTGACATCAGTTCCGACGTCGTTCGACATGAAGGTGATCGACTTGATGGGACGGGCAAGGTCCGTCGTCGTGGATCAAGCTGGTTCTTCTCATCACGTGGTCGGGTGGATGTCGAATTCGAGATTCCTGTCACTGGGGACTACCTGCTTCGTCTTCAGTGTTCCGCGGATCAGGCCGGACCTGAGAATGCGCGGTTCGTGGTTCGACATGGCACGAAAGTGGTGGGGCGATTCGAAGTGAACGCGCCTGACCGACGCCCCGTCGAGTTCGAGATTCCAATTTCCTTCGACTCGGGTCTTGAAGAATGCTCGGTCTCCTTCGTCAACGACTACTTCGATCCCGATTCCTCCGATCCCTCGCAACGAGATCGAAACCTCGTGCTTGATTGGATCGAACTCGTCGGTCCCATCCGCGCCGCCTATCCATCGACGTTTCAAGAGCGTTATGTCGACGCGTACGGCATGCCCGATTCGCCTCGGAGGCTTCGTGAATGGTTGGGCGATCTGTTGACCCGTGCCTGGCGAAGAGATCCCCGACCCGGAGAATTGGACGACCTCATGGCCCTTGCGCTTCATGAACCGGCTCTCTGGGACCGGGTCGAAATCGCGCTCACAGCTCTGCTCGTCCACCCAAACTTTCTTTTCAGGATCGAGCCTGAAACTTTCGAGGCCCGACTTCTCGGCGTCTCTGCGGAGCGACCACTCACGGGCTTCGAGATCGCCTCGCGTCTGTCCTACTTTCTCTGGTCGACTATGCCGGACGATGCCCTGATGGCTGCCGCACGTCGAGGTGATCTGGCGACCGAGTCCGGTCGCGGCAGGCAGATCGATCGAATGCTGGAATCACCGAAGAGCGAAGCCTTGTCCATGAACTTCGCCACGCAGTGGCTGCAGATCAGGACGCTCGACCAGAAACTTCCCGCGGTCGAGCTCTTTCCCGATGTAGAACCCGAACTGCTGCTTTCGATGGATTTGGAAACCAGGCGTTTCTTCGATGAGTTCGTGCGTGAGGATCTCCCCGTCGATCGTCTCCTCGATGCCGACTGGAGCTGGCTCGACGAGCGCCTCGCCCGGCACTACGGAATCGATGGCGTCACCGGGGACGCCTTCCGAAAAGTCCTGGTCGATCCACCGGCGGACGGCACCGGATTGCTTCGACATGGAAGTGTCCTGCTCGCCACCAGCAATCCCACGAGGACATCCCCCGTGAAACGTGGAAAGTGGGTGCTGGAGGCATTGCTTGATGATGCACCGCCGCCACCGCCACCCGGCATCTCCGGGCTTCCAGACGATGGGGAGTTCGCTCCCGACGCCACCTTGCGCGAGCTTCTCGAGCGTCATCGCGCCGATCCCAACTGCGCGGCCTGCCACATTCGGATGGATGCACTGGGTTTCGCACTGGAATCCTTCGATGCGGTGGGGCGTCAACGTGCGGCCGATTCTCTGGGTCGACCGATCGATGATCGGGGGGAACTTCCGGATGGCACGATCATCGAAGGAGTCTCCGGCATTCGAGATGCGTTGTTGAAGGGGGAGACCCACCGGGAATTCCGCCGTTCTCTCGTACGCCACCTCGCGACCTATGCACTTGGTCGCGGACTTGATCCGCGAGACGATCGGGCCATCGATCAAATCACCGATTCATTCCAAAAAGATCCGACGATCAGGGCGTTGATCCATGAAATCGTCGAGAGTCGACTTTTCCTGTTTCGTCCTTCGCGGGAGGATGCGATGATGGGTGCAGGGAGCCGTGAGTGATGCGCAAGCCTGGTGGACAACTCGATCGACGAACGGCTCTTCGTGGCATGGGCGCAGCCATGTCCCTGCCCTGGCTGGAGGCGATGGTCCCTGGTGGAATGTCCCGGATCGGCTCGACGGTGCATGCCGCCTCGGCGACGACCACGACGCCGCTGCGAACCGCATTCGTCTTCATCCCGAACGGTGTCGACCCCGAGGTCTGGCACCCGACCGGTGAAGGACGTGACTACGAACTCTCCTCTTCGCTCGCACCCCTCGCACCGCTTCGTGAGAAGTTCAGTGTGCTGTCGGGTCTGGCGCATCACAATGCGAAGGCGTTGGGAGACGGTCCTGGTGACCATGCACGTTCCGCCGCGTGTTTTCTGACTGGAGCACATCCCTACAAGACGGCCGGTCGGGACATCGAGGTCGGTATTTCCGTCGATCAGGTGGCCGCCAATGCCGTGGGTGGTCGGACGCATCTTCCTTCGCTCGAGATCGGATGCGAGCCCGCGCTTCAATCAGGAAATTGTGATTCCGGATACTCCTGTGCCTACAGCGCAAACATCTCCTGGAGAACGAGTCGTCAGCCGAATCTCAAGGAGATCAGGCCTCGTGAGGTCTTCGAGCGTCTCTTCGGGTTCGGTCCCGCTCATGAAAACGAACGTGCACGGGATCGCCGCATGCGGACTCGTCGATCGATTCTGGATTTCGTCCGAGCCGATGCACGACGACTCGATGCGTCACTTGGTCTCGAGGACCGCCATCGCATGGATGAGTATCGTGAGAGCGTTCGCGCCGTCGAGAAACGCATCGAGATGATCGAGCAGGCGTCCTTCGATCCCGAGGCGTTTCATTCGATCCGACCCGTCAAGGGCGTGCCCGCCGATTACCGTGAGCATGTCCAGCTGATGAATGACATGCTGGTACTCGCCTTCAGGCTCGATCAGACGCGGATCGCGAGTTTCATGCTCGCGAACGAAGGCTCCAATCGTCAGTTCCCCTCGATCGGCGTCTCCGAAGGTCACCATCATCTCTCTCACCACAAGGGGGACATGGCGATGATCGAGAAGATCCGATCGATCAATCGATTCCAGAACGAGATGCTTCTCGATCTTCTGACCAAGCTCGATTCCGTCGAGGAGCGCGGAAGCACTCTTCTGGACAATTCGATGGTCCTCTACGGCAGCGCGATCGCGGACGGCAACCGTCACAACCATGATGATCTTCCACTGATTCTTGCAGGTGGGGGTGCCGGCACCCTCGATCCCGGTCGGCATGTCCGTTACGAAGGTGGAACGCCGCTTTCGAATCTGTTCGTGTCGATGCTGCAGCGCATGGGCGTTGAAACGGAACAATTCGGTGATTCCAACGCCGCACTCACGGGTATCTGACGTCTCCTCTTCGCCTGCGTTATCCTCCTTCCATGAAGCACATGCCATCAATCCTCCTGGTCCTCTCGCTCTCCTGTCTCCTCGGCATGCGAGGTCAGGACTCCGCGCCTGCCGTCCAATCCGATGAACAAGTCGTTCCGCAGGGGGGTGATGCCACACCCGTCGCGCCAGCCGCGACCCGTCGTCCCATCTACGGCGAGACCATTCAGCTCTTCAATGGGAAGAATCTCGACGACTGGACCGCTTTCTTCATCGGTGGCGCGACCGATCCGTCAGAGGCGTTCTTCGTCGAAGACGGAATCCTCAAAAGCAAGGGCATGCCGATCGGGTACATCAGGACCAGGAAGAAGTTCACCTCCTACCATCTCGCCGTCGAATGGCGCTTCGATGCCGAGAAGGGTGGCGGAAACAGCGGCGTTCTGATGCGCATCATCAGTGAAGACAAGGTCTGGCCGCGCTGCATCGAAGCGCAGCTTCATTCCCGCAACGCCGGTGACATCTGGAACATCGAGGATTTTCCGATGGACACCGACAAGTCACGGCAGAGCGGCCGAAGAACGAAGAAGGCCGCGCCCAGCAACGAGAACCCTCTGGGAGAGTGGAATCGTTACGACATCACGCTCGATGGGGGATACCTCGAGCTGAAGGTCAACGATCTGATCCAGAACGTGGCCACCGGGTGCGAAGTGGTCGCCGGACCGATCGGCCTTCAATCCGAAGGTGTCTGGATCGAAGTCCGAAAGATCGAACTGAGACCCATCATCGGCCACGAGTGATCGCGGGGACTTCTTCTCGTGAATCTCGATGTTGAAAACAACCTCTTTCGTCGCGTGATGATCTTCGTGGGTCCGGCTCTGGCCGGACTCGTGGCCTGGTCACTTTTTCTCGCCGGTCATCCCTCTGCAATCTGCTGGACCGCGGCGATCACGGTGCTGTGCGCCTGCTGGTGGGTGACCGAGGCGATTCCCATCCCGGCGACTTCATTGATCCCGATGGCTCTGCTTCCACTCACGGGTGTCCTGGATCACAAGGCCGTCGCGAACGCCTATGGGCACTATCTGATCCTGCTCCTCATGGGCGGTTTCATGCTTTCCAAGGCGATGGAGAAGTCAGGTGCGCACGAGAAGGTCGCGCTCGCCATCATTCGAATCGTCGGGGCGGAGAGTCCCCGGCGTCTGATCTTCGGGGTGATGCTCGCGACGGCCCTCATCTCGATGTGGGTGAGCAACACCGCGACCACGCTCGCGATGCTTCCGGTTGCGCTCGCGATTCTCGCCGTGCTCGATGACAAGCGATTCGCCGTCCCCTTGCTGCTTGGAATAGCCTTCGCCGCGAACATCGGTGGCATCGGCACGCCGATCGGCACGCCACCGAACATCGCATTCATGGCCGCGTTCGATGAACTGGTGTTGCCCGGTTCGACTGCGGAGAATCCGATCGCACCCTGGTCATTCGCCCGTTGGATGGCTCTGGGAATACCGGTGGTGGCGGTGTTTCTTCCGCTCACGTGGTGGTGGCTCACACGTGGACTGCCGCGTGGTTTCTCCATCGCATTGCCCGGACGCACATCCTGGACCTCCGCTCAGGTTCGAGTCATCGTTGTGTTCACGGTCACGGCGTGTCTCTGGATCTTCCGCTCCACACCTGGCGGAGGCTGGTCCGCTCTCATCGGTGTCCCCAGCGGGATCGGGGATTCCACCATCGCCGCCTTGATGGTGGTGCTCATGTTCATGATTCCGGATGGTCGAGGTGAGAAACTTCTCGACTGGAAATCGGCGTCAAGCATTCCCTGGGGAATCCTTCTTCTCTTCGGTGGAGGCATCGCTCTGGCGCAGGGTTTCAAGACCTCCGGTCTGAGTGATCTGTTGGCCGGACAGCTCATCGGAGTCACGCTTCTGCCCGAATTCCTCATGATTCTCGTGATCTGTCTGGCGGTGACGTTCCTCACCGAGGTGACGAGCAATACCGCGATTACCCTGCTCTTGATGCCGATCATGGCGAGCGCGGCCGTCTCAGCCGGAATCGACCCTGCAAAGCTCATGATACCTGCGGCCATGAGCGCCTCCTGCGCCTTCATGATGCCTGTGGCGACCGCTCCGAATGCGGCCGTCTATGGCACTGGGCTCATTCCCATGCGGCGGATGAACACGGAAGGACTCGGCCTGAACGTGATCGGAGCGTTCGTGATCGCCGTGCTCTGCACAGTGTTGATCTGATCAATTCATCCGGTTTGAGGTTTCCGTGCCTTAAAATCTTGAAACACACCTTCATGAGTCGGTAGTATGTCCGCCTCAGGAACGATTCTGGAGAGACCCACGTGGACGAAACAATCACATCATTCATGATGCTCGTCATCCTCGGCACCACCGCAGGCGTGCTTGGCGGGGCTGTTGCGACCTTTTTCGGAGTCGTGCTGTGGAACAGCATCGAGGAAGTCCCTGAAGACGACGACTCGCCCGAGAGCGACGCCTCGCAGTCCTCCTGAACACACATTCGATGTGCCCTGAATCTTCGAAACGACCCATGGGTCTCTTCGGTGCTATCATCCGCCTCCAAATTCCACAGGAGATCTTCATGTTCCGCACGCTTCGCATCATCGGCATCCCCCTGATTCCCCTCTCCGTCCTTCTGGCGTCGTCCGTCTTCGCGCAGGATGCCGACTCCGCTGCCAATGAAGCCATCGTTCAACTGAAGAACGGTGACCGCGTTCAGGGACAGCTCTCCGATGACGGTGCCGACGAAGTTGTGGTCGTCTCTCCGGTCTTTGGAACCGTGACCCTGAATCGTGATCAGATCGACGAGATCACGATGCTGTCCGCCGGTTCAGATGACGAGGCCAAACAGGAAGCGGAAGCCGCCGCCGACGCGGTCGCCGCCGAAAAGCCCAAGAGTCCATGGAGCGGATCGGTGAATTTCGGTCTGACCTACAGCGATAATTCGTCGCAGACTCTGACCCTGAATCTCGGTGCATCCGCGAAGCGCGAGACCAGGGAGTCCGTTCTCACGATGAATCTCCAGTACTTCTATTCCAAGGACGAGGAGGAAGTGACCGACAACGACTTGATCGCGAACATCGATCAGACCTGGATCATGTTCGACGAGAGCGGTCCCCGCCCCTGGAGTTATTTCGCTCAAGGCACCTACCAGTGGGATCAGTTCGAGACATGGGAGCAGCGTCTCAGTCCCTATGCAGGCATCGGATACGCTCTCAAGCGAACCGAAACCCTCACCGTCGACCTTCGTTTCGGTGGTGGCGGTACCTGGCAGTATGAAGGAAACGACGGGTTCACGACCCAGTTTCTCTTCGAGGTGAACTCGAGCTGGAAGATCGATGACCGGTCCTCACTCACCGGAGCCGTCAAGTTCGCACCCAACGTCGGTGATTTTCAGGACTACCTTCTCACCGTGTCGGCCGTCTACAGGACGCAGCTGATGAAGGACTCGCCGCTGACCTTCAACGTCTCCTTTCTGAACATCTACGATTCGGATCCCGGCGTCGGTGAGAACGGAAACGACCTGAAGTTGGTTCTCGGCCTCGGATACACTTTCTGATTGAATTCATTCGTGCTCGAGCTGCCTCCGACTTATCGTGAAGGCATGAACGAACCGAATCCTCGAATCGAACGTCGTTATTTTCTGGCAGCGGCCATCCCAGCTCTGCCGCTGGGAATCTGCGTGGCTGCCACTCAGGAAGCCAAGCCTGAGGTCGTGACAGCTCCGAAACGCGTCCTCAGGATCGCGCACTTCTGCGACGTCCACGTCCAGCCGGAGAAGCGCGCGGCGCAGGGATTCGCCGCCGCCCTGGCCCATGCACAGGAGCATCATCGTCCCGACGTCATCCTCAACGGTGGTGATCAGGTCATGGATGTGATGTCCGAAGGTCGTGAGCGTTCAGCCGAACTCTTCGCGCTGTGGAATTCGGTCATGGAAAACGAGTGTTCACTTCCGGTGATGAACGTGATCGGGAATCACGATGTCTGGGGATGGAACAAGGAGAAGTCCGGTGCAACCGGATCCGAATCCGACTACGGAAAGAAGTGGGCGGCCGATGTCTTCGGAATGCCGCGGCCCTATCAGGCGATTGACCGGTCCGGTTGGCGCATCATCGTGCTTGACTCGACGCACCCGGTCGACGGGGGGCTCTACACCGCTCGACTTGATGACGCGCAGTTCCAGTGGCTTTCCGACACTCTGGCGGCAACACCCGCGGACACTCCGGTGATGGTGGCGAGCCACATGCCCATCGTCTCGGCCTGCACCATGTTCGACGGTGAGAACGAGAAGAGTGGTGACTGGGTGATCCCCGGATCATGGATGCACATCGATGCACGGAGGATCAAGGATCTCTTCCACAAGCATCCCAACGTCAGGCTCTGCGTCTCCGGACACATCCACCTTGCCGACTCCGTCGAGTACCTCGGTGTCACCTATGCCTGCAACCATGCGGTCTGTGGGTCATGGTGGGATGGGGATCGAGCCGAGTTTCCGCCTGCCTACGCGATCATCGATCTGTTCGACGATGGGTCCGCGACCAACACGCTGGTCGACTACGGCTGGAAGACGTGACGTCCTGACTCGGTTCATCCGCCCGAGAGTGCGTCGTTCACGATCGACTGCGCTTCGGAGAGGATCGACTCGACGTGCCCCTCATCTCGGAAACTCTCGGCGTAGATCTTGTAGATGTCCTCGGTCCCGCTGGGCCGAGCGGCAAACCAGCCGTGTTCCGTCGTGACCTTCAGGCCGCCGATGGGGGCCTGGTTTCCGGGAGCGGCCACCATCTTCGAGGTGATGGCCTCGCCCCCCAGGGTGTCCGCGGTGACATCGTCGGGTGAGAGTCGCATGAGTCGTGACTTCTCCTCGAACGAGGCGTTTGCATTGATTCGGCGATAGACCGGCGCGCCGAACTCGTTTTCCAGTTCGTCGTAGTGCTGCCCCGGATCCTTGCCGGTGGTCGCGGTGATCTCCGCGGCGAGCAGGCACATCACCAGACCGTCCTTGTCCGTGGACCAGGGGCTGCCATCGAAGCGAAGGAAGGATGCGCCCGCACTCTCTTCGCCCCCGAAGCACAGGGACCCGTCGAAGAGTCCGCTTGAGAACCATTTGAACCCGACCGGAACCTCCCAGGGCGTTCTTCCACGACGGGCGAGGACCCGATCGACCATTCCGCTGGTCACGATCGTCTTGCCGACATCGATTCCTGAGGCCCAGTCGGTGCGGGTCTCGATCAGGTGTCCGATCGCGACCGCCAGATAGTGGTTCGGATTGAGGAGTCCGCGTCCCGGCACGACCACCCCGTGTCGATCGGCATCGGGATCGTTTCCAAACGACACGTCGTAGTCGTTCTTGATCGCAACCATGCCCGCCATGGCATGGGCACTGGAACAATCCATTCTGATCTTCCCATCGCCATCGACGTGCATGAATCCGAATGTCGGGTCGAGCGTGTCGTTTAGGACCGTGAGGTCAAGCTGCCAGCGTTCCGCGATAGGTGCCCACAACGGAAGCGAGGCGCCACCGAGCGGATCGACTCCGATTCGAACTCCGGCGTTTCGGATCGCTTCCATGTCGAGGATCTCGCCCAGTCGTTCGATGTACCCATGGTGGAAATCCACTTCACGAATCTTGTCGGAACCGGTCACCTTGGCGGTCAGTCGCACCGGTCGATTGTCATCCTCGAGAATCTCGTTGGCACGGTGTTCTATCCAGGCGGTCGCGGTGGTGTTCGCGGGGCCGCCATCGACCCCGTTGTATTTGAAACCGCCATCCTCCGGCGGGTTGTGCGAAGGGGTGATGATGATGCCGTCAGCGTGGCCGATCTCCCGCCCAGCGTTGTATTCAAGAATCGCATGCGACAGCACCGGAGTCGGGGTGGGTTTCCAGTCCTGCTGGATCTGCACTTCGACATCATTTCCCAGAAGCACTTCCAGCGCGGTTTCATGCGCGGCCTCGGAAAGTGCGTGGGTGTCCATCGCCATGAGCAAGGGGCCGTCGATGTCGTGTGCGCGTCGGAAATCGCAGATCGCCTGAGTGATCGCGAGGATGTGTGCGCGAGTGAACGTCGCCTTGGCGGGTGTGCCCCGGTGGCCGCTGGTTCCGAAGACCACCCGCTGAGCTGGGATTCCGCAATCGGGTCGCTGCGAATCATAAGCCTGCAGCAGCTGGGGGACGTCAATCAGCATTTCAACGGGGACCGGACGTCCGGCGAATTCATGAATGGCCATGGTGGATATGCTTGTCCTGAGTGATGTGAAGACTTCGAATTCGGATTCAGGTGGCAGGATACCGTGATGAGAGACCGATTGATCGAAACAAGACCACAACCCACCGGTGCTGAAGCGACCCTCCGGCTTTCGATCGAGGGGATGCACTGCTCTTCCTGCGTCGGGCATGTGGAAAAGGCTTTGCAATCCGTCGATGGCGTGGTCGACGCTTCCGTCAGCCTCGCGGATTCGAGCGCGCGTGTCTCTGCGGACGGTGTTTCACCCGACGCGCTGGTCGAGGCGGTGGTTTCCGCAGGCTTCGAGGCCGAACCGATCGCGACTCGTCGCTCGCTGGCGCAGGAGCGCGCCGCATTGGAGTCACGCATCACGGCACGACTTGTCCGTTGGCGCGCGCGCATGATCGTCGGTCTGATCGTCTGGCTTTCGGTCAGCGACGGGATGTTCACGTCTGGTGGCGGGCTGCTGCCCGGTTGGCTCAAGATCACGCTGATCTCGATCGCGTTCTTCTATGTCGGTTCGGCGTTCTTCGCCTCCGCCTGGTCAGCGCTTCGTGCACGTTCCTCGAACATGGACACGCTTGTCTCGATCGGATCGCTTTCCGCCTACTTCTATTCGGTGGTGCTGCTCGTCCTGCACCGAAACGGAATCGCTCTCGAGCACCCCGTCTACTTCATGGAGTCGATAGGACTGCTCGCCTTCATCTCGATCGGTCACTATCTCGAGGCGCGCACCACTGCCGCCGCCGGAGGTGCTCTGCGTTCACTGCTCGAGCTCCAGCCCGACGAGGTGTTGCGCGTCAATCCCGGCGACGGCGGGGACGGCCGCCCAGTCGGCACCTCTCTCATCGCACCGGGTGATCTGATTCGCGTCCGACCGGGTGATCGCATCGCCGTCGATGGTCTCATCACGGAGGGTCGAGCCGCCATCGATGAATCATCACTGACCGGTGAGCCGCTTCCGGTCGAGCGTGGAGTCGGCGAGACCGTCGTTGCGGGCAGTGTCGACACCGATGGTGTCCTGGTGGTGGAATCCTCAACGCATGGCGACGAGACCACGCTCTCACGGATCATCGAGATCGTACTCGAGGCTCAATCATCAAAGACAAGGATGCAGCGGTTGGCGGATCGAATCGCTTCGGTCTTCGTGCCGATCGTGCTGGTGATCGCCGTCGTCACCTTCATCGCATGGTGGGTGATCGGGGGCGAGAACGCGCTCGTCCATGCGTTCGTATCCTCCGTCACCGTCCTGGTGATCGCGTGTCCCTGCGCTCTCGGCCTGGCGACACCGACGGCCGTCATGGCGGGTTCCGGCGCGGCGAGTCTGCGTGGCATTCTCATCCGATCCTCCGCCGCACTCGAACGAGCCGCGCTCGTCGAACGTGTCTGTTTCGACAAGACGGGAACGCTCACCCAGGGGCGCCCTGCGGTCAAACGCTGTGACGATGACGTGCTTCGGAACGCCGCCTCGCTTGCCGAAGGCTCCAATCATCCCTTGTCTCGTGCGGTGGTCGAAGCGGCTCGGGATCGTGGGGTGCCCATCGTGCCCGCCCGTGAACTCAGTGAAGTCGCCGGGGTCGGTCTTCGTGGCTTGCTCGATGGCCGTCCTTCCGAACTCTCATCAGCTTCGAATGCGATCGACCGTGGGTTGTTGAAATCATCCGATCTCTCGGACGAACTCACGGCGTCCGTCCTGATCATCGATGGTGAAGTCCGAGGGGTGATCTCGTTCGAGGATCGCATCCGGGAAGAGGCGGCGGATGTGATCGCCGGACTTCGAAAGAGCGGTCGGCAGGTCTCTCTTCTCACGGGAGATCGCCGTGGCGTCGCGGATTCGGTCGCGCGATCGGTGGGGATCGACCCGGAGGACGTACATGCCGAGCTGACACCGGAGGAGAAACTCGCTTTCGTTTCAGCGAGCACCGTTCCCATCGCGATGGTGGGGGATGGCATCAATGATGCGGCCGCTCTTGCTGAAGCGGGAGTTCGAGGTGGCGTCGGAATCGCGATCGGAGCCGGTACCAACGTGGCGATCGAGTCCGCAGACATCGTTCTTCCAGGTGAACGGGTCGAGGCCGTTCTCGAGGCGATTCGAATATCGCGTGCCACCCGACGAACGATCAGACAGAATCTCTCATTGTCGTTTCTCTACAATACCTGCGCCATCCCTGTCGCCGCGTTCGGCCTGCTTGGTGACTCGGGGCCGCTGGTCGCCGGCATCGCGATGGGGCTGAGCAGTGTTTCAGTCGTCGCAAATTCACTGCGGCTGCGGTTGTCTCTTCGCTGAGTTGTCCCCTGCAAAGAAAGCGAGTCGTTCATGCTTGATGGTGCAATGATCGTCTGGTTCGTTCTGACCGGCCTGTGCATGATTCTTCTCACCCTCGATCTCGTGGGGAACTCTCCGGTCAGCTGGATCCAGAAACTCGCCTGGTTTCTTGTCGTCGGGTACACCGGACCGGTCGGATTCTTCGCCTACCTGTATGCCTGCAGGCGCCCGTTCAAGGGTGGTCATGATGCGGCCACCAAGGCGTGGTGGAAGCAGGGGATCAACAGCGAAGTCCACTGTCTCGCCGGGGACGCCACCGGTATCATCATCGCCGCTTCGATCGTTCCCGCATTCGCCTTGAGCAATGGCTGGGACATCGTGATCGAATACGCGGCAGGATTCATCTGCGGTCTGTTCATCTTCCAGGCTCTCATGATGATCAAGATGTTCAACGGCGGATATCTCATGGCGGTTCGCAAGACGTTCTTCGCTGAAACCGTTTCAATGAACTTCGTGATGGCCGGGATGATCCCCGTGATGGTCCTGCTCTCTGCATCCTGGCCTGACTCGACGGATCCCACTGCACCCGAGTTCTGGTTCAGAATGAGTCTCTCGGCGATCGCCGGAGGCATTCTGGCCTTTCCGGTGAATGCCTGGCTGGTGCACATGAAGCTCAAGCACGGATGCATGACGTTGCCCGGGGCCGATGGCGCAACCGTCCCGGCGATGGGGCACGTTGCGACCGACTCCTCCGTGGGCATGGGTCATTCCCATCACGACATGTCGCACATGAATCATGACACGTCAAAGATGGATCATGACATGCCTCATGGGAGTCACGACATGTCCCGGATGGACCATGGCGGGCATGCCATGGGATCGATCACCTTCTTGGCGCAGTGTCTCTGGGTTCTGCTCACGTTCGCTTTGGTCGTTGGCGCGACGTTTCTCGCCCACATGTTCACACCAATCACGTTCTGAACCACAGGATCCGAATCCGGTCTCTGCCTGCTTCCGAGTGCTCTTCGCATGCTCCCTTGACGATTTCGAAGTTGAATGCAAGAGAATTCACATCACTTTCTCCGAACTAAATTCTCAACGTAATTTCTGATTTTCGGGTCACTTCGTTCGCAAGTCGTGCGTATGAATACAACATGCCGGAACAGCGATCCGCCGGCCTCAGTTGTTTTTCAGATCGCGGGAATTAGCAAAGGGAACAGATACGATGATTAAGTTTGCTTGTACCGCTGCACTCGCAGCGGGAGCGCTGTTTGTAGCTCCAGCAAGTGCCGAGGTGGTCGGCATTGTCGGGGGGCAGACCAATGTGACTTTGGATTTCGAGCTTTTAAGTTCGGCTGCTGGCCTCGATTTGAGCGGGATCACGCCCGGTACTCTGATCACCGAAGACGCCAGCACCGTGGGTTTCGTGATCACCCCACCCAACGCCTTCGACGGACCCTCCACCTTCAATTACGACAGTGGTGACTTCGCCGGCACCTTTGGTGGTGGCATTCAGCACCGTGGCGGAGTTTATTTCAACGATGATCAGATTCTCGTCGGGAACTTCGGGATCGGCTTCGACGATGGCTGGTTCGTGAACAGCAACATCGGCCTCGAGGGTCAGCTGTTCGACGTGGACATCCTGACTGCTGATCCGGCCGATGATTCATTCAACGTGTTCGGAAACCTTCTCGTCTCGGAATTCTTCGCTGGCGTGCTTCTCGACCTCGGACTCGCCGGGTCGGATCTCACCGGGGCCAATGTCGGTACCGCATCGATCGAAGGTTTCATGAGCAATTCGGTCCCGGCGCCCGGCGCGCTCGCCCTTCTGGGCCTTGGCGGGCTGAGTGCACGAAGACGTCGTCGCTGATCGACTTCCCTCACCATATTCATGACGCCTCTGTCCTGATCACACGATCGGGACAGAGGCTTTTTTTAAAGGGTGCGCTGTCGCCTGATCAATCGATCAGTCAGTCAGTTCCCGCATGCAGATCAGTTCAGCATTGCAAGGGTGACGATCCATACGGTGATCTCAGCACGATGTGTCGGAAGTGTTTGCAGAAAAGGCCCTCAGGTTTTACTGAGAGCCTCTCTGGGAATGGGCGATATAGGACTCGAACCTACGACCTCTGCCATGTGACGGCAGCGCTCTAGCCAGCTGAGCTAATCGCCCTGCAACTGGAAGAAACAGTATACAGGGTTCCTTGGAAAGGTCGATGCTCTCATCCATGTCCTCGACGCCCTCCGCGACACAACCTGCCATGACCGCGCTGGATCGCGCTCTTCGTCCCGACGTCCTGATCGCGGTGATGCTGGGTGGCGCCCTGGGTGCGCTTCTTCGTGAGCTGTTCGCCTTCTGGTTCACCGGAGGCTCTTCGACGGCCTTTCCGCTCGGCATTCTTCTGGCGAATCTCGGAGGCGCGTTTCTGCTCGGTCTGTTCGCGACCTGGATCGACGGGTTGATCCGTCATCATATTTTCCGACCGTTCTGGGAAGCCGGTTTCGTTCGCAGCTTCACCACGCTCTCGACCTTTTCGTTGCAGAGCATCGTCCTGATCGAAGCGGGTGCGTGGGGCACGTTCGTTTCCTACGTCGCGATCTCCGTCGTGGGTGGGTTGATTCTGATCTGGTGTGGCGAACGTCTCGGTGCGTTCTTCGTCGCGCGCGCCGGCGGTTCTGTCGACGCTGACGACCAGGCGCGTGTGGAGGCGGAACTCTGATGGGCGCACTCGCCCCGACGACCTGGTTGGTGATGGTGCTTCTTGGTGGAGCGGGTGGTTGTCTGATCCGGCACGTTCTCTATGTCCTCATCGAACGCAGGACCCATGCCATCTTTCCCATCGCGACGGTGCTCGTGAATCTCACCGGTTCGTTCGCGATCGGAATTCTCTACGGAGCGCATCAGGCGGATCTTCTTGGAGACATCGCGAACGTGCTGCTGGTGGGTGGTGCCTGTGGCGCCTACACCACGTTCTCCAGTTTCTGTTCCGACGAGCTTCGACTGGTTCGTGCGGGTCGACATCGATCCGCGTTGCTCGTGCTGGTCCTGACCATTCCGGGCTGCATCATGCTGGCCGGCGCAGGCCTGGCACTGGTGCGATTGTTCTGCCTCTGAACCTCGGGCCCGCGAGATGAAGATCAGGCGTTTTTCGTCCGATCGTCGCTCTTCGGTGCGATCTGCTCGCGCACGAGACCCATCAGCCTTCGGATCGCTCGTTCGCGATCATTTCCCTGAGGTGGGCTCTTGCCGACCCCGCTCCATGAAGGATGTGAACGAGCGCTCTTGAGGTCCTTGATCGCCTGATCGAGGACCGACTTCTCGAGTGCCACTTCCTCGGGTCTGACCCGGTTCTCATCCGCATGGCCTCGTCTCAGAATCGCGCGAGCGAGATCGACGGATCGGCTCATCATGACTTTCAACGTGAGATCGCCGGCACGAAGATCGTTCGCGCCGCGCATGCGTCGATAGAGACGCTTGCTCTGGGTCGCGCTCGAGCCGAACGCACCACCGATGAGCGCACCGAGTGCCGATGCCGCTCCAAGGCTCATGCCGCCCAGGGCGAGGTCGATTGCCGCTCCACCGGCCGCTCCACCGGCGGCACCGGCGACCGCTCCGAACCCTGCTTGTCGTATCGCGTCACGGGAGAAGAGATCGATGCCAAGTCGGCCGTCGGTGCATTCGAGCACGGCGGTTTCCGCGTCTTCCGTCTTGAATTCAAAGGCGGCCAGAATGCTGTGGAAAGCGAGTCTTTCATGTTCACGGAGCGCGGCCTGCAGAGACAGTTCCGATTCCTTTTTTCGCTCGGCTTTGAGTGCTTCGTCGTCGACAGGAGTGGGAGGAACCGGTTCGAGGTGGGATGCGGCATCAACCAGAAGTTCGGCGATCGACCGTGAGGCACGGTCGATGGATCGCTTTCTTCGAGCGCTTCGATCCTTGATCAGTGCGTCGATGTCCTCTCTAAAGTCCTCAGCGAGGACCCTCATCGCCTCGAAGAGTCTCTGCTCATCCCTCGATTCGTAGACCACGGTGTCGAAGCTCGCTGTGGCGTGGAGCCCGAGCCGTGCGAGCGCCTCCCGCCATTCGTCGACTTTCGCCTCGTCATCGGAGACGAAATTCAGAACCGGAAGCACCGGTCGGCCGCATCGGTTGAGAAGCTCGATCTCATCGCTGTGTCTCGGCAGGACGCTGTCACGAGCGTCGACGACGTAGAGGACGAGGTCCGCAGTTCGGGCCTGCCGAAGCGCCTTGGATTCGTTTTCAAACGTGCTTTTCGAGTCATGGGTCCCGAGAAATCGTTCGATCAGCGAGGGGCCATCATCTCTTCTGTCCGTTCGAAGTCCGTCGATGAATTCCAAAAGACCAATGGGATCTTCGAGACCGGGGGTGTCTCGGAAGTCGGCTCGAGCGATGCCGTCTGCGAGCAGTTTGACCGACGCGACATCGATGGTCGTTCCCGGGCTGGGTGACACCGCGCCGAACCCCGCATCTCTGGCGATCGTCCGCATCAACGACGTCTTCCCGGCGTTGGTGTGCCCGACCACGCTCACACGAAAGAGTGTTTCATCCCGAGTCGATTCGCTCATCGACCACCTCGCTCTTCGAGCACGTGCGAAAGCCTCGTGCGCCAGATGCCCAGTTGGACGCCGACGTCGTTGGCCCGCATCAGTGATGGTGGTTCTTCGAGAAACGTCCGCTCCAGGGTCTCCTGAATCGTTCGTTCGCCCAGTCCCTGCATCGAGAGAAGAATCGCATGCATGGCCGAGGCCGCGATGACCTCTCCTCGGATGGACGCGCATTCCGCGTCATCCATCTCGGTGGATTCATTCGATTCCTTTCGTAGCAGACTCAGCACGCCGCCGGAAAACGCTCCGGTCGCCAGCCATGCGGGGAGTGCGCTCAGAACGATGGGTGCGACCGATCCCGCCGTGACGAGGCAGGCGAGCGTTCCCACCGTCGCGCCGACCGCGCACCATCTTCCGGAACTCCTCAGGTCGTCCGGAAGGAATTCTTTCATTCGGTTCGCCGCTTGATCCAATGCCGCCGTCGGGTCCGCTGTGATCGTCTTCAGGTCGGGAATCCCCATGACTCGATCTTCGGCGTTGGCTCCAGCGCACAGTGAGATCGCACGCTGCAAGGCCACCAGTTCCTTCCGATCCGGAACGCCATGCCAGTTTCTGGCGTGGACCGCGATCTCGGCGAAGGCCGCATCCAGGGTGACCATGCGGCCCTGATCTTCCGGAAGTTCGGGGCGTCCTTTTCCGGCCACGATTTCGGCGAGTCTCGCCCGGGTCTCGGCCGTCAGGTGGTCGAGGTCCAGTTCGATGGCCTCTCCGTTGCCGTCTTGGGCGTCGATCAGAGTCCTCCAGTCGGTGATCCTCTGCGCCAATGCGCCGGAATCCACACGTTTTCTGAATCGCTCGCCACCAGTCAGCACCATCTTCAAGGTGGCCCCATCTGATGCAGCATGGATTCTTTCGATGATTCTGGACATTCCCTTGTCTGGAGTGGTGGTCAGATTCACCACCATCACAATGCGAGCCGGTGCTGTCTCGGAGACTTCGATTCTTCTGATGCAGGCATTTCGATCCTCCCGGCTCGAAAGAATGCCCAGATCGATGACCGTGGCTCCACATGGTGGAGGCCAGCCACAGCTGGGTGGTTCGAGCTCGAGCCCCAGAATCGCCGACCCGCTCGTTCGACGAAGTGTCGTGCCGGTTCCCTCGTTCTCAGGTCCTGAAGGGGTGTTTCTGTCAGAAACAATCTCCACCTCGACGGCTGAACGGCCGGCCCAACGCATGAGCGGAGCGAAGCCCGCGCTTCCGGTGTCCGGTCGCCAGCGTCGTGTGCCACGTTTCCACATGATGCAGCAGAACGTCAACAGGATGATTCTCGGTGCGAGCCCGTAGATCACGACGCTGCCCACCAGAAGCCCGCTGAATGCCTTGCGATCGGCGACTGCAGAAGCGGCGCCCCTCTCGGAACCTTCGCCTGACGTCGCGTCGATCCGTGCGGCAGCGAAGACCTCCTCCGATGGCACTGGAAAGCCCACGGCTGCTGGTGCGATCGACACGACGCGGCCGGTCTCCTTAAAGATCGCATCGCTGCCGATCGTCGTCTCCCATCCGAAATCGAAACGTTGAACCGACAGGGTGACCAGCATCGCGATCAGAAGACCGAGATTGAAGACCGTCCACCCAAGATGGGTGATCGATGAGAGTGCCCAGCGAGTACGAGTGCCTCCGAAATCGACCTGCATCACCGCAGCGGCAGCGGCCTCGATGCTTCGCCTTCGGCTCTTTCGATTTTTGGTGCCGGTTGGCGTGAAGGTTCGGGCGATCGTTCCGATCGCGGAAAGCATCAGACTGCCTCCGGAGAATCGACGCAGCAAACCTCCACCTGGAATCGCCAGAATCACCCAGACCCCCAGAAGAATGGTCTGGATGCCCAGAACCACGCCCAGCAACCAGAAGATGTTGACCATGCCCGATTCGCCGATTTCAAGGCTCCCCGCGGCGGCAAGGCCACCACTGGCGCTCAAAATGATCATCAAGATGATGATCAATGCCGTCTTCCATCCTCTGATTCCCATGATGGTCTTGCGAAGTGACCGTCCCGAATCCTGTGCCGCCGCCACCGAATCGAGTCTTCCTTCCAATGTCGTCAACGAGGCAGGGGGGCGATGCGCCTGGATCTGAATCGCATCTCCGCTGCTTTGGATCAGATTGGCAAGTGCATATGAAAGGAGCCCCGTCGGGCGAGGGCTTCGCGGGGTGTCGTCTTCATCGTTCTCGGATGTCTTCGTCATGTCATCCCTCCCGACAGAGGGGTGGTCTCGGACTGAACCGCGGTTTGCGATCCGACCTTGATCTTATCGATTGCAAAGGTCCTGTTTTCAGGCGTCCTTTGCAGTGTTTTCACGTTCGTACATGGTGGAGTTCGAATCACTGGGCGAATCGTTCTTGAGTTCCGGAGCTCTCTTCTGGGTCCGGCTGGACTCGTCGTCGATCTCGTCTTCGATTCCCTTGATGCCCTTCTTGAACTCCACGATCGACTTTCCGACGGACCGTCCGACTTCCGGAAGCCTTCTGCCGAAGACGAGAAGGCCGATGACCACGAGTGCCATCCACTC
>Ga0315320_10001256_pt1 | contig 21091 bp, 23 predicted proteins | sample M140m21515metaG_FD_203458 | JGI IMG/M metagenome (GOLD analysis project Ga0315320, IMG submission 203458) | Ammonia-oxidizing marine archaeal communities from Monterey Bay, California, United States - M1 40m 21515 | ecosystem: Environmental > Aquatic > Marine > Coastal | place: USA: California... | reverse complement strand
AAGTTTATGACTGCCGGATCAGCGGTGCTCCACCTATACCACGAAAACCCATAAGGTTTTGAGAGGAAGGCTTGGAGCCTGGACCAGCAACACTTATCGAACCAATCAAGAAGGGGAGCAATGCTGCGGCAGCTTGACCGAGACCGTTCGCATTCGGATTGATTCCAACATTTACATTTAAATTAGGTGCAACACCCGCACCAGAATTTATCGCATCTACGGCTGAAGGTCCACCGATATTGGACACTGCAGCCCTGTTGAGAACTGCTTCACCGGTTTGAAGTAGAGCGGGCACATCGTCAGACATTGAGGCCCTGAAGTTTCTTCGAAGAGTGTCCCCAACCATGCCGCCATCAAGAAATCCTTGAACTCCCGCTGCTCGGTATTGACTTGCAAGGGACTTGTTCTTCATTCCGGAAGTGACATTTCCCCCGGTGTGAAAGCTGATTCCGAATGGGTTTTCCTCGAAGGCCTCAGATATGCCCAGAGTTAAAACACCTCGAGCTACTCGACCTAATGTGCCACCTCCTGACGCAATGTCCCCGATATCTGAAAATATTCTTTTAATCCCATCGCCAAGAGACTTTAGAATTCCGATTGATATCGCCTCTGCAATGCCTCTGAAAACACCAAGAAGTATTCCCGGAAGACCCCTGATTAACGCGAATAGTCCTCGAGCAAGCGCCTCTATAATCCTTGGTATCAGCCTGATTACCGCAGCAATGATATCCGGCAATGCATCGACAACCTCTTGAACCAAAATCTCAAAGAACTGAGGAAAGTATTCTCCGAAAGCATCGAGTGCTTCTACGAGACCCTTAACCAGGAGAGGGAATACCTCTGGCAGCTTCTCCGTTACAGTCTGGAAGAACTGCGTAACGAGTGGTCCGAGTTGCTCTGCGATATTAAGTGCAGCCTGAACAGACCTGTTGATCTCTTCTTCAAGTCTCTCTGCTGCAGTCTGTGGCTCATCGCCCTGCTGACTTCTGAGTAGTGCAGCGAGAGCAGCCTGCTCCTGTGCAATCTGATCATTGGACGCACCACTTCTTTGTAGTTGAGCAAGGGTAGCCCTCTGAAGTTCGAGTGCTTCCTTCCTGTCTCTCCTGTCCTCTTCTTCTGGAGTGTCTGCAAGGACGCCTACTGCTGCCCCTAGAGATCCAAGAAGTCTTTCGACCGGTGCAGCTATCGCGGTACCAATTGGCGTGAGAATGTCTCCGATGGTTTTGACGAACAGGTTTGCGACAGCGAGAACGCCTTCTCCTGTTACTCGAACAAATAGGTTTGCCGCACCAACGATTCCACCAGCAACACCCCGTATGAACCCGCTCTCATTGTTAAGCTTCACAAAGAACGCATCGCGAAGACTGGCGTCAATTAGAGCCCGTCCAGCCTGGAATACTGCAGGAAGTTTCGATACAGAGCTGCCGATTGCGCCGGCTATCTTTTCCCCGAAATTGAAGCTAAGGTCGCCCAGTGCCTGGAATGTGGAGTCAAAGATCTTGCCAGGAACCAATTCGGACTCATTAGCGAACTCCTCGAAAGCAGTCGTAAGAGAGACTGTTGCCGCCGCAGCATCCGCAAGGTTCACAGCCATTTGAGCCGTTGGACCAACAGCCTTCTTGACATTATCGTCTAAAGACCTAAGAAACTCTGCTGCCTCTGGAGTATCCTTTAGGGCCTCCTTTAGCGCCTTGACTCTAGTCTCTATTAGCTGCTTGGCTTTATTTATCTCCTCTGCCGTCCCAGAGCTGATGGCGATATTGAAGTCTGATATAGCGACCCTGGCAAACTCAGCAAGTTCCTGTGGCGCACCCACAGCCTTAAGTGATCTGATGGCGTCAAAGAGGGGCCGAGAAATGTCCTCCTGATCTATACCTAGATTACTTAACCTCTCTCTAATGTCCCGCCTCAGAACAGAAAGAGCCTCATCAATACTGATGCCTCTGGCTGCTGAAACAAACTCAAGCTTGGCCTTAAAGTCTTTTCGATCAAGGTCGGACTCAAACGAGTCTAAGAAGGCTTTGTTTCTTCGCTTTACGCCCTGAAGAAGGTTCGCCGTATTGCTTTCAAATAGATCAGCGGTCCTCTTATTTTCAAGATCAGAAAACCTAGACAGCGACTTCCGAAGCTCCCCCTCTACCCTCTTTAGATCGTCAATCCTCTTCTTGGAACGGGACCTCGCCTCACCTATTTCAGCGCCAGAATCAAGCTCAGCTAACGTAGCCTTAAGCACCTCAAGCTGAGACAGAAGCTGTTTAGCTCTAACTGTAGATAGACCCGGAGCCGCCTTCCTGATTTGAGCAATCTTTCTTTCGGTATCCTTTATCTTTTCTTGAGTCTCTAAGCGTTTTGCCTGCTGTTCAGCAATAATCTTCTGAAGCTCAATTAACGCCCTCTGCCGCTCTTCAAAAAGCTGTCCACTGATAAGACTCTCAGCGCCCGGAATTGTTGCGTTTCCGGTAATGGACTCTATGGCATCCCGAGTATTACTAATAAACTTTTCTCGAGCCGAATCGAGCTTCGCCGTATCCCTAAGTGTGTTGAGCTTCTTTAGGGACTCAAAGGCTTCATCCCTTCCCTCTTTGGAAAGTTCTCGCGAAGTCTCAAGCCTCAATATGTCTATCTCAAGCAGCCTCTCACGAGTGCCTATTATTTCAGCCTGAGCTTTGGCAATTTCCTTAAGCAAATTAGACTCAATTTTAAGAAGATCGTTTAAAGCTTTTTGACGCTTATTGCCTTCCTTCTTTTGCTTGGCTTTTTTAAGAGCAATCTCGGCTGTCTCTCTTCTCTTTTCATTCTCCTGGTCGATGCCATTTAGTCCGTTAAGCTGATTCTCTATTCCCTCTCTTTCGGATTTCCTGTAATCAAGCTCTGTTTGAAGCCTTGCCTGAGTTATCGCTAAAGCCTCAAGATCCCCCTTCAGAAGACCTTGCTGGATCTGAAGTCGCTTATTATCATTCTCAACAAGCTCACCTTGAATGGATTCAATATCTGCATTAACGGTTTCTAATTGATTAGAGAAGGCTCCAAACGCCCCACCGAAGGCGATGCCCGTGATCTCGAACTCACTCAGCTTTGCCCCGGTTCCCTGTATCTCAGCTCTTAACTTCTCGAAAAGCATCTTTGCCGAAAGCTGACTAGTTTTTGCTCCAGCATTAAACTTAAGAAAGAATTCCTCTATTACAGGAGTGAGTCCCTCCAGAGCCTTCTTCCCATCCTCCCCCATGACATTAACAAAGGCTAGAGACGACTCCACCACCGAGTCCAGGTCAGACGCTGTGACAAGAAGCTCGCCAAGATCAACACGCCCCCCAGACCACACCTCTCTTAGAAACTCAAACTGCTCCTTCGCGTCCCTGAACCCAAGAGACTCGGCAAGAATATTGGCGGACTTCTCTGTTCTATCAATCTGCTTCTTTAAACTTCTTGCTTCCGCTACAGCGACCGAGAACTCTGCCGCCACTGCAACGAGTCCTTCGTCCGCGACCCTTTCCAGCAAACGAGCAAATCTTAACCAGCTTTCCGCAAGCTCGTCAGCACCAAGAAGACGAAAGATTCCAACGCCAAGACCTGCAACTATTTGAGCTATCTTTGCAGAGACCCTGCCGACAGCATCCGCAAGACTGACAAAGGATGCAACTAAAACCCCCATGCTGCCAGAAAACAGGTCCCCCCTGCCGAAAGCAGAGAATGCCTCACTGAATAGATCCCCTACATCCTTCACCAGTGGACCTTGCTCAATTAACTGATCCACAAGCACAAACAGACTGGTAAAGGCTGCCGCAATCGGTGCGCCAATAGCGGCCACTATCCCGCCCAGCGATGCACCCAGACCTGCTGCAGCCACCTTGGCCGCCCCAAGCTTCGCGGGCAACGCTCCCAGGAGACCAAGAATAGAGTTCCGAAGAAAGTATACCCCTGCACCAATGGCCTTATACTCCGCAAAGGCTGCGCCGAAAGAAACGATACCTCCCAATATCGCCACAGATCCCAGCGACAACACAGCAACCGCAAGGATCTTAAGGGCTTCTGTGAGAGCGACAACAATACCCAGGATGTCCTTCAAAGCTCCGTAAGCCGAATCAAGACCCGACTTGAAGGACTTGATTCCATCTTCGTCCGAAAGAACAGTAGAGAACTCCTGCAACTTAACATTTAAGTCATCAAGTATATCCCCGAACCCAATCGCGGCAACCCTTCCGATATTGCTTAACAGCCTGGCGAAAGTTTCACTGAAGGTCTTGTTGACCTTTTCAAACGCATCCTTAGTCGCCCCGGATGAATTAATAAGCTCTTTCTGAAATCCAACTGTGGTCTCAAACCCCTCACCCACCGAAACGATAGCCGGAATAAGTGCGCGAACATTTGGGAATATCTCTGCTAGGGCAGCCGTACTGCCACCTGTAGCTTGCGTCAAATTCCTTAGGACCCCGATTAACCCATCCTGCCTAAGGATGCCGGCCCCCAGCCTAATCTGCTCCGAACCAACCTTTGCGAGCTCCTTGTTCAGGGCCTCCACAGTCTTGGTGCTTTTAGATGTTGGCCTTACAAGAGTCTTCAGAATGTTCCTCAGCCCCGTTATAGCCTCTGCAGGCTTTATGCCCTGCCTAGTAAGCTGTATGAACACAGCAAGAACGTCATCAAGAGCAACCCCCGCCGATGCCGCAATTGGAGCAACCCGACCTATGCCCTTAGCCAACTCATCAAAACGAACTCGACCCAATCTAACCGTAGTCAGAAGCTTATCTGTCACCTCAGACGCAAAGAAAGACTCCTGCCCATAAGCATTTAGAACCGACACAGTTGCATCCACGGCTGACTCGGTGGATGCTAGTCCCGCGACCGCAGCCTGCTGTGAAGCTTCAAGTACGGCGAAAGCGCCTGAAGCACCCTCAACCGCAGGGATGCCTGCCGATATCGTCTGATAAAGTCCCCGACTTAAGTCGTCCAGGGTCTTAGAGCTTTGAGTGGAAAGATCGAGTAACTGCTTTTCATACTGTTGTATTGAAACACCACCGTCTCCAAGTATGGTATTAATATCAGCCAAATTCTTTTCGAACTCGGCAGTGAACTCTAAAGCGGACTTAGCTGCCGCCCCAGCACCAAACACGGCCAATGCGCCAGTAGCCTGAACAAGCAAGCCCGAGAATCCACGTATTGAAGTCCCGATGGCTCCAAACGCCCCCTCAAGCCCGCCTGCACTCTTGTTAGCTTTTGCCGCAGCGACACCAATCTGACCAATAGACTTAGACAGGGAACGCAGTTCGCGTGTCGCCTGAAGGACGTTGATACCGACTTTTAAATTTAATCCAGCCATTTTAATACTCTAGCACAATCTGAGACACTCTGATATACGTTGAGCACGATATGCAGTTGACACATTATAGGAGAAGAAATGTCAAAAAAGTCTCTCGATAAGTTCCAGGCGTACCGACCTAAGACCGATGAGGTTGCAGTAGGTAATGATGTCTTAAGCCTTAAGACGGCAACCCTAGACCAAGAATCTAGGTTCCTGTCGCTGTTAGATGGTCTTGACATCGGGAAGCTCCTCGAGGCTGTTACATCTCTTGCGCCAGACCCGAACGATCCGGATGGTGGCAGTATACTAAAAATTGCACAAGTTGGACCCCAAATCTGGGATGTTGCACGAAAAGTTCTTGGCAAGCAGTTTGCTCCAGCGGTTAGAGATGGGTCTCTCGTAATGCTAGACACTCGAACAAACCTAGACATTCTAGTTAAAGCCGGCGTAGTCGAAGAGGATGATTCTGAGACAGGTGCAGATGGCGAATATCTTGGCAGCCGTTCAGTCAGACTCTTCATCAAGAACAACCTCACCCTTATCCAGGGTGTCCAAATTGTAAAAGCAGCATGGACTCTCAATGGATACGGTGACCTTATGGGAAACCTGATGCCCCTCCAGAACGAGGGGTAGACTCACTCCCTGACTGGATGCCTGATGAGTCCGTCATTGCTACAATGGCCGCGCATGCAGTTGGAATCTCGAGAGACCACTACCTGGTTACGAGGACACGGGAGCAGTTTACCTTAGATGCCCACTCAATAATGAAATCAAGTCTACTCACCGTTGAAGTTGTCTCCTCAATGTTTGGCGGAGAGTCTTCCGGAGAAGGTGGAATGCAGCCTGACCGAAGAATGGCTGACCCCTACGATGAAGTTCGAAACTTTGTGCCTGACGACCCAGAACATGTACAGAAAGCTGGTCCAGAAATGAGTGATCCTCAGGCTGGTGCATGGGCTAGGCGCGAAGCTCGATCCCAGAAGCCATACTCCTGGTACAAGATGTCTCCAAATAAGAGATATAATGTAGTTAATCTCGATACCAGAAACCCAAAGAAGTTCATGGCTGGAGTGAAGAAGTTTGGAGGGTGAAGACGACCATGGAGCCAGGACGTAGACTCCATGGTCTAGGGAAAATTTACCCCTAAGGATTGGTCTCTGGCTGAGTTTCTGCGTCTTGCGATACGTCCAGAGTTGGCTCAAGCCCAGAAGCATCTGGAGCCTTTGAGTCCCCACCCTGAGGATCTGGCGCGTACAAGTAGCCCAGAGGCGCACTTTCTGAACCACCGAAGTCGTTACCACGGTCATCAAGAGCGTTAAACTCGATGGGTGAAGAGATCACCTCAGTTCCACCGCCAATGGTAAGAGGAGCAGCATTTCGAGCCTTCCAGATTACCATGTCCATGATGAATCCGTCGCACCGCTCACGAAGAGCGCGAACTGATACAAACGTGTCGCTGCAGGTAGCACCAGGGTATACGAAGTTTGTTGTGTCCTCTACATTCCCGTCAATCGCCAGATGAAGGTTACTCTTCATTAATTCTGCAATCTCACCGCTGAACTTCATTCCAACCTGAGTTGGGGTAACAAGCTCAACGACCTGAGGAAAAGTTGTTCCCAAGAACTCAGTATCTTCACGAGAAATCTCAAGCACACCCTCGTTGACAACACCCAAGTAAAAAGGGCTGTTACCGCTAGGGAACCCATTCTTAACCACGTCGACGTGAGACCAGAAACCCTGGAAAAGGTTTGATGTTGAAAGAACGCTTTGAGCGCCCATAGTTCCATAATGCTTATCGCCTTGATATGGCATTTTAATCCTCCATTAAGTTGTGTAGAACGCAGCCGAACCAGCCATGTCCTGTATTAGTTGAAACCTCAGTGTAAGGGTAACACGCCGAAAGTCTTGATAAAAGTCCAATCTACGACGGTCCTCTGGCTCACCAACCTGACCCTGACTGTTAATCATATAGATACACATGCCTGCATCCACTGGGTTGTTGATGTCCGAATAATCGAATACATGAAAGATGCCCTTCTGGACACCGCCAATCTTTAGTCCTGAGAAGGGTGTGAGTATTTCATCTGCAATCTCATCTACAAACATTCCGAACGGATCGCCTGATGACTCACCCTCTTCACCAACTCGAGAATAACAATCTACCTGAAGCAAAGCAGAACCCTTGCGTCCAGCAGTCTGCTGAAGGAAGGCGGTCTCTGCCCATGCGCGGTACTGTTGACCTGTTGCATCTCGAAGACTATCAGGATCACCATAGTAGTAATCATGGAATATGGGAGCTTCGTATCCATCCACGAGGACCGAGTTGCCCATGTAGACCTGAATGCTTCTTCTGATGTTTGTCCATTTTCTTGCAGCAGACATTATGGCGCTACCGGTCCAGGCGATGCAGCAATAGAAGACCTGGCGTTCTGAGCAAACCTAGACTCCAGACTCTTCAAGGCTTTTCGAGTGTCACGCTGAAGCTTGTCATTACCCTTTCTAATCATTCCTCTAGCCTGAACACCTGGATGCCATACTGGACCCGGACCCTCAAACCACCCACCCAGCTTGAACTGGAATATAAGGTTGGGCACCCGACGCGCCTTAATAGGATATTTGGACTTATTCTTTCCGTATAGACCTGTTCCGTACTCGAATATCTCCAGGAGGGTGATCCCCTTCCCGTCTCTTACAGGTCTGTTAGCCTTAGGTAAAGTGTTCTCTATTACGATGGTGAGCTCACCAGACTTCTTTGATGTCTTGACCTTCCACCCCGTTGGAAGCTCTTCACCGGGGGTGTTAGACGCAACATTATCTCTGACGCCATCCATAATCTTTCTAAACGAAGGATTCATTCTTCGACGAGTGTCTCTGTTGACAGCGAGCTTGCCGCCAATTGCGTCGAGTATTGCTTCTTGAAGCTGCTTGTCTAGACTTCTTTTGCCTTTTACTAAGGCTGATCCTAGCTCAATCTTCATGCTATTCCATCCCTAGAGTACACAACCTTTACATGAATCAGCCCGGTACCCCTGATAGGGTTCACCGATTCAATTGAAAAGTAAGCCTCCCCATAGACGGGATCATCAATCTTAACATTATCTGTAAGCATGATTCGGTCGGCGGGGATTGTTCCTGCAGCAGGCACATCAGCAACGAGAAGGCTTCTCTCACCCTCTTTAACTCTGACAGCTTTTGTCTCATCTCGAGGTCCCTCCCATTCATTGGGAAGGAACAGTGTTGCACTTAACCCGGTGAGTCCTGCTACTGGAGACCATTGTGCTGCAACGCCAAGCGCAGTATCAGCATCTTGCGTTTTAGCCTTGCGTACAATGTCAATGGTTCTTGGTATGCCGTTCGTAGGCTGCTCCACGAGTTCACTGGCAACACGAGAAGCCTGACGCACCAGCTCTTGAGAGTACTGCGTTCCTGACAGCCCTAGCCAATTATCTAATCCTGTTCGTGTTTCTGCCATACTACCAGCCTACCAAAACATATTATTCAAACGAAACTTATTTTGAATCTTCCATTCCATCATAAACCAGTTTACTCTTGTTGTTTACCCATTGAGAGAAAAGAGAGAAAATGAATACATATTGGAGAGCTGATGGTCTATGGGGATGCAACAGGCATCTCGTAAGCAAGTTTCCCGCCACGCTTAAGAAATGCTATTATTCGGACTGCGGCAAGATGTGCAGTGGCAGACCCGAGCTTAATCAAAGAGTTTCCCCCGTAGACCTATGTAGTATGAACGGGTGTGGTAAGACTAAGCGAGACGGGTCAAAGTACTGCTCCGATTACTGTAGAAAGAATTATGCTAGAAGTAGATATGTAGAGAAGATGAGGAATAAGAGAGATGGATTACAACAAATCACGAGTTGAGTCAGGCGAGATTACCGAGTGGATGCTCGAGAGAATGGTGTCGCTCTGGCAGTCTGAGAATGGTCTTGTTGCGGACGGGAAGTGCGGGCCAGACACGCAATCAGCATTGTTCAATACAAGAGAGTCCGAGATAGAGTACGAGTGCTCTTTCCTTGCTGCTGAGTCGCTTGGGATCGCCAAGTCTCAAATTGGTCAAGGTGAAGTTGGTGGAAACAACTCTGGTCCTTACGTTGAAATGCTTCTTCACAAAGAGTACGACGGCGACGACGATGATGATGGTGCATGGTGTGCAGCATTTGTCTCATTCTGCATTTCTGAGGCATCGGGTGGAAGCCCTCCTTTTGAAATGTCGTTCGGTGCTAAGGCTATATTTAGAAACGCCGCTGCATTTGGTTCCAAGAGTATGACGCCTAAGGCTGGCGACATCGTGTGTTGGGATCGAGGAAGCCTGAACCCTGATGGCACTAAGAGTTGGCAAGGACACGTCGGGTTTGTCGAGAGGGTTGATGGCGACATATTCTACACCATCGAGGGCAATAAAGGCAGCTACCCTTCGAAGGTTGCCAGGTTCAAGTATGAGCTCAGTAAAGAGTCTAGGCTTGAAGGGTTCGCTTCCTTCTAGAGATACTTGGTAAACCCGGACTTAGAGTACAGTGACTTTAAGTGCTGTGCCCATCTGTCCGCAATTATGGACCAGTCAAACTTAAGGGCATCTTCCCTGCCCTGCTTACCTAGCCTTTCGCAGAGGTCTGGGTTGTCTATTAGTTCGCATAGGTGATCGAACAGATCCTTATTTGAATTAGCTATAAAGCAATTCTCAGAGTGTTTGCCGTATTCGTCGATCCCTAGATTGTCTGTGGAGACCAGGGCGCAGCCTGACGCCATTCCCTCTAGTCCTGGTAGCCCAAACCCTTGGAAGTCTGATGGCTCAAATACTATGCTTGCATCCCTCATTATCTCGGCAACCTTATCCTGCGAAACTTTGCCATGGTGTACGTGCGAGAACGTGCAGTCTTCGCCAAAGGTCTCAAGAGACACTTCGTCCCCATACCTAGCCTTTAACTTTTGAAAGATGGACTGAAGCCTCTTTGCGCCTCTCCTTGGAGTGCTTGGTCTATGCATCGAGACAATCTTGATCCTAGACTCACGCTTTTCTCCAGGATAGAACTTGTTGCAATCAACGCCTACCGGTATGTGGGTATAGGAGCTTATTCCGAGCTCCTTCTTTGCGGAGTCCCCAACCCAGTCAGCGTTGACAATTCTATTTGGAATCTTTGGGTACGCCTCGACTGATCCCTTTCTTAATGAGGGGCTGCCTCCTTGCTCCATGAATAGGTCTTCTCTGTCCTGCCAGAAGGCAACAGGTATAACCTTTGCGCCGTCGTTCATAATGTCGGACAGTATCTCTCCGGTGAACCAGTGTGTCGCAACAATTATACCTTCTTCGCAGTCGGGGTCTTTAGATAATGCTCGAACGGATGCAGCATTTGTGTGCTTGTTTGGTCCCGCTAGAAACTTAAATTCGTGAGGCTGGTTTAGGCAGTACTCAATGCTCGCGTTGATGCCTCTCTTTGTCAGTTCATTAACAAGCCTTACAACACAGTACACTCCACCGTATGGACCTATGTTGAAACACAGGAATCGTACAGGCATTGAGTAAGGCTTCAGCGTTGACGCCACGCTCCTGACTCGATCCATTTTCTTGTCCCAGAGCCTCATCTTGACTTGCTCTCTTAGATACAGGGGTCGCCACCTCTCCAGGAAAGAGTTCATGCCGTCACGCTCTCGCTGTTCTGCCTTTTCCATCGTCCCGTGAGACTCATGATAAACGTAGACATCATCAGCAACAATGCATCTCATGCCATCGTTTCTGGCCCTAGCCCAGAGCTCACACTCCTCGCCGTAACCGTCACCATAAATGTCGGCGTCAAACGGACCATGCTTTTTCCACAGTTCTCGCTCGATTAGAAGGCAGTTGCCCACGCTTGTCACTGCGTCTGGATAAGTCGGCGGAACAATAGATGCAGCTACAGCGGCGGACATGTAAGATACTCGCCCGCCTAAACGCCTCATTCCATGAGACTTTTCCATAGACATCGGCAAGCTGATTATTGCCTGTTGGTTCGATACTGGATTGACAAGTACTGCGTTATTTCTTATAGCCCCTCGAACCATTCCAGACAGCCAGCCGGTGGTTACTATTATGTCGCTGTTCATAGAGACGACATAGTCTGCGCCATCATAGAAGGCCTTCTTTATGCCTTTGTTTACACTCTTAAGGTATCCGATGTTCTCATGCTCAATAACCTCCCACCCATTATCCTTGGCTGTCTTATTGATTAAAGAGGAGCTGTGCTCATCGCTCCCATCGTTGACCAGGTATACATTCAGGAGTTTGGGATAAACAGTTTCCTCGAGTACAGACTGCAGACAGTCCATAAACCTATCGGGCTTATTGAAGATTGGGATCACGATTGCAACTGACGGTGGAGTGAACTCTATTGGCTCAACGTTGGGCCACCTAACTTCGCCGGCATTTGAAGACCAGCCCAGCCAAGGTCTACTCTTGAACACATCGAAAACCCACGATGGTCCTGGATCTCGGTCGAGGCTTGGGGACAGTATAACCTCCGGCTCAACGTGATCGCCATTGTTAACAGGACAACTGTTCACGTATGGAGGTGGAGCATCTACACGAATCTCAATGGAAGAAGGAGTTTTAGATCCCCTTCTCACTATAGACGAATCGGCAGAATTAACGTTTATAACATCAAGCCCCCGGAAGCTGTCATCAAGATTTAACTGTGTAAACTTTTTCGCAGGCGAGAACCCTCGTTTACTTGTCGCGTCTAATCCCCGAAGGATGTCAGCCCTGACGTAATCACCTCGGATGACGCCAGAAAACTGTCCCTGAAGCCTTACGTCTGAATTGTATTGTCTATAGTAGTCCGTTAAGGCCACATTCTCCCCGGTCTCAACACAGGCAAAAATGATTGATATCGTTTACGCATTCTCTCAGCCATTGTCAAATGGTGCGCCCCAGCATTAGTCCTCATGCTTACGCCACCATTTGAGTTAACCGCAGTTAGAGCTCCTCTACCCACAGCTAAAGCCTCATGCAACACTGCCTGTGCGTAAGCGTAATAAGGCTGAACGTGAATATCCTCGATGTCCGTTATCGTCGCATACCTCTCCTGCGTAAAGAGAAAGTAAACAGTGGTGCCAGCTGTCTGAGGAACAGGGTCCAAGTAAACCTGGAACCCATTCATTATGTATGCACCGTCACCGTATAATCGATAAAAATATTCAGCGTTCTGATAGAATCCCGCCACGATTGATGGCTCGTACACTCTTCGACTACCATACTCATCAACTGCCTCTGATAGCATGAATCTATTTACTAGGCTGTCAATGTTTCCGTTGGGAGAGAATCGGCACTCAGCAGGATAGAATGCCTTAGTGATGGCGTATGAGGACGCTGGAAGTGGCTCATACTCCTGCTGCTGAGCGACAGTGTTAAAGCTTCCCACGCCTTGCAGAGCAAAAGACTGATTAATTTCACGAAGAGCCTGGTCTAAACAATCGTCTAGAAGCGAATCGGAAATAAGTGCAGTATCATCCTGGTGTCCTACCGAACGCCTTAAGAAAGATCTTTGCTCTGCCTGACTGGGAATCATATTACACCGTTACTAGAGATCGCGCACTCATTCCTAGCATTTCGCGCTCTTCCCTATCCTTTTCAGAAATCATGTAGTTACCATAGCCAGCAACGTCGGGACGAGTGTCAAACTCTGTGATAAACCGATGAATGCCCGCCTTAGTCCGCAACACCTTTGCAATGAAATGCTGAGACTGACTTACACTATGATAAATCTTTCTACCGAAAATTTCCAAACCTTCTTCTGGCGCATATATGTCCGTGTTGAACTTAAGCCCAGATGCGACGGTGAAGCTTGTCTTTTTCGCGTTCTTTGGTCTAGCTTCTGGCGCAAGCTGCCAAATGATTACCGGTCTAACGGTTCTGCTGTTAATACGCTTGGGCTGTATCACCCTCTTAGCGTAGTCCAGTGGCACAGGAGGACTAATCTCCAAAGGACCAACAGTCACATATTTAAAACCTCTTGCTGCCGGAATCTGAATCTTTGAGCTAGACTTCATGGTCAAGGCAATAAGCCTCACCATCTCTGACTCAGCGGACCTCTGCTTTCGCATTGCCGCCTCGAGCTCGTCTCCAGAAACCTGCGGAGAAATTACCCCATCACTATCAACCGATGTTATCTTTGCCATTATAATTACCTCTCTAATATTGCGACGACTCCGCTACCTTTTGCTTTATCGCCTATTGATTTACGTTGATAACCTCTAGCCCGACCCTGCCTCAACAAAGAGAGTTGAGTCATGCGCCTATCGTGGAACTCAAAGCTCTGCCAGTCATCCTCAGTGAACTCACACCCGGACTCCTTCTTAAACTTAAGTGAGTTCATGATGACTTCATGTTTGGAGAACTCTTCCTCTATGTCAGCGACACTCTGCAGCGCACGCTTATATACCGGCATGATGACGCAATAGTCGCCTTCACTTCCGCCAAATATAGATGCATCAATAGGTCCAGTCTGTCCCGGATGGGCGCTCTGCTTCTCGTATACTACGGTCTGACCAACCTGTATGTCAGGCGGCACTCGAGACCCCTTAGAGAGAACGGTTCCCGTCAGGAAGCGATATGGGGTCTTTCCGTTTGATAAAATAATCCCGGACTTAGATACGTGGTTTTCGTTTTGAAAGTCTGGAGCTATCGCTACATGGTTTCCTAAAAGTCTGCCCTTCATCTCAACCGTCCTCATACATCTTGCAATAGTAGCATATCAACCCTGCAGGCGTGATTGTCATTGGGACACCGCAATCCTGACAAGCCTCCTTCTTAACTATCTTGGGCTTGGACCATGACTTAAGCCTGGACTTATACCACTTCGGATTACTCATAGAGCTTCTCTATGAGTGCCTCTCGTCGCTCATCAAGAGACTTGACCGCCTTTTCAAGCTTTCTGATTCTAGCCTCTACTTTGGATATCTCGTATTCGACAACATGGCGATCCTCCTCAGACACCTGATCTGACTCAAGGACATCCTTCTGCTTAGACTCGAGATCCTTTACGCGCTGCCTGGTTAGTTCGAGGTTGTCACGGTAGGCTTCGATTGCCTCCTGATCGCCACGAAGCATTCTCCCACCCGGTTGAGAGAATAGGAACCATCTTTCTAGGTCAGGAAGAACCTGCTCAATATAGTCCTTGGTATCATTGGACTCGAAGTCAAACCGTGCAACGTCAGCAACCAATCCAAGGGCATCAGCAACTTCGTGCTCATATAGTTCACCATAAGATTCGACCATAAGAGGTATTTCACATGCAAGCCACTTGGCCCGACTTTCCATTCTTGAAGAGTCGGTAGCAAGCCTTTCCGACCTATAGTCACGATAAACGTCATCTTCAATATGAGCATAGCCTTCACTATCAACAGCAAGTCTAGATAGTAGTGGACCTACAACCAGAGCCTGAATGGTGCCGCCAACATTGGGAGCGAACCAGTCTCTGAACTCCTTGTACAGCCTGCTTGTCTCTGGGTCCGGTGCAACGTCAAGCTCTTCTCCACCATTTGGTCCTGTTGCAGAATCAAGCAGGTACAGTATGTCTTGAACGCATCTAGCGCATATCTCGCTTACGGCGATTCTCGCATGGTCTTGATTGTGGAAAGTTCTAACTCGTACCGGCGTCGACATCGGCGTCCCCTATCACATGCTTAGAAATTGCTCTACCAGAAATAAGACTCGCCCTGACTGCTGCAGAAAAATTGCAGTCGTAATCATCAGCTAACCCCTCGAGCTCGTCATAGACGCTCTCTGCGAAATACGCTGTGACCCTGCCATCATTATCATCTAAGGTTTCGTCTGGTTTCTTGATTAATGGAGGATTTTTCAAAGCCAATCTCACATAGTATGAGATCTGCCAAGATAGTTTCCGGCAGGAAGATTTTGCATCAGAAACGATTAAGTCCCTAAGGGATCTACCCAATTCGATGTTTATCTTTACTTTGTCAGAGCGAGTCATGTCGACGACCATATACTGTCAGCCGATGGGCATCAAGCACATTATTGCCCCTTTAGTAACTCCCTCATTTCTTCTTCTAAATATGAGCCCTCAAACTTCTCACCATTCACATAGCAAACACCATCATTGATAGGAATGAGATGCATCGAAATCTTGTCACCATATTTGTACACTATTCCCATTCCGTGCTGCCAATCTACGGGCTTTCCCGCAAATGCTGGCACTATGCTTATCTCCGTATCGATTCTGCAGAAGCACCCAGGAGACATTGCGTCTATTGTTTTAAACCCTCCTCCAGTAGGGATCCTCCGACTTGCAATCTCCCTTCTGTGGATATGTCCGACAATCTCGTGGCTTGTTGTTCCACTGTTGAGCATTGCTGTGACTGTTTGTCCACCTTTGGTTCTGACGGTATTCCCGTGATGGCATCTGACGAGATTGTCAAAGAGCCAATATGCGCTGCCATAAGGTTCAACATAGTCAATTGCGAGGTCGTCAAGGCTGAGAAGGTTGGGAATGGAGAGGAGTGGATGTTCAGAATCCCTTCCAACGGGTCTGAGATCAACGGCTTCTTCGAGCTTGTCTGTGATTGCTTTTTTAATTCTGAGCTCATGGTTCCCCTCTAAATAAGTAATCTTGTGATCGCCGGACATCCTGAGGGACTGTAAGAACCAGTGTAACTCCATAAGGCTGGGCTGGGTGGTATATTTAAGTCCAGGAGGGGTCGAGAACTTGGTGCTCCATGGGGCAAGGTCTAGCATGTCCCCAAGAAGGACAACCTCATCTGGTTTAAGAAAGTCGCAAACCTGTATCGCCAGATCAATGCACCTTCTGTCATGCATTGGTATAAGCTCTCCTTTATCTCTTCTAAACCCATGCTGACTATCAGGAATAATAAGGGCGACCTGGTCCGGCTTCTCCCTTTTCGTAAAAGACCTCTTGTAGACTTTAACCGGAGAGATCTTGGTACTAAAGAATTCGGGTCTCCGCTCAAGCCAAGCCTTAACCTGGAACAGCTCTGTTGTGCCGTCTTTAGCCACAGCGTCCCATTTATTAACAACATACTTAATTACCAGCCACTTATCGTTATTCACGCCAGCCGCAGATAGGAGATCCTCTAGGGTTTTGATGCCTCTTCCACTGAGCTCTCTAATGCCGTCCTTACTCTCATCAATTATCTCAGACTTCTTCTTGTGCGACTTCTTCTTCCTAGAATTAGAGCCTGGCAGGATAGAGCTGTTACTCTTCCGAGCACTAGAAAACTCTGGGTCGTCTTTATATAGACTATGCGCCATAATTATTCTGGATCTAGCAAAGTGGTAAGTCACACCGTGCTTCTTTACAAAGCCCCTGATTGACCCAATATTAAGATACTCCCTATAGAGTTCTCTTAGATTCTCGTCATCAAAGGATCTTGGATCTTCATCATCTGAATACATGGCTGGCTCATTCTATATGATAGTATTTCCATAAATATATCCTACAGATGAACACATTTCTACACATTAGGTCTTCGACCCAATGTACCCGAACCTTCGATAGTCATCGATATACCATCGCCTGATCTTAATTGAATCGCTTCCCAATTCCTTTTTGTTCACCTCATATATCGCCGCACCATGGTTTACTTTTGATATAGAGTCCTCGTGACCTACAAGACCTGCGAACCTCATGTAATCTAAAAGCTTTTCCTGATCCTCTTCATACTTAAATATCATTGTGTTTGGTCCAATGAATTTGTATTGCGACTGAAAATGTCTCTGCTCCACAGTGGGTCGGTCCTCCTGGACTGACAGCATAGAAACGATAGCTGCCTGCGACTCACATAATCCTTCAAATTTGCATGCGCTAATAAACCTATCAATCGGATCACGGACGACTGCGAAGCTTGAGATGTTTAAAGCCTCCCCCTTAACCTCTTCGAAATATAGGTGCGGGTGAGACCTGTTGGTTGTCTGTGATTTATAGTCCGGGGTCCAGCCTGACCTACAGAATGCCTGAATAAGTGCGCGCCCGCCGGTCCTCGGAATATGTGCAAAGTGGATCGCGTGAGACCCCTTCCTCATGATAGGCATTATCTAGCCCCCTTCAGAACCCTTGATACCGTAGAAGTGCTTACTTTAAAGTGGCTGGCTATGTCCTTGACCCTGAAGCCCTCCCCCTTGAGGGTGACAATCCTCCTCTTCTCAAAGTCGGATAGCTTACTGGCTCGTTTGCTATTATAATAATATGCCGAAACGAGATACTCGTCCTCCTCATCTGGGTGTGTTCGCATTCGAATAAGGTGTGCGGGGTTGCAGCAAATTTGGTTTCGGCACTTGTGCCTTATAACGTGACCAGCCGGAACTGTCCCAAAGGTTAGTATGTAGGCAATCCTGTGGGCCTTTCTGACAACCTCCGATCCGGACACGAGCTTTGTTGAAACCCCGAATCCAGTCAGTATCTCAATATCGCCAACCCAGTTCCAGCAATCGTCATCCTTGCCGATAACAACATTTTTCCAGAATGGCGTTCTTTTTACTTTGTCTGACATTATATCAATAAGCGCCTTGAGCATTACTCGATTGGTTCCCGGCATAGCAGCTTGTTTTTTTTGTATCTGCTTGCTCCAGAGTTTGCCCTACGCCTAACAGGCTTAATGACACTATCACCTTTACCCGCCTTCGACTCTTCCTTAATCCTGTATTCTTTGATGTTATAAGAGATGGGCAGACCCATTGGTCCAGACGGCTCCCCAGGACTCTTAGGTGCAGGTCTTCGCACTGCTACCGTTGGACGTGTATTAGCAGACAACTGAAAGATCCTCCGGGGTTGCAGACCTAATAACCAGCTCTGCTTCCTCAACCGATTCAGGCAGCTCACCGCTTAAAAGAAAAGCGGTTTCAATTTTTACCTTCTTGCTGCTTTTCTTAATAAAGCTGTCTGCAGTTAATGATGGCTTTTTTGTAGACTTCTTTGCTGACGGTTTAGCCGGCTCCTGAACAGCCGCAGACTTGCTAGAGATATTTGTTGGGACAGGCGTTTGCTCAGTCTTCATCTCACCAGTGGTCACATCCCTTCCGGTCAGATTACCTTTTGAAACCTTTCGAGTCCTTTTCACAGGCTTCTTTTTCACAGGCTTCTTTTCTGCAGGGACCTCCACCTCTTCGGCTTTAACTGGTTTAGACTCTTTAACGTCTACGACAGCAGGCTTAGCCTTGGGGATCCCCTTGATCTCGCCACTCATTCTCTGAAAAGCAAGTCCCGACCCAAGGAACTCGGTGAGATGAAACGAAGACATCTCAGCTCGAGACATTGTTTGCCAGTCTGCGCCCACAATCACCAACTCCCTAAAGAGCTCCTTGAAGGAGTTCAGGAACTTAAAGTCATCATCAGTTTGAGGACCCTTCCACCAAACAAGTACATCGTATTTCGATTCACCTATAAGCTCCAAATCGAGTCGAGGGTAGACCTTAAGTGAAACATGCCTCTTGCCTGAGAAGGCTGACTTGCATTGGTCAAAGATGGAAACATTACGTGCGTGAATAGTTGTTACAGCGCCATTCAGCAATCGGTTAGCGAGACCGAGCTCTTTGCCGTCAAAGTCTAGGTAAAGGCATCTTTTGCCTTTTAAAGAGTAGACCTCGTTGCATTCTGATGCCAATGCTCGATACCTGCCTAACTCGACGCTAGAAGTATGAACCAAACCCATTGTAAGCTCCTGTGATGATAGTATTTATACAGTCTTACACTGGATGGGCTCAATACACAAACGGTAGTAATAGTGGGCGGTGGAGCATGCACGCAATAACAGTTAAAGTTAAACCACCGCCCACATGGAAACGTTATCTTGTAATCAACACAAGCAAAGATGCACCTACTTTCTAGGAACAGACTGAGTGACAAACCTTGGCGTTCGTCGAGACTCATCAAAGATAATCAAGCATGACGGTGCGGGAGCTCCAGCCTTGGCACCCTCAAAAGTAATGCGACCTGGTATCAGCCTAATCTCAGCAGCCTTCATTGCAAACTGGTGCCACCACCTAGTGTCGGACCTGCAGAACGTAAGGCACACAACTGTCGCACCCTTCTGACTTTCAAGCCACGCCTTCTCGATCCACTTGCCTATCTCTCTTCCGTATGGAGGATTAAGCCATATCGCACCATCTGACATCGAACTCCAGTCAAGAGACAATGCATCATCCTTCTCGGTTAAGAATCGGGCACACTTAGCATTCTCTGGAGACGCAGCAGCATCTAGGCAGAAGTGAAACTCTTCATCCAAAAACTCGAACAACGCAATTGGTGTAGCCCAGTCTTGCCTGTCTGAAGAGAAGAGCCTATCCGATGTCCAACTTTCACCCGTCATCATATCCACCCTTCGGACAGCACTTGGAATGCGCGAGCAGCCACAGCGGGAACTTGTCCGTTTCCAATTGACTTAAGTCTGTCCAGCCTATTGGCCATCCCATTAACCACTCGACCCACATCGGGTTCAGAGGTCCACCAACTTGATTCACCGTGGGTGAGTGTTCGACCCAAGCCCTGCAGCCCGGCCATTTCATCATTGACCTTGAAAGCTGGTTTGCTTTCGCTGTTGGGGTCGCAAGAAACTCGCCCCACTCCCCCGACTCCGCCATGCCTGCTAGGGTTAGCCTCTTCTTTCCTATCCACTTCCCATCCTTCTTCCCGGTTGCACCGCCCTTGTTTGACTTCCATGTTTGATTGGCTGTCGGAGTGGGCAAGTATCCACATCCTGTCTCTCTTATGGGGTGCGCCGACGTGCCAAGCTCCCAACACGCACCATCTGCACTCATACCCCAACGAGGCAAGTTCTTGGACAATGGTGCCGAGTCCATGGATACGCAGGTGCGGACTGTTTTCCGCAAAGACAAACCGAGGTCGAACCTCTCCAACAACTCTAAACATTTCGCTCCATAGTCCAGAACGCTTTCCGGCAAGTCCTTCACGCTTACCCGCTGAGCTGATGTCTTGACAGGGGAAGCCTCCTGAAACAACGTCAATTGACTGTCGCCAGGGTCTTCCGTCGAATGTGTTGATGTCGTCCCAGATTGGGAACCTTTCGAGCTGTCCGTCCCGCTGTCTGGACAAGAGGACACTTCGAGCATAGGAATCAATCTCAACAGCGCATCTGGTGCGCCATCCAAGGAGTCTCCCCCCCAGGATTCCGCCTCCTGCTCCTGCAAATAATGCCAACTCATTCATAGGTCTCCACGTTCAGCTTAGTCTCTATCCAGCAGTGGGCACCACAGGACAAAGGTTTATGAGGACGATACACAACTCGAGCAACCTCGTTCCCATCATCATCTTTAATGACAGCCTCTGAAGCGTATCGATTATCTTTATACGTCTTAACCGTCAACACGGGCGCAGCATCCTCAACCGGGATCTTCTTATTCGCCTTAACTATGTGTTGATTAACGTGAATGATGGTCTTCATCTTTTATCCTATCCCACGGTAATCATAGTCGTCCTCAGTTCTACACTTGTTCCAATCGTCAGGCGAGCCATCCTCAACCCACCTTTGATATATCGCGTCCGAATCCTTGTCGAAGCTCCAGCTTCTATAAGCAAAGTAATCCTTCGGTCTCCACCTTGGGGAGTTCTCATGATTAGGCTCAAACCATGAGCTTTTACTATCATCCTCAAATATGCCTGGGAAATGAAAGGATGCGTTACCGGTGTCCTTGTGTGTCTTGCACAGACTGAACACCATCGCCCTGGTGTACGAGTTCTCCCCAGACCACTCGTAGTCGTCTTCAGACGGAACATAATATTGAGCAATCACCTCAAACTCTCTGCCAGAAGAAAG
>Ga0315320_10001253_pt1 | contig 21130 bp, 27 predicted proteins | sample M140m21515metaG_FD_203458 | JGI IMG/M metagenome (GOLD analysis project Ga0315320, IMG submission 203458) | Ammonia-oxidizing marine archaeal communities from Monterey Bay, California, United States - M1 40m 21515 | ecosystem: Environmental > Aquatic > Marine > Coastal | place: USA: California... | reverse complement strand
ATGAGCTTTCGCAAGCGCGTTGATATTCAATGCTGGCATCCTGAGCATGTCCGTAAAATCCCCGCCATCTTGCGGGAATACGCGGACAAGATCGAGCGCATAAGTCAATCAAATGATTTGCTTGGTCACGACAAAGCGGTATACGCTCAACAACAGATCTCAATGATGAACTGGGATTTCGGGCGTATGTTGCCGAAAGATCCGCGCGAAAGAGGCGCGGCGCAGATGGGTCATACCAATGGTCGGACCTATTATGTGGACGAAAACGGGCTGGACGCCCTGCAAGCGCGTGAAGACCTAGACGAGCCTCTGCAACGTCCAATCAAGCCGTCAGACGGGTAGAGGCACCCGTTTGGTAAGTGTAAAAAGTGCATAAAAAGGAAGAACAATGTTAAATCAAAATGTTACGGGGCAATCTGGAAATCGGAATCCGATAATAAGTATATCGTTAATATGGACAGGCTTAACAGAAAAACAGCGGAGACAGATTGAACAGATTAAACTGTTCTGTCAGGACACGCTGGCTTGCCTGTCAATTTTCATCGCAACAGGCGCGATGCTTTGGATTTTACCTCTCATGCAAGGGGCGAGCCAATGAGCGATAACGTAATCGATTTTCCCACCGACGCCGAAATCAAAAACAAGCTGGATGATGTCGCAGAAAACATTACCGAGGCGATGCAACAGTGCGAGCGCTGGTTTAGCACTCGCGAAGAGCTATGTGACTTGCTGGCCGAGGGGATGCGAACAATCGGCATCACCGAAATGCAAACCGGCGGCGTCACGTACAAGATTGTTGGCGAGGATTTGCACATTGAAAGGGCAGTACATTGAAAGAACGTAGCCCACTTACCCGCACGCAGCACGAGATGTTCTGTTTTGTGCGGGACCATTGGAAAGAGCTTGGCCGGTGCCCATCATTGCGTGAAATTTGCTTAGGTAAAATTGACGGCGAGCAAATGATGAAGCAACGCAAGTCGGTCAGCTCGTCACATAAGGTTTTGCAATCGTTAATCCGCAAAGGCTGGCTGGTTGAAGATTGGGAACTTAACGTCACGTACTGGCGGGTTGCGCCGTAACCAACTAAAGGCGCTCTACGTTGAGCGCCTTTTTTATTGTCTCGTGCATATTTTCTTTTGTAAATTTTAACGCCGGAATTTTCTTTGTCACTTGCCCCTTTCGCGGCGGCTCGTCCATTAAAAACAATCCGACATCCAGCGCAACGTAACAATACACGGCAGCCGTGATTTCGCTTTTGCTAAACGCGAAAGAATACCGCTTGCTTTTATCAACGGCGCGCGCCGCTTTGACCTGCACAGTGATAAACCCGCTTGGCAGCTCCACCCACAGGTCAACCCCGTCAACGTCCACGCGTTGCGTGACGAGGTTGTATTGATGCTCCAGCACAGATTGCACCAGAAATTCACCGGCCCTGCCAGTGTGGTGCGAGTGGTGCATTTATTTCTTGGCCGTCTTTGCCGAGCGCTTGAACGACTTGGCAGTTGGCGCGCCCTTAGCGCCAGGCTTGCGCATTTTTTCGCCGGACCCCGCCTTGATGCGTTTTTTCTTGGCGTGAATATTCGCGTACAAACCACGTTTTGCCATGTTATGCCTCCATTAAATTGAGGGCCTGCTCTTTGACCTCTTTGTTGCGCCGCAGCCAACCCTTGATAAACATTTCTTTATTCAAGCTGCGGTAAAACCTGGCGCGCTCGTCACAAAGGCGCTCAACGATTTCCTCTGGATCAAGCGCAGCCACAGCGGCCAATGTTTTAGGTCCAACCGCGCCGTCTTGTTTGACGCCAACGCATTTCTGCAGCATTTTCTTGGCGCGGCTTGGGCCAGAGTTAACGCCGATGTCCACCACGCACCAATCAACGCCCACCGGCAGATCCTGCGCATGCACCTTTTCGTGATACCATTTTTTATACAACGGTTTGACGTCAGCCTTTGTCAGCGCCTTCATTTCGTCAATCGTGGCCTCGCGCCCGATCCAGTCTGACCACGTTTTAATGGTCACACCGAGCATAGTGGCGCCGCCTGGGTCATCCGGGTGGTTTACAAACGTGTCGCCCTCGTGCTTGATTATCCACTCAAACATCGTATCCCAACTGCTCATTTTTTTTGGCTCCATTATTGATTTATATTGTGCGCGTATCACGTCGCGCTGTTGTTCAAGCGAGATAAACTGCCGGTCAATTTCGCTGAGTTGTGGAAACTCCAGAACGGCGGCTGTCATTTTTTACCGCCGAAAAAATGCTTACTGCCGCGTATTCCTATGGCGGCGCTGCATACCGTAAAGACCAGCCAAGTGTACCATTCTGGCAGTTCGGCCAATCGGTCAAACCCGTTTTTCACGGTGTCTTCCATGCCGGGGATAAAACACAGCAAAACGGGCGTAAGCACGGCAAATGTCACCACCTCATCTTTGATGCTGGACTGCGTACCCTCGGCCATAATCCGTTCCCAATCGGCAACCGACGTCTTTTCACTGAGCATAATACGCGCTTTGGCCTCTGCCTCGGTTAGCTTTAGCTGCGCCTCGGCTTGCCCTTTTGCAGCGCGGTTTTTCAGCGCGCCGCCGGCCAGCTCAATCAGCGGCCCAATTAACGCGCCGATCATTTCTCGTGCGACAGCCACACGGCTATCGTCCCTGTCATTGCGCCAGAACAGACGCTAATCATTGCGCTTTGTTGTGTGGATAAATCGTCTAACGACATTCCCCACTCTAAAACCCGGCAATACATAACGGCCATAACGGCCATTAAAACGCGTGGCAAAATCTTCCACGCCAAGATTCGTTCCATTGCGATTGTCATTCGAATTGCTCCTTTAATGCGTCCATCGTGTCTTTGAGCGTTCTGCCTTTATCTTGCGGCGCATACCTGCATTGGTATGTCCGAGGGCATTCACTGAAACTGGTGGTGGGGTAATGCATTTGCCTGCCGCCGTTTACGTGGACGTACAGACAAATTTTCTCGCCATAGACGGTGATGCGCCGCGCCAATTTGCACGTCACATATTCCGGGTTTGCCAGCCCAGCGAGCGCCACGGTTGCCGCCAAAATCATATTTGGCCATCTTTCCACAACAACGCGTAGACAAGCCCAATAATCAGCCCAATGCCGACCAGCCCGGCGAGGATGCCGACTGTGGCGTTAATTATGCTTTGTTTGATTTCTTCTTTGCGTATGACCGTGGCCTGACGCTGCGCTTTAATCTGGCGTGTCATGTCTAAATATTCCTGCAGACCCTTGGGCCCGTACCGCCAGCCAATTAGCAAATGCAGCTCTTTTTGCATGGCTTGGACGCGTTTCATATTTGCAAACGCCTCTGCCGCCTCTTGCTCTGCAGATCCGGCGAACGTTTTAAACACGCTGGGTTTTTGCGCGCGTTTATTGCAGTATTGCAAATCCGCAATTGCGCCGGCCCAAGACCCCAAAGTAGACGCGCATTCACCCAATTCCTTGCCCGCCGAAACGGCAGATTTCAGCGTTTTAAACGCGCTGACGGCGGTGGAGATTGCAACGGCTGCCTCGATGACGGGCATATCATTTCCGTTCGATTATACGGTCTAGTTTGGCGTCCAACGCCTCAAGGCGGTCAATCACGCGAGACATATCTGCGCGGCTCTCCGCCTTGGTGGTGTATTCCTTTGCCAGCTCTTCGCGGGTGCGATTGAGCAATATATTTTGGCGGTTTAGCTCGTGCCACGCTGTGCGTAAAATCCAACTCACTAGGCCAAGGCCGGCGGTTAGGCAGACGGTCCACAACGTTGCGGTTGCCATCACCACTTGCCGTCCCAAACGCGGAATTTGGCAAACTCGCCGTTCTGCAGATTGCGCTTGATGACCTCTTCAACAGCGTCAGTATCGGCCCAAGTTTTACCGGCCTGTTTCAGCCAGTTTGTGACCATGCTCGCGTCGATGTTTCCGACGTGCTTATAATCCGAGCCAAGCGTATTCTGGCTGTTCTCGCGTGCATACGCAGCGTCTTGCAGCGCCGCCGTAGCATCGTAGGTGTTCTTGATGACCATATCGTCACCCTCGAACGTGATTTTCTGGTCAATGCGCGAGCTTAACATTTGTCTTTTTCCGTGTTGGTTTTTTCGGGGCTTCCGGCTCAACATCGCCCAGCACGTCAAATGCGTCGGGTGACATGGCGATAATTGAATTATACTCGTCGTTGGTCAGTATGACCTCGTCACCGCGCTCAATGCGGCCTTTGCTGCAGATAACCTTGATGCGTCTTACGCGCAGCCGTTTAAGCATGTGTATACCTCTGGTCGTTGTAAATCGAGGGCGCAGCAATGCCACGCCCCCGGTTGTTTTTAGCTGGTGGTGTTGTCGTAAATTGCACCAGACGCTTTTTCATTTTTACAAATGAGCGTCAGTTCAGTCACAACTTGGCGCTGTGTGTTATCGCCGGTTTTCGCCAACGCGGTTGACTTGGTTGGACGCAGCACAGCGACATTCCACATATCGTCCTGCATGATGAACACGTCACGCGAACGGTTTTCCCGTGAGGGTTGAAACTTGACCTGCCCCCAGGGGGTCAGATATATCGCTAATGAATTGATAACACGCTCATCTGCGCCAGTTACATTCGCCCTCTGATTGTTGTTGCCGGTAAACGACAGCGTTTTGTTCACCTGAAATGCGCTCAGATAACAGGTATTAGGCTTGCCGCCCTCTTCCCACATAGATTGCATTACAGCGTCGAACTTTGCCTGTGAAAACGCTGTTGGCGTGCCATCGTCGGTCCGGGCATCCGTACCGTCGCCAGTTGGGTTTGCACCGCTATTTCCGCTCTGGAAATTGACGTTGGTTTTGAGCCAAGCAGGGATGCCGGCCATTTCACGCGCTGTTGTGGCGTTACCCGCAACCTTGGCGTTGTTTGCAAAAATCGCCAATTCAATGTCGAGCTTTTGTTCAGCCGCAATTTTCAGCGTTTGTAACGCCAGTTGCTTGCGTTTGCCGACCCGATCCAGACCAATATCGGTGTCTGGAACGACAACGCTATCTTTAAAGATCTGTGTTTGGTTGGACAGTCTTACGCTTGCAACACGCGCAGACCCGGTGGTTGCGTCGCCTTCAATGTGAGCGTTTGCGCCAGACGAGCGCAGCGTGTCAGTCATAAATTCAACGTTTGTATTTGACGCTGAAACTTTTTTCATCGAGCTATACGCTGGCGTATCTTCTGGCGTGATGTTTACAACATCATCCATTATCTGTTCTCGAATGCTATTTACCGAATCATATGAATCGAACGTGTTGGCCGGTTGTGCCATGGTTTTTGTTCCTTACTTAAAGTAATAATTCGACCGCATCTTCAAGGCGGCCAGATTTCGCAAAGCGCTCTCGCGCTTTTTTGCGTGCGGAATTTTCAGCAGTTTCTGGGCGGCGTTTTGCGCCAGCGCGAACGGGCGGCACGGCGTTAGCCTTGGCCTTGCGTTCTTTTTTACGAGTTTGCAGCTCGCGCCATTTTTTGGCGTCGTTCAAAACTTGAACGTGCCGAGCGTCCTTAACTGCGGCGACCTCTTGCGGGGAAAACCCGTAATAATCGACGCCCGCTTGGACTAGGGCTGCGCGCTTGGCCTCAGAGTCGGGGCCAACCAATTCCGGCAATCTTTCACGCAGGATTTCAACCTGGGCTGAAATGTATTGCTGGCTTTGTGCTTCTTGCTGCTCAGATTGTTGACGTTGAATTTGCTGCACTTGTTGCAGTTTCCCGTCGTACTCTGCCTTCGCCGCGTTGTACGCTCGTTCTTCTTGCATCGCCCCAATGGGGTCTTGCTCAAAGTCGATTTGTGGCGGCGTGGGTGGTGCAAGTCCGTTTTGCGCTTGGTTGTATAGCGCCAGAGTTTGCTGTTGCTGTTGCTGCAGGGCTTGGAATTGCTCGTTGTATTGCTTTTCAACTTGCGCAATTTCTTGCATGCGTCGGTTGATGTAACCTTGGCCCGACGCAGATTGCTTGAGCTGCTCAAGTGTCTGTTTCTCCATTTTTCCGTCAATTTTGACGTCATAGAGTACAGGTTGGGCGGCTTGCTCTGCCGGTTCATCGTCATCAATTTCTTCGTCATCCAGGTCATCGTCATCGACATCGTCGCTGGACGCCTCGACAGGCTCATCCGCGCTCTCGGCTATGTCGGTGTCAATCTCGGTCTGATCTTCATCAGGTGCCTCTGATTGAGCCTCTACGGCTTCGCTCGGATTATCATCTTCAGACGTTATGTCTGGCTCTTGTATCATTTGCTCGGCAAGAGCATCAAGGTCAGTCGATTGCATCGGTGCTTACCTGTTTTTTCTGCGGCTTTTCAGCGTTTCTGCGACAATCGCCGCGTCGAGTTGCGCCTCAACCAGATCCAGCGCTCGCAGGATTGCGTGCGCATCTTCGCGCTGCTCAATTTGCTCGGCAGTGCTGGAACGAAATGTCAGGATTTGTGCGTCGCGCACGTCGTTCATAAATTGCAGAAATGCTGTGTCTAATTTTAGACGTTTAGCATCCTCGGCTTTTATTTTGACGTCGGTAGACATAGAAAATCCCGGCAAATCGCTTCGCCGGGATTTTAACAGAAATACTATATGTAGTAAAAATTAGACGCTAAACACTATATGTTGATTTATTGGCGCTGTTGGCCTTGCGCCACGCTGGTCAGCGTGCGCAGCTTGTCTTGCTCCGCTTTGACCCGCGCCACGTCCACGGCAGTGCCATATTTTCCGTAAGTTTGAGCTGCATCAACCATTAGGGATTGTGCCATACGATCTCGCGCCAGATCGTCCTGCATGGCCATTTCTTGGCGCTTGCGCTGCTCTTCTGCCATTGCTTTCTGGCCGTCTAGCTGCAGCCTCGCCATGTCGCCCTGCATTTTGGCTTGCGCCTTCATTTGTTCTGCCTGCAAAAATGCGGCGTTGGGATCTTGTTGGCCTTGCTGGGCTTGAGCTTGCTGCTGCATTTGCAACATCTGTTGCTCTATTTCTTCAGTGATTGGCGCGAAATACCGATCTGCATTTCTTACGCCTGACGCGGCCAAGGCGTCGGCCAATGTATTGCGTATGTTGGTCAGGCTGACTAGGCCGTTCATTGGGCCATACTGTTGATACACCATCGTTTGCATCTGCAATGCTTGCTGCAGCGCCGCTTGTTTTTCTTTCTCGCGCCCGGTGCCAAGGCCGACGTTAACCTGAATATCCATGCCGCTGTCCCATACTCTGGGATCTACTGGCTGGAACTGGCCAGCGACGCGCATCATCTGATCTTCGTCGCAATTCTTGATCATCAAGCGCAGCATAATGCCAAACAAATCTTTTACGCCATCTGCCAGGTTGCGCGTGTACATTTCAACTTGCGCAGCGGCAGCCTCAACCGTGGCGCTAATGCCAGCGGCGGCAGTGCTTTGCATGGCGTCCGGGTTGAGCGCCATGTTTTGCGTGACGCCGGTTTTCTGCTCAACCAACCCGTCCAGATAGGTGAGGGCGCTTAACGTCTGTCCCGCCACGAATGGTATGGTCAGCTCTTGCACCTGCCCCATCTGCTGCATGCGGACCACTGCGCCAATTTCGTTGTTGAGCAGGTCATCCACGTTAACGCCTGGCGTGATGCCAATGCGCGGGTTGTTGACCATAGCCACGTTGTCCAAGATGCCACGCAGCACGCTTGTTGCCGCGTCCTGGTCATCCATTACAACCTCGGCTAGTGAGCGCCCGTAAAACGCATGCGGCTCTGGATCAATTTCCAACTTGGCAAAAGGCAGCTCATCGCATGGCTCAAAGTCCAGCAATGTGTATGACGTGCCGCCCAGCACAAACTTGTGCAGTACTGGCGTGTCGGTGTCGATGCTGAGGCGCATGTAAGCCTCAGTAATCGTGACCGGCTTCATTTCATCGGCGTCAGCATCCTCAGCGCTGCTAGAATTGCTATACCCGGTGCGCGCAAAGTCTTCCTCTTCGTCGCCGTTGACGCCATTATCAAAGCTGTCCAGATCCATCACTTGCTCTGGGTCAAACCCCATCGCCAGCACGTCGCCCATACGCATTTCAGTACGGTGCGCGACGATATACGCATCAGACAGGGATCTGGCCGTATCGTTTACGAAAAATTCCTCTGGTGGGACCGACTCAACGCACAGCTCGCCGCGCGTTGATTGCCGGCTGAGTTTTACCGCATGCACCGGCGCTTCCACTGACATGCCCATTTCATCAATTGCGGCGGTCATTTCGGTGGTTTGCTCAATGATTTCCACGCCGTCCTCGCTGGCCAGCATGGTCAATTCATCGTCGTTTAAGTCGGTGTACGTGTATATCTCGGCGTGCGGATAATTCTTGTAATACGCCTTAATAATGCCCTGCTTTTTCACCAACGCATCGTGGAAAGCATCGCCCAAGATTTTATGCCCGTTTAGCCGCTCAAATTCGTGGTGCATAAACGCCGTGGCCTGCTCTGCGTGTGCAGTCTGATCAGGCCGGCGCGGCACGTATTCTACCGGGCGTGACGTGCTTAAAAAGACCCGCATCAAGCTGGGTTTAACCGCTCGCACCACGTCGCGCACCTTGGTGGCCACGACCTTGCTGCGGCCATCCTCGTGCCCAATATAAACCTGCCCATCGTAGTAATGCTGCGCCTTTATGCGCTCGTCGCGAAGCTCTGCCTCAACAAATTCAACCGCCTCTTCAACGGCGTTTTGAACGATTGCCTCTATTTGCTCGCGGGTCTTTTGTTCTGTGTGCATGTCGTGTCCTTACCGTGGCCCGCTTAATAGACCTTGTGTGAATGGCGCTGAATAATCAGCCGCCGGCCCTGCAGCCGTGACTGTTGATGCGCGAGATGCGCCACGCGTTACCCGCCCTTTGTTTCGTGAGATCCAATCTTGCAGTGCTGCAACGCCGCCGTCATCTTGCAGCGCCCGCCGAACCAAATCAGGGTTTTCTGACACAAGAATGCGCGCAACGCGTGCGCGTTCTGCGTCGCTTAATTCGCGCGCAAACATATCTGCAAACTTACTGCCGACCTGCATAATTGAGCCGATTTCCCCGCGCGCAACGCCTAGCATATCAACCGCTGACAAACCTGACCCTTCGCGCTTTCCGGCCATCATTGTTTCGGCGGTTTGCGTGTTTTTCAAAACAACGTCCGCCGTGTTTTGACTGTCTGTTGCTGTCTCTAAACGCTTAATAACCGCGTCAATTTTATTCTCTGGCACCAACGCCCGCAAAATCATGTTTTCTTTTGATTCTGGATTGGCAAGATTGCGCATCATACTAGCCCGCGCATTTGTTGCGGCGCGGCCTTGCAATAACGATAAAAACCCGGTGCGATACGCAGCCAGCTTGTTAGGGTCCGCTGCCAAATCGCCCAGCTCTAACATCCGCTCGTACACGTCGCCCTGCAGTGCCTTGCGGCCCGCCGTAAACGAATCTCGCTCATCGCGCACGGCCTTAGCCTGCGCCCGTGCCGTCATTAATTCGGGCACCTCAACGTCCAGCACGTTGCGCAAATCTTTTTGCGCTTGGTCAACGGCTTCACCGGCACCACCTTGCCCGCCTCGGTATAGGCTTGATGCGCGATTTCCGACTGCGCGGCGCACTTGCTCTGCCTCTTCTACTGTCGGCAGTCTGGCAAATTGGACCTCGCCATCAACCTCTCTAAACAAAGGCTTTGTGCCGGTGCGCGCTTGAAATTGCTCTAACAATTCCGCGCCCGCTTTTGGCACTTTTTGCAGCGTACCGGCCAGCTCTGCAAAAACCGTTGGTGATACGGGTTGCGTTTTAAACGGCTCGTATGCTTGGTTTTCGGCTTTCTTGGTCAAAATCTCCGACGCCCTGCGCTCTGCAAGTATAGGTGCGCCTTGGCCGCCCTCAGTCAGATTGCGCTGTAGTGCGCCCATTGCCTCGCCGCGCGTTTGCTCTGGCCGGCGCTTTAACGTGTCAGTAATAATACCCGCCGCCGGTCCACCCTTGCCGCGAATAGCCTTTACGGCCGCGCGTATTGTCTGGTTTTCCGCAAGGATTTTGCCGTCAAATATATCTTGCGCAATTTCATCAACGGTGCGACCCGTTTGCTCTGCAAGCCTCTGTATTTCATTTTCTACAATGCTAGACCCTCGCCGACCTACTATTCTGCGGGTTGCGTCAACCAACGCCTCAACCGCCGATACGCCAGCTTGCGCCACTTTTCCGCCAACAATGCCGGCAGCGACGCCAGCCGCTGCGCCACCTGGCACCCGCGACAGGCGCTCTTTTGCGCCGCCTTCGCCAGTGCCAAACGCATAAGCGCCGCCCTCGGCGGCGCCAAGTAAACCCAGCCGTAAAGCCGTTGCGGGGATAGACCCGCCGCCGGTAAATGGTGCTGCCGCTAGTGCAGGCAAAACTGCGCCGCCGCCCTCGTACAGCGCCGACTTAATTGGCTCGGCCTTTTGGTATGCTTTTAACTTTTCGCGTATTTCAGCCAATACCTCGTCATATGGACGGCCTGTTAATAATGACGTGGCGCGCGCTTCAATCTCGTCAGCCCCACCAAATGATAGCCCTTGCGCCATAGCCCTGACGCGCTGTTTTGGCACTTCAGCATTAAACCTTTCAGTGTAATCAGCCATCTAAGGCAACCTTCCGTTTTGTCTAAAATACTCTTTGTCCTCGCCAGACGCTCTGCTCCAAAGACTTTCCCATTGTGCTTGCGTCATAGGCTGGCCATTAATGGTGTCGCCCGTTGGCATTGGCGGAACATCGCCGCTCCCATCTGTAATTTCTGGAATTGCTATTTCACCGCCAGAATAGCCAAAGTCAGGAATGACTTGGCTGGGGTCTAACCCGGCGTTTTGTGCAAATCCGCCATATTGATCTGCAAGCGTTTGATATTGAGATTGCGCGCCAGAATACAGCTTTGTCGCTCTGCCGACAAAATCCGCGCGCTGCGTATCTGACAGTCTAGTGCCATCTATTACTCTATTATAAAGGCTTCTAATACGATCATCGACTGCGCCGGCGTTCTGCGCTGTTGCAAACTCGCCCTCACGAACAACTGAGCCAGGGTCAAGCATTTTCATAAAGTTGAATATTAACGCCAAGTCGCCAGACGGAGATGGGTCATCTGCCGAGGCAGCAATACGTGAATAAGCAAATGAAACGCCAGAAAACGATTTAACCCCCGGCAAGGAGGTAAATTCTTTCCGCGCGTCCATAATTAGTTTTTGCGTCTTGCTGGGGTCAGTGCCAGCCATGCTTTTCTGCATAATCGCGCCCAACACAGCGCTCGCCTGCAGTTGGCCCGCCTCAACCATGTCGGCGTATTGGCCCATGCCATTCGCGCGCAGATATTCCACCGTTTTATTTCGCGAATTTCTCTGTGCGCGCTCTTGCCGTCTGCCCTCTATCATTCCCGCAAAATTTGGATCTGGCCGGAGCGTCATTGAATTAAGGCCCACCGCCAAGCGGCCAGCCAAGTCCTTAAAGCTGTCGCGTTGATAAAACCGTTGCCCCGTTTCTCCGGCGGCACCTGGTTGCATTTTCTGCAGTCCGAATTGCTCAAGTAGGCCGCGCGGCCTTTGCTGTTGCTGTTGTGCTGGCAGCATCGGGGCGGCCTCCTGTTTTGCGTTTGCTGGGCCATAGGCTGGCCCTTTGTACCCGGCCCACGCGCCGGTGCCCTGCGTATCGTAAATATAGCGCCCAATGCGGTCCTGCAGAGCTGGCGTCATCAGCTCGTCGCCGCGCAGCCCAAGGCCGCGCTTGGCGTCGCGCAGGGTCCGACCGACCACCTGATACGCGCCCATTGGCGTAGCTTTGACACCATCGTTCTGAATGCCGACATACGAGGCGTAATTGCTGCCGGGGCCGGACAATGTGGCAAAGTCTAGTGCGCCGTCCACGGTCATATCGGTAATTTTAACATTATCAAACATACCGCCGGGGCGGTTCATGTAGTTAAACAGCGCGTTATAATCGCCACCGCTTTCGCCGCGAAAAATGTATGGTTTGATTGCGTTAAAATCTGGGCGCATTATTCGGGCACCAAGCTGGCCGCCAATTTAAGGTAATCAAACATGCCAGGCTGATATGTTTCCGTTTGCGTATTCGATACTGGCGCTGGCGTGCTGCCCAAAGCATTATTCACGTACTGCGTTGATGCGCCGGGCGCGCCGGTGTAGCCGCCGAATTGGCCTCTTGCCGCTTCAATTAGAGCTTGCTGTATTCCCTGATCGATAATGCCATACCGCATTTGATTGGCCTCAATTGTTTGGCCTGCGTCAAATGATTGTTGGCCCATAGCCGCGAGCTGATCGGCGGCACTAAGCATATTTGTGTTGGCCGCCGTTTGTTGGTCTACATCAAACTGCGCTGCGCCCAGAGCGGTGTTAAACCCATCTTGCCGCAGTTTTGAAACTGCGTCATACGCTTTATCCGCGTACAAGCCGCGCGTTTCTGCGCCTTCGATCCCGTGGCGAGATCCGCCAAAAGCGCCGGCGTTAGACGCAGCAAAATCCATGTCGTTTAGCGACATGCGCTGGCCTTTCATCAGGTCGCGCATTGTCGAGTCAACAACATTTTGTTCGTAAGGATTGTAGTAAGCATCCATGCCTTGTGAGGCATTCATCGGCGTATATGTTCCCGCCGCGATTGTACCTGCCATGCCGAGTTGCAGGGCGTCTGCCGCAGCTTGATTTGCGTTAAACCCGCCGGCCACTGGGGCTGCCGTTGTCGCTGGGGCGGCGCTTGCGTTTACGCTTGTCGCTGGGGCGGCGTTGTAGCCCGTTCCAGCTAGCGAATTTACCGGCGTATAATTAGCCGGCGCGCCGCCGAGGCCGCCTTTATTAGAGCCTGCAGGCGCACCGCCTGCGTTGCCTTGTGCTAAAGTTGGCGTGCCGCTTCCGTATCCCGATGCTAAACCCATTATTTGAACTCCTTTGACGAGTAATCAGACCAGCCGTCATCAGGGTGACTGCCCCAGCCTCCGTCTGTTGCGCCGGCCGTGTTGCTTGGGTCTAACGCATCAATCGCGTTTAGCGGAGCGTTCCACACATGCACTGTGTGGCCGCTTCTGTCTGTTTTATTATCCCCATCCGAGCTAAAAATAGTAGCATTTTGCGGCGGTGCTGCCGCAACCGGAGCGACGTAAGGCGCGACAGTGTTGCCAAATAACGCATCATAGCGCGCGGCCTGCTCTGGGTGCCGTGCAATATATTCGGCAAGCGCTTGGTCAAAAATTGGTTTTGATGAATATCCGCGCACGCCACCGGCATACTCGGTTGGCGCATCCATCAGCGTATTTACCGCTGGTGCCGCCATTCCAAACGCGCCAGCCGCCGCGCGGTTATTGTCCATAGCGGCCAATTGAAACGGCGTTAGCGCGGCTACATCTGGCCCGTAATAAGGCTGGTAGCCAAGCTGCGCCACTTCTGCCGCTCGCTGCAAATTTTGCTTTGCGTAGTGCTCAATATACGCTGGTATCGAGGCTTCTTGCGTGGTTGTGTTTGATCCGCCCTTGCCGCCACTCATCTTATATTTCCTTCACGTAGCTCTGGTGGAGCGGCTTCCAGCCATGTTCCGCCAGTGGTTTTTTCCAGCCAAATCGGCCTGTCATTGTTAACGCACTGCAGCCTTGGTATTGCGCCCACTGCACAACGTCGGGATGCATGCCCATAATCTCATCAAGCGTGCCGCCGCCGAGAAACACGTTGCACACCTTGGTGCGCGGATAGGTGATAAGCTCAGTAACCAAGCATGAATCTTTCGCCGGCCAAAGCTGCATGGTGCCTTTGTAGATACCCTCGCAGACGTCAATCCAGTCGTGCGTGCCACCGCTATATTTCAAGGCGGCCTCGATCCAAGGTTTGCAGCGTTCAAGCTCTTCGTTCACCAGGCACCCCCAGTTAACGCAGCGCGCGCCCAAATATTTGTTGAGCCGTCATGCGCCGCAGTGCAGACGTAAATATGGGTTGTGCTGACGGCCACCATGCCAGCGGCATCGCCGGCAGCGCCAACGCTGGACGTCGGCACAGCGCGCTTAATGATTATTTCGCGGAATCCGTCGCCCGCCGAAACGACGGGATAACCAGCGCGCGACCACATTATAATGCCGTCATCTTTGGCGCTTTCGCTGCCCGTTTGTTGTGTCAAATTTGACTTGTTTTGGCTTAGAAACGCGGTCACACGGTTGGCCCAGATACGCCAATCGCTGCCGTAGGGTTGCGGAACGCGATACTGCTCCATTAACGGCGCCCTCCGGCAACAACGTCCAGCCGGTTAATCCCAACGCGCCAATCAGCCAAGCGCGCGCCGGTCAGGCGCATTCGCATTTGACGACCAGTAAAGCGCAAAGACGTCGGGTTGGACATGCTGTATGGGCCATGCGAGCGCTCTGTGCCATTCGGCGCGAAGCGCGTTTTAAAAGTGGCCGTAACGTCGCCTTGCGTTTTCTCATCGGGCAGCATTTCGGTAACGCTGGCCACATTCTCGCCGGACCCCAGCATAATCGGGCCAGTTTCAGCGAATGGCGTTAGACCGCTATATGCAAAACTCACCTCATGCTCGTATATTTTTTTGTCGGTAGGATTGCACATCATTGGCAATGCAAATGCGCCGGCGTCGGCTCCGGCAGTGCGCGCAAGCTCGCCAATGTACCAAGTGTTCTCAACGAAATTGTACACGACATATCTGTCGTTTTCGGTGCTCGCCTCGGACGGGTAAAACCAAAATATTTCGCCGTAGCCTTGCAACGGCATGGCAAATGTTTTGCCAATTTGGGCGCGGTTGATGTTGGAAAACACGTAATCCGAAACATCACAAGGCAGCTCTTGCACGTTGTTTCCGTTGAACGCGTAAAAAGAATTTAAGCCCATCCAGAACACCCCAGCATCAACGCTGGCGTAAGCTAAGTGCGCGGCCAATCCGCAAGATTGCCCAACTCGGTCGATGCTGAAAACATAGGGCGGACCTTGATAAGTCACGCTGTGTGCGTCTGTGCTGGTTAAAATTATCGTTTGGTTTTGTGTTCGTACGCCGGCCATAATTTTGCCGGTTGTCTCCAGCAATATGTCGCCCGCCTCGTTTGTCGCACTAGGTGTCCATTCTGTATTATTTTCGCGGTCACACCAGGAAATTTTGCGGCTATTCCCGTCTGCGCCCAACGCCAGCAAGAAACGTTCCTGCGTGACAACAATGCTTTGATTATCAGTCGGGGCGTTGCTCAACACAGCCGCCGGCACCGAGCCGTTTAATTGCCATTCATATATTTTGCCGTCATCGCGGTTGCACGCAACTAAGTATTCACCCCAAGGTTGCAGCGCCCAGCTTGTAGCCGGCTCAATGCGCGTTGATTCTAGTCGCGGCGTTCCATAAAATCCTTCGTTGTAAAGCCCGCCACCGTAGCCGGTTTGCGCCGCCCCGTCCTCACGCCCAGCAATAAGTCCGGCTGGTGTAATATCTGATTGAGTGCCAAAAGTGTTGTACGAATATAATTTATTATATGTCCCAAGGACAATTCGTCTGTCCAAACTATTGTCCGACCAAGCCATCATTCCGCGCACTTTAGCGGCGGCGGCGGTGGTGGCTCGGATGCGCCAGCCGCCAATTGGGCGGATGGTTCCATCCACCCAACGCACAAGATTGGCGTCGCGCCAGCGGCCCACGCTCTGCAAATCTGTACCGTTGCGGTAAACGCCCGGCGGTATTTTAATGTCAATTAAAGCCATAGGCACAACATGTTGTTACAGACGTGAAAATATTACCACATGTTGTGGTAAATGCCAAAAGTCACGCTATTTGGCGCAGCCTAATATTTAATACAAGCGAGCAATGCTATGTTCCGCGGGCGGGTGTCTGTGCCACCTGTCGCTGAAGTCTTAGCATAGTGTAAAGCAAATGACCCTGCCGCACTCGCTGAGACTTTGTTGCTACCATTACTTGCAGTATCAACTCCATAACGACCGTCTGCGTAACCAATACCTCCGGCTCTAGCGTGGCCTCCTATATGATCGTGGCTTTTAAACTCGTCAGTCTGTGCAGAGCCAAATGCACGGCCACTATCAATGCCACGGCTGTCATCCCAGCCACGCATAAATTCACCACGTAAATCAGGGATGTTAAAAGTAGTAGAGCCATCACCTGCACCATAGGTTGTGCCAATTGCTGTAAACAAGTTAGAGTAGGTCGAACGTGAAACAGCCGAACCGTTGGCTTTGATAAAGCCCGCGGGTGCTGTGTTAGCTGCGTGATAAATCACTGTGCCAGCGGGGACTGCACCACCACCGGCAGCCGCCCAGCTTATATCCGTGCCGTCTGAAGTCAAAACCGTGTCGGCTGCGCCTGGGCTTAGTCTTGCAGTAGCACCAGAGGCGTTGCCATAAACGATTGATCCGCGCGTGATTGCGTTTAATTGGTTAATTTCTAAGCCTGTTGATGTAATTTGCGTGCCGCCCAGCGTCAAGCTCGGCAGTAGCGGTCCAACGCTAAACGCGACAATCCCGCCGTCGGCAATGGTCATTGCCGCATCCCCGTCAGAAAAACTGATTGCCTCTGTTTGGATGAGCGGAGAGGTCAGGCTAGTTGAGCCTGTCAGCGTGGTTCCCGTTATTGCGGCAGGCGTTGCCCCACCGATGACCGCGCCGTCAATCGTACCGCTGTTTATATCAATGCCGCTGACGGCTGTGCCGCCGCCCAGGATTGAGTCAATGCTGTCTAGCCCAGCGTTGATTTTGGTGCCCCAACTATTTTCTGACGCTCCGACCTCTGGCTTGACTAGGCTGTAATTCGTTGTGTTGGTGTCGGCCATTTTTTTACCTCATTTATGCGGCAGTTTGCCAGATGTCTGCCGGCGTCTCAACATTGCCGCCGGACTGTGGCACCCACGGGTCAGCCCCATCGGCGGCAACAGGTTCCCAAAGCAATCTGCCTGTGGCGGTGACGTTGCACGACACAGCCGTGGCTGCCACGCCGTCGCGGAAAAACCCGGCCAGCGCGCTGGCCGAAACCGCGATCTGCGGCGACGCGCCAGCGTCAATGAAATTCCTAGCGACAACCGTTTGCGTGACATCTAGGTTCGCGCTGATTGACGTGTAACGAGTGATAATTAACGTGATGATGCCAAGCGAAAGCGTCGCAGAAACGCCTGAAGTTACGCCCGTGTTTGCATCACCGCTGGCGGTAGGAGCGCGCGTGCTTAACGTTGCCGCCAAAGTAGTCGCCACCGCGTTTGACGTGGCGGATTCGCTTGTTACTCCAAGCGAGATTGTTGAGCCAAGGGAGTCTGATATAATTTCAGTAACGTTGATTTTGACGTCAGCCAGCCCAGTTGAAATTGTTGCCAGCAAGGTCGGCGCGAGCAAAGTATTGTCCGAGCGTGTTGAAATTTCGTCGCCCAACGAAACAGTAGCGGACACGCCCACCACAGGCACGTCAACGCCGTATGGGCCGGCCAATGTGCCTAGTGATATTGAAATGCCAAATTCGTGCTGCAGCGGGCCGGTGTCAAACGGGCCGGCCAAATAAGGGTAAACTGCGCTATCAGCCGATTGGTTGGCCTGCGCCACCAATTGCACGCGAGACGGATTCAAATACCAGGGCGGATCTGGCGTTAGCATTGTGCCGATCTGAAAGCCGGTCAAAGGCTGCGCGACGTTTGCCTGCGCGCTGCCCAAGGCCGCTGTGATGTTAAAAGAGGCTGGGGTAAACCCAACGTTTGCTTGGATTGCGCCAATCGATGCGGTGACTAAAAGCGTATGCTCTTGAGACACAGGCGTGCCGTCAGCATTGTGCGTTGCAGTGGTTTGTGGCTGCAATTTTAGCCCGTACAGAACCCACGCCGCACCATTTATTAGGCTAGTGTTGTCAGTGCCAAATGCGCCCACCGAGACAGACCCGATTTCAAGACCTTTGTCCGGTGATAAATGGAACAGCTCACGCAATTTGTTTTCGCCTGGCAGTAAAATATCACCGGCGGCTCCATTAATCAGGCTGTCAAAAAATGTGTCGCTGTCTGTTGGGTCAAACGTGTTAATCGTCCGAACTTGTCCAACAATTACGTTAAACAAACTGGGGTCATTTGCCGGAAATGTTAAAGTTGCAACCAGCGGGTCAGCAAGCGATGATATTGTTGCCGCACCGCTCGTTATCGTCTCAGGCAAATGCCGCAAATGTGGCGGCTGCCGATATTGCGCAAGGCCGGCGTCATTGACCGTCGCTGGGAATGTATAATCGCCGTTTACGAGCGGCGCATGCGCGCCTTGGTACGTAATAGGCTCATCTGTAATTGTAGCAGTTATTCCAAATTTTTCAGCGTGCGGATATGTGCCGCTCCAAGTCGGCGCAAGTGAATTATTAGGCGTGGTCGCTAAGGATGGATCAAATCCTAAGATAAAATAATTTACAAAGCTGATATATGGAAATTCGTTATTTAAAAATTGGCCTACCCCATCGTCATCTGGGTCGTGGAAGAATGTTGTGTTTGGCTTTCTGATTGCGACTTCAGATATTGTTGAGTTTGCTGTGACCGAGATTGACCCAAGAGAAATTGTCGCCGCAACGCCTATCAAGCCTTGGTTGACAATTGGCCGCGCAACACCTGACCCTCCAAGAGTTGCGGTTGATATTGGAGCGAAGCCTAACATTAATAAAGCTCGAAGCCTGTCGGGGTTGAATAAGTGTGAGTGCCGCCAAACTGTAGCGTGTAAGCGATGTTACCGCCTGTTGTCGAACCTAGAACAAAAGAATATCCACCAGCCGAGTAGTCTAGTGTTCGGCCCCCACCAGTAACGGGGTCGCCAGTGGCTGATTGCCAACTGTTATTTTTTCCGAACCAAACTTTTTCCGCGCTGGTGTCATAGGCAATCTGAACTATGTCACCGACATCAAAAGCTGGGACACCTGAAAACCCGTTGCCGCCCGGAAAGCCCGCTGAGGTGTTAGCGGGTTGCAACTCACCGTTTTCCATTTTAATATACGCAACGGACGAACGATACGAATTACCCCAGCCGAGTCTGCTGTTGCGGGCTACTGCATCGTCATATCTAGCTAACCCAACCAAAAGAGCATCCCCAGACCTAGATGTAACTTTTGCCTCTATGTATCGTTTGCCAGTGGGCATAGTATTCCCAGTGCCGGTCGGGAAGTGAAGGGTGCCGGAACCTGTGCTGTAAGTGCTATTTGTGAGGAACGCTTGAATCAATCCAGAAGTGGTGGCTTGAAGGGTAGCCGAATTGCTTGTCTGCAAGCTGTCAACTATAACCGGCGTTTGGAAAATTAAGCTGACGCTAGTGGTTTCAGCAATTGATAACACCCCATCTGATGCCTTAATTCTAAATTGAAATGACCCAGAATTAGAACTGTTTGTACTTGGCGTAAGTGTAAATACTCCGCTTGATTCAGCGACCGCCGTAAGTTGCGGTGGCAAGCTAGAAGAATTGTAAGAATTAGTACCAGAGAAACCATCCCAATCGTAAGTGATGGGGAAACCTGCATCATCAATCGCCACTGCCGAGAGAGTGCTTGTAGAACCATCAGAGTTTAATTCAAGCGATGAAGCTGGCGAAGTAGTAAACCGCGGGGCTAACTGGCTGCCAGTTGAAAACCGGTCCCACTCTGCGCCATCATAAATATAAAGCGCCTTTGTATCTGTCACAAAAGCCAGATCGGTCACGCTGGGCGACCCCGGCAAATTTGCATAAGTTGAAACGTTTGCAATTCCGCCAGACGGGCTGGCTGGCTTCCAAGTGCTGGCCACCGCGTCCCAAGTCAGCGCTTGACCGGCGCTTGGCGACGTGTCCGACACATTTGCCAGGTCTGCCAAATATTGCGCAACATCATCGGCCAGCATAGTAAAAAAACAAACCGCCGCCGCACCAGCCGAAATCGCAGAATTGTCAGAATTTGACGATCTAAGCGGCGTGCGGGTCATCGTGTACGTGCCGCCAGACAGCCCAATTACGCCGGTTCCAACCTCATATTCGTTGTTCTGCTCAAGCGTATAGCGCAGCTCATCGCCTGCGCCCACGGATTGATCGGCCAAGCTCTCAAACCCGGCGACGGCAGCCGCCCCAAACGTAATTGTGCCCGCCCCGCCGGACGCGACCGGCATCTTGCATCGGTTAATAAATTTGACCATGTCAAAATACCCGCTTTAGTCGAGTCTCAGAATGCTTGTGCTGCTTCCAGGCGCAGGGAATTGCAGGGTGAAATCCCCCGCAGTGGCCGAAACGGTCCCTCCAAATGAGAAAACCGCAATAACGTCGTTGTTTGGATCGCCGGCATTCGGGTTGTATAAAATCGCACCGTCAGACACGACTGTCACGTTCGCGAAAACCGCGTCATCAAAGTCAATGATAGCCGTGGTGCTGTCCATTTTGGGGAAGGTGTTGGCAATCGCCGCCGTGGCTCCGTTCCCCGCGCCTAAAACATTGCGCGAAAACGCAGCATCATAAGACGCGTGGCTAACTTCGTCCGTGCCGACCGCGCCGGAACTTACTGTGGCCGCCCCGTAATTTGTGGAAAGGGCGCTTTCTTCTTTTAACAGAATAACTTTCATATTCGTGTCAAAATCGTGATTTCCCTTTAAGAGCTGCAATTTAAACGCGTTACTCAAAGACGTGGTGATTGTGCCTGCCATGTTATTTCCTCTAGTTTGCCGTTAAGGTCAGATCACCAATTTGGATTCTGAGCTGGTCATTGGTTGTGATTGTTTTAGCGGCTGTTAGCTCGCCCACGATTAAACAGTTTCCGCCGGTTGCGGCGTCCATCAGCTTATAATGCGTAACCGCGCCTTGGGTGCCGGTTGCAACGGGAAACGTAATTTCCGACGTATTGCTGATTTGGCCATTGGCGGCATTAGTGCCAAAAACGACTTGCTGGCGCGCATAGCCGTTGCCTGAGATTTCCGCCACCGCCGTGCCGGTGTCAGTGAAATCGCCGCCACCCAGCGCAATATAAACCGCCGCAGGGGCCGTGAAGTTAGCCCGCCCGGCAATTGCGTTTAAGACCGCCAATTCTGCGTAGTCCGATAAGGCTGCCACGTTTTACTCCAAAGTTATGTCGAGCTGGCCCGACAGGATGCGAAAATTATCACCAACGCCGACGTTTTTAACGTTCGTCAGATCTGCGTGCGCAATTTGGTTGCCGCTGGTCGCTTCGTCGTACACTGCAACCGACGTA
>Ga0315320_10001251_pt1 | contig 21153 bp, 18 predicted proteins | sample M140m21515metaG_FD_203458 | JGI IMG/M metagenome (GOLD analysis project Ga0315320, IMG submission 203458) | Ammonia-oxidizing marine archaeal communities from Monterey Bay, California, United States - M1 40m 21515 | ecosystem: Environmental > Aquatic > Marine > Coastal | place: USA: California... | reverse complement strand
AAGTGTCCGGAGCGTCTCCAAACTGGTCCTTCCAACCGAGAAAGGGGCTGATGTACGACGCCCCCGCACGAGCGGCATGCCAAGCCTGCGCGACTGACATGATGAGCGTGGCGTTGGTCCGTATACCGTCTTTAGTAAGCTCCCTGATGGCGGTGAAGCCACCTTCGCAAGCACCTACTTTAATGACGAAATTAGGTGAAAGCGCAGCGAGCTCACGGCCTTGCTCTACGATTTCCTTAAAATCAGTAAAGTGGGGATTGACCTCCACGCTTACCGGCTTATCGGTGCCTTTCACCATTTCGGCGATCTCGGCGATAACAGTCCGAAAGGGCTTGCCCGAAACCATAACATGTCGGGGATTCGTTGTGAGTCCATCCATGTCCCAAGCTTCCAGAGCATGGGCGATTTCTTCAGTAATAGCGCTATCAAGGAATAGTTTCATAATTGGGTATTTGCTTTATCTAATTCAAAAAGGTCTGTATTCAGATTTCAGTATTTCTGGCCTGCTTCTATCAACTCGCTTTCGATAAGCGGGTTTCTTATTTTGTCGCAGAGCTAATGTGGAATCTCTCCTGGAAACACAACTGAGTCGCTCCGACTGCCGCAGCATAAGAATCGACAAGGGAATGCAGGAGCGGCACCTGTTCACCAATATCAGGAAGAATGAAACGACGAAAGGTTTTCTCGACGTGCGGCCAAAGAGAACCATTCGGCTCTAATAATCGCCCGACCAACACAATCGCTTCAGGATCGAGCAAAGACGCGAGCGACGCTGCCTGGGCTCCCAACAATTCACCAGCGATTCGCGCTTTTTCATCTGAAAGCTCAAACGTGCTCGATTCCGTATCAATTTGTAACGCATTTTCCGATACAACCTCTTGAAATGTCTTCCATTCGGAAGCTGGTTTACTGCTCGGCACAGGCGAATAGCCCGCCTCGCCTGAATAACCATGACTTCCATCCAAAGGACGACCATTCAGAATGATCGCCGACCCAAATCCGCTTCGCACGGCCAAGCAAATAAAGTCTGACATATTTTTAGCCGCCCCAGAAGTCCATTCCGTCAGGGCATAGCACCGAATATTGTTGTCCACCGCACAAGGAAGACCTGTGCGCTCCTCGATCAAGTCCTTAAGTGGGATATCCCGTGCCGCTTCAATAAAGTCATAGTGCAAGAGAGTTCCTGTATTTCGATTGATGATACCCGGAGCAGCCACACCAACGCCAAGGACCTTCGCATTCAAATCTCGTGCCGCTTCCAGTCCTTTATCAACAAAATCGAGAAGATGTTTAATCAGAGTTTTCCTGTCCTTCATCGGCCTCAACGCTTGGTGCTTTTTAAAAAGCGATCGGCCCGAAAAGTCTGTTACTACAACTCGCATCCGCTTGGCTTCGAAATCCAAACCAACAAAACACCCGTAATCAGGATTGACACTCAATGGAACCGGGCGTCTACCTCTCCGTTCCTTGCCGTCCAAAGTCTCTACAACGAGTCCTTCATCAATCATATCCTGAACAACTTCGCACAACCGGGACTTGCTCATCTGGAGATCTCTCCCGAGCTCGAGTCGGCCAATCGATCCGTTGCGGTAAATATGCTGAAGCAGCATGTGCTTTCTTATCTCCATTTTCTTGGAGACAGTCCCCGCTTGCATTACCATTACACTTTCACTAGCCACAATCTGTACCATGGCAAAGTGTACCATAACAGGTCAATGCTTAATGTCCAATAATGGATATATATTCCTTGACTCGTCTCACTTCTACGCCGCTTACTCCCTTTCGAGGTTAAAGGCGAAATCCCTGAGAGAAATAACTCAACTCGGTTTTTTCTTAAAGTCCCTTTAGAGAGGCTACTAATCGAATACCCAAATCCTGAAAAACATCTCCTAAAGAAAACCAACGTAATGTCCATAGAATCAAAACTCGAAGAACGCGGTTTCACACTTCCCGATGCTCCTAAACCAGTGGCTGCATATGTCTCGGCAGTTACAAGCAGGGGACACGTGATTGTCAGTGGCCAGCTTCCTATGCAAAACGGTGAATTAATGAGCACCGGCAAAGTGCCTACCCAAGTTTCTATCGAAAACGCCCAGAATGCTGCTCGACAATGCGTTCTCAACGGTCTGGCGGCACTCAAAGCGGAACTCGACGGAGACTTAACTCGATTGCTGTGCGTCGTCCGCATCGGCGTATTCGTTCAAAGCTCCGACGATTTTTACGGCCAGCCTCAAGTCGCCAACGGTGCCAGCGAATTGCTCAATGATATTCTGGGTGAATCAGGCCGCCATGTGCGAGCCGCAGTTGGCGTTAACGCGTTGCCCTTGAACGCTCCCGTCGAGGTTGAATTCATATTCGAAGTTGAATGACCCAGCGGCGCTTGCAACAAGGCAGATCGAACAAAACTGAGTTTCACGAATACGAGTTGATGTCGTAATTCCTCGAGATTTGCATACCGATTCGACGAAGCGATTCCGCCCATTCGTCATCCTGCCCTAGTTCCTTGGCCACAATGCTCCCAACCTCCGGAGCCACTTCAACGGCAGCCCGTGCGTCCAACAACAAGCCAACCTGGATGAATTCTTTCACCCAATTCGGGAGTTTCATCGATCCAGGACTGCAATATAGCAGCTGCGCTTCCGTATTTCCCAAAACGTCCTCTATCTACAGGCACCTTAAGAAAGATATTGAATTGCATCGTTCCAAGGCCTGGGCTCCAGGCATATATTCTCATCCGATATATCAGTTGTACCAACGATCACCTTATCTAACCAGGGCACGAGAAACAGCAACCGACCATCGCTGGTCTTGGGAATAATGACAGCATTCCCATTGGACAGAAAACGTTTACCAACAACCATCCACGCTCGGCCGGAGATTCTCGGACCAAAGAAATATTTCCCTGCTTAAGATATCGCGCCCCGCCATGAATAAGCTTGGTACTGCGACCGGAGCTTCCACCCGCGAAATCTCCCTGTTCGATGAGCAGAGTGCGGTAGCCGTGCCATACTGCATCGAGTGTGCAGCCCAAACCCATTGGGCCCCCTTCGATTATCAGCACATCCAAATAGCATTTTCGGATTCAATACGGTCTAGGGCATCTCTTCGTTTCAAATAAATGCGTTGAGGATAGAAAAGGCATGATTGATCCATGCGAGACCTCACCTAATCAGGCATTGCAACCGCTAGTAACAGCAGTCCAGCATCGCTCGATATCCCCTGATTAGTTTAGACGCGCAACTCAAAGGCCAACGCCTAATGTCCAAAAATGGATATATATTTCTTGACTCGGCTCCCTTCATCGCGGCATGTTCCTCTTTCGCGAATGTAGGCTTATTCCCTACCGGATTTCACCCTGTTCGGTCTTAACGCGAAATGCTTATAAAAGAACCTCCGATGAGCCAAACAGACTCGAAAACTGATACTAAACTTGGTCTTCTATTCCTAGGTCGAAAGCGCCCTGGCTTCGACATGGATTGGGGTGCCGATATGGAAGCGAAAGTCCGCAAAGCGGTCGGGCAATCCGCCTTCGAAGTGTTCGAGCCATCCTCGAAAGCGGTGGACGAAGCGTCTCTGCGACAAGTCATCTCAGAATGCGAGCAGGCAGGAGTCAACGCTCTCGTCCTATTGCAAACCACAATGGCGGATGGTCGCATGGCGCCAACGCTGGCCCAAATCTGGCCGGATCCTCCCATATTTTGGGCTACGCCCGAGAAGCAGGAAGACGATATGATCAGCTCCTGCTCGCTTGTCGGTGCCCACGTTTGGGCTTCGACCTTTCGGCAAATGAACCATTCTTATGATGTTTTAAACGGCGATCCTGAAGATACAGACACAATTGCCAAATTGGGCACATCCGTCCGCATCGCTGCCATCATTCGCAAACTACGCCACACGAGAGTTGGGGTCATTGGCGGACAGGCTCCCGGCTTTGCCAACATGGCCACCGATCCCTTCGTCATGCATCGCGAACTTGGCGTACAACTGCAGACCTATAGCTTGATCGAGTTCGGGAACGTGCTGAACGATATCAGCGAAGACACCGTCGCCGCCGATGTTGAGGAGACGAAAAAGCTCGGCTTGGAATTCAAAGATGCCTGCGAGGAGGACTTTCCAATGGCCTCGCGCCTTTACCTCGCGATGCGTCATTTCTTCGAAGAAGAAAATCTAGATGCACTAGGGGTACGCTGCTGGCCCGAGATGCCCAACACATTCGGTCAATGGCCCTATCTTGGCATCGCTCGCTTGGCTGACGAGGGACGAGCAATCGCCTGCGAGGGCGATGCAGATGGCGCGATCGGCGCTTTGATTGGCGAAATGCTTGGAATGGGCAGGTGCTACCTTTCCGACTGGCTCGAGCACGATGAGGAATCAATCACTCTCTGGCATGTGGGTGCAATGCCCCCATCCCTATCGCCCGAAAAAGGCAAATCGGGATCGCCCAAACTCGCTAAGCATTTCAACATCAAAAAACCAGTCGTCCTCGAGAGTGAGTTAAAGATTGGTATACCTCTGACCCTATTCCGCTTGTGGCGTTGCGACGGCGAGTATCGCCTCACAGCCTGCGATGCAGAGAGCATCAAACCACGCCCCCTCATGTGCAGTAACGGAAAGGCCCGACTTTTGGATCGCAAGCCAAGCGAATGGTTCGAGGACATCTGCCACGCTGGGATGCCTCACCATTTGAATGTATTTCCAGGCAATCATTCGGCAAAACTAAAGCGATTTGCGAGAGTGGCTGGTATCAAGTGGTATAACTGATCGTCTAACCAAAATAATTTAGCTGAAACATAAACGAACTCAATGCCTACAAACGAAAACTTAACAAACGAACATCCTACATTCGTCACGCACCTAGAGTGTGGCATGGAGGGTGATCATTACGAGGCCGATACCCTACACGGACTTTCCAAAGCTGGAAAACCGCTGCTGGTTCGCTACGACCTGGATGCTATCAAGAATACGATTACTAAAGAAGATTTAGCTAATCGTCCCGCCGATCTCTGGCGCTACCGGGAATTTCTTCCAGTAAGAAAAAAAGAGAACATCGTTAGCCTAGGCGAAATCCATACACCCATTATTCCGCTACCCAAACTGGCAGCAGGAAAAGGAGAACTGCTCGTAAAAGACGAAGGACGCCTCCCTACAGGATCATTCAAAGCCCGCGGCCTTTGCATGGCGGTTTCCATGGCCAAAGAGCTCGGAATCACGAAAGTCGCTATGCCGACCAATGGAAATGCAGGAGCGGCTCTCGCTGCCTACGGCAGCCGTGCTGGAATGGAATCCTACATCTTTTGCCCGGATGACACACCCACGATAAACATCCGAGAGATTGCCGCCCAAGGCGCCAAGGTCTGGAGCGTTAACGGTCTCATCAACGACTGCGGCCGTATTGTCGGCCAAGGCAAAGAGGCGATGCGCTGGTTTGATTTCTCAACGCTCAAAGAGCCCTACCGTATCGAAGGTAAAAAGACAATGGGACTTGAACTGGCGGATCAACTCGGATGGAAGGTTCCTGACGTCATTTTCTACCCAACCGGTGGAGGTACTGGCCTGATCGGCATGTGGAAAGCCTTTAACGAACTTACGAAAATTGGCTGGCTCAATGGCAAGCTCCCCAGAATGGTTGCCGTTCAGGCTACGGGTTGCGCTCCGATCGTGAAAGCCTACGAGGATGGCATCGAGCACGCTCCACTCTGGCAAAACGCTCACACTGTAGCCGCCGGTATTCGTGTCCCCATCGCCGTAGGAGATTTTCTAATACTGAGAGCCATACGTGAAAGCAGAGGCTTCGCCATCGCGGTCGATGACAACTCAATCTCAGCAGGTCTCGACGAAGTTTCGAAAAAGGAAGGGCTGCTACTATGCCCAGAGGGAGCCGCTACCTATGCAGCCTATAGGCAATCACTGGAGAAAGGACTGATTTCACCGGACGAAACCGCGGTTCTTTTCAACTGCGCCACTGGACTGAAATACGAATTGCCACCCGCAGACGATACCTTGGACTGCACGCTACCGATCAACTATCAGGAGCTAGGATAAATGGTAAATCGAATTCTCGTAACTGAAGCCGTTAAAGGCGAAGCAATGGATCTTCTTCGCAAGGAAGAGGATCTTGAAGTCATATTCGAGCCGGATATCTGGAGCGATGCGACTGCCCTTACAAAAGCGGTAGCAAACGCCGAAGCCATCATCGTCCGTAATCAAACGCAGGTAACCGCAGAGCTGATCGCGGCTGCGCCCAATTTGAAAATCATCGCTCGAGCAGGTGCGGGTCTCGATAATATCGATACAGCTGCCGCTACCGAAGCGGGAATAGTCGTTAGTTTCGCGCCCAATGAAAACTCTCTATCGGTCGCAGAACTGGCTATGGGCATGTTCCTTTCTCTAGCGCGAAACATCGCCGCAGCCGATCAGGACATACGCGGCGGAAACTGGAACCGCGCTAAGTTTATGGGTGGCGAGTTGTCGGGAAAGACACTAGGCATCGTGGGAATTGGCCGCATCGGTACACTCGTCGCTCAAAGAGCCAAGGCCTTTGGAATGAACCTCGTGGCTCATGACAAATTCGCCGATCCCAATGCGCCACACTACGCAGGGCTTGATGTATCTTTCATAGAACTCGACGAGCTGCTCGCCCAATCAGATTTTATAACAGTCCATTTGCCTCTACTTCCCGACACGCGCCGTCTCTTCAACAAAGAACGCTTCGCAAAAATGAAATCGACCGCGTATTTGGTCAACACCTCTCGAGGGGAAGTAGTGGACGAATCCGATCTCGCTCAGGCCCTTCAATCAGGAGCCATCGCAGGAGCCGCACTGGATGTCAGAGAAATTGAGCCGCCGACACAAGTGGACGCAATCGTAAGATCAGACAAAACCGTACTCACCCCGCATATTGCCGCGTTCACAAATGAAGCCCAAGAACGCGTGGTGGCCGCCGTCTGTCGAGACTCGGCAGCTGTTTTGCGAGGCCAAGAGGCAGAGGGCTTTTTCAATTTCGCCCAGCCTAAGTGTTAACCGTTATGAGCCCTCAAGCCAATCGCGAGTTTAACATCTTTCTTGATCCAGCGGAGATACAATCGCTGAACAGTATGGAAGGGGTTCCGGACTACGTTCCGGTCGCGATTGAAACGCTTCCCGGAGAGCAATATCTCAATACGGGCTGGCAAAAAAGTATTCACCGGGGATTCAACTGGGTGGGGACGATGACTCCAGGCGTTGCCCTGGCAATGTCGCTAGCAGTGGGCGGTGGGTACTTGGCCGATTGGATCGGAATAACGCTTCTCGGTTTCCCGCGAAGTCCGGTCAGTCCTGTTCTACTCGCGGTCGTTCTCGGTCTGCTTATTAGAAACATTGTCGGTCTTCCCAAATCGTTCGAAAAGGGACTGCGATTATGCCTGCGTCGGATCCTGCGAATTGGAGTAGCGCTCCTTGGGATAAAACTCAGCATTTCAGCAGTGGGATCGATTGGACTACAGGCATTGCCCGTTGTCTTAGGCTGTATCACGGTCGCTATCCTAGTCGTAACTTGGCTGAGTCGACGTGTAAAGATACCCCCTGTTTTGGGAAGCCTGATAGCAGTCGGAACCAGCATATGCGGAGTAACGGCAGTAATCGCCGCAGGAACCGCAACGAACGCGGATGAGGACGAGATCAGCTACGGGGTGGCTGTCATAACTCTGTTTGGCACGATCGCGCTTTTCACATATCCATTTCTTGCCCATTGGCTCTTTAACGGAAACCCAGAGCAAATCGGTTTATTCCTTGGGACCGCGATTCATGACACATCGCAAGTTGCAGGCGCGGGATTGATGTATCAGCTCTACTACGATTCGCCTTTGACTCTCGAATTTGCGGCGACGACCAAGCTCGTACGCAATATATTCATGGGTTTGGTGATTCCAGTCATGGCCGTAACCTATCAACGCCGCCGGGCTGCTGTGAAAACAGCCAAAATTTCGGTCCCATGGTTAAAATGGAGCCAATCAGTACCCATGTTCTTGATCGGGTTTCTTGCCCTTGCAGCGTTACGCTCTATCGGAGACATGGGGCATAAACCATTTGGTTTTCTACAGGCTGAAACCTGGAGCGGATTCATTTCTTTCATCAGTGCGGTTTCCGTTTTCATGCTCACTACCGCCATTGCCTCAGTAGGCCTAGGGACCAATATTACCAAGCTCAAAGTTCTGGGCTGGAAACCTCTTTTTATCGGTTTTTCGGCTGCCTTTCTAGTTGGAGGCGTTAGTTATTTATTGGTTACTTTGTTATATTGACGAAAAGCATGCAAAATACCTCTGCACTTAGAGGTCTCGCGTTCCATAGAATGAATCCCTAGACCAGTTCCCAGGATTTAGAAAGATAGTCCACTACCTTTTATCCGCATAAACCGTATCTGGGCCCAACAACCTTTTTTTGAAGCTTCAACTGGAATCTCAAGAGCTACCCTCATCTACAGTAACCGAATCGGAACAATCAATGCGGCGCCAGACGATCGCACATTAGACAAACCCTCCCCTATTTCCGTAGGAATGGGAAGGCAGGAGGCCTGCCGAAGCCTTAGGCGTCTATTCGAATCTCCCTTACCATTTAACCCTCTTTAATCTCCGTTCTTAGCAAAGCTCTCTGGACGTTTCAAATTGCGGGAAAAGAAATGATGACTTTTCGTTAGGTTTTGGGGAAACTGAACTTAGATGCTTGAATTCTACCGTACGGTCGGTAGAAGTATAAGAATCAGAGACGCTTTGCCACCAATTTTCATTGCTGCTTCGAACACTCAGCAGCACATCTATCCTCAATCGATTTCCCACACAATTTCCCATTAGCAATCTGAGCCACACAACTATTCGCGCCGAACGGATCAGGCAATCCCATAGCGGACACCCGGTGCTTCGCGATCTCTACCTTGAACTTGAGGCAGGAAGCTTCGTCACACTCCTCGGACCCACTGGGAGCGGCAAAACCACATTGCTAAGAATTCTGGCGGGTATCGAAAAGCCAGACCAGGGTCGGATTTACTATGATGGCATCGATGTCACTGCCCTTCCCGTTCAGGAGCGTAATATCGCCTTCGTCTATCAACAGTTTGTCAATTATCCCTCTATGACTCTGTTCGAAAACATCGCTTCGCCCTTGAGGGTAGCGAAGGAAAAGCATTCAGAAACGGAAATCAAACGAAAGGTAGAGGAAACAGCTGAACTGCTCAGATTAGCTGATATACTGCAGCATTTGCCAGAAGAGGTCAGCGGGGGGCAACGCCAAAGGTGCGCAATCGCACGGGCTCTCGTCAAAGATGCTCGATTCATCTTCCTCGATGAGCCGCTCGCCAATTTGGACTACAAGCTACGAGAGGAATTGCGCACCGAATTAAAACAAATTTTCAAAGACCGGGATGGCGTAGTTATCTATGCCACGCCCGAACCCATTGACGCACTGACCATGGCTACGCATGTCGGCTTTCTTCATGAAGGCGAAATCTTGCAGTACGGGGAGGTGCGTGACGTTTACAGGAACCCATCCAATGCTGCCGTAGGATCCTATTTCTGCCATCCCCAGATGAATCTATTTCCGTGCGACGTAGAGAGTAGAGAAAATGCCGGCTGTCTGCTTCAAGTCAGCCAGGAACTCAAATTCGAGGTTGGATTAGATAGAGAAAAACTGCCAAATGACCGATATCTTCTCGGAGTGCGACCACATCATTTGTTTCTCTCAGATCCTCAAAGTCGAATGGTTCCTTTCCAGGCGACGGTCGAATTGGCAGAAGTCGTGGGATCAAACACAGAACTGCATCTCAGGCATGGAGGCATTCGAATGTCGCTACTGATGCAGCAGGTGGAACAATTTCCCGTCGGCAAAGAAGTGACTTCATTTATCGATCCAGATCATCTGTATATTTTTGATATTGAATCGGGCGCCTTCGTGACTAGGACGAACAGTAGTAGTATTAGTAGTAGTAGTAGTAGTAGGTGAATACCTGGATACGCTAGGACAATGGCCCGAATAGAACTCAAATCCCTGGAACACCGATACGCTTCTTCCCGCAAGGGGAAGAGTTCCTTTGCGATAGAGGATTTGAATATTATTTGGGAAGACGGTACCGCCAACGCATTGCTGGGACCTTCCGGTTGCGGCAAAACTACAATTCTAAACATCATCTCCGGACTCATAAAACCAACTGGAGGCGAGGTCTTGTTCGACGGCGTTGAAGTCAACAACCGCGCGACTCGTAATCGCCATATCGCCCAGGTATTTCAATTCCCAGTCGTCTACGACACGATGAGCGTGATGGACAATTTGGCTTTTCCTCTAAGAAACCGAGGACATGACGAGAAAGAGGTTCAGTCACGAACCGGAGAAATTATGGAACTGCTAGATTTGAACAAACTAGCCGACATGAAGGCGGAAAGGCTTAACCCAGCAGAAAAGCAAATCGTCTCATTGGGTCGAGGAATCGTGCGAAAAGACACCGTAGCGGTATTGCTCGACGAACCCCTTACCGTAATTGATCCAGTCCTGAAACTAGACCTGCGCCGGAAGCTTCGCCTTGTACAGCGGGAACTAAAGTTAACCATGATCTACGTGACGCACGACCAACATGAAGCGCTTACCTTTGCAGATCACGTAACGATCATGAAAGACGGTGCGGTGGTGCAATCGGACACGCCGGAGGGGCTTTTTCTCAAACCTAGCACGCCGTTTGTCGGCTACTTCATTGGCAGCCCTGGGATGAACATGATTCCATGCGAGAATAATTCAGCAGGACTAGAAGTAACGGGAAGCCCCTTATTCATTCCAAAATCAATTGGCGGCAAGACTGACAATCTAGAGGGATCAATTGAACTTGGAATTCGTCCTGAATTTGTGGAGACGAGCATCAAAGAACTACCGGATTGGAATCGTTTCGAGATACGGTCCCTAGATCACGCCGGAGCCTACCAAATACTGACGTTGGAATCTGGCTCCATCCGGATCAAGAGCCGGGTTGAAGATCATTTTGTTTCCAAGGAAGGTGATCCAGTTTGGGTGAATTTCCCGACAGACAAGACCAACCTATACGCCAATGGAAAGCTGGTGACTCCATGAGACAGCGTCCCTGGCTATTCCTGTTGCCCACGCTGATCCTGATGTCGATCAGCGCCTTCGTTCCTCTGATGGCAGTGATCAACTATTCACTGCATACCATTTTTGCTGGATCGACACCGGAATACGTTGGACTTCAGAACTACACGGATGTCATGGGAGATCCCCAGTTCCGCGGCGCTTTGCGGCGCCAACTGACATTCAGTCTAATAGTGCTTTTGATTGAGATCCCTATTGGTGTTGGCATCGCTCTTTGCCTTCCACGCAAGGGCCCCACGGTCGGGCTCTCATTGGTCTTGCTAGGTATCCCCCTTTTGATTCCATACAATGTGGTGGGAATCGTCTGGCGCCTGTTCACTCAATCGGACATCGGAGTAATCCCGAGAGTCCTCTCTATGTTTGGATATAAATACAATGTTTCTCTCGACGCTAGCGATGCCTTCATGACCATACTATTGGTCGATGTCTGGCATTGGACCCCACTGGTGGTATTGCTAGCCTACGCCGGCTTACAGGCCATCCCGCAAACCTTCTACCAGGCCGCCGAAGTGGACGGAGCCTCGACCTGGAAAACATTCCGTTACGTCACGCTCCCGAAGCTGCGATCCGTTCTGACTCTCGGACTGCTGATCCGCTTTATGGATTCCTTCAAGGTTTACTCGGAACCGTTGCTTTTAACTGGAGGCGGTCCTGGAAACGCCACTACGTTCATGAGTCTGTTTGTAGCGCGCAAGGCCGAAGCCTATGAACTTGGCTACGCGGGAGCGTCGTCAATCATATATCTCTACGTGGTTATTGTGATGAGCTACATACTGTTTCAGTTTATAAACCGTCCACCCGAGGGCAAACGAGCATGAGAAAGCGATCCATCACGCTAACGATTTATTTCCTCCTTTTGTTCGTACCGATCTACTGGATGGTAATTACCTCTTTAAAAACCGATGTGGAAATCCTGCAAAGTTTCACTTTGTTTCCCCAGCAGATAACCTTTGAAAACTACAAGGAAATATTTACCTCTGAGGTTTGGCGAAGCAGTTTTTTCAATTCCATCACTTACGTGTTGCTAAACGTAGTTATGACATTAGCGGCGGCAATCCCAGCCGCTTACGCTTTTTCCCGTTGGAATTTTAGGGGAGATCATCATTTATTCTTCTGGCTATTGACCAACCGGATGGCACCAGCTGCCGTATTCATGGTTCCCTTTACGGAACTTTATTACATGCTCAACATCTATGACACCCACTTCGCGGTGGCCTTAGCTCATTGCCTGTTCAATTTGCCGCTGACAATATGGATACTAGAAGGATTCATGAGTGGAATTCCGAAGGAAATCGACGAGACTGCATTTGTGGACGGATATCGATTCCCCCAATTTTTTCGTACCATTTTCCTACCCCTAATTGCGCCAGGCATCGGCGTGGGAGCTTTCTTCTGCTTCACTTTCTCTTGGGTAGAATTGATTCTGGCCAAAGCGATAACCTTAACCGAAGCCAAACCGGTGGTAGTGACCTTGACGGTTGGAATCGGTGCGGAAGGAGTCAAATGGGGACTATTGGCGAGCGCCGGAGTACTCACCATCATCCCAGGAATACTGGTAGTCTATTTCGTGCGAAACTACATGGCGAAGGGATTCGCATTAGGAAGGGTTTAAGAAATGGAATGGATCATAGATGAATTCAGGTGGATGCAATGGAACTGGGCGGGAAGCGTGTTTTTCGTACTTCTCTTCCTTTCGATAACAGGTCTTACCGTCTGGGACGCCATATCGCCTGGAAGCAGTAAGAAAGGACTTCTACCCATTCCGACCACAAGAGGAGATCGGTTGTTTATTGGAATCATGGGCTCGATCGGACTGACCCTTCTTTGGCTAGCCATTATTGGAAACCACGCTCTTTGGCTGATCCTCGGATTGGTAGCAATTTACAACCTAGTACTGGCGTTTCGGGGATAAAACAAATTTTTTCTAACGCCAAACCTAACCGATTTCTATACAAAACGTCACTCCCACCAATAAGAGTCGCAAAGACCCCTTAATCATTGAAATTAACTTCAGACACTCACATTAATTCAGCCTAATCGACCATTATGCGCTTCACCATCCCGTCTATTAAACCCTCATCCAAAACACGTAGGCTCTCTCAGGCAGTTTTACTACTGACCCTGCCCTTTATTTTTGCTGGCTGCGGCGGCAATAAAGAACCTGATACCAACCCATCGGCCTCAATTGATGACTGGATCGAACAATTCCAGCCATCGGCGCTTAGCAAGGAGGAGCAACGTGCGGAACTCGAGTGGTTCGCCAAGGCTGCAGCACCCTACATAGGGATGGAGATCAAATCCGTCGCGGAAGGAATCAAAACGCATCAATGGGAATCCGAAGTTCTCGCCAAGGCATTTTTCGACATTACCGGAATCAAAGTCACTCACGACATTATCGGAGAAGGAGAAATCGTAGACCGGATCCAACGCCAGATTCAGACCAACCGAAAACTCTACGACATTTATGTCAACGACGCCGATCTTATCGGAACCCATTTACGACTCGATAGCGCCTTGAATCTTAGCGAGTTCATCCAGGGAGATGGGAAAGGAGTCACTAACCCAATACTAGACCTCGACGATTTCCTCAATCTCGAGTTTGGGCAGGATTACGAAGGAAACCAATTGCAATTGCCCGACCAACAGTTCGCCAATCTCTACTGGTTTCGTTACGACTGGTTCGCCCGCGATGATCTGAAAACCGCGTTCAAATCCAAATATGGATACGAGCTGGGGGTCCCGCTCAATTGGCAGGCTTATGAGGATATCGCGGAATTTTTCACCGGACGCGAAATAGACGGACAGACGGTTTACGGACACATGGATTACGGCAAAAAGTCGCCTTCCCTGGGTTGGCGTTTCACCGACGCCTGGCTATCTATGGCCGGTGTAGGAGACAAGGGATTGCCCAATGGTCTACCGGTAGACGAATGGGGCATTCGAGTGGAAAACAGCATTCCAGTGGGAGCCTCTGTGACCCGAGGTGGCGGAGCCAACGGTCCAGCCGCAGTTTACGCCCTTACAAAATATGTGGACTGGATGAAAGATTACGCCCCTCCATTCGCAGCGTCAATGACGTGGTCCGAAGCCGGACCGGTTCCCTCACGCGGCAATATCGCTCAACGCGTTTTTCAATACATAACTTGGCTGTCGGATGATGCTTTCACCTCACCGGACAGCCCAGTCACTGACAAAGAGGGTAAACCGCTTTGGCGGGTGGCACCATCCCCACACGGCAAATACTGGGACGAAGGGATGAAGGTCGGTTATCAAGATGCCGGTAGTTGGACCATCTTGAAGAACAGTGTCGAAGGAAAGGACCGAGAAGCGGCTTGGCTTTGGGCCCAATTCTGCGTTTCAAAATCAGTCTGCCTAAAGAAATTCATGATGGGAAAAACGCCCATCCGAAAATCGACCGTGAATTCTGAATACCTTGCTGGTCTCGAAGGAGATTTTGGTGGACTCATTACATTTTACAAATCTTCAGTCGAAAACCAGTGGACCGATTCCGGCCCCAACGTTCCGCACTATCCCCTACTCGCGGAACAATGGTGGCAAAATATCGCTCCCGCTGTTACTGGAGACGTTACGCCTCAGCAAGCCATGGATAACATCGCGGCAGCAATGGATGAGCGTATGGGTAAACTGGAGGGAAAGATGAAACGATTCTCTCCAAAGCTGCACCCGGAATCCTCCGCCGAGGACTGGTTGAATAAACCAGGCGCCCCCAAAGCAGAGCGCCCGGAGGAAGCCGGCGAAACAATGGCTTACGATGAGCTGATCAAAGTCTGGCGAAGCCAGTAGCTTTAGCTACTCTGAAATTTAATACACCCTCCTCGGGAAGTTTGAATGAAGCGGGCGATCTCCAAACGCCCACAAAGGTAGAACAGGCATCCTGCCGTTTAGATCGATAGGCAACGGGCAGGATGCCTGTTCTACCTTTCGGAGCTAAGATTTGCCCTTAGCATGCAAATGCACCGAGGCACCGCTAGTAAAACAATTCGGGGTACACAAAATCTCTGGATCTTTTCCTGTGAGACGTTCCGCAAGCTGAAGTGCCTCTTCAAATGTATTTACTGGAGTGTATCCCAATTCCCGCGCATTACGGGGCACTTTAGCTCCGACCAGAATGACTCGCGAGCACCACTTTTCGGGCACGCTGCCTCCGCTCAACATAGACATGGCATGAAACGGATGATACGCATATTCTTCCGAGTAAAGGCGACAGTATTCCGGGTCGGTTGAGATTCTTCGCATTTCGTCAGAAGCCAAGAAATCAGTTACCGATGTATAAGTCTGCATCGTTTCAAACGTCTCCTCGTAAGATGGAAACCACTGCTTGTTGAAATCGCCATCACATATAGCCGAAGCAATAATAACGCCGCCCTCTCGAAACGCGTGCCAGCAACGAGACAATTGTCCGGCGATCGCCAAGCTCAAGAGAACCGGATTACTCCCCATACCCGGCCCGTAGTGAAAATCTCGTGGCAGCCCCATGACGAGGACATCTGCGGTCTTCGCCATATCCAGCGTCAAATTGGTCCATTTTTCGGCAAGGGGCCAAGTCGCCTTTTCAACGGCTTCGATTTCACCTGCTTGCACGTCCAGCACCTCTGCGAATTGTCCGATCACCGCATCCACGGCGAAGAACTGTTTGCCCATCGCTTTCTCCATCGCCTGTCCAATAGACTTGAACTGATGGCGCATGTGAGAACTCGTCGACGCGCCCAGCCAGTCCTTCCGGTGCATCGTCTTCGGGCAATGGTGCGAAGCGATTGACTTCCACCCCGCCATACCCGTTACGATCATTTTATAGCCTCCGCTAAATCCGCCGTAGGGATTGCCCGCACAATGGCCAATCACAATAGGTAAATCCGCTTCCGCCATCAACCGATTGCACTGCACGATGTTGCCCTGCCCATCTTCACCAAAATCGCAGAGGTCGTCCGCTTCCGCATCGTGATTAATCAACCGGTCCGGATAAAACTGTTCGACAAGCTCACTCCCTAAATAGTCGTTCCAGTCTTCCACGTTATTCTTTCGATGGAGGCCCATGCAGCAAAGCAGGGTAATGTCTTCCAATTCTGCGCCACCCTTTTGTAGCTCTTCTATAATCATCGGAATAGCTACACGCCGATGGGCGTCGGAATGGCTGCCGCCTTTTACGCGATCCGGAAAACCGATCACTACTTTCCTTCCTTTACCTCCAAGTTCGCTCAACGGTGGAAATCCATGGGGATTATTTAGCGCATTTCTCGTGGCTTCCCTCGAGTTTATAGAAGGGAGCTTTTTATACTCTTCCTCGTATTGAAATACAGTGGCGGAATCCGGTAGGGAAACGTCCATATGAGAGTCTCCGTAGTCTAGTTGTACGCTTTGCATAATCTAAAAAAATGAGCAGGTCAGGTGGCCGTTTCGAGAGAAAAAATAGAGTTTCCTTTGACTTAAAAGAATTGATTGAGCCAATAGGTAGGACGAGAACACGGTAATCGATAAGCTGTAAGCACATCGTTGATGTGGTTGACCCAACAAGAATCAATATCCATTTATGGACATTAATACCTTGACCTGAAACGACCCTTTCTGCTTATCTTCCACTCGTGTCAATCAACTGCAGCGTCAACCTCAATCAGGCTAGGACAACGCGATGAAAACAGTCGGATTGATAGGTGCAGGGACAATGGGTTTAATCTCTGCGGAAAAAATCATTGAAGCGGGCCTCAAGCTAATTGCTTTCGAGCCTTTCGAACCCTCGGCCGCAAAAGTGAAGAAACTCGGAGCAACGCTTGCCTCTAGTCCGGCCCAGGTGGCACAGCAATGCGAGATTGTCCTTCTTTTTCTTCCCGGCCCTAAGGTAATCGAAGAGGTGGTAACAGGAACCAACGGAATCCTTTCCGCCATCAAGAAAAATTCAATCATTGTCGATCTGAGTACCACCGATCCGCAAAGTACGCGTGCTTTGGCGGCCCAAGCTCGAAAGCAGCATGTGGGCTACCTCGATGCGCCAGTTCTCGGACGGCCCGGGAGTATCGGCAAATGGGCGCTACCGGTCGGCGGTGACTCGGTCGAAATTGAAAAGTGTCGTCCCGTTCTCAATTTACTAGCGACTCAGATTATACCGATCGGAGAATCCGGCAGCGGCAATAAAATAAAGCTGCTCAACCAACTCATGTTTGGAGCAATCAACGCTATGACTGCGGAAATGATGGCGATTTCCCGAAAAGTGGGCATTTCGCCTGAATTGCTGTACAATACCATTACGTCCAGTCAGGCCGGAACGGTTAGCAATCTCTTCAAAGAACTGGGCCAGTGCATCGCTGACGACGATTACTCCAATCCAGCGTTTTCGGTCGACCTTCTCTGCAAGGACGTCACTCTGGCAACTCAGTTTGCCAAAAACGAAGGTGCCAACCCCGTACTCGGCGAGCAGATTTCAGCTATCAATAAAATGGCTCAAAATCAAGGGTATGGGAAAATGGATACATCATCGATGTGGAAATGCTATGAAACGATTTGGAAATTGCAGAAATCCGAGAGCTAGTTCCCCTACCCCTTCTTTGATCTAAAAACCCCCGCTACAATTACCCTATGATTGATCTCCTCATAGTTTTAGCCTACTTTCTGATTGTTTTTGCCGCAGCAATTAGCGGAAGAACTTCGAAGGACGCTACCTCCGAAGAGTATTTCCTTAACTCAAGAAACTTGAGCTGGTACTCCATCGCGTTCTCTACGATCGCTACCAACGTTCATGGGTATCAGTTTCTAGGGTACGTGGGATCCGCTTATCTTTATGGATTGGCTCAGGCGAATTTTGAAATTAACGCCATACAAGGCCTCTTTCTCGCGGCGTTCATTTTCGTCCCCATGTTTTTCAGGGAAAGAGTTATTACCATAACTCAGTTCATCAAAACACGGTTAGGGAACACCGTGGCGCTCATTTATTCGATTTCGAATATCGTATTATTCGCGACTCTCGCCTTGGGAGCGGGATTGTTCTGGGGCGCCTATGCCGCTGATATCGTTTTTGCCGAGTATTTGGGTTTTATCCATGAGGACCGATTTATCCGAGTCTCTGTCTTAATAGTGGGCTTGGGATTGTTTTCCGCGATCTACACGTACATGGGAGGACTCGGAGCGGTGGTACGAACGGATATTATTCAGTTCGCCATATTGTTGACCGGTGGGATCGTGGTTATGCTGATTTCCATCCACCAATTGGGTGGCTGGGCTCAGCTCTATGAGAAAACCGGGGATAAGATGCACCTGCATCTTCCTGCCGATCACGAGAAGCTTCCGTGGATTCACTTGGGCGGGGCATTCTTATTGAACATAAATTACTGGTGCGCGAACCAATTGGTTATACAGCGCTCACTCGCAGCAAGGAGCATGAAGGACGTGCAAATCGGCCTTATGGTTGGTGGCGTTATGAAGTACTTTATAGCGGCCATTGTGATTCTTCCGGGAATCGCGCTGGTAGGCATTTTGGGAGAAGGGGCATTGAAAGACCCAGACTCGGCATTCCCCTATCTGGTAAATACTTATTTGCCGGTTGGGTTGAAAGGTCTCATCTTTTGTGCGCTCTTTGCTTCTCTCATGAGTACGGTTGATTCGACGTTCAATTCGTTGGCCACTCTGTGGTCCATCGACATTTACAAGCCCTACATCAATAAAAACGCAACCGATAGACAGGTCGTTCAATCGGGAAGAAATGCAATCCTGGTTTCCTTTGTTACGGGAGGGTTGATGGGCATCTTTTTGCTCTACATAAAACTCAACCAATCCGGGTCGGCGTTCACTCACACGCTGAATGAACTGCGCTACTATATTAACACCGGAATTGTGGTCCTGATTTGCGCCGCCGCCTTCTTAGCTGCGCCCAAGCATCGACTGACGCTGTTTATTTTCCTAGCCACGATGCCCCTCCAGATCGCTCTCAAAGCGTTTTTTCCTGATATGAACTATTTCGTCAGGCCTATGTGGGTGATCCTGATAGGATTCACCCTAATTTACCTATGCTCGAAAGGAGGGTTCGTAAAAGACAAACTCTATTTTAAACCCGACACGCCGTTTATCGGAAAAATGGGAATAGCCATGCTGCTTTCTCTGGGTGTCCTGCACATCGTTTTTCATTAAATCAATACTATGAGTAAAAACATTATCCCAAGACTTCGCCATTTTGAACAATCTAGCAGTCAGCAGCACATGAGTGAGGCGGATCGCTATCTAAGCAAGCTCCCGAGCCCCACCCATAACTTCGTTATCATTGGTACCGGCACAATCGGTAAAGAGCATATGCGAGTGACCCACTTATTGGGCCGCGCTCGTGTGCATGGAATCTTTGATACGAGGAAAGAAAGCGCCGACATAGCTGAACGTGAATTCGCCGAGATCTCGTCCGAGAAATTGGTTCGCTATTCCGATCTCGATACGGCCTTAGAAGATCCTGCGGTAGATGCTTACTTTATTTGCACGCCAAATTATACTCACTACGAAGTGCTCTGTTCCGTTATCAAAACAGGTAAGCCAATCTTCGTAGAAAAGCCAATGGCCACTACGGTGCCTGACTCGGTCAAGATGGTGGAAATGGTTAACGAGTATAGTAATTTTATACAAATCGGCCTACAGTACCGCTATAAGTCGCAGTACCAAGAAGCGTTTCACGAGGCCCTTGTTCGAAAAACGCTGGGGGAAGTGAAGACGATTAGCGTAAGCGAGTATCGTCCGCCGTTTCTCGATAAAATCGGGCAATGGAATAAATTCAGCGAATACTCCGGCGGCACCTTAGTCGAGAAATGTTGCCACTACTTCGACCTGATCAATTTAATGGCTGAATCCGAGCCCGAGCGGGTCTTTGCAAGCGGTGGCCAGGCGGTTAATTTCCGCGATTTTGAAAAGGATGGCCGCGCCTCCGACATAGATGACAACGCGTTTGTCATCATAGAATACAAGAATGGCATTCGGGCTAACTTTACCCTCAATATGTTTTGCGCGGATTTCGACGAAGAGATGATCGTAGTGGGTGAACACGGACGTTTGGTTGCTCGCGAAAAGGCCTGTTTTCAACAGCAGAAACCACCCTGTAGTACAATCGCGGTTGAATTGGGCGAACAAGGAGCATCGCGTGTTTTAGAGGTCAACTATCCGCGTATCATCGAGGCGAGCGGCCATCACGGCGCCACCTTCTACGAGCATCAGAAATTCATGGATCAGATCGAAGGGAAGCCCGCTGACTGCGCCACTGCCGAGCAAGGTCTTTGGGCAGTCGTCGTAGCCGCCGCCGCACAAGATTCGATCGCGACTGGAAACCCGATTCTCATTGAGTCCTTTCTCGTCGAAAAGGGCTTGGGTCACCTCCTGGCTTGAGAGGACTAGTCCGGGCCTATATATGCGATGTGCAAGACCACGCCGTACAAATTATCGATCTCGTCGAAAGCTCCCGCGAAATGGCAAATAGCCTGCAAGACTTCTACATATCCGTCGTATCCAATCGAATGAACAAAGTAATGAAAGCGCTTACCATTATGACCAGCCTTTTCCCCCCGATTACCTTCTTCGCCGGATTGTACGGAATGAACTTCGAATTTATCCCCGAACTGTCATGGCCGTTCGCGTATCCAGTATTCTGAGGCATTTTCATCACCTGTACAATCAGCCTGCTCTGGTATTTTAATACGGGAAGGTTGGATAGGAAAATGAGCCCGCCAATCTAAAAATCGAACTCCAAGAATACCAATTAGCGTTCAAGTGCTCTTCTGGGTCAGTTCGACTCAACTACGCTCCTATTGTAGTTAACAATCGTTGAAGTCTCGCTCACCTCAGTTCTTACCGAAGCCGTTTGGAGGTAAAATCGGCCCTATCTCAAAGAGAATCTATAGCCAAAATAAGTAACCGCTAAATAAAGAATCCCAGGGGCTCGCCCCGAGGTATTTCAAAGGTAGCGACGAACCCGTCGATAGGCTCCGGATAAGGGACCAGCTTCGAAGTATTCAACCAAAGAGAATGGATCCTAATCTAACGATAGACCCTATTTTCGCC
>Ga0315320_10001250_pt1 | contig 21161 bp, 21 predicted proteins | sample M140m21515metaG_FD_203458 | JGI IMG/M metagenome (GOLD analysis project Ga0315320, IMG submission 203458) | Ammonia-oxidizing marine archaeal communities from Monterey Bay, California, United States - M1 40m 21515 | ecosystem: Environmental > Aquatic > Marine > Coastal | place: USA: California... | reverse complement strand
AAGTATATTAAACCATCGTATGAAATATGCTAGTAGACAATCTAATCATACTAGTATATAAATTCATACTATGAAATGCACAAACTTAGATATTGCAAAACCATTGAAGCTGGTAGGTGGAAAATGGAAAATTGCAATCATCTATGTCTTAAGCAAAGGCCCTGTAAGATTTGGTGAAATTAAAAGACTTTTGACTCCAATAACTCAACAAATGCTAACTAAACAGTTAAGAGAAATGGAGAAAGATAACTTAATAAATCGAAAAGTATATGACGTTGTTCCCCCTAAAGTAGAGTACTCTCTTACAAGCTTTGGAAGATCATTCAAACCAGTTCTCAATGAACTATGTAAGTGGAAAACTTAAAGAGATCTAAAGCTTAAATGGTTGTTATTTATTAATTATTGGCGATATCTTATCAATTAAATCTTTTAGGTCAGGTTTATTTTCTTTTATATCTTCAACTTTTAATCGATTTCGTGGGGAAATACTAACCACTCATCAGTCTCATGAAGACAAAATCTAGCTTTCATAAGGTTTTATTTTTTATAGCTAATACAAGTCCAAAAGGGGGTATCATCTGAAAAGGTAACATTTTCAAATCCGGAATTATGGAGCATATTGGTAATTTGAAGCTTACTAAACCTTTGTTCTAGTTTAGTCCCAAACCTATCAAGCGCATCATTTTTCATAATATAGTAAGATTTATTTCTATAGTCTGAAAGAGGAACATTATTAATATTCATTCCAACTTTTTCCATAATTCTTGATAAAATTGAAAATGGCAAGTAAATAGTGAAAGCAATTATACTGCACACCAACTTCTTGATACTTAATGGTAATCTACAAATTATTTTTCTTACTATGTCAGAAATATGCCATGTAAGTCTAAAAATGAATGGTTTGTTTTCAAAGTTATAGTATAAATACAACAAAAAAGGAGCTCCTGATTTAAGCTTTTTTGCGCAATCATGAATGCCATCTTGGGTACTTGGAATATGATGTAAAACTCCTAAGGAATAACCAAAATCTTGAGATTCATTCTCTAGTGAACAATCATTTGATGTCTCTTTAAAATATTGAATGTTATTAAATTTAGTAAGATTCTTTTTTGCTACATCTACTGCAATACTCGGATCTATACAAGATAGGATGCCTACTTTTGGTGCAACGAATTGCGCCCATCTTCCACTTCCACATCCCATATCAAAACCATTTGGATTATCTGGCAATTTCTCCCATGGAAAGATATTAAAATATTGATCCCATGAATTTTTTAATATCTCATTATCATGATTATCAAATTTAAATTCTTCCCACTCCGACCCAAAATCATCAACAACATCCCAATCAACATTTTTATTATTTATTTCTTTTTTCATAATTGAGTATTTAAATAGTTGCAAACTATAATCTAATTGATTTTTATTTTCTGTAAGAGAATTCTCATGATAAAAAAATCAATTATGCTTTTATTTTTGCTATTAAAGTTAAAGAATTATTTTTATTAATTATATTTGGTATTTTAACCCTTATTAGATCAACGATAAAAGATTTCAAGAAATTTTTTCTTTGAAACTTAGAAGGTATTGATGTGAATTCAGGTTCTAAAAAAAATTCTTGAATTTCTAAACCATGCCTATTTAAAAAAAGTTCTATACTTTCTATGTTAAAGAGAAAAAGTCTGTTAGGTAAAAAAAATAAAGAGTTTAAATATCTTTTTGGGATAATGTACCCAACTATAAGGGAATATAAAATATACATTCTATTTATATTTGGAGTTCTTATTAAAATCACACCATCATCATTCAAGTTATTGCTAATAAGTTCTGAAAAAATAATATTAATATCATGAATATGTGCAATACTGTCTATAAAACTTAAGCAATCAAATTTATTTGATTTCAAATTTTCTTTATTAATATAAAAATTACTTTTTAAAGCCCTGGACTTTGCTATAGAAGTTGAATATTCACTTACATCTATACCAATATTATTAGTAAATTCATGTTTTTCAGCAGTAACTAAAAAAGAACCTGTTCCACAACCATAGTCCAATATAGAGCCATTATTTATGTATTTTTTTAAAAGAAGGGTTAACTTGACTAACATTTTTTCTTGAGAAGCTGTTGTCTCATCCTCATAATAGCTTTTAAAATATTCAGGAGTATATATGGAATTCGTATCAATTTTAGGTATTGAAAATATACAGGAATTTTTACAAATGTATAAATCTGAATTTTCAAATGAAATTTTCTTTTTTAACGAATTTGTGCCACAACACAAACAACACTCTTTCAAAAACTTTGACATATCTGTAAAATCTTTTTAATTATGATGCATTTTAACAGAATATATATTTATGACTATTAAATTAATTAATCAAGTCTATATGAGAAATGGGTTTGATTTGACTCTTTTAATTTCTTTAAAAATTATATTTTGCTATTTTACTTTTTTATTTTTTACAAATTCACTTGGTCTATCTTTGTTTAAATATCCAGATATGGATGCCTACAAAGATTGTATTGGAGATGGAGCAATTATGGTAAATGTGCTCTATAGTCAATTTTTGTGTACTATTGGTCTAAATTATGAAGAAGCTTTGTCAAGCTTTGCTTTAATTTTTTTAGCATCCCTAATTAATCTTCTATCAATTTGCTGCTTTTATTTACTATTTAAAAATTTTTTAAATAGAAAAGGGCAAATCTTTTTTATAACTTTGCTGGCATTTCATCCATATTTAGCTATTTATTTTCCAAGATTTTATACTGACTTATTCGGTTCTCTAGGTATTTTATTAATTTGTTATTACTCAATTAAGAATATAAAAATAAACTACTTTTTTTTAATATCTACTTTTGTATTAATAAACTTTAGGGCTGCATTAATGACTCCTCTATTTTTATTTATTGGGTATAACTTCATTGTTGACTATAAAAAAAATAAAAGGTTTGATGCCCTTATGATAGTTAGCATGATTTTTATAGGTATAAATTTTTTATTATATAAAACTTTTACAGATACATTCTTAACCGTTACCAATTTCTATTCTCAAAAGATTTATAATATTATTTTTCTTCTGGGCTTTCGTGAGGGAGCTGCTAACGAAGGTTTTGGAATATTTTTTAATGGTTCAATGTTGGGCTATATTCAGCTTACGATATCACTATTTTTATTAGCTATGCATTCATTGGGATTGTTTTCAGTCATTCAATTTATTTTTAGAAAAAAGTTATATGGAATTATGGCGACTCTAGCTGTTGTTATAGTTCCGTTATTAACGATAAGCCATCTAAGATATCTTTTGCCTATTATTCCTCTAATCTTGTTTGGTGTTAGTTGGTATTTTTTTAAAAAAGAATCTAATAATGCTTCTTATTAAGTATTATTTATATATTTCCATTTTCTACACTTTTGAAATAATGCTATTTTTTTTTCTTAAGAGTTTTTTTGAGGACGTTATCCTTTTAAATATTTTTATACGTACTACTTTTGTAATTTTTTCATCTTTAATACTCAAAAGGAAGGTTTTTCATGATGCTAAATATTTTTATCAAGGGTATTATTTAATTGCTGCAATTAACCCTCTTCTTTCATCCTTAATTCTTTTCGTAATTATAAATTTTTTCTTGTGGGATATTTTAGTTATGAAATTTTTAGCTGACTTGGCAACATCTCTTTTTTCTTACTTTTTAATAAGAAAATTATAGATTAATGATACTTATTTATTCTCATTCAATTCACTTTCTAAAAGCGAAATTTTTCTAGTGAGTTTTGCAATATTGTTGTTGACTTCATCAAATCTATTAATAGTAATTATGATGAATAAAAAAATAGTCACTAATCCAAAATACAGATAGAGCAGAGTAGCATTTTCAACACCAACAAAAAGCGCTATTTCATTTACGTACTTGGAACCAAGTAGACTTAGCAACCCTAGAATAGATCCAATTATTAAAAATAATTTAGCAAAGATGCTTGTAAATGGCCTTATGATACCGTAAAAAAATAATGATACAAAAATTATTATAAATATATATTTTATTATCATTTTTATTGAGTTATTTCCATAATTTTAACAAATCTTCGATTATAAGTAATCCATTAGTAAGCTTTTGCCCTTTCTTCAAAGAGTAATCAGTATATTTTACATTTGTGGATAACTCTTTGTAACTTATTTTTTTTTTGGCTACCTCTGTGATAAGTTCTGATTCATACGAATATCCTGAAAACTGTAATTTTAATTTTCTAATTACGCTAACTTTGTATGCTTTTAGACCATTATGAGCGTCTGTTAATTTAACTCCTGTTGCTATTTTAGTAAGAAAAGTTACAAACCTTAGAACATTTCTTTTTATAAAGGGTATATTTTTGTCATGTTCAATAAACCTGCTACCAAATATTATTTCTTCTTCACATGATTGTATAGCTTCAGCTATTGAAATAGCGTCCTCAACCGAATGCTGTCCATCAGCATCAAATGTAATAGCTGCATATGATAAAGGAATTCTCTCTACGTAATCAAAGCCTGTCTGCACAGCTGCTCCAACTCCTAGATTTATTTCATGATTAAGCAAAGTGATATCAAGATCTTTTGTGACCTCCATAATGTTATCAGTTGAGCCATCATTAATTACCACGATATTTCGAAACCTTCTTAGAAGTGCAATTAAAATAATTCTAATTACCTTTGCCTCATTAAAAGCAGGTACGATAATGTAAATATTATCAAATTTCATTTTTATTGATTATCTAACCAAGCTTGAAACATCAGTATTGGCCATAAGAAAGTTATATTATTAGAATCTCCTGTGAGGTGTTCTTTCCATTTTCTCTCAATTATGGATTCATTAAAATAACCCTCCCTTTTTAACCTATCTACATCTAAAAGACTTTCACTCCATTCTTTTAGTGGGCCTCTCAACCATTCATGCAAAGGTACACTAAAACCCATTTTTTCTCTTTTTGTTAGTTTTTCTGGCAAATACCTTCTTAAAATTTGATGAAGTGGCCATTTTGTTACTCCATCTTTAAATTTATATGACATTGGCAAGCTCCAAGCAAAGTCAATAATTTTATGATCTAAAAAAGGGACTCTTGTTTCCAGAGAAGCTCTCATAGCAGCTCTATCCACCTTCGTAAGTATATCATCAGGAAGATAATTGACAGTATCGGTAGCCATCATCAACTCAATAGGTTCTATGTGTCCAAAATTAGGCTTTAAATGATCTAGTTTACTTTCTTTTTGATATCCATTTATTACCACATCCTCAGGGGAATGAATTTGTGTTATTACATGAGTATATAACTGATCAAGGCTTTTATAACTAAGAACATTAGCACCAGATATTAGCTTTCTTTTGATATTATTCATCTTATCATTTGAATGAATAGATTCATTAAGAGCAAATTTTATGGTTTTGGAAATAGAATTCCTCATTGGCATAGGCAGATAAGAAAGATTCTTCCACATTTTTTCAATATGGTAATACCTACTATATCCAGAAAATAACTCATCCCCACCATCTCCAGATAAAACAACTTTTACATCTTTGGATGCAAGTTTAGAAACTATATAGTTTGGTATTTGAGTGGGATCAGCAAAAGGCTCACAATATATAGAAGGCATATCAGGTATAACTTTCATTGCCTCCTCAGCTGTCACATATAATTCTGTATGATCTGTGCCTAAATGCTTGGCAATTGCTTTTGCATATTTTGCTTCATCAAATCCTTTTTCATTAAATCCTATTGTAAATGTTTTAATGGGCAATGAGGATTGAGCTTGCATCAAAGATACTATTGTTGAAGAATCAATACCACCAGAAAGAAAAGCACCTAGAGGAACATCTGAAATCATCTGTCTTTTAATGGATGATGTAGTTAAATTTTGCAACTCCCTAACAGCATCGGATGGACTGCCTTGATATCTAGCGTTTGTTCTATCTTTAATAATTTTACCAGAATCCCAATATTTAGTTACTTTAGGTGTTTTATTTTTAAGTGAGACCTCTAAAGTTGTTCCAGGCTCTAAACAAAAAATACCTTTATATATTGAATAAGGGTCGGGGATGTATGCATGTTTTAGTAATAGAGTTAGCGATCCTCTATCTACTTCACCATTGAACTCAGGAAAACATTTTAATGCTTTGAGTTCAGAGCCAAAAAGAAAAACATTTCCTTTATTTGTTTCTTGCCAGCCATAATACATTGGTTTTTCTCCAATTCTATCTCTAGCTAAAATCAATGATTCTTTTTTTTTATCCCATAATGCAAAAGCAAACATACCTGTAAACTTTTTAAGTGATTCTTCTATGCCAAATATCTCAAAGGCTTCTAATATTGTTTCAGTATCTGAATAGCCTCGCCAAGTAAAAGTATTATTTAATCCTTCGATTTCAAGTCTTATTTCTTGATGATTATAAATTTCGCCATTGAAAGCAATTACGTAACGACCACTGCTAGAGAGCATGGGTTGATGCCCAGCCTCACTAAGATCAATGATTGATAGCCTTCGATGAGTGAAGCCTATTCCATTTGATGTATCGGTCCACTCCCCAAAGTTATCAGGACCTCTATGAATTATGGCATCAGACATTTTTTTAAGAGTAGATTCAAAATTGAATTTATTTCTTTCCCTTGATTCTAATAGAAATCCTGCTAATCCACACATTAACTTATACCTTTGTTATAAATATTTATGTGATTATTTATCATTGATTCTCTACTATATTTATCTTTTACAACCTTTAGACATGAGCTTGATAAACTTTCTCTTAAACAAGTATCTTCCATAATCATTTCCATTGATTTGCAAATATCCTTTTCATTTTTGGGTTCAATAAGCAATCCATATCTACCATTTTCTAATATTTCAGGATTACCGCCAACTTTAGTTGCTATGATAGGAAGTTGGCTTGCCATTGCCTCCAAGATAGCATTTGAAAAACCTTCAGTATGTGACGCACATATATAGCCATCCATTGCAGAAAGAATTTTTGGAATGTCTTCTTTAAAACCAAGAAATTTGATTCTTTGTTCAAGTTTAAGGTCTTTAACTATTTTAGTAAGCTTTACGAGGGCTCCATTATCCTTGCCGACAAAGAACAATTTACCTGAATAGCTCCTATCAATTTCTGCGAACCCTCTTATAAGATCTTCATGACCCTTAATGCTTGAAAAATTAGCAACCTTAATCCATGCAAAATCTGATTCTTTTATGTTTAAACTTTCTCTAATTTCATTTCGGATGATTTTTTTAATTTTAAATTTATTTAAATCAAGGCCGTTGCGAATACATATTATTTTTTCTGAATTTATAGAATCAATCGCTTTCATTTCATCTTTTATGGCAAGAGAATTAACTGTAACTATATTTGAACAGAAATTACTCACTCTATCGATAAATCTCCATCTTTTTTTTAAATAATTGAGTTTTATCTGGCCCCTTCTGCTAGTTATGACATATCTAGCTCCAGATAGTCTTCCTCCAATGGATCCTAAAAAATTCGATAGTGGAAGGAATGTATGAACAATACATGGATTATATTTTCTAATAGTTTTACAAAGGAATATAAAGCTTAGAATGAGTGACTTTAAATCTCTCTTCGATTTTAAATCTCCCTCAATAATATGCAAATTAAGACTTTTAGCTTTCTTAACTAGTTTACCGCCTCCACGCAAAGTGAATACTGAAGTATTGATGCCTTTTTCCATTAATCCATGAGCTAGCATTAAAACCTGAGATTCAGCCCCACCACCATCTAAGGAGTCAATAACAATAAGAATATTTGTATTATTTGGATAATTTTCTAAAAACAAATTCATTGCAGCCCAATCCGCCTCCGCAAGTCTTGAGCTTTTTAAGCTCGAAGTTTCTTCTAACATAGAAATCAAATATTTCTTCAGGTTTTGCTACTTCAAATGGAAGCCCTCCAACCCAATCAATAACATCTCTGAATGCAGACATACCTCTTGCTTCAACATGAGCGTAGTTTCTCCAAGTAGAAAAAAGTTTGCCATCAACTAATAAGTCTCTAACAGAATTTCTCCACCATAACTTAATTAGCATTGGTATCCATACTAACCATCTGAGACCTAAAGGTAATGCATTGTAAAGTTTTTTTATCCTTAGCCATCTTTTGCTTTGCATACCTTGGTCGTTATATATGGATATAAAAAGAGTTCCGCCATCAACAACCCTTTCTGAAGCGTTATTAAGAGCATTCCACATATCATTTGTATGATGCAAAACTCCCCATGAATAGACAATATCAAACTTTCCAAGATTTTCTAGATATTCCAAATTTAAAATATCCCCTGATTCAACATGCCAATTGGAGTCATCTTCATAGTATCTTTTTTTTAATTCAGCTGTGCATGCTAATGATTGAGGATCGAAGTCAAACGAGTGAACCGTTGCGCCTAGTCTTCTGGCAGCCAAGCTAAATAGCCCACTGCCTGAGCCTATGTCTAAAAAAGTTTTGCCATCAAGTGTTTCTAAATCAAGAAGTCTTAACAAAGAATCTTCAGCAAGCTTAATTCTTTCTTCATTTAAGATTACTAAAAACTGTTCCCAATTTTTACCGAATTCAAACCTACTCCCTTTTATAACTTCTTTTGTAAAATCCATTTAAAAATTATTAATTTAACTTGCGTGCAGATTATAAACCAAATAAAAGAAATATTCTTTCTTGTATAATTGCTTTTTTATACTAAAAATATTATTTAAAAATACATTCGGATTGGTATTTTACTATACTATAACTCGAAAAATTAAAGCACTGATTTGAAGAAAGATATTGATGAATCTATATAATATTCATGTCCACCTTCTTTAATTTCTATTTTGATTCTAGTCTTATCACCCCAGCCTTTCGAATAAAGGCTTTGATTTTCTAGAATGTCTTTTTGATCATACTTTCCTCTAACACCATGAACTTTTCTTGGTGCTAGAAGCCACATCCAATCCTCTTGTGACATCCAGCTATCAATTCCAGGAAGAATATGGCATAAATGAGGTAATGCTGAAGAGCTATCTAAACCAACAGGAACTCCAATGCTTCCAGCATAAGAATGAAAGCTTACTGCTTTTATAGCTTCATCTAAAGCTGCATATTGAACTGCTACTTCTCCGCCATAGGACACTCCAGAAATTCCTATTCTATTGGGATCTACAAATGGATGATTTTTTAATATTGAGATTACGGATGCGGTATCTTTCAAAATTAGTCCCTTAAATGATTCACCTTTTCTAAGTGCATTGTATGCCCATATATCATGATCTGGATAATGAGGCATTCCTAGGTACCCAAAACCTCTAAGCTCAAAAGCAATAGTAATAAAGCCTGATAATGCCAATTTTCTTGCAGCAGCATGTTGATAAGAATTTGTTTCATCAGCCAATTGCAACATTCCTGATTGAGCTCCAGAATGACCGGGTACAAGTAATATCGCTGGTAATAATTTTTTTGGGGATAGTGGCAAAAATACCCTAGCTGGAATTAACTGGCCATCAAAACTAGTTATTAAGATTTCTTGTTCTGTTATTTCTAATTTATCTTCAGATGAAAGAACTTCGTAATGAACATGTTGATTTGGAAAAAGATCTCCTTTTAAATCTTTATGAATTCTTTTTCTAACGTTTTTACGCCAAACAGACTTATCAACTTCACTTAGAGGAATATCTTCTAGAGCTTGTTGATTTAAACCAAATTTATTATTAAATTGACTAGGGAATTCTGGAAGAGGTTTAAACCAAATTTTTGCATTACGATTGTATTGTATTTTTTTGATTGTATTCAATTTATATTCTGAGATTGATCCTAATATAAAAAAACAAAATACTAAAATAATAGTAAAAAGAAGTTTTTTTTTAATTTTATCCCTCTTAATCATAGAGTGAATATATCTAGAGTTGATAATTTTTTAATAATTGCTATCAAAATTATTATTTTTAAATAATGCACAAACTCTAGGATATTGTACCTCAACTAATTCAAAACCCTTGCTTAAAAGGAGATTGGTGACAGGAACCAAAGTACTTTCTTCATAGATTCCTCTTTCTGGTCCAAGATCTGCTGTTATATATTCTACTAAATTTAATTTACTACCCAAGCCTTCAATAATTTCTGGCTCCGCACCTTCAGCCTCGAGTTTTAAACATTTAATATCAGAATCAATATATTGTTCTAAGCGCTGTACCTGTATGGAAATTGTTTTGTCAAAATCTAATGGTTTAATAATAGTTGAATCCCCATTAGATGAGCTTATATAAAATTCCAATTCAGTATTTTTATTCCAAAGACCAATATTGTGGACTAAGCTTGGCTTTACGTTCTCTTTCAAGCAATTAAACTCGACTGAAGATGGCTCAAAACCAAAATATTTAATCTTTATATTATTAATAAAAAAATAGTTCTTAAGGACTCCTATATTAGCTCCACAATCAATAATAACATCTCCATCTTTAAAGTTTATTTTGTCCAGAAAATAAGCCTCTCCTATACTCTTAGAAGATTTTTGAAAGCCCCATTCAAAAAATAAGTTTATGGCAATCTGATGTCTTCCCAAATAACAGTAATCTGGATATTCTTTGTCAGTTATTTCAAAAATATCACCTTTCCAAGAAATTCTTGATGGACTTTGAACTAATAACGACCTTAGATTAAATAAAAAACAAAACAATTTTTTATCAGTCTTAAGTATTAAAAATCTATAAATTAATGCTATATATCTTTTCATTATTTAACTCTATTAGTTTTTACAGGTTACGCAATGTAAATTATAAATTTATGTTCATTATTTAATTATAGATGATATTTTTTTTATTAGGTCTTTGAGCTCTGGTTTATTTTCTTTGATTTCTTCAACTGTTAATCCATCGAGTTCGTGGGGAAATACTAACCACTCATCAGCCTCATGAAGATAAAAATCTGGCTTTCTGTCAGTTTTATTTTTTGCGGGCTTATAGTAAGGAGTTGCAACTTTTATCTCAGGTGTATTTTTCTTACAGGCAGCCTTCAGGTCATTAATTATTTGCTGTATAGATAGTCCAGTGTCATGAACATCATCTACAATCAATAAAGAATCTTCTGATTCAAGTTGTCTTATCACGTAATTTAATCCATAAACTTTTACATTTGCATTATGCTGTTCAATGCCTGAATAATGAGATGTTCTTATGGCAATGTGATCAGAAGAAACTCCCAATACTTCTAAAAATTCTTGGACAGCAATACCTATTGGAGCTCCACCCCTCCATACACCAACAATATAATTTGGGCGAAAGCCACTTTCATAAATATTCCAAGCTAACTTAAAAGAATCTTCTAGGAGTTGATCGGCTTGTATAAAAGTTTTTTTCATTTGTAAATGCTATACGAGTACATGGCTGATAACAATATATACTCGTATATATAATTATTTAGACTAATAACTTTTTCTGTATCTAATAATAAATTGTCTTGGCGCTATTAACTCAACGCCAGTACCTGCAACACCAAATACATCTGTCATTGCCGAATTCATTCCGTCTTTGTCTGTTGCATTTAAGATCATAAAATCAAAGCCTGAACTATCATTTAGCTCTAAGCTAGTTGTAAAGTTAAGAACTGTATATGAATCAACTTTATCAACAAAAGGACTGTTAAATACCCTCTGCTGAAAGTCATCTCTATGAATCAACTCAGCTGAAGCTCTTAGGGGAATTCCAGATTTCAGCACTCCATCATACTTAAGTCCAAAGTTAGCAGTAAATTCAGGACTTTTTGCTAACTGATTACCTTTGATATTTTCTCTTAAAGCATATCTTTGTGGTTCCTCACCAAAGAAATAAAGTTCTGACTTGATGTTATCTAAAGCTTCATAATCATTGGTTATTTCAGTATCAAGAGTAGAAATTCTAAGATCCATTGATAATGTTTCAGATAAAATTCCTATTAATTCTAGTTCAACACCGCTCATTTCGGATTCCGGTATATTTGCAACACCGCCTCTGTAAACATCTGGATCAGTTGACTGAAATTGTAAGTTCTCATAGTCATACATGAATGCAGAAACATTAGCCCTCATTCTGCCATCCATTAAGTCAGTCTTTAATCCAAGCTCAAAAGCATCAATAATTTCACTTTTAAACAATGGATAAATTAATTGCGGAGCTGGTTGCGCTCCAAAGTTCTGCTCATCATCTACTGGAAAACCAAAGGTTAAGTTGCTTCCGCCAGGTTTAAAGCCTTTTGTATATGATGCATAAACCATCGTATCGCCATCAATATCATATTCAACAGCAAATTTTCCTGTCTTCTCATCAATTTCATCTTCAATTAAATATTTTTGTAGTCCAAAAAAGTTTGTTACATCACTAGAAAAAGAATCTTCTGTATATCTCATACCAAAAATATATCTCAAATTATCTTGAACATTATAAGTAGCCTGGCCATATAATGATAAGGACTCTCTGGCAGGGTAAGCCTCTGATACAAAACCTAATTCAGCGTTAAACGCAGCAAAACATACTCCAGCAAATGGATTAGTTGCACAAATCGGATCATGCAAATATGGCGTAAATGCACCATCCATTAAGTCAACTTGCTTAATATTGTTCACATCTTTAACTTCGTAAATCGAGTTTGCAATCTTATGATCAAAATATAATGCTCCAATTATCCAATCAATTTTTTCATTAATTGGTTCATTTGAGATTAAATTAACTTCAAGAGTTGTGGTTTCAACAACTGATGTCTCAGGTCTATATTCTGCTGCAATATAAGGTATTCCAGCTAAAGGACCAGATGCATGAACATCTCCAAAGTTATGCCTATCATTGTCTCTGCTTACATAAATATCGTCTTCTTGGGTGCTAGCAAGTATTTTTAAATCGGCAAAGCCTAATTCAACATTTAATATTGCAGCTAAAACTTCGGATGAGAGTTTATAGTTAGAGGCAGAATCTTGTGCTAATCTTCTTGGATTTGGTGTAGAGTCATCTAAGCCCTTCATTGCTGCTCCATTATTATCAGCATCAAAATACTGACCAAAGACTCTTAAAGATGCTGTATTAGATATATCAAAAAACCAATCTGATCTAAAACTAATATGATCTGCATCGTCTAAATCTTGTCCGTTAATAATATTTTTACTGAAGCCATCTCTTTTAGTTGAGACTAATGACATTCTTGTTGCAACTTTTTCAGATAGAGGAATATTTATAGCCCCTCTCATTTTAACTAAACCATAATTACCCATGGATAGATCAAATTTTCCTTTTTTTGCATCAAAAGATGGTTTTTGACTAATTACATTAATAGTTCCGCCTGTAGAATTCTGACCAAATAATGTTCCTTGCGGTCCTCTAAGAATTTCAATCCTTTCTAAATCAATGAAATCTGTTCTTAATGCAAATTTTGATGCAATAAAAATACCATCCATATGAAGAGCTACAGAAGGTGCAGCTATGGCATTTTGGTTTGTCTCATCACCAACCCCTCTTATAGAAATTATAGTCTTATAGCCTTCATTCTTTGCAACTGTTACACCTGGAGCTATTGCACTTAATCCAACAAAATCAGTGATATTTTTTGTTTCTAATTCTTCTTCGGTTAAAGCTGTTACTGATTGTGAAATGTCTTGTAGACTTTCACTTCTTTTTTCAGCAGTAACAATGACATCTTCAATGACCTGTGCTTCTGCAAAAGTAACTAGACATAATGCTAGAAAAAAGGTTGATGAAGTAGATAATTTTTTAAAATAAAGAGATGTTTTCATTGGTTTCCCCAAAATAATGTTAGATGTAAAATTTGAAAGTCAAATTTTATCATAGCTTAATATTAAAACATGCAATATATATGCCAAAAGATCAAAAATTCTTTGTTTAAAACATTTAATTAGTTTAAATTGTAATTTAATTAAACTTTCTCATACCTATGAAACTAATTTTAGAAAGAATTTTTGATCTTCGAGCTAATAATACAAATATAAAACAAGAGTTTTTAGCTGGTTTTACTACATTTATCACAATGGCTTACATTATTTTTGTAAATCCGCAAATGATGGCAGCAAGTGGAATGGATTATGGTGCAAGTTTTGTTGGCACATGTATTGCTGCTGCTATTGCATGTTTTGCAATGGGTCTTTATGCAAACTGGCCTGTTGGTTTAGCACCAGGGATGGGCTTGAATGCTTTCTTTACTTATACAGTTGTTGGAGAAATGGGTTATTCCTGGGAAGTAGCTCTTGGAGCAGTCTTTTTAGCTGGAATATTATTTGTAATCATCAGCGTTACTCCCTTAAGACAATGGATGCTTAATAGCATTCCAATGAATCTAAGAATTGCTATGGGGGCAGGTGTTGGCTTATTTGTAGGTTTTATTGGTTTAAAAACCGGTGGGATTATTGTTCAAAATGAAGCAACTTTTTTAAGTATTGGTGATTTTAAGAATGTTGAAACCTTGCTTGCAGCTATTGGTTTTCTATTAATTTTAGTATTGGCCATAAGAAAGGTAACTGGTGCAATAATTATTGGTGTTTTGACAGTTACTATCTCGGCGTTGTTGCTTGGTTTAATTAACTTCAATGGGTTTATTTCTGCTCCACCTGATTTGATGCCGACATTAATGAGGTTAGATATTATTGGTGCGTTCGATGTTGCAATGATAAGTATCATTATTTCTTTTCTTTTTGTTAATCTATTTGATACTGCAGGTACACTTCTTGGTGTTGCATCTCGAGCAAACTTAATAAATGACTCTGGAGAAATTAAAAATTTAGATAATGCTCTAAAGGCCGATAGCACAGCAAGTGTTGCTGGATCACTTTTTGGCTGTTCGCCTGTTACAAGTTATGTTGAGAGCTCAGCGGGTGTAGAGGCTGGCGGAAGAACGGGATTAACTGCAATAACAGTAGGTATATTTTTCTTAATAGCAATTTTCTTCTCACCTCTTGCATCTATGGTTCCAAGTTATGCAACAGCTGGGGCTCTTGTTTATGTCGCAATTTTAATGCTTGGTGGAATGGAAAAGCTCGATTGGTCAGATAATACTGAGCTTTTGCCAGCTCTAATTATGATTATTATGATTCCATTAACTTTTTCTATAGCTAACGGAATAGCTATAGGATTTATTTCATATGTTGTTTTAAAACTTGGTACAAAAAGATCTAGTGATATTAGATTTGGTGCGTGGTTTCTATTTATTATTTTTATGATGAAATTTATTTTTATTTATTAATGTTAGTTTGCTGGTCATTTCTATAATCTTTGTTAGTTTATTAGCAAATTTGTTGAACATTTTAGATTTAGCATAAAATGAAGCTCCCACTTAATATTAGTTAAAGGATTGCAAATTGTAAAATAGTTGTTTTTCTTTCATAATTTTTATAAATCTATTTAAGTATTCAAATAAAAAGCTTAAAATTTATATATTAATAAAACCTGATATTTTGAATAACTCAAATAAGAATATTTTAATTATAGTCGCTCATTCGGATGATGAAACGATAGGCATGGGAGGTACGATTGTAAATCATACCAAAAATGGAGATAAAGTCTTTGCTGTATCAATGACTAATGGGGTTGGCTCAAGAGATGCGCAGAGTAAAGGTGATATCAATAAGAGGGCAATTGCTGCAGACAAAGCTTCAAGAATACTTGGTTTTGAATGGCTTCAGGCTGGTAAATTTTCAGATAATGAGATGGATAAAAGCTCATTAATTGAGGTAGTTAAATTCATTGAAAATATAAAAAATCTATTAAAACCTGATATCGTTTACACACATTCTTCATCAGACTTAAATATAGACCATAGAATAGTATCTGAAGCCGTCCTTACGGCATTTCGCCCACAACCAAATGAAAAATGTAGAGAGATAAGGGCTTTTGAAGTTTCTTCTGCTACAGACTATGGACATAAATCAGTAACGGGTTCTTTCTATCCAAATTTGTTCATTGATATTTCTGATACTTGGGGGGAGAAACTTCTGGCATTAAAGGAATATGCTTCTGAAATGAGAGATTATCCACATACTAGATCTTTTGAAGGAATTGAAAACTTATCAAAACTAAGAGGGAATCAGGTTGGTCTTCGTCAGGCTGAAGCCTTTGAAATAATTCGTAAAATTCAGTAATGAAATCATATGTAGTTGCAGCTTCAAAAAACTGGTTTAGTAAACATAAAAAATCACAAGAGTATAAGGATTTAAATATTATTGAAATAAATTCAGAAAATGATTTAAATTATTCCTATTTAAAAAAATTAAAACCAGAATATATATTTTTTCCACACTGGAATTCGATTGTTGATGAGGAGATATATAGTAATTTCAAATGCGTTGTTTTTCATACAGCACCGCTGCCATATGGAAGAGGCGGAAGTCCTATTCAAAATCTAATTCTTAGAGGTTTCAAAAAATCTCCTCTATGTGCAATTGAAATGACTAAGATTCTTGATGGAGGACCAATTTATTGCTCTGAAGAAATCTCTTTGGAGGGAAAAATTTCAGAAATTTTTTTTAACCTAGCTAGTAGTGTAGAAAAACTTATATTAAGAATCGTGCATGAGAATCCGAAACCTATCCCACAGGCTGGTGAAATCGTAGAATTTAAAAGACTTAAAGCTGATGATAATGAATTGGATTTTTCTCTTATGCCAGAAGAGTTATTTGATAGAGTAAGAATGGTAGATGGTTTAGATTACCCAAAAGCTTTTAAGAAAATTGGCAAATATAAAATGAAATTTTCAAATGCCTTGATGAAAGACGGAAAATTGTATGCAAATGTTGAATTTAATGAAGAATGAAAGATAATTCAGCATTCTCTTTAATACCTATAAAATCAGACAAAGAACATATTGAAATTCTATATAATCTTCTAAAAAAAAGAACTCACAACATAAGCCATGATAAGTTGCCAAGCTTTGAGGAACATAAGTCTTTTGTTTTAAATCATCCATATAGAAAATGGTTTCTGGTAAAAAGTAATGACATCTACCTTGGTTCTATATATGTCCTTGATAATAACTGTATAGGTATAAATATGGATACTGATAATATAGATATCATTAAAAAATCTATCCACTGGATATTGACAGAAATAAAACCATTGCCAGACATAAAATCAATAAGAAATAAAAATTTTCATATCAATATCAATCCAAACGATAAAAAAATGGCTAACTTGCTTAATGATTTAAATGCAGACTTGATAGAACATACATATATTATTGATCAATAAAATATTATTTTCGATATATTAGAACTTACTATCTATTTTTATAGTTTATATGATCTTTTATTAAAAAATTTAAATTTATTTGATGTATTCCCATTTTAATGGATCATGTTTCAAAGCATCTAACTTTAAAGTTCTTCCGATCACTTCATCTAAATATTTGGGCTCAATTCCAAAACCGGGCCTAATAATTCTGATGTGATCTGCTTTGATCGTTTCTCCTGCCTTTATATCTTTCATAAAATATATTGAGCGTCTGAATTTTTTATTATCAATCTCGCTCTGACTTCTTTTATAGTCTGCGTTGCCAAGTGATTTCCATGCAATCAATGACTTTTCACATAGCTCCATTAAGTCAGAGGGTTCTAATGAAAAACTATCATCTGGCCCTCCTCCATTTCTATCAAGTGTAATATGTTTTTCAATGACTCTTGCTCCCAATGCAACACTAGCAATTGCAGTTGTGTTGTCTATAGTATGATCTGACAAACCTACAACAACATCCTTAAATCTTTCTTGCATATCCTCAATCGTTCTTAAATTGTAATTCTCAGACAATGCTGGATAGCTACTAACACAATGCAATAGTATAAGATCATCACACCCGCTCTGTTGCGCAACATTAACTGCTTCTTCAATTTCATCAATAGTTGTCATTCCTGTTGAAATAATCATTGGTTTTTTGGTTGATGCAACATATTTTATTAAAGGTATATCTATTGCTTCAAAAGATGCTATTTTATATGCAGGTGTATTTAAATCTTCTAGAAGATCTACTGCCGTTAAATCAAAGGGTGTACTAAATATTGTTATTTCTTTCTTTTTTGCATAATTAAAAATATCCTTATGCCAATCCCATGGAAGTGTTGCTTCTTTATATAAATCATATAAATTTCTCCCATCCCATAAACCACCTCTGACCATAAATTCTTCTTTTGATGAATCTACAGTCATGGTATCAGCAGTATATGTTTGAATTTTGACAGCTGAAGCACCACTTGATTTTGCCACATCAATAAGCTTATAAACATTCTTAATATCTCCATTATGGTTGGCAGATACTTCGCCTATTATATATGGAGGCATAGAAGATGATATTTCTTTATTTTCAATATAGATTTTCTTTTTTTGCATTTTATTTTCTTTAATAGTGACTGACTAATTAATTATATACTCCGTAATGCCTCTATAAAACAAGGTGCCAGTCTTTGGTTTATGATATTCAGGTATCTTTTTATTTAACTTAGAAAAAACCCACCATTGTAAATCTGAAAAACCAAGCATATCTCTAAAAACCAGTGTGCTTGAAAGTCTTGGGTTAATCTCAAAAAGCATTGGGCCTTGTTCTGTCATTCTGAGTTGTATGTTCATTACTCCGTCTAATTTAAAAATTTCTGCAACTTTCTTGATATATTCATCGATTACATCATCCTCAATAATCTCACCCTTCGATGTAAAGCCATGAGATAACTCTCTTTTTATAATTATACTTTTTAGAGATGTACTGTCTGTTTTAAATAAAGCACATGTATATTCTTGATCATCTGGATAAAGGTATTCTTGCCAAACAAGCTCAGAAGAGGAAGTTGTATCTAAAGCATTATATTCTTCGACTGTATTGATTTTGCTAATATTTAGAGACCCGGCTCCTTTATTAGGCTTTGTAAAAACAGGAAACCTAGAAGGGGCTTGTTGGCCAACTATTCCATGCTCAGGAACATCTATATTTGAAGACCTTAAGAAGGTTAAGCATTTTTGCTTATCTAAGCACGTCTTAACCATAAAAAAATTAGATATGAGAACGTCTGCTTTTGATATTTTAATAATACTTTTATAGGATAAAAAATCAATTTCTGGCTCACTTGTTGGTATGAATAAATCTATTTGATTTAGATTTATATAATTTTCAAGCCAGCTAATATAGTTTGAGTCTTTGCATGATGGAGCAACATCACATTTACTAAAAATGGATATACCAGGGTGATCGCTATGAATATCAATTCCGTAAATTAAATTAACAGATGGCATGTTCTTTAATATTTTTCCTACACCAAAGCCAATATCACCACCTATACCACTAACTAATATTCTCATTTTCAGCGCTCCAGAACAGTTCGCAAATAAGGAACCTCAGGATCAATTTTTTTTGCAGCGCTAATTATTTCATTTATCTCAAACCTCACTCTTCTAAATGTGATGGCATGATTTTCAGTATTTATTAGTACATAGCTTGCGATCCTACTAATATCCCTTGGTTGTCCTACAGACCCTGGATTTATGATCATATTATCTCCATTAGACTTTATAAATGGGTAATGAGTATGGCCGAGTATTGTAAAATCTGATTTACTATGGTTATTTTCAAGAATATCCAAAGAAATATCTGGATAAACATACTTATCAGGATTTTTTAAAGCGCCATGCGCTATGCTAAAAGTACAATTATTAATTTTCATATTTAGATGTTCTGGCAGATTTGTAACCCAATCAAGCTCACTAGTTGATAGTTGATTTATACAAAATTCATACCCGCTGCCATATTTTTTTTTATACTTGCTAGACTCAGAATTATCAGACATTGATATTTTTAAATTTTTTTCATGATTACCAGATATACAAATAACTCTGTCGTCATTTAAAAGCTTATTTACAACCTTTTTAGGCCAATAATAGTAACCAATTATGTCTCCAGCAACTATTATTTTGTCTATTTTCTTATTCTTAAAATCAGCATAGACTGCATCTAATGCAAAAATATTTGAATGAATGTCAGATAACAGAGCTATATACATTTAATTATTATAGTCTAGCTGAGCAAGATTACTTAGATAAAGATGATGATGCTTCTATTATTAGATCAATTATAGAACCAGCAACTTCAGATGAGTTTTTAAGTTTTACTGTCTTGAAGTAACTGAGGTCTTTCATAGATTTTTTGTTTGAAGATCTTATCGTTTTTTGCATGTTTGTATCTACAATACCTGGATCATAATGCACTACCGATATATCTTTATTTTCTAGATCTATTACATCAAGCATCATTTTTGTTGCAGCTTTTGTCATGCAGTAGGCTGTCCAACCATCAACTGGACTCAAGCTTGCGCCTGAAGAAATGTTAAAAATTAGAAATTTCGCATTATCATTTTTTTTATTGGCTAGAAATTGGGTGATCTTGGCTGTAAATAAAGTATTTATGGATAAAGATTTATTTAAAGAACTAACTGATAAGTTTTTAAATTTATCAATTGGTTCTATGGTTGCGGCATTGTTCACAAAAATAATATTTGAAAATCTACCAAGATCGATTGCGCTAAACCATTCATTGGAATAATTCTCTAAATCGCCATAAATATGCTTATTTGTAATGTCATCTGTATAATTTTCTGAAATGTCTCTTGAATGAAATACTTGCGTTTCAAACTTTTTATCTTTTGTGAGAATTGATTTGAGTTGACTTCCAATGCCTGAAGAGGTTCCAGTTATAATTATTAATGTTTTATTAAATACCATCCCATAATTATATTGGTTCATGTGACTAATGTTAAGAAAGAATAAACTTTACTAATTCTAGATGATTTCAGATCAGCTTTTTCCTTAATTAGTCAAAAGGGGTTTAGGACTTCAGCACCTCACCATTTCTACACCTTTCAATGCACGGGTAACTACTAAATAACGCAGGAATGGGGTTGTAGGGCGACAGACTATTCCCACTCAATAGTTGCACAAAACACCACCTCTGAAACCCCTACTACGACTGTGTTTCCGAGTGCCTTTTTTGTGTTTTGCCACTTTGTCAAATGAAAACCCTATAAGAATAATGGTTTCAGGGATATTTTTCACTCCCACTCAATAGGTTTACCACTCTGAAACCCTTTGTTTATAGTATTTTCAAAAAAGTTTGTATCTACTTTGTATAAGAGAAGTTTCATTTTCTACCCA
>Ga0315320_10001249_pt1 | contig 21170 bp, 17 predicted proteins | sample M140m21515metaG_FD_203458 | JGI IMG/M metagenome (GOLD analysis project Ga0315320, IMG submission 203458) | Ammonia-oxidizing marine archaeal communities from Monterey Bay, California, United States - M1 40m 21515 | ecosystem: Environmental > Aquatic > Marine > Coastal | place: USA: California... | reverse complement strand
GCTTTTTGTTTGCTCAACCGTCAGTATTAGTACCTCAAATTTTAAAAGTTTATATCAGTGACATAATTCACCACCTTAATTACCAAGAAGGATCTTATGTGTCTAGTCTTGATTGGCTAAAAGTTATCTCTGGAAATTTTGGCAATGTCTTCATATTGGTAGTATTTATATTTTTAATATACTCATTATATAAATACAGACATAAGTTCTTGTTAATTCATACTTTAATGCCTCTTGCTGCGACTATTCAAATAGCAGCTTTATTTTTTAGTGATGGATTAATCCGTGCTCATTATTTAAAAATGTCTATTGTTCTACTAATCTATTTCAGCCTTAACATTACAGAAAATTATGTTAAATTAAAGTGGCTTTTTCTTCTAGTAGTTATTACATTTTTATTCAATATTTCATTTATCCTAAAAAGGACTCCTGATTTTACTCTTTACCATCTCAAAAGCATGGATGAAGTAGATAATGCCTATTTGTCTTTGAATCAAGTTACTTCCATGCAACAAACTCTTAGTTATGTACAAACAATTTCTAAACAAAAAGGAATTCCATTGATATGGTGGGGACTTAGCGAAGGAACTTTTTTCTATCCTTACTCAGAATTCCACTGGGGATCTTCTGAGGATCCCCAGAATTCTGATTTTTATATTAAAGAGTTATATGAAGGTCCTGATGGTTTTGCATTTGGAAATTGTAAAAATTATGGTGGAATAGTTATTTTCATACTTAATAAGAATAACGATTACGTCGTACAAGAACTTTTAGACAACGAGTTTGAATTTTTAAAAAAATATGAAATTCAAGATAATCAAGAAAAACTTAGTTACGGTGTCTTTGCAAAACAAAATACTGGAATTCCAGATGATTGTTAGATATATAAATAAAAAAAGTCAGAATCTTTAATTTAAATATGCTTCATAAAATTATATAATCATGATTTCGTTTAAACATCTATCTTTATAAATTATCTTACAATCATCCAGTAGCTCTAATGCTAAATTCTAAGAGCTATCTCTAACATTTAATGTTAAACTTCCTTCTAGAAATAGAATGTTTAAATTTAAAACTCTTAAATATAATTTATATAGTTTCGTAAAAATTTTAATTTATAAATATTATTTCAATACGTTTTATGACTATAAACAGATTAACAATTCTGATATTATTATTCATCATCACAGCGGACTTGGAGATGCCATTATATGTAATGGTATGGTGAATTATTTATCTGAAAGATTTGATAAGATTTATCTAGCAGCTCACTATAAAATATACGACCATTTAGATTACTTGTATTCAGAAAATGATATTGTTGAGTTGCTACATTATGAAAAAGCAATAGATCTCTATAAGAACAAAAAACTACCAGTATTAAGAATCGGTTTTGAAAAAAATAAAAAAAATTTTAATACTTCTTTTTATGAACAGTTGGATTTAGATTATGAGATATCCTTTGATATGTTTCATATTCCAACAGATGAATCTAAAGAAAATGATTTGCAAAATCATTTAATTGATGAGTATAAAGTGAAAAATCAATTTATCTTAATACATCAAGTGAGTTCGTATGGAAGGGTTGATGTTGATATACAAAGTGATATGGAAAAAATATATGTTGAAAAGGAAACAGATATTTTTAAAAATATATTTTTCTATAAAAAAGTTATAGAGAATTCACATGAAATTCACTGTGTCGATAGTAGTTTTTTACACTTAGTTGAAAGAGTGCCAACTAGTGCTAAACTTTATTTTCATAGTGCTAAAACAAATACACAAAAAGCAGAAAAGCTATACCTAAAGAGGAAATGGGAAATAATAGATTATTATGGAAATTAGAGCGAGCATTTCGGTTGGTGAGTTAGTTGACAAGATTACGATTCTAGAAATCAAATTAAATAAAATAAAAAACCCCGAAAAACTACAAAATATAAAAAATGAACTAAAGGTTTTGAATGAATACTTTGTAAAAATTGAAAATGATCAGTTGAATCAATTGAAAAATAAACTTAAAGATACCAATTCAAAACTCTGGCAGATTGAGGATGATATAAGGGTGTGTGAAAAAAACCAAGACTTCAGTTCTAGTTTTATCAACCTTGCTAGATCTGTATATATTACAAACGATGAAAGATTTGAATTAAAAAACTCAATTAATGAGATTTATTCTTCAGTAATTAAAGAGGTAAAATCTTACGAAGGATACTAAATTTTTTATGTATTTTTCTCAGTAGAGTAAATATTATTTTTAATAATTTATTTCTATATTTTAACTTTATAAAGTAAATTTGGAGAATTCTGATTTCTAAGTTTGTGAAACCCACTTTTTTTTTGTCCGTACTTGTTTTTGCTTCATTTTTTATGATGCTAATCCACCAATCGATATTAAGTTTTTCAATACTTCTTTCTAGAAAATTAAAGTCTTTTTGTATATTTTTAATCTCATCATAAGAGTTAAGTAAAAGAACTGGCAAATCACTAAAAGATTGATAATGTATACAGTTTATAGTTACCGGTATAGTCTCACTATATAATGATTCCCAAAATCTGTGAGTATCAATACCGTTTCCCCATGGAGCTATACAATACTCTGATGAGTGTAGATTTACTAAATATGTGTCATAGGCGGAATTTTCTTTTAAATTCTGATGTAAATTATTGCTTATTGATTTCTGTGCTTTGATTCTGTGAAAGTAGTTAGTATTTACATTGAAGTTAGTATAAATAGAATCTTTAACTTTTTTATTATGATTTAAATCAATAAAATCAGCATATATCACAGATTTTGTATTCCTATAAGAAGCAATACCTAAAGGAATGGGTACTAGATCTGGATGATTATAGGCAACGTTTACTGAGTACCATTTTGAAATACATTCTGGTTTTTGATCAAAAATCTTTTTAGTAATTTTTCGATCTGATTGTGTAGAGATGACTTTAATATTACTAAATCCAAGTTTATTAATTAGCCTAAACAACAACTCTAAGTAATCTAAATGGCAATAAACAACATCATTTTCTTCAATATCGATCTCAAGATTGATGAACGTTACGAGATTATTTTGATTTTGTAAAATTTTAGGTTTTTTAAAGTTATATTTTAAGAAATCTTCTTCTGATAGAGTACCAGAGAATATTACATTTGACTTTTTCATGAAATTTATACAACTTAATACCTCAGTGTCTTTGAATGTAAATTTACCTAATGTAATCATAAAAGTAATTATATAAATAAAATGGGAACAAATTTTAAGAGTTTATATTATTTTTCTGAAGCATTAAATTAGTGAAATATCTAAGATTTAATTATAATTATAACTAGCTAAAACAATTTAAAATTTATGGATAAAAAAAACACCAAGTTATCAATCATTTTTCTTGTAAATATCTTATACACAAACTATTTCATCTCTTTAAGCGAAAAAAGTGATATTGCAATTGCTATTAGAGGATTAAGCAATTTCAACGAAGACCTTTCAGATATATCTTTTCCAATGGATCTTAATTTGAACTATTTACAATTCACTATATTTATCTCAATAATTACTGCATTAATTACGAGGTTTTTAATTTTAAAAATTAATACAGATTCGGACCCACTTAATTATTTAAAAATCATTGGATATACGTTTTTTGCTAACACAGGAGTTCTATTTTCTGTACTGTACTTATTTAGATTTTTTAACTTCCCAAGAAAAGTATTATTTATACAGATTGTTGTTTATCCTTTTGTGTTCGGGCTTCTTATCATTATGTTAAATATATATCTAAAAGAAAATAGCAAATTTCCACTGAATAAAAGATTTATCACAGTCTCAATAATTTCTTCTACATTAATTTTAGGTTATTTCGTATTTCAACAATTTGATAACTCAAGAATTTCGGCACAAAGAACTGCTTCTGAGGAAAATCTAGAAGGAAGTGTAAATTCACTTGAAGTTGATGTTGGTAGTAGTAGTGATTCCGCAGATTGCTTTAAATGGTCAGGAAGCGATAATTATAAAAACTGTGTAGGTGGAGTTAAAGTAAAGTTAATTGCCGAATACCAAGGAACGAAGATAAACAACATTGTAATTCATGAAAGTGAAAGGTACACAATAAGCAATCAAGGAATAATCTATAATCAGGATAATTCTATTTTTCTAGACATTTCATATAAAGTTAGTAAAAATGCTTCAGAAGAAGGTTTGTATGATTTAGCATTTCACCCTGATGAAAATATTTTTTTGGTAAGTTATTCAAACTTAGAGGGATCCTTAATTGTTGAAGAGTTTTCTCTCAAAACTGACAACTTATACTCAGACGGAAATATTATTAAGGAAATTCCAAATTTTTCAAACGTTCATTTTTGTGGAGCCTTAGAATGGTCAGTATATTTTGATTCTTTCTTAATGTGTGTCGGAGACATGGGAGTAGAGGTTGACTCCTTAGATACATCGTCACAAAGGGGAAAGATTATATTATTAAATTCTGACTACGCAACAAATCCTGAACAGTTAACTGAAAACATTAATCAAAAACCACTAAATAACATAATAGCTTATGGACTTAGAAATCCTTGGAATTTTCTACAGGTTGAAAATCTATTAATCATTCCAGATGTAGGAGAGAAATCAAATGAGGAGCTGAATATTGTTGACTTAGAAAATTTTGAGCCTTCAGGCAGGAAGCCTTATTTGTTTGGTTGGCCACTATTCGAAGGATCAATATTAAATGAAAGAAGTTCATTTGGAGTTAAAAACTGGAATGATCCTGAAACACAACTTAAAGAATTTATTATAGAAAAATCTGTTAAACCAGTTGTTTATTACGACAGACCCGCACCAGAAAATAATAGAGCAGCAATAATAGGTACTGTATTAATAGATGACAGCTCCAGCTCTTTTCATCAAAATATTATGTTTGCCGACTTCTTAAGCAAAGAGCTCTTTGCTTATAATTATTTAACCGATGAATTATCAATTATAAGTCTCCCTCCTTTCCCTGGATATTTAACAGCTATATCGGCTCATCCCGACGATAATAATAAAATTTTAATAGGAACTTCCTCTGACAATATTGGTAAGATCTACGAAATCACACTAACTAATAGTTGAAAGAAGGTACATAAATGGCAAAATTGAAAAGAATTATTAAAAATATTAAAAATTACTTTTCTTCGATAGAAAAATCTAAACAATCTGTAGGTCAAATTAATAGAGGCACAAAAGAAGGTCAAATGCTTGAAAGTCTTATCAAACAGAACAATATTGCTAAAGTCTTAGAAATTGGTACATGGAATGGATTGGGATCTACAAAAACTATATTAGAGGTTTTACAAGAAAATATAGATGAATATTATTTTACTTCTATTGAATCAGATAAAATATTTTACAATCGCGCACTTAAAAATCTAAAAGAAAAACTAAATGAAAATGTTCAGATTCTTCTTGGAAGAATAATTGAAGTTGAAGAACTTCCAAATGTTGAAGATATTGATTTTGAAAAATTTGGATTTGATCCAAAAAATATTGAGTGGTACATTCAAGATTTAAGAAGATATAAAAAGATAAAAAATATATATCATTTGTTACCAAAAGAATTTGATTTAATATTTTTAGATGGTGGGGAATTTTCTACGTATCCAGAATTTTTAAAACTTTACAAAAAAACAAAATTTCTTTGCTTGGATGACACTGATACATATAAACAATTCGATGTTATAAAATACATTAACGATAATAAAGATACTTTTGAAATCTATGAAGAAATGCCAGGTTTTGCAGTTTATAAAGTTAATAACTAAACCAACGATAGCCTCACATGATAAGAAATCTATTAAACCTAAGTTTTTGTATTTTTCAACTTAATTATTACAGATGTCTATAAAAAAAATAAATAACTCAAGTTCAATATTGATTTCTTTTACCAAAGTTTTCAATTCAACTACGTTTAGTTAGAATGGCCTCTATGTTGAGCTTTGTTTATTGTTTTGATCAAAATTATAAGTTTCAGGCAGAAACTGCCATTATTTCCTTACTTGAAAACGTAGACGAGAAAGTAAATATTAATATTATTTATTCAGAATCAAGCCTAGATCTCAACAATATAATAACAAATCACAAATATTTGAATAAATTGAACATCTCTCACTTTAAAGCCAATAGATACACTTTTCCTAATCTAGAAGGTGTCCATGTATCAGAGGCAACATATTATCGTTTTTTTATTTCAGAGTATATAAATGATGATTGTGAGTACCTGATCTATTTGGACACTGACATTGTTTGTGTAAACAATCCCCTGCCTTTCTTAAAGAAAGAAATAAAGAATCTAAAAAACAGCACGTATCTCGTTGGTGCATCTACAGAATACAAATTTGATACTCAAATTGAAGAGTTTAAAAGATTGTCACTTAGTGGAGACTATTTTAATGCTGGTGTTTTGATAATAAAATATACTGAATGGCAAAAGAAACAAATTGGTAATTCATTATTAGACCACATGGAAAGTATTAAAAATACTATTAAATATTGGGATCAAGATGTATTGAACTCTTTCTTTAATGGTGAATATTTAGAAATTTCACACTTATTGAATTACAGCACTTCAACACAAACAGACTATAAATCAGAATATAAAGAAATAATAGAAAAAGTATTTTTTTTGCATTTTTCCGGAAAAATCAAACCTTGGTTCATTAAAGGAACAGATTCTAGAGTAGCTGAAGTGTACCATAGAAACTATCGAAAACTAAATTATAAAAATTATCACCTCACTCCCAGAAATAGAAAACTCGATACGTACGATCTTTTGAGGATATTTCTAAAGCTAAATATATTAAAACTTGATAAAAAGTTGAATTTTCTAATACAATCTTTGAAGACAATAGTAAGAATTTGATAGAAAGCTTATAATAGAAACATGTTGAGCCAGATAGTGAAACAATATAGGTTATGAAATTAAAAGACCTAAAAGTATTATTGAGAGATATTTTATACATTTCAAAAATTACAAATGTATCAAAAAAGAAATCCACAATTTTAATGATTGTTTTTTTCTCTAATTTAACAGTAGTTCTTGATATATTAATTATTGTCATATTTTCTGGAGTTTTCACAGAAGTAGTTAATGAAAATTTTATATTCAGCTTCTTTCTTAATAACCTATATCTTTTACCGTTAGTAGTACTCCTTAGATTTGTTTCTATTTATCTTGAAAAAACGATCATATACAAACTTCACCTAAAGGTAAGTGAAAGCTTGAGAAGTGTTCTTCTTTCAGAGGTGTACGACAGGGGAAATTTCTCAATTTCTGATTCTTCATTTTATGTAACTAAATTAACTGATCATGTTTCATTTTTCTATTCTGCTTTAGCAACTACAACAAGCTCATTGTTACAACTCTTTCTGTATATAGGATATTTGATTTACTCCGATGTCAGTTCTCTCTATTATTTCTTTACATATGCCTTGTTACTAGTTTACCCAACGTACTTATTACTAAAAAGGGGAAGAAGCTACATGCACCAATCATATGAATATAATCAAAATTTTGTAAACGATATGCAACAAGTTGTAGATAATTTATTTTTGATAAAGATATTAAAAACAAAAAATATGGAATTTAAAAAGTTTAATTCAAATATCCTCAACTTTTCTAAGTCTCAGTTCAATAATTATAAATTTGGTACTATTAATTACCTCATACCTAACTTTGTTGTTTTAATAGTTCTGTCATCTCTAGTTTCATTTGGGACCGTAGTTAGCAGACTATCTTTAGAATTTATTGGCGTAACCCTAAGACTCGTTCAGACACTTGGTGTTATAAATAATAATTTAAGCCATCTGATTAATTCTCACGTACACTTGCAAAAATTTAATGAAATTGAAAACAATAAAGAAAAAAATCCTAGTTTTCAATATAAAATTAAGCCAGAAAGTGAAAATGCAATTACCTTAAGCAAGGTGTCATTCGCATATTTTGGAAGTGAGCAAAAACAATTTGAACTTCTAGATCTTAAAGTTCCTAAAAATAAACATACTATTATCACCGGTTCCAATGGGTCAGGTAAAAGCACCTTATTGGGATTATTATCTGGTGTATTTATACCCGATAGCGGAAAAGTTACCGCAAACTCATCAAAATTTAGTTACGTTGGTGCCAATCCTCTGATTCTTGATTCCAATATAAAAGAGAATCTCTTGTACGGAAATGATAAAAAAATTGATGAAAAAAAATTGTATAATCTTATTAATAAATTTAATCTCTTCACTGAAAAAAAAGTGTCTCTTGATTATACAATTAACAATAAATCACTTTCTTCTGGACAGATGCAAAAAATTTCATTTATGAGAGCACTACTTTCAGACTCTGAAATTCTATTTTTGGATGAATCAACTTCAAACTTAGATGATGATTCGAAAAAATTGATTTTATCTGTTTTAGATGACTTGGATATCACAATAGTTAATTGCACCCACAATCCTGAAGACTTCAATTATGATACAAACATAAAAATTGAGACTATAGGTGGAAAAACACAGGCTAATTTATTTAATAAAACTTAAGTCATTAAATAAAGAGTCGACATATTTTTTTAACAAGTGATTTTTTTTGGTATAGTCCACTGCATTGGAACTTAATTGTGGTTGATCAGAATCGCTATTCAGGTAACTAAATATTTTGCCAAGAAGTTCTTTTTTATTTTGACTTTCAAGTTTAAAAAGAATTCCATTATTAGTATTAAAAAGCTCTAAATTGTTATCTATTTTTGAGGCAAATACTACACAACCACCATTCATTGCCTCTAATATTGTCTTTGAATTACCTTCAAATCTTGAAGTTGATAAATAAATCTTATATTTAGAATAAATTTCTCTTAGTTCTTCATTATTTACAACCCCTTTAATTTGGACTTTTACTTTTTTTTGTTGAGCATATTTAATTATTTCATTTTCTAGAGATCCAGCACCATACACGTCAAGGGCTAACCCACTATCTACCAACAAATCTATTGCAAAAAAATAATTTTTTTGATCTTCAAGTCTTCCGACCATCAATAGCCGGTCGTTGTATCTATTCTTAAAACTGTTAAAGGGGATTTCTTCTATCCAATTTTGTCTTAAGAGAATTTTTTTCTTATGTTTAGGAAATTCAGTACATAGAAAATCTAAATCAACATTGCTTGTAACGGTATAAATATCACAAAGTGCAAGTGAAAAATAGGTTAGATAGTAATATAGTTTTCTCTTTAACCAGGATTTATGGTCATGTATAGAAAAAGTGTACATATCATACCCGGTTCTAATCAAAACGGGTCTCCTTAGTAGTATTTTTAAGCAGATAGCTAACCATGAACCTAAAAGTTGGTTTTGCATTAATACTTCTGCATCTTTTATCTTTGTTCTTATTAAAAATGGCACTATAAGGATTGAGTTAATATAATTGACTATTTTGAATCGACTCTTTTTTAACAATGTATAAATAGGAATTATTTTTACATTCTCTAATTTAGTAATATACTTTAAATCCTCTTCACCACCATAGGTGACTAAAGTCAGTTCAACATTATTACTTGATAACTCATTAAACACCTTAACTTCTCTTGAATATATCTCGGCTTCATCCCAAGTCTTTAATGAGTAGTCATGAGTAAAAAAATATACCAAACGCATAAAACTAATAGTAATGTACAAATATTTAAAGTTCTTTTATCAATTCAAACAATTAACAAATTGTTTTTAAAACGCTTTAAACTATTAACAAAATGATAAATCCAACTATTTCCTGTATTATGAGTGTTCACAACAGAAGCTCTCAGCTTGAAAATTCAATTCAAAGCGTACTTGACCAAACATATACTGATTTTGAATTTCTAATTATAGACGATGGTTCATCAGAGAATATTTTAGAGATTCTAGAAAAATTTAAAAAAATTGATAATCGCGTAAAAATTTTTAAAAATAGCCAAAACATAGGACTAACAAAATCTTTAAATAGATTAATAAGTGAATCAACAGGAATATATATAGCAAGACAGGATGCTGACGACATAAGTGATAAAAAAAGATTTGAAACACAAATAAATTTTCTAACAAAAAATAATTATGATGGATGCACTACCCTTGCAAGAGGATTGCAAAGTAACAAAATTCTTCGTTTAAAGAGCTCACTCTTTCCAGTCAAAATCCTTCTTAAATTTAAGAATCCATTTATACACGGCACACTTATGCTTAATCGAAAAGTAATTCAGGATATTGGTTCTTATAATGAATATTTCTATTTTGCTCAAGATTATAAATTATTTACTGACTTGGCAACAAAGGGCTACAGAGTAAAAATCATTAAAGAAGTGTTGTATAGAATCAATCAAGAAAATAACATATCAAATAATCATAAAAAAGAACAGCAGGCTTATGCAAAAGAAGTGCAAAAAAGTTATAAAATTTTATGAAAATTAGCATCGGAGCAAAAATAGTTAATGGCCCCTGGGGTGGAGGTAATTTATTTGCAATCAATTTAACAAATTACTTAAGAGACAGTGGGCATGAAGTTGTGTTTAACTTAGAAGACGGTGACATCGATATAATTTTATTGATGGATCCAAGAAAATCTTCTGAATCATCTTCTTTTACCCATAAAGATATTGCAAAATATTTAAAAAATACAAAGAAAGACACCTTAGTAGTTCATAGAATTAATGAATGTGACCAAAGGAAGGGAACAACTGGACTCAATAAAAAATATATAAAAGTAAGTAAAAAAGTTTCAGATTTCACAATTTTTGTTAGCGACTGGCTTTTAGATATTTATGAAAAAGAGGGTTTTGTTCATAATAATTACAAAGTTATCAAAGCTGGAGCTGATAAAACAATTTTTAACGATAAAAATGGATCAGTATTTAATGGAACTGAAAAACTAAAAATTGTCACGCACCATTGGAGCAATAATTGGAACAAGGGTTTTGATATTTATGAGCATTTAGATATATTGCTAGCAAATACTAAATGGAACTCTATGTTTGAATTTCTTTATATTGGCAACTTACCAAAAAACTTTAATTTTATAAACACAGATGTTACTGCACCTTTATCTGGTAAAGAACTAGCTGATAAACTTAGATCTAACCACATATATCTTACAGGTTCAAAAAATGAGCCTTCAGGAAATCACCATATTGAAGGAGCACAGTGTGGGCTACCATTACTGTATATTGAAAGCGGAGGAATTCCTGAATATTGTAATAATTACGGTCTCCCCTTTAATGATTTAAATTTTGAAAAAACTTTATTAAACATGAGAACGAGTTACTTTGACCTTAAAAAACAAATGAAAAATTATCCTTTTAATTCTAATAATATGTGTCAAGAATTTATGGAATTATTTGAATATATGATCAAAAATAAATCTAATTTTGTCAAAATGAGAATAAAGCAATACAAATTTAAATAATTAAAATAATTTTTGATTTTCCAAGGAACACGTTGGGTAGATTAAAAGTTTTTAACCAGTACATGTATTTTGGCCAATATCCATTTTCATTCAGATGATAAAACTTTTTATAATTGAAATGCTTATAAATAATATATACATTAATATTACCTTTACATGAAAAAAGCACTTATAACAGGAATAACTGGTCAAGATGGTTATTATCTTGCAAAGCTACTTTTGGAAAAAGATTATGAAGTACATGGCACAATAAGAAGATCTTCTTCAATAAACACCGAAAGAATAGATCCTTTAATTGCTAAATACTCAAGCTCTAAACAACTACAATTATATTATTCCGACCTTTTAGACACTTCTTCGATAACAAATTTAATTAGTAACATTGAACCAGATGAAATTTATAATCTGGCAGCTCAATCCCATGTCTCTGTTTCATTCAAGAACCCTTCTTACACAACAGATGTAAGTACATCAGGACCACTTGCAATATTAGAATCATTAAGAAATGCTAAAAAAGAAATTAAATTTTACCAAGCATCCTCATCTGAGATGTTCGGGGGTGATTCAGGATTAATTTTAAATGAAGATTCATTGTTTGAACCAAAAAGTCCTTATGCTGTAGGAAAAGTTTTTGCCCATCATATGACCAAAGTTTATAGAGAGTCGTATGATATTTTTGCAGTTAACGGAATTCTATTCAATCATGAATCACCTCATAGAGGTGAAACATTTGTGACAAGAAAGATTACAAGAGCAGCTGGCAGAATAAAACTAGGCCTTCAAAGTAACTTAACATTAGGTAACTTGGAAGCTTCAAGAGATTGGGGTTTTGCAGGAGATTATGTCAAAGGTATGTGGATGATGCTACAGCATGATACACCCGACGACTGGGTGTTAGCAACTGGGCAAACGCAAACTGTAAAAGAGTTTCTTGAAATCACTTTTTCAAGCCTAGATTTGAATTGGGAAGACTATGTAATACAGTCTGAAAGGTACTACAGGCCAAATGAAGTAAAACACTTATTGGGGGACTCATCAAAAGCACAAAGCAAAATTGGGTGGAAATTGGAAACTAGTTTTGAGGAACTTGTTGAGATGATGGTTAAAAATGACCTTGAACTAGCTAAAAGGGAGAGAGTCTTAATTGACGAGGGATTACTAGAACCAACTTGGGAAAACCCTATTTAATGTTATTGACAAACCATTCATACGTATTATTTATTCCACGATTTATTTTTGTCTTTGGAGACCAGCCGTAAGAATTAATTAAGTTTGAGTCCAATAATTTTCGAGGGTTTCCATCAGGTTTGGATGTATCAAAAACAAGTTCCCCTTGAAAACCTATCACATCTTTAATGATAAAAGCCACTTCTTTAATGCTGATCTCTTCACCGCTTCCAATATTTATTAGCGGATCTTTAACATTATTTTCTAGAACAAACTTTATTGCATCTGCTAAATCATCTGAATACAGAAACTCCCTCAAAGGTTTACCAGTCCCCCAGATATTAAATGTATTCGACTTCATAGAGGCTTCATTATGCATTCTTGAGATTAGACCAGGTATTACATGTGAGTCTGTTTTAGAGAAATTATCATTTGGACCATATAAATTAGTCGGCATCAAATTTATAACTTGGTGTCCGTACTCTTTTGACATAGCATCACCCATTTCTATAGAAGCTAATTTTGCCATGGCATAGGGAGAGTTAGTTGGTTCTAATTTTCCATTCATTATTTCAGATTCTGATATTGGATTCGGTGCATTCAGAGGGTAAATACAACTACTTCCAAGATTTATTATTTTAACATTTGGAAAAGGTATACAACTTTCTAAAATATTCATATTAATTTTTAGATTTTGAATAATGAAATCAGTTCTATATTTATCATTTGCAACAATACCACCAACTTTTGCTGCAGCATTAATAATAATATCGGGTGAAATATCGGAAATATATTTTTTTGTTTCGGGGTTGGAAAATAAATCTACTTCTTTCCTTTTTGGAACAAATATTTCATAATTTGTGTTTTTAAATGTTCTTACTAATGCAGATCCGACAAGGCCAGTGCTTCCAAAGATAATGATTTTCATTTAATTTATTCTAGTTTAGTATGAGTAGATGTGTGGTTATCTTGGCAAAATATCAAAAGTTAATTTCGATAAACAAGAACTTATTACTGCTAATTCTTGTCAAGTTTGTAGAGGTCCAGATGATTTAAAACAACGTGGAACTGAAGATATAAAATTTTTAAAAAAGGAAAATTTTATTTCATCCTTTGTTTTCAACAGGTTATCAATAATAGATTTATCAGAAAAAGCATCCCAACCTATGGTTGATTATAAAAATGAAAATATAGTTATGTTTAACGGAGAAATTTATAATCATAGAGACTTAAGAAACTCAATGGAGAAAGAGGGAATTCAATTTTTAACTAATCATTCAGATACAGAAGTTGTTCTAAACGGTATAGGTAATTACGGTTTAGATTTTGTTAATAAACTTAATGGTCAATTTTCAATATTTTTTAAAAATTCAAAACTAAATAAAGTCTTTTTAATAAGAGATAGGTTAGGACAGAAACCGCTTTTTTATCATATTGACAAAGTAGGAATTTCTTTTAGTACAAATCTCAAGTCTTTAGCTAAGTTAAATAAGACTGCTAACTTCAGTGAAGAAATGATTCTAGATTACCTCAACTTAGGAGTTGTCCCCTCTCCAAATACGATTTTCAAAGATTATTACAAAGTTGAACCTGGGTCAATTTTAAGTTACGATTTAGAGACACTTGAAGTTAATAAAATAAAATATTGGGATATAGAAACCCATATAGGAAACAAAAAATTCAATTATAGTGAGTTTGTCGAAATTTTTGAAAAATCTGTAAACCTAAGGTTAGAGTCTGATGTTCCATTTGCAGCGTTTGTTTCTGGCGGATTAGATTCAACGGCTGTAATAAAAGGTATTAAATCTCAAAATCCTGTGAACACTTTTTCAATGCTTTTTGAAAATGAAAAATACAACGAAGAGATCTGGTCTAATGCAGTTGCAAACAAGTATAAAACAACTCACACTACTAGTACTATGTCCAAAAAAAACAACTTTAACGATTTACAAGAGGTTGTGAAGGCATTGGATGAACCATATGCTGACATTTCACTTATTCCAACATATTTGCTTTCCAAAGAAATATCTAAGCACTATAAAGTAGCTATTTCCGGTGATGGAGGTGATGAACTTTTATTTGGATATGAACACAGTAATAAAATTTCTACTAATAATGCTAATTCAGGCATGAGCTTCATTTATAAACTTTTATATGCAGCATACCCGGCAAGACTGGGATCCGGTAACCAATTATTGTCAAAATCAAACAATATAGAAACTGCGTATAAATCCTTTTTTGAAGACAGGAAGCTTTTAAGCCTATTAAATTTATCTTCAAATTTTAATTTTGATAATTACTTCTCTGCAAATACAGAGAACCCGCTTAAGAAAATAATGATTGCAGACTATAGATACTATTTATCAGAAATGATGTTACTAAAAATTGATAGAGCTTCAATGGCTAACTCATTAGAGATAAGATCACCATTTGTTGATCATAATTTAGTCGAATATATCATTAGTTCAGAAACAAATTATATTGAAAAAACTAATCCAAAAGCAATTTTAAAAAATTATATCAATACTGATTTCAACTCTCAATTTTTAAACCGAAAAAAAATGGGATTTGCTTTCGATATGGAAAATTGGGTATATGGCAATTTAAACACAGTAAAAGAAGTGATCAAAGAAGGAAGTATTATTAATTCAATCAATCCAAAAATAGTGAACCAGTTAGCGCAACGTCCGACAAGAATAAACTCTCACAGATTGTGGAAGTTATTGTTGTTAGAGCTATATATTAAAAATAATGAATAGTAAAAAAATCCTTTTTGTCTTCAACGAAGGTAGAAGAAATAAATTTAGTTCTCTCGACATGTTTGCAAAAGATTTTTTCTATTATTATTTTGAATTCAAAAAAGATAATTATGAAGTTGATTTTATAGAGATTGATTCAACAAAAGTTCATAGCAAACTAAATCCTAGATATTTTATTGAAAGAATTTTGAGAAAAATTACAAACCTTTCATTTTATGGATCAAAACTTTTGACAAAAGAAAATAAAAAAAAATTTTTTGAAGCTGATTTCATAATTTTTACAAACGAGACAACAATATATTCAAGTTTCTTTTTTCTCATATTTAATAAAAAAAGAATAAAAGCAAAAAAAACTGCATTCATCATGGGATTAACTGAAAATTCAAATAATTTAGTAAAAAAGTTATTAATTAAATCCATTATTAAGAATCTAGAAGCTGTAAATTTTCTAAGTAGAAATGAATTAATTTATGCAAGTAGTAAGTACTCTAATCTAGCAGCTAAATTTAACTTCACCCCTTTTGTTGTCGATAAGGATTTCTGGAAGTTTGAAAAAAATCCATCTACCATTAACAATAAAATATTATTTATAGGTAATGATAAAAATAGAGATTACAGTTTTGTATTAGAATTAGTTTTGAGTCTTCCTGATTATGATTTTACAATTATTTCAAATAATGAAATATTTAATAATTTTTCATCCAATAATTCTTTAATCATCAAAGGAGAGTGGAGAAGTAGTGTCTTAACAGACTTAGAATTAAGAGATATTTACCACATTTCTTCAATTTGCATATTACCTTTAAAAAATACCCTGCAACCTTCTGGACAAAGCGTTGCCTTGCAAGCTATGTCCACAGGAACTCCAGTCTTAATAACAGCAACAGATGGATTTTGGGATAACGAATGTTTTTTAGATGATATAAACATTCTCTTATTTGAGTCAAATGATTTATTAGTTTGGAAAAAGCGAATTAGGAATTTAACAAATAATCCAAAAAAATATAGTCAAATTTCTTCAGAAGCACACCAGACTCTATTGAATAAATACGATATCAGTAGCAACTACGAAAAAATAAAAAAAATATTAGAAATTTAACTGTAAATTACTTTTTCAAACATTTGTTTAAAGCTTTCCATTCCTTTTGGGATAAATAATTTTTCAGTGTTACTGAAAGCTACATTAACATTTGGCTTTGCATCTTTATAATTGCTCATAGTATAAATTGATTCCTCAGAAAGTATGGTGTTAGCTATACCTACATTTGTTGATATTAAGGGTATCATCGCTGCACTGCTTTCAAGAATTGAAAATGGACCTCCTTCAATTCTTGAGGAAACGATATACAAATCAAGACAATTGTACAGCTCATTTAACTGAGTAAAATTAACATCCTTAAAATACGAATACTTTATTCCTTTTTTCTTTAATTCCGATATAACAAATTGTCTTCTATGTCCAGTTAAAATTACTCTTAAACTCTTTTGTTCTCTTGATAAATTGGAGACTATTTCTACAAACCTATCAGGACCTTTGATTAATTTTGGTGATTGGAGGTCTATTCCCTCAGTATCTCTTTGAAATGAACCTACTAGAAATTCTTTTTTTGATAAGTTATATGATTGTTTTAAGTGATCTTTATCTTGTATTGGAAAAAAAATGTTCTGATTTACCCAAAATGGCATCATGTAGACTGGTTTATTTGTAAGTTGTGATAACTGATGTAGCATTTTATTGTTTAAAACATGATAAGCGTCTATGTATTTATCTCTCTTTTTAAATAATGAGACATTAAATGGTTCTAAATCTTTTGTATCAAAATGATGTATTGTACAGATTATTTTTTTTCTTCTGAGAAGAGGGTTTATTTTCCACTTCCACGTCCAAGGTGAAATTATCCAAACAATGTCTGAAAAAATTATACTTCTTGCTACCAATTCAGGATTACTCTCTTTCCACTCACTAATAAGCCTGTCGACTATCCAAGACTCATTTGCTTTATTGGTATATATTTTTATTGGAATTTTATCCTCCTGCCATTAATTGCTTTTTTCATTGGTGAATATGAATTTTTCGTAGACAATTAATATAAACATTGATGCACCTGTCAAAATAAGCATAATCAAATTTAAAATTGGAAGTTTGTGAGTTTGATATTCAATCGTTAGTAATTCATAATCATTATTAAGTTTTTCCAAACAGTCCTCAAAATTTGAATAGTCATGTATATCTGATTCATTCTTAAACACCTTAACTATTCCTTGTTTTCTTAGAGCAATGGATTCTAAGTTCTCACAGGTTTGCTTGATAGGGTTATGGTTGCAATTTAAGTTTTGTGTCTCTAGCAGCATCAATTCTAGAGGTACTTTATTGAATTCACAAAGTAAGGAGTAGTTGTTCATTTTTGATACTGAATAGTCCAGATACGTATTATTTGCTTTTGGAAAGCCAAATAAAAATAAAAATAAAGGAACTAAAGAGATTACTATTAATAAAGATAGTTTTTTTTTGACTTTTAAGAGATTTAAAATAGTTAATATAAAAATAAAAGAAATTAAAAATCCATAATAAAAAACTTTCAATGTATCTCCGAGATTGGGATTAAAGTTATTTTCAGGAATACCAAAAGCAGATAATAAAAGTACAAAAATGCCTACAAAAGGACCTAGGTAAAATTTATAACCTTCCTCCTTTTGATAAATTTTATTCAAAATGTATCCATAAAATAATAATGCCAAGACTATTGACAAGTACGATCTAAGATACTCGAAATTAAAACTATATTTTTTAGGTATGTAAATAGTATCTTCGACAGAACTGTAATAAAAATTACTAAGAGTGTTACTGTTGATGAACTGCTTTCTATCAATTTTCATCAGGCTGTAGTCTTGGTTCCAGTATAAGTTAAAGTAATCTCCGAAACTGTCTAGTAGTGTAATTCCTATTAACGAATCTGCATGATAATTAGCAATAGGCTTAGTGGCTAATTCTTTAAAATTTATATTGTATAAAAATGAAATCGGTGCCTTGTTGTCATACTGTTGTTCATTGTATACTAGATTTTGGTCAGCTCTTTGCAGTATAGAGGATCCAGTTATTTCGTAATTTTCCAGCATTTGAGGAATAATAAGAGATAAGCAAAAAATCAGAGTAGTGATGACAACTTTAAAATCTATTTTTTTGAGATGTTGGTAGTAGACAAGAATTAAAAATATAGAAACCATGAGACCTATAGATGCTTTCGTTGTAAATATTAATGAAAAGAAAATCGAAATAAAAACTATATAAACTTTCATGTTTGTTTTGAGGTATGTCTCAATGGTAAACAAAATCCAAGGAAGTATCGCAAAAGCTAAAATCTCTGGTTTTAGACTCATCCTTAATTCTATAAGTATAGGGAAAAAATTTAGAACTGAGAAAGTTATAAATATATGTGAGATAGAGAATTTATATAGTTTCAATAATTTATAAAATCCAATTAAACCTAGGAGATAGATTGCAAAATTAGCTTCTTGAATTCCAAGATTATAATTTATTTCTATGGAAGTAAGATCAAAATAAGAGAAATTGGATTTAATACCAATATTAGAAAGAGCATCTTCATTTACTGAAGAAAAGTTATTTAGTCGCATGTATACAAAAAAACTTACAAATAGAAAATATATAAATCCTTGCTCTTGTGCAACACTAGAATTCTCAATAATAAAAAAATCAATGTATGTCTTATAGCGTACAAAATCTGGGCTATGAGTACTCAGGTAATAAATATTACCAAGGGCAAAGCTTGATAATAGGGATGATATAAAAAGAATAAAAGAGAGTTTGATTTTCATTAGTTACATAACCACTATTTTTACAATTAAAAAAATTCTCACTTAATATATTGTAACTCTTGACAATTAAATGTTAGCTGAAGATTTTTTAAATTGGTTTTTGGAAAATATTATAAACCCTCTTGTGGGCGCTACAGGATTTGAACCTGTGACTTCTTCCTTGTAAGGGAAGCGCTCTGCCAGACTGAGCTAAGCGCCCAAAATTAATTGTGCTTTTTTATATTAGTTTCTTTTAGTATTAACTTATGAATAATTTAGCGGTAATAGTTCCTTTTTTTAATGAGGAAAACTACTTGCAAAAATCAATAAATAGATTAATTGATAGTGATATTTTTGATCAGATTATCCTTGTAGACGACTGCTCGACAGATAATTCAGGCACCATTGCTAATGAGAATGTATTGAAAACTAATAAGATAATTTATTTAAAATCTTCATCTAATAAAGGAAAGGGTAATGCATTAAACCTTGCTAAAAATATCGTTGAAACTAGCCATGTTATTATTCATGATGCAGATCTTGAATATTTTCCAGACGATATTGTAGAAATGTTTAATTGCGTTGAGGAAAATCAAAATTCACTCATCTTAGGCTCACGTTTTATTGGAGATAAGAAGAGAGCAAATGTATATGTAAGAACATTGTTAGCTAATAAAACGATGTCTTCTTTTTTCTCATTTGTTAATGGATATCAAGTTTCTGATGTTGCAACTTGCTATAAATTAATGCCAACCTCTTTTTTTAAAGAGATGGATATTAAAGAAAAGGGATTCTCAATTGAAATTGAGATACTTTCTAAATTTTTAAAGCACAACAAGTCTATTGTAGAAGTTCCAATTAAATACGAAGGTCGATCTTACGAGCAAGGTAAGAAAATTAAAACTTCAGATGGTTTCAGATATCTATTTAATACTATCAAGTATCGGATGTCTAATTAACTACAACCAAGTGAATTTCCACAATTAAGACATTTATAGCATGAGCCATTTCTAATTGTTATATGTCCACATTCATTACATGCGGGAGCATCACCCATCATGTCACCAAGAACCTCTTGCACTGTAGCAACTGAATTTTCTGCTTGCTCAACAGGCGCAGTTTCTGTTTTAGCTACAGGCGCAGTTTCTGTTTTAGCTACAGGCGCAGTTTCTGTTTTAGCTACAGGCGCAGTTTCTTGAACGACCTTGTCTTTTGGTGGCACTTGAACGATATCTGTTCTATCTAAATACTCTAAGCCAAGTGCTCTAAACACATAGTCGATGATAGAGTTACTCATCTTAATGTTTTCATGCCCCTCAACCATACCTCTTGGTTCAAAAGTCTGGAAAGTAAATGTATCTACGAACTCTTCTAGAGGCACTCCATACTGCAGTCCTTTTGAGACAGCAATCGCAAAACAACCAAGCACACCTTTGAGAGTTGCACCCTCTTTGGCAATATCAATAAAGACTTCACCTAGAGTGCCATCAGGATATTCACCAGTTCTCAGATATACTTTATGGCCAGCAATTCTTGCTTCTTGGGTCCAGCCTTCTCTTCTTTCTGGAAGAAGGAATCTTGGTCTATTAACTCCCGCATATGCTCTTGAAGGGCTGGTTCCTGGAGCAAAGTTGCCTTGAATTAACATAGCCTCTTCTTCAAGAATTTTAGTTACTTCTGGATCAGATTCTTCTGAGTCTCCATCATCTGAAGAGGAAGAAAGTGGTTGAGAGGCTTTAGAGCCATCTCTGTAAATAGCGATAGCTTTCACACCAATTTTTGCTGCCTCGAAGTAACAATCTTCAATATCTTCAATTGTTGCTTCATTAGGCATATTTACAGTTTTAGATATTGCACCAGATATAAAAGGTTGCGCTGCTGCCATCATTCTTACATGGCCCATATAGTGAATGAAACGTTCTCCATCTTTTCCACATTTGTTTGCACAGTCAAAAACATCTAGGTGCTCTTCTTTGAGATATGGTGCACCTT
>Ga0315320_10001248_pt1 | contig 21172 bp, 19 predicted proteins | sample M140m21515metaG_FD_203458 | JGI IMG/M metagenome (GOLD analysis project Ga0315320, IMG submission 203458) | Ammonia-oxidizing marine archaeal communities from Monterey Bay, California, United States - M1 40m 21515 | ecosystem: Environmental > Aquatic > Marine > Coastal | place: USA: California... | reverse complement strand
GGCAAACATTGGATTCCATTATTCTAATTCTTTAGAAAACCAAGCGAAACGTGAAAACAAGAATATTGATTTTCAAGTTCAACCGCGCCGTTGGGGAATTCGCTTGCCAAAAAGTGCGCTTGTCGAACATAAAGGAAATCATTACCTTGAATGCAAAGTTGAAAAAACTTTCGAAGTAAATTATTTCTTAGAAAATGGCGCGCCAATTGAAAAAAGCGCAATCGAAGAATTCTTGCCAAAAAAGAGAGAAAGTTCAACTCAAGAAGAATTGACTAAAAAAGTAATCTTGCGAGACGTTAAACTTGAGAATATTCTTTCAATGAGAATTCAAGGCGAAAACGTTCTTGTAGATTAATCAATCCAAAAAAAGAAATCATTCTTTCCACCTTGCAAAAGGTGGTTTTTTTTGTGCCTAAATAGAAATCAATAATAAACTAAATAGAACAAAATAAGAACAAAATAAGAAAGAAATAAATAACTAATAAATAAAATAGATAGATAGATAGAAAGATAGAGAACAAGAAAGATAAAGAACATTATTGAATTGTTTTGATTAGAACATTATTGAATTGCTTCCCTAGGCAAGGCAAGCCCTGTACCGCATCGACTAGGCAAGCCCTTTCTAAGCCCTTATTTGATTAGAGTATTATACTAGGTAAAAACAAACTAATCAGAACAAAGGTAAAACTATCTATTTAAACTAATTTTAAACTAATTAAAAAAAGATTTGACGTAACTATCTACTTATGCGATTCTATGGTTTCACATTACTATATTAATCTAAACATAAGGATAAGAAAATGATCATGATACCTAACTCACTACCAACCGCAATCGCTCCAAGAGCTTTCGAGATACAAGACGTTTCAGATTGCGACAATGTCAACGACGTGCTGACTACTCTAGAGGTTGGCGACTATTCGACTCAATCACTCAATCACATATGCCAAGGGTTCAAACTTATCAAGGATGATCGAAACGAGCCTTTGACAATCGTTTCCTCTACTTATGATTTGCTCCAACCTGTTGAAGCTTTCGCCTTTCTTGATGCACTCAAGGAGGAGGTAGGATTCGACTATGCAAATGCAGGTTTCACTCACCAAGGGCGTCAACTTTTCATCCAAGGTTCACTTGGTGAGTTTGAAGTGCCAACCTCAAACGATAGGAAAAAGGGCGATGTTCTAGACAAAAGGATTGTCGCAAGAACCTCGTTTGACGGCTCACTTGCAACGACAATCCAAATCGAACTCTTGAGAGTATGGTGCGACAATGGTTGCGCCTCATGGGACAAGGAAAACAAGATCGCCAAGGTAAAGCATACTCGCAATCAAAGAGCGATCATGGCAACCGCCCTTGAGCAAGCTACGGGAATGCGCCAAGTGATTCAATCCTTAGAGTCTGATATCGTTACCTTGTCTGATAGGGAAGTAACGCCTTACGAATTCGATCAGATCAATGAGATTGTTTTCAAGGGCGAAAGCAAGCAAGCTGAAACCGCAAGGGAAGCGGTAAAGGCTCAATTCTCAAACGAGCGCCTTGGTGCATTTGGCGAAACCGCTTGGGACGTCTTCAATGCTTTCACCGCCTATCAAACTCATGATCGCACTACTAGAGAAACCAAGCAAACCTCTAGACAAGAAAACTTGTTTCGTTCTCAATCTGATAGCGCCTTTCCTACAAAGGTTCGCAATGCAATGAATGAAGTGTTAGCGGTATGATCTTACTAGCGCTCATAATCCTAATAGGCTTTGCGACTACTCAAATGCCTTAAGACTAAGCCCCCGAAAGGGGGCTTTTTTTTGGGCTAAATAGAAACCAAAAACAAACTAAATAGAAAGAAATAGGGAACAAACTAAATACAACTAAATAACAAGAGAAACAAGAGAAAGAGAGAGAGAGAGAGTAAACAAACTAAACAGATCTACGTGAGAATCTACGGATCTACGGATCTACGGATCTGAGGCAGATCTACGGATCTACGGATGGAAGTCAAAAAGTAAACTTCCAAGAGGGTTGGAAGTGTCTTTCTCCGTGCAGATCCGAACGGAACAAACTAAACAAAAGAAAAGTTGACACGGATCTAGATCTATGTCTATAGTAGTAGCATGAAACTTATTATCATATCTATCGTTCCTGCTTCGTTCCTCTTGGCAGGTCTTACTAATGGGCTCAGTCTGCTACTGCCTTGGATTGCTTCTGCTCTCTGTATCTATAAAATGCAAAAAGAGTTTGACACGGATCTAGATCTGTGAGAGATTGAGTCTGAACATTATTAACCTACTACTACTATACTACTATGAACATTAAAACACTCGTTATCTTTCTTAACATGGTATCCGAACAAGACGGAGGCATTTGGACAAATGACTTTCAGAACATGGAAACACAGAATGGAAAATGCTTTCAGTACTGCCTAGATGCTAAACTGATCGAAACCTACACGGATAGCTCAGATAACACAGGATATCCTGAGGAGTATGCAGAGCTTTCACTACTTGGCGCATCTATCTTAGAAATGCACAGGAAAGCTCAGAAAGCCACAGAGAGAGCCCAAGAGATCCGAGACAATGAACAGCTTATCCTTAGCCTACAGGAGGCAATCACAATACTGAGAGGAAAGCGCCAAGCTCGTAAACTCAACCCTTCTGCCACAGAGCTAGACTTCTTCACAGGAAAGCCTGTTCCTTCCAACCCTTTACTTCCAAACAACTTGTTTGCAACTCCTGAGAGTTTCCAAGCTTTAGAGGAGTACTGCCTAAGACATAACGGATCCGAGAGAAGCGCGGCTCTCGCCTGTTCTAACATGGCGATCAACCTTTGCCATAAGGCAGTAGATGAAATGCTTTCTAGCTAAGTAGTAGGCTAAAAAATCACATAGTCACGGATCTTCGGATCCGTGGCTTTTTTTATGCCTAGACATGACCCTACCCCATTAACTAGAAAAATTGACCGATCCGACTTTTACATTTAAGTGCGGGGGCCTTATTTTCAATATCGAATAAAAAATAATAAAAAATAATAAATTATAATAAATTAAACGGGTTGCTTGTGGGAGGGGGGGGTATTAGTGAAAATTCGCCGTTAATAAGAAGAAATCTTAATATTAGCAAAGTAAAAAAAAAGCCAGACCTAAAAATCAAAAAAAGGAAATATAATAAAAAAAAAACAAGAACAATATTATTAGCGCCGAAATATTTGTATTTTATGCTTTTCTTTATCTTTAATGTATGATATATTATGTTTATGAATAAAACAAAAATAGAAAAAACAGCAAGTGAGATATGGAGTAAATTCGTTGAAAAGTATGATTTGATTAGAGGAGATCAATCAGAAAGAAATAAGAATGAAAAACTCAAACAAATAAAAAATGAAGAAGTTGATCGTTTACTTCCAGCTTTTCTTGCTGCAGTATCAATAGCAGAAATAAAAAAGACAGTAGATGTTGAAGAATTAGAAATGGAAGAAATATTAAAAGTATGTGATTACGTCGATAATATTTATTTTCACCTTAAAATGGGTAATTTAACAAAATCCCAAGCAGAAGTTCGTTCTATGGTTAAAAGTGTTTGCATTTTATAATGTGTAATGTAGTTCATGCGCGAACTACAAAAGATAAAAACATTAATTATACTAATTCCACTTATTTTCATACCTTCTTCCTGCTTGGAAAGAGACTTTGACGAAATAAAAGAGATACCTGAATACAAGGAGATGAACCCTTCTAGGTATTTAAAAAGAATGGATTTTGGTAGACATTTCTCAAACAAGAAAACATTTAATTGGGTAAACACAGAAGTTAGTCCTGAAATTGGAATGATTTTGCTTGATAGTATTTACAAGCCAGTTGATTATTTCTTTTTTAAAAAATTCAATTCTTGGTTTGAAAAATTATTATTCGAAAATGGATTAATGTCATTAGGCGATAATGGCGAAAATTTAGATTGTGATAATTATGCAATGTTATATAAATCACTAATGGGGGTAGCTAGTTATGCAAACGGTGTTGATGTTGAGTTTGCTGTGGGACTGGTTGTCGTTGAGCAAAAAAACCCATTTGGTGGAATACCAAAAGGCTACCTTCACATGCTCAATCTTGTTTTCACAAGCAAAGATTGGTATATTTTTGAACCACAAACGGGAGAATATATAGAATTACATAAATACCCGAACCAAAAGCATATAAAGTACATTATTCTTTAAATAAGTAAAAAAAATTTTCAAAACAACAGAAAGTAGTTTATAGCGGCGAATTATGCGGCGGCTATTTGTAAGAAAAACCAAATTCTTCAATGTCTTCCTGATACACTCTCGAAATAACATCTGCCATTTTCGGGGTATATGAACTAGGCGAGGGTCTTATGGATCTGTTAAAGTGTGGCAAATCACATTCTATCTTAAGATTTTTACAAACTATTTCCATGTCTTTTTTTATATTTTCGACCTTTCCTATAAAATTAAAACTCCTGTGTTCCAAAAACCTTACTTGGGGGATAAAGTGAGTTTGGTTGGAGGCAGCGCGATCCAAGCCCCCTTTTATTAAAAAATCATAAAAATTAGGATAATTTATTACAAATTCTTCTCTATCAATAAAATCCTGTGAATTCCTAGCCCCCCCTTTAAATAAGTAATAATAAGCACTCAAGCATCTATCCCAAGGATTTCTAACAAAAGAAAAAGAATAAAAATTATCAAAAAAATCTTTTGGAATTTCTTTAGCTTTAGAATGGGAGTCTTGGCCAAAGCCGCCTACACAATCTTTTATTGTATTTCCTGCACATTTAGGTATATGAACAAAAATACAAGACCTTAATAAAGAAATATTTCCCGAATTAAGTCGGTTACTCCGCATAACATCCAAAATGTAGGGATTCATTTTATAAAAGAAGGAGTAAATGTAGTTACTTGATTAACGGTAGGTTCGTACCCGATGAAATCATAATAAACTTTAACCATCCAATTACCTAAAACTAAAGAAGAATAACTATCCTTTCTTGCTTTATTAGGTCCTGTTGTTCTTTTTAATGTATCAGGAAGGTCAAAAGTTTGAGTGCCTTGTGATGTTGTTTTAATTTGAACCAGAGCACATTCAGTTTTAGTCAAAGCAATCATGTCGCTTTGATGTTCTACGAAATCAATCATCTTAGCACCAGTATTTTCTTTTTGATGTGCTATATTTAAATATTTTAAATCATTAATAGGTATTTTTTGTTTTATTTGTTTATGATAGCTTTCATCCATGGCTCTAGATCCAAACCATACCCTTTTATGATCAAGGTTTGATTGTAATAATTCGTTAGCCATCCTTATCCATGAGCTAGTAGGTTTTCTTAAAACACAATAACATTTAGAGTTTTTGTCGTACTCTTTTTTTGCAACAGCTAAATCTTCCTGGTATTTTTCTGGCTTATCAAAATCACTAGACAGCATACTGATTTTTATTTTTGATTGGTGAAATAAAGAACTTTCATTACATGCATTAATAAATTGGACACCTCCGTTATAATCCCCTACGACAGCTACAACATTAAAGTTTGTAAGTAAATAATGAAAATACTTTATATGATGTTTTAAATTTGTTCCAGATAAGGCATAACCATGAACCATAGTCCCCTGTCTAGTTTCATTATTGATTTTAAATACATGCATGGCAAAATCATCAGAACTTTCAGATTCGGCCCAACTAGGATCGAAAGATACTATATATTCGGATCCTGGATCACCCTTTACTTCTACAGAGGGCTCCTCTCCGTCTGGAACGGTGCATTCAGCCATTTTTGAAGTCTTAAAGTAACCAGAGCTATCGTCGGTAAATATAGCTCCAAATTCCCGCTCAAATTGCGAGTGACTCATCGTCTGCTTAGATTGAAGTATTAAGTTTTCGTCATAAAGTTTTTGTGGAGCGCAGTCGTAACTAAATTGCATAATACATCTAGTCGCATCACCATCTTCTTTTATTGATCCATTTATAAGCATTTCAAACTGTTCGTATACTTTATATAAATATTCAAACTTGTAAGAGGCGGATGATAAAGCTATTAATTTATTATTAGGCCATTTGTGCCTATCCTCTTCTTTCATTTTGCCCTCTTTTATTAACTTGTTTTCTATTTGATACATACGCTCTCTTTCAACTGGATTTTCCACAACAGAAAGAAAAGGCACGATAACCTCGTTATAAATTCTTTCTGGCATAAGTAAGAATTCGTCAATAATAATTCTATGAAACCTAAAACCACGAAGTTTTGAACCATCACCAAGAGGTAGAGCTCTTATCCTGGATTGTCCAATCTCTAAAAGCCATTCGTCATTGCTTTTTGACTTATGGGTTATGCATTGAGCTAAAAAACTAGCTTCTGGCTTAGCCGCTATATCTTCTATTTTTTTAAATATCATTTTGGACTGTCTAAATGATTTAGAAAGTATACCTATTTCAATGCCCTGATTAAATATAGCATCTAAAAAAGCATATATTCCTGTGGTGAAGGATTTAGACATACCTCTAGACCAAACCCCAAGAGTATAGTCTGTTTCGAACATAGCCTTAATAGCCATGTGCTGAAAAGGAAAAAGCTCTACTCCAGATATTAAATCAGCGGAAAATGTTATATTTTCTTTAAGAAATTTATATAACAATATTTTCGCTTCATCTTCATCTATATAACCTTCGATCTCAGATAATAGTTTATTGAAATCTTCCTTAACAGCTCTTTTTTGACTTCCTGCTTCCCAGGCCATTAATCTCTAAAAACCTTTTGACAAGAATAGCTTCCTGGCTTCACTTTCTCGACGATTAAAGCTATAACTTCGCTAGGTCTATAGCCAGCACAAGAGTGGATGTTCAAATATATATTTTTAGTTTTATTAACAAAATGAGCGGTTATTAAAGCATTTTGTGTTTCGTGAATCAATCTTAAACCATGCATTGCTTCTTCGTGTTTGCCAAACTCATTAACAATTCCAACAACCTCGCCTCCTTCATCCACTTTTTCGCCTAATTCCTGAGCTAATTGTTGTATTACTTTTTCTTCAAAAGCAAAATCACTACAGTTAAACAGGTTAACCATCAAATCAAGAGACCATATAATTTTCTCCTGATTTTCTTTTTGTTTTGTTAGTTCTTCACTTGGTTTTATTAATTGTTCTTTCATTTATTTTTTTGTTTAAAAAGTATTGCAAGTCAACATTCCACATTTGCTTTCCATGTAATAATATCTTTGGTATAATCTTTTTCAACCCTGTTCTGTTTTCTGCGAATACAAATTGACAGCAGTCTTTGTATTGTTGAGATATTGTTTTAAAATTATGCCAAATATAAGGAAGCTTAGATTTGTGTGGAGAAAAAATATTGTTCTTTTTAATCTTCTCTATACTACTTTCTACGACAATAAAAAGATAAGAGTTAAACAATCTAGCCCTATCTAACTCTTTCTTGAAGCGATCAAAGTTCCCACCGCTTAAAGTTGACTTTAAGTCCCCCTCGCTTTTCCTGTCTACATATGTATAATCATAATCGCTTCCGCCTACAGTATAATCCCCAAAGTCCAATTTCATTTTTTCTGAATTATTAAATGAAATGGGCTTCTGCTCCCTTGTGTCTATAAATATCTTCATGTTTTCAGAGCCAGATTCTTCAAAAAAATTTTCAGGAATTTTTTTATTTAAAACATTATTGAGCCCAAGCTCCTGACATAACAGAGTATAGCTTCCAAATAATTTTCTATAAACATCTATTCCTGGAAAATCGCAAAGCTCTAATTCATTTTCACTGAGAGCATGTTTTAAGGATTTTTTTTCAGCTCTTTCTTGTAATTTAGATTTCAAATATATTTTAACCTTTTCAGGCTCGGATTTTTGACACCAATCTAAAAATTCAGATTTGTTTATAAAATCTCTAGATATATAATCTTGGTAATTCTTAAATGGGATTTGATGCCCTAATAAAAGACTTTTTTTGGGGTAATATTTCTTATAATATTCACCCTGATTTATATCATGAACTCTTGACAAATGAATATGCAAACCAGAAAGAGATTTAAAATCTTTTCCGCAAATCTTGCACTTAATAATCACCTTATCTTTTACCTCCGAAATACTCAACAGCATGCCCCTCCGAAACCATTAATTTATTCAAACTTACTCCGTTCGAAAAAAATTCCCCTAAAACTCTTCCGTATTTACCTAACCCATGACACTTTAAGACTAAATCAGAATTACACATTTCTTTTAGTCGAGCTTTAGCCTCTAATCCTTTTTTCTTTTCGGATAGATTTCTTGTTCTCGACTCAGGAGCATTAATACCTTGAAGCCTGACTCTTTTCTTTGTGTATAAATGAAACCCCAAGTCAACAAGAACATCCACCGTGTCGCCGTCAACCACCTTAATAACCTCTTTTACCTTATATTCATACATTACAGCACATCCTCTCTCCTTAAGCCTAATATGCGAGCTTTCCATCCGTCCATATTTTCAAATTTATCAGCTTCATCTTCGACAAGCTTTTTTTGCATTTCTGCTATTTTGATCATCCTACCTCTTTCTTCTTCTTCTTGGAATGATTGAACCAAAGTAAGCACCGAAGCAAATTTGTCTTTTTTATCTTTTAATCTTACCGATCTATCTCCATTTAATTTCTTAATCAACGACTCTTGTCTTTGTTCGCATTGGTGGTACTCGGAACTTTTAGCCTTCAATATTTCAGCTAATTTTACAGACATTTCGGTTTGATCTTCGCAATCCTCAAACATCCTATTTAACTTTTCCATGTTTCCTTGTATTGTTTTTAAATTTATATAATCAATGCAGACATTAATGTATAAATTAACTTCGTCTGAAGTTAAATCTGGTTTGTCCCAAATAGCCCTTATAAACTCTGCTTCAAATAATTTTCTATCATCGCACTTATACGTTTCCATTAATTGGAAAAACCTAGGAGAAGATAAATTCTTTTTTAAATTCAAAACATTATCTCGCTCATCTCTCTTTAATTTATCAATATCTTCGTTTAAATTGGCCTGAGTAAATTCGTTAATTTTTCTAATAACTTTTACTTCTGTTTTTGGGGGAGAATATGTAAATTTCTCCACTTCCTCTTCTGGAGCAAATTTAATAAAATCAGAAGAATTAGTTTTTAAATAATCGGCGACGCACCTTTGCTCAGCGCTCAAGTTTTTAACCTCCTTATTTTGAAATATCAATTGAGCTATTTGCAGGCTATTTAATTTATCTCTAGAGTATTCGACTATAAGCTCTCTTTGCTCGTCGGTGAGTTCTATTCTTTTTGCTTTCTTATGAGCTCTGGTTTTGTATCCATAACCTTTTTCAAGCATATATTCCGCAACAGCCTTACCTTCTTTATTTCTTCCGTCTAAAGATTCGTCTTCAAAAATATTTTTTGTCAATTTATCAACGTCGGGTATTTGTATATAATTTTTATCTATATAATTTTTATGCTCTTCTGTTAGTTTCATGTATAAAAAATGTCTTTCTTTTCTAAAATCTTAATAACTAATTTTTTAAATTTTAGTTTTAAATTTTTGATTTGCTTATAGCCAGCCTTCCTGCCTTTTTCTGATGTTTTGTAACCAAGTTTTTTTGCGATATCCTCTTCAGTTATTTCTTCTATAAACAGCATAGTATATATACTAAAATTTCTTTCAGTCAATTGCTTTTCTACCTCTGCATGTATTTTCCCTATATAAAAATCTATCTCACAATACCCATCCTCCTTTGACTCTACTTCTGCTCTAGGAAGTATCTCTATAGGAACAGGTATCTTTATGCCGTATGCATGTTTTTTTGATTTGCTCCATTTTTTATACAAAGGGCATGTCGAGTTTTGAGTTTTAGATTTTGTAAATGTGCAAGAGTTTTCTTCCTCACTCATGCTGTTATTAAAAGGGCAACCCATACAAGGCTTCACGAAATTATGATAATGATTCCTAAGTATGTTTTTAAACTGATTCGTGATAATTTTATTAACCCAAGGAACCAGGGGTCTAGCGGGATCCCATTGATCCCACTTTTTAGCAATATGAGCTCTCATTATCTGAGAGACATCGTCAAAGTCAACCCAAGCTAAAGAGGTTAACCTCCACTTCGGTCTCCTTTTACGGATCTCATTATCAATCAGCTCGCTTCTTTCCTCGTAAGTTGGTTTTTCTTTTTCGGGTTCCACGTGCTTTTTTTATAGTTTTTTTTGATTCTTTCAGATCTTCTTCGCTCATATTTAATATATCAGACCCTTTGAATACGTTATTCATTGAATAATCAATTTCGTAATCTAGGCTGTTAACAATAGGAACCTCAAAAGAATCAGAGAAGTCGTCAGAATCTAAGTCCTGATTTAAAATATTTGTTTTTCTATCGACGGGTATTTTGTCTCTTACAACACTGCTTTTACTTATGTTTGAAATTTTAGATAAAGGCTTGCCGCAAGACTTGCATTTATCTGGCTTCTTTAACAAGTATTCATTTTTACTACCGCAATGAGGGCAATATATTTTAGACATAATCTAAAGGTTCTCGTGTTTTATTTTTCATGTATTTAATTATTAATTTTTCGTTTTCGGGTAGTATTTTTTCAGATGATATGATTTGAAGCCCAAAACCTTTTAAAGGTATAAAAGATTCTACTGCAACTGAGCCCTCGCTCTTAAAGTTGAAATCTCCATTATTCTCTTTTATATTAATTTTAATCGACTTAATGTCATGTAATTTAATTATATCAAGTATGTCTTGAGACAGCTGATTCTCTCTTTTTTTTGAAAGATAAAACTTAAACAAAACAACGCAAGCCGTTGTCAGCGAAGACAAAATAGCAACAATAATCTCAGAACTCATCTTAAAATAATAAATTATTTTAAAAAAAATTCTATATTTTAACAAAAAAAGTGTAAATTATTTTTTTTCTGCAGCTTTTCTTTGTTCCTCTAATCTAGAAATAATATATTTCAATACCTTGCTTCTTTTTATATCCGAACTGTTGAATCTAAAACAATGAATTCCGTTTTCGGAACTCCTCTCGTCATCAAAAAGTTTCATCATATCGCCGAAACCGCTTTTCCCATTAATATCGCTTTGCATTAAGTCTCCACATATAAAAAGCCTACTGCCTTCTCCGATTCTGGTGATAAGAGTGGTTAGCTCCTTAAATGTAGCATTTTGAGCTTCGTCCATAATTATTATCTTATCATTCCAACTAACTCCTCTGAGGAAATTTATTGGCATTGCGTCGACCCTCCCCGCTGCTAACAGGTCTTTTTGGGTAGTTGTGTTGGCGGGCAGCATCTCATTTAGCTTTTCCAAAAGAGGTATCATGTACGGGTTAAACTTATCCTCAAGACCTCCTGGCAGGGCACCCAACCCTTTATCTGCACTTTCTATAATAGTTCTTATATAAATTAAGTCGGTTTGACTGAATTCACTTAGAAGTCTAAGAGCACTATATACAGATATATAAGTTTTAGAGCTTCCAGCTGGACCAGAGACAAAAACTATTTTACAGTTTTTATCCGAAGCTAATGAGAAAAACCTTTTCTGTTTTTCTGTCAGGTTTAGGCTCTTGACATGAAACTTGTCAAAACTATTATTCATAATAGTTTCTTCGCATGGTTTAGCTTTTCTTTTTTTCATAATAATTAATTATTTTGTTCATGATTTTTGATCTATTTGATGAGGGGGAATAATACCAATTTAAATAAAAAGAGCCATTTAGTTGGTCTATTTTTTTATGAATAGCAGATATTTCCTCCTCCAATTTGTCGATTAAAGAGTAGGAGATTTCGATTTTTTTTCCATCAATCTTTTTAACCTCATCAAGAAAAATATTTAAATCACCGTCTTTTTTCGCTTTAGATATCTTTTGAAAAGATTCGATTTTAGATGAGCCGTTTTTGTCTGGATGACTTTTTTTTGCAACCTCCCTATAAATCATTTTTATAGATTCTTCCGAAAATACAGAAACATTTTTCTTGGGAGAAATTTCTTGATCGTTTAAAAAAGGATCTTTTATGTTTTTAGACTTTAATGCTTTTTGGAACTCTGGATAGAATTCATTCCAGGCCATGTTAGACAAAGCCTCTAAGTCTTTAAGCTCTTTTTTTAAAGCTCTCCACTCACTTCTGTATTTATTGAATGTTGCCCTGATATATGGGTGTTCCTTAAAGTCCATTAAAATATAACCTTGATCCTTGGTTGATGGGTAGATTGCTCAACATATTATATATACACTAAACCAAGTTTCAATCTACTAAAATTTAAATAATAAAAAGTGTACAATATGGGTATGAGTAATAGAGTGTCATTTATAATAGAGCTTCTTATAATTTCAATTATAACCGCTTCTATGTGGTTATTAGTTAATAGAAGTTAACTATAATATGAAACAAAAAAATGCAGAAGATATAAAGTTAATATGTCAAGAGTATTGTGAAGAGGTTGAAATTGACGGTTACGATGTCACTTGCTTGGTGAATCAAAAATACTTGAAAGATCTAAAGTTAAGGGTTTCCGTTCACGGGTGGTCAATACAGAGCTTAAAAAAGAAACATTTTTTATACTACATCAGGTTTTTTGATTTTCTTTAAAAAATAGGGGGCTGCATATATCAAACCACACCCGACAGTACAACCTAAAATTATATATAAAATTACCCCCGAAGCGGAAGAGTCTCTATTAGGGGTTGTTGAAACAACATTTCCTTCTTGATTAAGAACAATACGGTAGCCTTCATCTGAAACAGGGAGTGCGGGTATTAAAATAGATTTTTTCTCAAGTGGATCTTTTAAGTCTTTTGTTTTGGAGACAAAGGAACTAGAGGAGCATGAGCAAAGAAAAAAACAAAGTAATATTGTAAATGTTTTCATATAACTATATTATAAGTTACTTGTTTTATTTCAATATTAAATGATCAACTTAGAAAACTTAAAACCGACAAAAGAGCTTTGTGTCTTTTTTGTTTGCACAGAAAATGAAGTTATAAACGAAGGTGTGGAGTCAACATTATGGAGCTACCTGAATTTAATACCATCAGTTGAGTGGAAAATTGACATTTTTATATATTTAAACAAAATAGTAGACACAAAAAAAATAGAAATAATAACCGAAAGGGTTGAGAAGAATCCATGGGTTAATAAACTTGAAGTTTTTTCAATAGATCTTTGCGAAAAAGAAGATGTTTTTTGGTACCCTTGGCTGAAAACACCGAAACCAAAGGTTATGCCTGAGTATGGATATACCTCTGGGGCGAATCTTTTATTTTACAGATCGATTAGGTTGATGATGGAAAGGGACGAAAATTATGAAAACTTTTTAATGTTAGAGGCCGACAGTATTCCACTTAAAAAAAATTGGTTTGACAAGGTTTTCGATTTTTGTAAAAATAATGAATTCGAAATAGCGGGCAGTAAATACAAAGGCGATCAAGCTTGCCATTATGAGTCTGAATATAAAGATCATTTAAACGGAATAGCTATATACAGGAATTCAAAAAAATTAGAAGAAGTATTAAAAGGTGGGGAAGATATTATAAAAAACGAAATGCCGCCAAGTGGGTTTTTAAATTTTGACATAGCTAATTTTTTATTTTACAAAAATCGTTTGGATAAATACAAATTATTAGATACCGAAATAATAACAAACATGAGTGATGGAAGAGATTTCCACATAGAAGAAAAAGAGGTTCTAGAGAGATATCCAGATTCATTAATTGTACATAAAAAGAGCAATAAAAATCATGAGCTAATAGACGAAGACACCTTCGACCAAACAGAAAACGAGGACTTGCCTGTGTGTCTACTTCAACCGCATTGCGGTTCGGAATACATACTGGATATCAGCTTAATTGCAGCAAGGCAATATCTAAAAAAAGATAGTAGATATTCAAAAGCTGTTAAGTTAAAAATAATAACAGACGATGGAGCTAAAATAATTATTTTTGCTGTGTGCAAGGAATACTTTGATGCATATCCAAGAAGCTTTTTTCAAGAGATGGAGTTCAACTGTTATTCTATTTCTTATTTTAATTTAGCCAAATTAATAGAAGATAAATATATAAAAATATTATCAATATGTTTAGATTTTAGATCTGCAGTAAAATTAAACAAAACTATATTTAATTACTTTAAAGCTATAATTAAAAAAACGAATAAATCGCCTTACCTATATTTTTTCCATAAACATTATTTAGATTTAGCTGGATCGAGTTTTATAAAACACGAGTTATTGAATAATCATAGAATTATAGAAGACAAAGAAAATAGAAATAAAGCTTTTTTATCTTTTCTGGAGGAAGATTTTTCTCCGTATTTTTTGCAGCAATGTTTTTTTCAAAGAGAAATGTTAAATGAACATCAGGAGAATTTCTTTTTTTATATATTAAGTAAATTTCAAATATTTGACGTAATAGCTATAGACGAAATTTTGTATAGAATATACAAGCAAACATACGGCATGAAAATTGAATTAAATCATTTAAATGTGGCAAATTTTAATTCGACATCTGGGAAAGTTATAAAAAGCAAAAAAGATGTGCCCGATAAAATTAATGAAATTTTAGACAAAAAATGTAGAATACACAATATTATATATAGTGAAATGACAATTAAACAGTTAGACGAAGAAAAAGTGGAAGATAGTAAAAAAATACCAACATTTTTACATGTGCCCAAAAATGCTGGGAGTTTTGTAATTTCAGCCTTTACTAAGTATTTCGCCAGAATACATGGAGGCGACAGGTATTTTAATGTACAAAGAATACAGGTCGATTTTGATGATTGTTCGCATGCAACTTTTTTTGTTTCATTCAGAAACGATGCATGGAAGAACGATTCAAGGATAAAAACATATAAACATGACGCTCCAAGGTCAAGAAGCTCAGGCATAGAAACGCTGCTTGAGTACATCAACAATGGCCAGGCTGATATATTAGCTGCGGTGGCTGAGCCAGCGATAAGCGAAAACGAGGGTTGTTGTGGTAAAATATGCCCAAGAGTTATTGTTAGATCCCTTAATAACATCTGGTCATTTTTAAAAAAAACCGATCTGGTTCCATTAAATTTTACCATTTTACGGGAGCCCTTGGACAGAGCAATATCTTTATACAATTATATAACCTCAGATAGATCTCAACACGAAGATACTCATAAAGTAATAGCGGAAAAAAGTATAGAGGAATATCTAGTATCAAATAAAACTGAAGATTCCTGGCTAATAAGAGCAATGAATGAAATTGGAAACAACAACCCAATAGAATACCAACATTTGGATAATGCATTAGACTTTTTAATAGAAAACAATTTTTTAGTAAAAGATATTCGTGATTCGAATGATCTCATGAAAGAGGTGATCGAATCTTGTTACGAACAAAAGATGATTCCAGAAGATATAAACTCTGCCCAAAGAAATGAAAACAATAAAAAATCAAAAACAAAAAAAGGGTTAAGTGCAAAGGTTATTGACATTTTTAATAAAAGATCTCTTTGGGACAAAATTCTTTACAATAAAATGATAGAATAACCCTTTATTTATTCTAAAGAAAGAGGTTCTCGTGTAATTTTAACAAACACTCTAAATATAATACTTAACAAAAAAAAACGGCATGAGTAAAATAGTCTTCAGAAAAAAAACAGGGAATGATTTTTTAGCATTATCTTTTGGTAAGCCCAGGTATTTCAACGAAACTGACATTAATATGTCTGTAAATTGGGGGGATGGAAGCACGCAAATAATTAATTCCATAACCTCGGCGGGAGTTCAAAGAAGAACTATCACATATAAAGTAAAAGTCGAAACTAGATCTGGGCATGCCAATACGAATCAGTTTATATTATATGATGAATCAGGAGCAATCGAAATAGGAGAGGTGATTCTTGAAGAAGGTAATAATTATATTTTTGACCAAAGCGATTCTTCCAACAGCACCCATCCGTTGCTTTTTTCTCTAAGCTCAGAAGGGGCGACGTACTCAACTGGAGTAACTGTTTCTGGAACCCCAGGAACTGAAGGAGCTCAAACACAGATAGACATCAGCGAAGGAGACTCGACAACTGGACTTTCGACAGGAATTTTCATTAAATGCGGAGCTCATTCAAATATGGGATTAGAAGTTGGCTCTATAGATGTCGATCAGCAATCGGTAACGCTTTGGCACTTGTATAATAGTAATGCAGCAAGAAGAATCGTAATTAATGGTGGGTTTGGATCAGCATCTAATGTTACTGATGCTAGCCTTAAGTTATGTATGGCAGAAAGGGGCTCAAGATCACCATGCGCTAATCATGAGGAAATAGAAGAAATTGGTTTTGGAAGTAATTTATGGGTGCATGGAGAAGGGGATTTTGAGGACATGCCCATAAAGCAAGGAAAGTTTAATCCAGCAATGAGTGCGCTTGACTCCGCAGACCCAGCAGCACTAATATTAAAAACTGCGGGAGACGATGGAAACATAAGATGTCTCTATACATTCAAAGGCACAAAATGCAGAACCGCAGCTTACATCAAGAAATTCTTTAATGAGATAGACAGTTCAAGTGTTAGCCTCACGTCAACACAAGGATGTTTTCAGGATAGCTCTTTAAATCAAAATGGTATAAAATTCGGGACAGAATTATTGGATACATCATTCATGTTTAAAAATTCTAAATGGACATTGGATTTATTCTTAAACGTTGCGAAAGTTACAACCATGGAAAGTATGCTCGAAGGGTCGATCTTCAACAAGGGAATAAATAATTGGAGGGTTGGAAAAGTTATAAGCATGAAAAACATGTTTAAAAATTCCAAATTTAACAAGCCAATAACAGCGTGGTTTTCTACAAACAAACTTGTGCAAGATTTTTCAGGAATGTTTGAAGGGGCGAGTTTTAATGGTAACATAAAATCTTGGAGGACGGGTTCTGTTACGGATATGTCTTTTATGTTTAAGGACAATACATCCTTTAGTTCGACCGCATTGTATTGGGACACAAAAAATGTAACAAATATAGAAAGCATGTTTGAAGGGGCAACATCTTCACCTGCGATTAATGGGTTCAATGTTCAAAAAGTTGTTAACGCAAAGAACTTATTCAAAAATAGCCTGTTCAACAACAACATAACGAATTGGTTTAAAGCCAATAATGTTTTAGAAAACATGGAGGGAATGTTTGAAGGGGCGAAATTCACAGGAGCTGTTCGCTTTTGGACAAATAATGTTACAAATATGTCGTTTTTATTTAAGAATAATAAGGTGTGGGATCAAGCCACTCTTTTTCTTAAAACCACTAATGTAACGACCTTTGAAGGGATGTTTCATGATAGTATATGTAATCCTAAGGGTTTAGTCGTTTGGGATACTGCAAATGTTACGACAATTAAAAACATGTTTTATGGGTCTAAATGCACGTCACCATTGAAGTGGTTCAAGACCGCTCAGAGCTTACTAGATATGACTGGGGTCTTCGGTGGAGACTCGTCGTTTAACCATGGAAGTTTAAGTAACTGGAACACTTCCACAGTAACCAATATGTCTGGGGTATTCTTGGGCAATACCAATTTCAATAAGGATCTTATCGGCTGGGATACCTCCTCTGTAACCGATATGAGTGAAATGTTTAATGGAGCAACTAGTTTTAATTATTCAATTAGATCCTGGGATGTTTCAAAGGTAGTAAGCATGAAAAACATGTTTAAAAATTCCAATTTTAATCCGTCACACCCCCAAGAGCTTGCTTATTGGTTTGGGAGTAAAAATTATAAAAACCAACCTAACCCAGCAACTTATGCGATTGAAGACATGAGTGGCATGTTTGACGGTTCTAAATACAATAAAAAAATTGATTTTTGGAATAAGCACAAACCTACGGTCAAAAAAGCGATTAGAATGTTTGCAGATAATACCGTGCAATCAGTAGCTAATATACGTAATCTTTTTTCAAACTCTCCTTTGCTTGAAGATGTTTCTGCTATTTTCGAGGGCTCTTTCTCGATACAGGGTGGTCAGAATCAAATTGGAAGATGGACCATATTTAAAACTAGCAGCAGTGAAACGAAAAAGAAGCAAATCAATGTTTTATTTGGCAATGCCTATAGAGGGAAAATTAATAACTATGATTATACCTCACAAGAGCAAAGTCAAGAGTTTTCAATACCTAGCTTTATATTGCCAGATCCACTTCCTGCTGACGTAGGAAAATTGGATTGCGTTTCTTTGTATAAAAACAGGCCAGCTGAGGAAGATTCACTAAATACCATATACTTTCACATTGTAGACCCTGCTTAAAAATTAGGTAATTATAAAATTATGAAAAAAGATATTACACCCGACTCTCAAGACTTAACAAAAGACAGAAAATTTCTATCAGAGACGTATGCTTCACCATTCCTTCTTGAAAGAAATGAAGAAGGCGAAGATGTCGTAACATTCCTCGTAGAACCTGGAAAAACAAAAACAGAATTAGGGATACCAGATTCTATAAAACTCCCAAGCGGAAAAGAAGTAGATACGAAAATTTCGGGGGGAATGGCGGTGCCTATGGGTTATCTTGATACATTATCTTATCAGGGCTGTACTGAATTCAATGCCGACGCTAATGCAGATAAGACTAGGCCCATCAAGGGAGGCTCTAGTATCATAAGTAATTCAGCAGTTACAGAAGATGCTCCAAACTTTGGAACACTTGGTTTGCTTGTGGTTGATGATGATGATGGTACATTATGTGCCTTATCAAATGCTCACGTTACCAATACAGACGCATGGATTCCTAATTTAGTTGGAGTGAATGAGAAACCAGCAGATCAGGTTACGGCGTCTAATGTAGTTAATGAAATAATTTTTCAAGGAAAAGAAAGTGACGGATATAAAGGTTTTGATGCGGAAAGTGATGATGCTATTGGAATATTAAAAAGATATCACCCTATGGGAACCATGGGTAGCGTAAATCTTTCTCAAAATGAGTACGGAAATGTTCCAAAGGGCTATGGAAGATGGGTGGAGGAGGAAACGGGCCCAGGTGGCGCAAATCCAGCGGGACCCTTAATTATGTGTGATGCATCTTTAATAGCATTAAAAGCAAGTGTGGTTGACAATGATTCATGGAAGCAGATAGGAATATCAAGTCAGGGTAGCTCTGCTGCGCCATTTGTTACATGGGGGGAATATGTTCAGATAATGTATGACTCAGATTGGGGATCTCATGCTACTGATGTTGGCGGGGGAGCAGCTGGGCGCCCGAAAATGTTTTCGTCTGGAAGGACGACTGGGCCAAAGGAAGGTGATCCAGAAATAGAATTCACAGCACCGATGAAAGACTTTCCAATTGCATACAAAAGCGCTGTAGATAGTACGGGATATATTTATTCAAGATTCACTGAAGCTTTTGCTTATTCTCTTAAGTTAGACGCTAAAGCAGATGAAATATTATGCTACAACCCTATAAGGGGAGGAGATTCTGGATCCACTATATGGGTAGAAATAAACGGAACTTGGAAAATTTTCGGATTAGCTTTTGCAGGATGGCATGATCCAATCGCTGGAAAAACAAAATTAGGATTTGCAATGCCGATGCCAATCGTTGCCCAAATAATGCGTATAAGCGCATGGGATGGAAATAAGTCCACCGCAAAATTCCTCGATGATAGTAACGAATTTACCGTAGAGACTGTCACGAGAAAAGGTCTTGGTCAAGTGGAAAGTTATGAAGTTGATGGAAAGACTTTCTATTTAGGAGGAACTGTTCTAAAATCTAAATCTAGAGCTAGTGAATTTGAGCCGACTTACCAGATGGATCATCGAGACCAAGGCTTCCAAACTAATTACATTTATAATGATTGGCTGTCGATAGCTGATGACTCTGTTGGTTATGAAGGTAGACTTTATTTTAAATCAAACAATAATAATTCAAATGCTGACAACCCAGTGACCCAATATACATGGACGAGCAAAACGGGTAGTTATATAGTAAGCTCGTACTTGATTCCAGCTGAAGGCAGTCCTTATGAGAACATGAGCTTAAACAACAGTAGTGCAATACAAAACCTGCTTGATGTTAGTGGAGTTTATGGACTTAGTGGTTGCGATTCAGATGGAGATATTGCTAATGTTAAGCCGACTTGTCTAGACGGATCCGCAATACATTGGAAGTCAAGAAATGTAGGGGTGAGCGATTCAAGTTTTAAAACTGGAGCTGGTGGAGATACATATTGGTCTGTTGGGGGTGCTATAACTATACCAAGCGAATATAAGTCTTTTTATATAAGTATACCTAGTCAAAAGCAATATGAACCTATAAAAATATCATATGATGATACTGCAGCTGATGGGTTTGATTATAGCACTATTTTGGATTTACCTTCATATATTGCCGCTTTAGCCCCTCTGGATTCTAAAACCGCAAGCAATGTTGATGGGAACAGCGCCATGGATAGTATAGGGCTGGGGAATGAGTTCATAGCCACACATGCAAATTTAATATACCCGATATTCAAATGGGAAGATATAACAGCTCAAGGTCTTGAAAGCAAAGCTGCTAGATATTGTTATGATTTTACCTCACAAGATTCCGATTGGGCTAGTTACATTGGGTATCAAATGGGATTTTATCCTCCAACAGTCGATAATGGTAAAAACGCTGGTGGATCCCCTAATTTTTTTAACAGTAGTGCTCACCACGAGCCAACATTAATACCTTTATGTATGTTGTCAAGTAGAACAGATGGCGGCTTTGGTCTAACCACTGGTTACCGAGAATGGGGATATGACGAAGGATATGGTATCTCCGCTGAACAAGGTGGGTGGAGAGCGAATTTCATGTACGGAACACAAGTTACTGGAAACACTACAGAGAGAGGTCGAATGAAGGATATTGTAGGGAAAATAAACTACGATCTTCTAGAGGATCCAGATAACACATTCGGTTACTGGGACATGAATAAAGGCCGCATGTCTCACTATTATGTTCTGAATCCAAGGTGGACCCTAGGAAGAGGGATGTGGAGAGATGCTCATGGAATACCTGCTGATTCAGAGCTAAGCACTCCTTATGGTCACGAGTTTGAATACAATAGCGCTGGTGCTCAAGGAGCTAAATGGGACAATGCTAAGATTGATAAAAAGTTAAATTCATTAAGTCTCCTGAAATCCAGAACCATTTCTGCAGACAGTGATGCGTATTGGCCTAGGGATGGCTTTAATGGAGA
>Ga0315320_10001246_pt1 | contig 21208 bp, 25 predicted proteins | sample M140m21515metaG_FD_203458 | JGI IMG/M metagenome (GOLD analysis project Ga0315320, IMG submission 203458) | Ammonia-oxidizing marine archaeal communities from Monterey Bay, California, United States - M1 40m 21515 | ecosystem: Environmental > Aquatic > Marine > Coastal | place: USA: California... | reverse complement strand
TTTGAAATGTCTCTAAGGGCTTGACGATATGTTACCCAAGAAGCTTTAGCTTCATCACTTAAAGGGCTGTCAGACATCTGTGTCCAGTCTGACATAATTAAAGCACTATCACGTCTAAGCCTATGCCCATGAACTATGTCTTCGTTATAATCTACTACTTGTTTATCTGTTTTTGCAACTGATGAAAACCCAATAGTCCAACTACCATCTATTAAAGTTGGCTGCGTGTTTAAAACTAGATTATGCGTTGCTGGATTGTAATCTGGTTGATCAACTTCAACAACAGGATATACCCCATATTCAGCTAACGCCTCATCTGTCATATTTTTAGGAAATGATATTTTTGGATTGTCCTTGTGGAGATCAGATATTTCATAGGGATATTTATTAACACTTCCATCTACTACTTTTACATACATTTTTTATTTTCCTTTAACCTCAGTATTGTCCATTAAGTAATCTAGCTTGGTTGTAGCTAGAACCGCCAGTAATGATGAAACTAGTTGTATCATCGTAAGGCGCTATAAAGTTACAACCTCTAACACCACCCATATAGCTATTGTTACCAAAATCTCCTATGTATATTGCACCGTCAGTAAAGGTACTTGGAAGGGTTTGTGTGCTTTTATCTAAAACAAATTGATACAATTTACCAGTACCACCACCAAACATAGGTGCTCCTGACACGGGTTCGGTTTGCATAAAATAAAACAAATCATTATTTCCCCAACTTGCACCTGAGATAGAGTTTATATCACTGTGATCAAAGTTATAATGGGCCGCTGAATATGTTCCACTTCCAGCGCCTGTTAAGGAGGGAGTTAATGTTGACGCTCTAAATTGATAGCCGTTACTATATCCACGCTCATAAACTAGAAAGAACCTATCATCCCCATCAGTTGTTTGTAAAGATACACCACGAACACCCTGTAAATTGCTACCACTACTAGGGCTATATAACGAGCCGCCATCTTGGTCATTGTAATTGCCATTACTAAAATTATAAGAAAAGGTACTCCATAAATAACTTCCCGAATAATTTTTCCAAAATATATAGAATCTATCTACGTCGCTTGAATAAAGAAATGCAGTATAATCACTTCTGTTAAGATTGGGATTACCCAGACCACTACCAAAACTTTTTGAGTTTAAACCACTGCTGCTTAATGAAATTTCATAAGGACGCCATCCTCCATTCTGTTCGTGAAACATAGCTAATGCGCCTGATGACGTTTTTATAATGTTATTACTATTGGACACTTGACCATAATCACTGTCACTGGTAAGTTGATAATTTTGTGTATTACTATAAGCACCGTTACTAGTGTCTACTTTAAAAGAAAATATAGATGCGTAATAGGTACTATTTTGTGCAATACATGCCACACGACCAGAGTTAGCATGATCATCAACAATACTTGCGTATTGATCAGTACTATAACCAAACCAAGCAGAATTGTTTGAAGTTAATGTAAAACTGCCATTTGAAGAATTGTAATATATTATATATATTCTTCCATGTTTTGAAGAGGAGTCGTATGCTACCATAGCATAATAATTTGATGTACCCACTCTAGTTACTGCAGTGGTATCAGAATCATAATCTTGATTTAGGCTAGTGCGACTGCCTAAATTTGCATCAACAGTTTTAAGAATCCCTGCTGCGGCTTGCTTCATGATCTTTGAAATGTTACTCATTTAGTATTACCCTGCTGCATCAATTGCTATAGCACCATACCAATTAGTACCACCGTCTACTGTAAAAAATACGAGCACATCAGTCTCACCTGATGCAGGAGCATCTGGGGCTGTACCACCTGCAAAATCTACAGTGTTTGGATACGTTATACTATGTGATCCACCTGCTGTAAGTTTAAGTGTAAAGCCATAAGCTGTACCTGAAGCAGGTGGGTTGCTAAATACAAATGTTGTGTTTTGTCCCGTAGATAAAGCAAATACATTTCCTGTTTCACAATCAATAGTAACACTAGAAGCTGCAGAAAGACTTACATATGTTTCGTTATATGATTTAGCCTTTAACTCTTCAGATAAAGTTACATCACCGTTTGCATCTGCAGTAACTGCTTTACTAGCTTGTGATGTACCTAGTGTTGTAATGTCATTATAATTAAGTTCTGTTGTAGTAGCGGTAACACCATCTAATATGTTCAACTCTGTTGCTGTAGAAGTAACACCATCAAGTATGTTTAATTCAGCAGCAGTAGATGTTACACCATCTAAGATATTTAGCTCTGCTGCTGTAGATGTAACACCGTCAAGTATATTAAGTTCTGCAGCTGTAGAGGAAACTGCTACCCCACCTATTTGTAATGCAGTACTAGCATTAATCGTTGGTGCGGCTAGAGTTCCCGTAAATGTTGGTCCTGCAATAGGTGCCTTTGTATCAATCTGAGTTTGTATCGCAGAAGTTACACCATCAACGTAGTTAATCTCTGCAGTCGTAGCTGTTACACCATCCATGATATTTAGCTCAGAAGCGGTGGCGGTTACACTAAGATCACTTAAACTAGAAACTGTAGCTTTAGAGTCTATCTCTCCACCCATACCACTATGATTTGTACAATAGTAATACAGTGTATCAGGAGCATCTTGCTCTAGTTTAACCTGTGTATAAGCACCTGCGCTGCCGGGAGTACCTACTGCTGTTACGCCTGTAGAAAATGCACTACCACCACCATGTGTACCATCTGAAGTTGTACTTAGTAGTAAAGGGTGTCCTGAGTTAGAACTATCTGACTGATCAAACCTATACGTTATTGAAGGTGCAAGTAAACCTAACTGTTGCACAGTTCCATCAAGAGCATACTTGTTACCACCAGAGTTAACTACAGTAACCGCAATTGTTGCATAAGGTTGTTTAGCATCTACCTGTGTTTGTATTGCTGATGTTACACCATCAACGTAGTTTAGTTCAGTAGCTGTTGCTGTAACACCGTCAAGTATGTTAAGTTCAGCAGCGGTAGAGGTAACACCTAAATTAGTAAGGGCTGTAGCAGCACTAGTCAGATCAGATAAGTTATTTGACTCTAATAGATAACGGGCGTCTGTTTCAGTTTTTGTGTAGTGTGTAGATAAAGTAAATGTACCATAAGCTACAATGTCTACAATATCTCCTGCTGTAGCACCTGATGCCAGTACAACTGCTGTACCTGATGTAGCGGTAAAGTCTGTACCTAATAAAAGTTTTACACCGTTAAGGTAAACATCTACAAAACCTGCGTCATATGTAGCTGAAAAACTTGTTTGACCTGAAGTTGCAGTGTATGTGTTACGATCTGTAGTTCCGTTTACAGATGATCCCGCTGCAGTAAAACCAGAGCCACCATATACCTGCATAGAGTTTGAGGTAGTATTAAAGTAAAGAGTTCCTACTTGAAGGGCATCACCATCATTGTCTACGCTAGGGGCAGATGACTTAGCACCAAGGTATCTATCATCAAACGAATCAAAACTAGCTGCTGCAGAGGTTGCAGAACTAGCTGCTGCTGTTGCACTGTTTGCTGCACCAGTTGCACTTGAGGCAGCGGCTGTAGCACTTGAAGCGGCTGCAGTAGCTGATGATGCTGCAGCAGTTCCTGATCCTGCAATACTATCTACATATGTCTTAGTTGTCAAGTCTGCATTTGCACTTGGTGTATACGTAGCGGTAATTTTGTTACTACCCGCTGCTACTGCACCTGTTAGAGTGCCACCTGCTAATGGTAAGAATGTATCTGTTGTATATTTCTTAGTTGCTGCATCTTGGTTAGCTGTTGGATCACCCAAGCCTGTAATCTTAGCTGTACCCATAGCTATAGCACCGCTCATTGTACCACCTGCAAGTGGTAGCTTGGCAGCTATACTATTTGTAATAGTTGTACTAAAACTTGCGTCATCACCTAATGCTGCAGCTAGTTCGTTGAGTGTGTTTAATGTTCCCGGTGCTGAGTCTACAAGTGCAGATACCTCTGTGTCCACATAATTTTTTGTGGCGGCATCTTGCGCATTACTTGGATCAGTAACATTAGCAATTGTTGTACCTGTAACGTCTAGTGTTCCGTTGACTGTTACATTGTTAAATGTAGATGTACCTGAACCTGCAGTTACGTTACCAGTTACATCACCAGTAATATTTCCTGTAATGTCACCATCTATATCCCCTGTAATATTACCTGCCAAATTTCCAACAAAGCCAGAACTTGCTGTAATAGTTGTACCTGTTATAGCAGCAGCACTTGACGCACCAATAATAGTACCGTCAATATTACCACCATTAATATCAACAGTTGCCAATGTAGCTTGTCCAGATGTCGATACAGTTGTAAAGCTACCAGCAGCAGCACTAGAAGCACCAATAACTGTACCATCTATGTTACCACCATTAATATCTGCAGTTGTTACTGTTGTTGTACCTGATGCAGTTAATGCAGTAAATGTACCTGCCGCTGCAGTAGAAGCACCGATAATAGTGCCATCAATATTACCGCCATTTATATCTGCCGTAGTTACAGTTGTAGTTCCTGTAGCAGTGAGATCAGTAAATGTACCTGCACCTGCAGAAGCTGCACCGATAGTTACACCGTCTATTGCACCACCGTTAACGTCTATGTTAGAAAAGGTAGCAGCGCCTGTTACAGTAACAGAGTCAATGTAACCTACGCCATCTATATACAAGTCCTTAAACTTTAATGCAGACGTACCAATATCAATGTCATCATCCGTTACAGGAACAATGGCACCATCTTGAATACGTACTTGCTCTACTGCAGACCCGCCCACCTCACTGAAGAAGCTAATACGATTGTTAGTTGTGTCTACTACTACTTTATTTAATGCGTCTGCGTCAGCTATCAGAGGTACGTAACCACCTTCAGTAGAACTACCATCGTGCTTGTGTCCAGTAGCTAAAGCAAATGTGTCACGAAGAGCATTATACTCTGCGTTTACTGGTGCAGCCTTAATAACCGCATTAGCAACAATGTCAGCTGTTGACTGCCTTGAATAACCTGCCATTTACAATCTATCTCCTACTCCAAATGTAATCACTAGACCTTGGATACTGTGTGATGCACTTGTGTCATTAGTTACGAATTTTAAGGATGCAGATTTACCTGATCCCGATATGTTAGTACGTTGAACGGGTGAAGGATTCCCATCAAATATTGCAGTACTATTGTATTTAGCTTCGTTATAGTATGCAGCCGCACCTTTTGTTGTTAGTGTAAAGTTTGTCGGGTTTAATGTATTTACATCTTCATAATCGTAAACAGCCGACAGAATAATTTCATTGTCACCTTCAGATCGTAAGTAGGTAGCTACTGAATAAAATATCTTACGTTGCTCTGGGTCTTGCATGTGAAAAAAGGGAGTTTGGAATTGGCTGAAAATCTCGTTACCATCAAAATTAAAACCCTCTTCTTGCTTTTGGACTTTTCCTGCGCTGTCTCCATGAATAACAAATTCAAACTGTCCTATGTATCCGCTATCGGCACAAGTAGAGGTTATGCCTAACATCTGACTATATTCAAATTGTAAGCCATTAGGTGTTTGTCTAAAACCCCCAAGAATACCCTGTGAATCGGCTGATGCAAAGAAATAACGAAACTGCGTCTTCTGCCGTATAACTACTGCGCTTAAACCTTCTAAGTCAATATCAAATACAATGTCAGTAAATATAGACTGAATGTCTTTAGACACTGTTTCAAGATTAACGTCACCAATCTTGTCAGTACCAGTTACAGGACGCAAACCATCCTGAGACAAGAACAGTAGGTCACCGCCTATTTCAATAACACTGTCTGTAGCTAAACACCCAAGGTCATCTGTAACATTCTCAAGTACAAAGTTAGCTATATTGTTACCTGTAAGCTTGCGAATATTATTACTACCAAACACATATAACGCATCACGAAAAGGTTTGACTGCTACAACAGGAAAGCCTACATTAATAACTCCTGCGCCATCCGCTGCAGCAAAACTAGTTTCATTATATGGTGCACTAAAATAGAGGTTTGTATTTTCATTAGGATCACCAGCTAAGAACATGTGGTTTTGAAACACTGCAGAAAACTTAGGATCATCAGGTGCATCAGCATGTGTAATTTGAGTGTACGTACTACCATCATACGTAGCTGCAGGATTGATTCCATCAGTCAGTATAATTTTTGCAGTACCCCAATTGTACTTTGTAAAACGTACCTTAGTAACGCCTACCATTGTAGGAGAGCCAGATGTAGATACTGCAACCCAAGCATCTGTAGAGTTATTCCAGTAGTGTAAATAGTTATTGCCACTAGAAGGTTTACGACAAGCAAGAATGCCATCGTTGATACCGTTAGCTACGCAAACACCTAAAACACTGCCTGTGCCTGTTACTGTGCCATAGTCATTGCGGAACCCGTTGATCTTACGATAACCACCCGTAACAGAGGGTTCATAATTAATTAGACTAATAGCAGAACCCGGTTGATTCTCACCTTGTGATAACACATCACGACTAGTGTTTAAACCACCCTGACAAAACACTTTAAAGGAAGATAAATTATCAGCCATTAGACCACGCTACTAAAAGTACTATTTGCTGGGCGTTGAATTACTGTAGAACGAATGTATAAATTATCGTCCATTAGAATGCGGCGCATCGCCTTAATGCCCTCTTCAAAATTTCTTTGATGCATGGCTGCGCTTTGTTCATTACTACGGAAACGCATGATAAACATAATTGCACCATCAATAACTACATGCTTAAAACGTTCAGGAATAATCATCGTATCTGTATGTAAAACAAGATCATCAGGGTATGTAAAATACACATACTCAACATCATATGCAGCATCAGTTAATGGGGTAATACCAAACTTCTCTTCTAGTGTTTGATACACGTAGGTAGGTTTGCCTGTCCCATTTGTTTGATCAGCTTCATCGTCTTGTGTGCGATAGTTTTGTAGATAATCATTATATGTTAATGTATTTAAATGTCTAGGGGTATTATCCAACCCTGTAGTCTTTTTTAGAAAAAACGAATCCCAATCTACAGAACCCATATTATCTGGAAAGTCATAGGTTCGTTGTGCGGTAGTTAAAGTTTGAGTAAATGTTGTTTTTAAAAAAGGAAATTCTTGTCCGTCTTGTAGGATAAGACGAATGCTACTGTTTACAGCATCTTTAGCAAGAGCTTGTACGTTACGTACAGTATCAAAGCCATCACCAGCAGTATCTAGTGTGACCTCGTTTAAACGTCTTAGTGTATCGTTTACTAGTGTAATGTACGTAGTTGCCATTTAAATAACCTTTGGATAAGCTGAGAGGGGCAAGTTTCCCTGCCCCTCAATTAGTTTATTTAAGCGTTGTCACGACTTACTTCGTCAGCAGTCATTTCGCCTAGTGCACTAACGTCCATCATTACAGCATATACACGTAGTGTACCTGCACTAAATGATGCGCCGCTGCCTGCAAGAGTTACGTCAAGTGTATCTGCAGAAGTGATGACAACATCACCAGCTACAGTAGCGGAAGGAGCATACGCCCCATCAGCAGCACCATCAATATCAAATGCAGCCACGTACTCATCAGCGTCTACAGCTGTACCTAATGTAGCAGTAGCATCTGTACCAGTGTTTTGCGTAGCAGAAGCCGTTACTTGAATACCTGCTGTAATAATTTTAGTATTAGCAGGTACAGTAAGAGCCTGTACTACATCACCGGGGGCAATGCTATTTGCAGTTAGGTCAATAGTTTGTTCAACCATATACGCTTGACGACCACGTGAAGAACTCCCGTGTGCAGGAGCTAGAGTTGCAGTAATAGTAGCCATTTTCTATTCTCCTTATCGTAAGTTGTAGAGTGCATTGACCAACGCCTCTGGGCGAAGAATCTTGCGACCATATAGATGCATACCACGAACAATGTCAGCGAAGCTGTCAGGGTCACGATATGTTTCTGTTTTATTGATCTGCTCTGCGGTTGCAACAGCTGAACTGTGACCACCTACGATAACACCGTAGTTAGTTGAGCCAGAAGCTGCGTTTGTTGCAGGACCAGTACCAAAAGTAGGCAAGTTGTTAGACACGTGTACTTGGAAACCGTGCAGGTTGTTTACAACAAGACCATTACGGATACCACCCGATTCACCGAAGTCTGCATTTTGAAGACGAGAATCTTCGTCACGCAAGATTTCCATAAATACTGGGTCAACAACGAGCCAACGACCTGATGTGTCAACGTTTTGCTGGTCTAGCTTACGAGCCATACGAGCAATAAGTTGTAGTGGGTTTGCTTCACCTGCAGTTGAAGGTGTAGCAGTTGCACCGCCTGTACGTGGCAGTAGAGCAACAGTGTTGCCAGCAGAACCACCATTAAAGTCAGAACCATCTAGCTTCATTGAAGCAAGCAATTCGTCTGAACCTGCAGTCGATACAGCCTTAGAACCATTTACGGTTGTGTTAGCAGCATCGGCGTTGCCGTGCAGTGCAGATTGTTTGTAACCTGACATGTAGCCAAGAACGTCTTGGTCAAACTGGTCAGAGATACGATATGCAGCACGATCCGAAGCAAGGCTTTGGAAATTGACGTGGCTGTGGGCCTCCTCAATATCGTCCACCTTGAAAGCAAAATAGTTAGCTTTATCAATGGTTAACGAGAAGTCTTCATCGTCAAGGTCTTGTGGCGTGATCGCCGTACCACGTGCATATTCTTTTACGGTGATCTCAGGTTCTTTAATAATTTTAACTGAGTCACCCATGTTAGCAATCTCTCCAAAATAATCAGAGTTGGTAATTGCTTCAACAACAGATGCCTTGCGGAACGCAAGTTGCACCTGTTTGGAGTAGATTACTGGTGAAAAGTTACCGTTAGGTAAGTTACCGTAACCGCCTGCTGATGTAAATGCCATTTGAACATTCTCCTATTAGCAAGAACAGATGCAGAACACACAGATACTTATATTGGAGGCTAGACATCTTAGGGTGCGTAAATTGTAACACTTGGCCTTTGCATTACATTTACGGGCCATGATTTACTAGGTAAGTCCGTAAGGTCTGTTGTTTGCTTGGGGAATATATTTTATGCAGGTATTCCATTACTGGGGCTGCATAATATATTATACATATAGTTATAACACAAATAACTATAATGTCAATACTTATTACCTAGCAGAGCCAGATAAATCGTAAATAAAGTTTCCAGTCCGAATAGCTTCCATGATCTCGTCTGATCGCTTTTCATATTCTTGTGGAGACATCTTCTGTACCTGAGATTCACGGATAGCATTTCCCATAGCATCCGACTGAGGCTTACTGCGTTCATTCCGTGTACCCACAGAACGTGCAGCATCTTTTGATGAAGCAGACTTTTTAGTTGTAATATTACGATCTGCTTTATACAAATCAATTGCTCGTCCTGCTGAACGGGCATCTGCGTCATTTTCATATAGGACATCTTGAACCCACTTAGGTTGTTCTTCTGCCCACTCGTGAAAGTCATCACTGTTACGAATGTCACCAAAGTCAGGGTGTAGCTTCATAAGTTCCGCTTCTGCTTTCTCACGTGATGCTGATGCTTTCATTTCATCAATTTCACGAACACGTTCTTCAAGACCTTGTGATTGTTCTTTTGCTTTTTTAATTGCAATGGTCTCAACGATAGCAGCTACATCTGGATACTTAGTTGTCCAAGCTTCAATGTCTTCATCAGACTTTGGTAACTTAATTTCTTTTTTAGTTGCAGAACTAAGTTGAGTTTCAAGAGCTTTAATACGATCTTCGTAGTCTTTTTCTTTTTGTTGTTGGTGCCTACGTAGATCACCATAACGTTTCTTAAAACTTTTTTCTTCTGCATTTGCGGGTTCAGCTTCTTTAGGTTCTTCTACCTGTTCAGCTTCACCCTTTTGTTCCTCCAGTAGCTTTTCAAGTTCTTCTTCTTCTTTCTGTAACCGTTCTTCATTTGTATACTTACGATTAGCAAAAGCTACCTTTTTTGGTGACTGCATTTCTTCAGCCATTATTTGTTGTTCTGACATTATATGTCCTCTCACTGGGGCCACCGTAGCCTGTTGGTAGGGGGATGGGTAGGCCAGTCATATTAGTGTTTATAGTTAGGTACACTAAACCTAGTCATCGTCACCTCCGAAACCAAAGAAGTCTGCAACACCGTCAAAGAATTTTTCAACAATGTTTTTATCAGATGATGCAGCTGCAGTGGTTGTACCAGAGCCACCATCACCGTCACTGCTATTAGCAGCATCAGCTTCGTTTACGGTGTCAAATATTCTGTTACCTTCGCTGTCAAATAGTTTATTTGCTTGTGCAATATCATATTCGTTTAACCCATTTGTAGAAGCACCTCCTTCAACACCTCCTGCAGCCACAAAATCAGCCATTTTATTATATCTATTGTTTATTATTTCATAATGTCGTGCTACATTTACATTACCAGAGCTTACCGCATTATCATATGCTTCGGCTTGACTACTTGTAAACGCACTGCCTGTATTAGTTGTTGTTAATAGATTTGTACTAGCACTACCGCCATAAGGAGAGTTTTCTGGTGAGTATATCGGAGCATATGAAGTACCCTCTTCTGCTACATTTGAAAAGGGATTGCTCACATCAGCAAACATACTCTTTACACCAGTACCTACCTTTTGAAGAAAGCTTTGTTTGTCTGCCGTTACATCAGGTATGTCTATGCCTTTATCTTTCATTAAATCTTCTAATTGATTTCCAAAGTGACTAGCAGCGGCACGTCCTGCCATACCCACAATAGGGTTAATAAAAGACAGTGTTGTCATTATTGCTTTTGATTGTTGATTTTTATGCCATGCGTCAAGAATAGAATCTTTACCTGCATCTTTTAGTGCAGACAAAGCACTACCCGATTGTTGCATTGTCATATTAGATAAGCGCAGTTTATCTGCACCCTTATCATCCCTAATGGGTGTTACCTGCGTTGTTTCTACTGACGTAGACTCAATGTCATCTGTTTGATTTTCGTAATCTTCAAGAGGAATAAACCCATCGGGAATATCTACTACAGGATTGCCATCGTAGAAAGAAATGGTTTTACGTTCTCCTGTTTCAGGATTAATGTATTCTTTTGTTGTATATACATCACCAACTGTATCAAAGAATTTATCTTCTGTAGACGCTGTGTTTACACCCGTTGAGGTATTAGTTGCAGTTTGTGCTGTACTTGTTGATCCTATATTTGCTGGAAGACTACCGTCATTAAACGGAGTAGTTTGATTTGTAACAAACTTAGGCATGTATCCACCAGCAGGTGATGCAGTAGGTGGTGGGGGTGCAACAGAACTAGGTGGAGGGGTGTAAGATGCAGTAGTTTGTTGGCCTTGATATATAGAAGGTTGGTATCCTGAAATACCACTAGAGGGTACAAACGTACCTGCAGCTGCGTGTACCATACCACCTTCAGCCATCTCACGTGGTTTGTCTTCATCTTCCATAGGCCCACCGCCTACAATGATAAGATCGGCAGGGCCAAAGGGAACATCGTCATCCAATGTAGCCTCATCAGAATTACCCATCTGACCCATCGCTTCCATTTTCTTTATGCCAAACTTAGCTTCATCACGAAGTTGCATAATCTTTTCTAGCCCATGGAAACGAACTACGTCAGCAGATAAAACAAATTCACCTTCACTGAGCATGGCAGGAACATCGTCACGTACTTCTTTTTTAGTACTACCATTAGGAACATCATTTCCCGATTCTTCGTCTACCATGCCACCCTCATCTTTGAGGCCACCATCTTCAAAAAGTTCCATTTGTTCTTGCATTGGAGTTCCACCTTTGTTGAATTTTAATTCGTCACTTCGTTTTTTTGCCGCAGCTTCTGCTTCTTTTAAATTTTTGTGGGTACTTGTTGGTTCAATTATTTCAGCGTCTAACATCATTTTTAGTGTGTCATCATCATACCTATAACCATCATGTATTGTAGGAATATTAATCCACTTACCTTTGTATTTAAAAGTTGTAGATTTTTCAGATACCATTTCACCTTCAGGTGTTTTATAAACATCTCTACCTGCTTGCGTTTGTTTATCTGTTTTTTTTCCTACGTCAGCCATTTTTTAATACTTCATCCCTTAGTAGTTTAAGTCTACGTAATTGGTATACAGCACCTTGTGCTCTGTGCATTGAAACAATATTATCTGATTGTTCCATTAGTCTGTGTTGTTGATCTATTAAAGTATCTATGTACTTTTCAAAGTTATCCCATTGGAGGTTGTTGCTGACCAACCCCTTGAGCTTGTTGAGGTGCTCCTTGTGCTGCATTTCCACTAAATCCTTGTTCTTGAGGTGTTGGCACTTGACCTGTGCCTATGTTACCACCACCTGCACCTGATGGGTCCATTGGGTTTGCGCCTGCAGGACCACCTTGTTGAGGTTGTTGTGCTTGCTGTTCTTGCTGGAACTGTTTCATTAGTTCAGCTTGAATAGCAGCTTCGTTCATATTGTTGGTAACTTTGTCGGGGTCAAGATCAAGAGACTTTGCAATCTCACGAATGATGTATTGAAACTTAGCAAACGGTGCAAGTGCTGGGTTAGATGATACTTGCAAGAATTGCATAAGCCGTTGGCTACGTACTTCATTAGCCATAAGTGATTCCGTACCACGTGCCTTAACTTCCAGATCACCTTTAATTTCAGGATCAAAGTCAAACTGCATGTTGAATCGGAACAGTCCCTCACCTAATGGGCGAAGTAAGTAATCGTCTACATTTTTAATTACGTTTTTAATTGTGCCACTAGCTGCGCCCATAAGCATACTGATACCAGAAGCGGTACGACCTACACCACTAACACCTGTTTGCCCATGTGCAAAGGATGGAAAGCCAGTAGATTCGTCTGCAAGTACCCGTGCCTTATCAAACAGCTGTAAGTTTTCGCCAGCAACGTTAGGGAACTTGGTGCCAAAAATAGCCTGTCCCGGTGCGCCCCCTTGCCTACGGAACACCTTGCCGGGATACACACTCAAGTCTTGCCCCGGTACAAGGTTAGTTTCATCAACCTCAATCAATAGATTGCCTGACAATACAGCATTATCTACAGCCATACGCATGAAACCGTTCATAAGTGTTTGAGTATCATCCATATTTTCGGCAATGCCAATGCCAAAGAAGCTATAAGGATTTAACTCATAGGGTGCTGCCATGTAAGGAATACGGGCTGGTTTAAATGGATTTAGTACCATACGCAGCAGTTTACCATTACAAATCCAAACGTTTGCCTGTAGTTCGTCAGTATCCTGTAGTTCACGGGGGATGTCTACACCTTGCTGCATAAGCATCTCAACGTCTACCATACCCCAATACTCTAGTACTTCAAAACGTTCTATGCCGTGCTCTGGTGCGTAATCAGATAGATCATCTTCCCAATATTCTTTGTCATAGTTTTCGCCAAGAACAATAGCTTCATCAATAACTTGACTACGGAAGTATGGGCGTTTCTTTAGATTGCGCAACTGTGAACGAGATAGCTTGTGACGTTCAATTACATACTGTGCTTCGTCCATGTTGTTTGCATCTGGGTCAGGATAGAAGTTCCACACTGACACATGAGATACTTGTGGAATAGTTTTAAAGGTAGGTTCATACTCACCTGTTTCATCATTCCAACTAGGATACTCTTTATCTACAGCAAATGGACCTTTCATAACACCTGTGCCAAACAAAGACATTTCAAAGGCAGTGTTACGTAAATGTTTAGACGCAGATGATTCATCAAGTTGATCTTGAATTTTCTTTTGCATCTTCTTTGCTGCAATCATTGAAGGGCTAAATGTAACAGATGTAGGTGTAGCACCTGCACCTTCTTTAACACCATCAATATCTTCTAGCTTTTCACGCAGTTCTGGATTAAGTAGTTCCTGTAATGTTTTTGCGGTAGCTCCTGCAGGAAGCTCTTTGCCATCTCCGTTGAAACCATAAGGAGATATTGGGTCAGCTTTCTTATCTTTTTGCAATTCTTTAGGAATAGCAGGATCAAAGCTTACGTTTTCTACTACACCATCTGGTAGTTCAGTAGGATCAACAGTAAGGGGAAAACTATTCTTTGCAAACAACACATCTACAATCTGACCATACGCAGCCAGTGTTTTTGTTTTAGTTACTTTAATAAATACACGAGACTTCTCAGCTTCTGTAAACTGAACCTCTGGCCCATAGATACCACGATAGTTACGATATGACCTTAGCCAACGTTCTTCATCCTGCCTACGATAGTCTTCTGCACGATGATACCGTTCCATAATAAACGGAATGATTTTAGAAGTATCTGCGTCTTCTTCTACTGAGTTATCTGTATCCTCAAGAATAACAGCGTCATCCTCAATAAATACTTCGTTATCTTCTGCCATTTATTTTTCCTTAATAACCAAATGTTGAATCTGCTACTCGCATACCCATTGATCTCGTAGCATTAGGATCGTAATCAAATATGCTAAATCTTGGTCTCGACATTATACCATAGCGTAATGCATCGTACAAGTGATCTTCTGAGTGTGTGTCAATGTCTTCTGGATTCTTTTTATCCAATGGTATTGCAGGTAATTGTGCCACTATATTTGTACATGTATTAAAGAACACTAGTCGGGACTTTTCTGTAAACTCATCTACCTGTAGTCTTCTGTGTACTTCGTTCTTACCTGCTACACGAGAGCCTTTAGAACGATCTGACGGTCTCCAACGACATCCTCTGTTAAGCATCTGTTCAGCAAGGCTGGGTCCAGTGTCACCACGTTTGTGCCAAAGAGAAGAGTCAAGCACTCCGTACTTAATGTTACCATCCTCTGCCTCTAAGTCTAGGACCATATCGGCAAGGTCTGTTGCTAAAACTTTACTGACGTACAATTCTCTGTACACAATAAGTTGTTCGTCAGGTGCAACAGCAAACCACACAACAGCACTATAAGAACCATAACCATAATCACACGCCCTAAACTTTACCCAATTGTTCGGTATCTTAAAGGGATCGACTACATGAACCTTACGATCAAACTCTGTAAATGCAGCACCTTCTTTAATATCCCAATCACCGTCTAGTAACTGCCTACGTTGCTGTTCAGGTAAGGAAAGCAGCATGGCTTCGTAGTCACCTTGCTCTGACAAATAAGGATTGTCAGAAAGTCTTGCAGGTATAAACCTACGTTTGAATAAATGCTTTCCTGCTTTGTCATGCCCTGCAGGATATTTAAGTATCTCACCTGTTTCAATGTCTGTTGCACTGAAAGTTTTTCCTGCGGGTGCCGGGTCAATAAACATTTTTTTAACCCAGTGATGCCCCCTGCCGCCGGGGTTAGTAGTTGCCCTCATAAAGATAGGCAAGTCAGGTGCTGTCGATCTCAAGCGACTGCGCATATAATTCCAAGCGAAGGGACTACCCCATTGAGTTAGCTCGTCAAAGCCTATCCAACTAAATGCTAAACCCTGATAACGTAACACGTCATCTTCTTTGTCTAGGTAGGACATCCACAGTCGTGCACCAGAGGGTGCAGTCCATTGCATCTTACGTTCTGACCACTTAATTCCCGGCCAGATTTTGGGATACATTTCCTGCGACTTGAATATAAGTTCACGAAGTTCTTCCGTAGTATGCCGTAGGAGCAATCCTGAGAAGCTTGGGTGGCCCATATAGCGTAATGGGTCTGCCAGCATGGCGTAGCTCTTACCCCCACCTGCACTGCCGCCATACAGCACCTCACGCTCACCCGCTGCAAGGAACTCTGTTTGTGGTCCTTCATTGGGTTTAAAGATTACGTTGTGCTGTTCCTCAATAGGAATCTCTTCAACTATCTTTGCGGGTTCAGGCTTTCGCTTCGTCGTAGTCTTCCTCGTAGTCTTCTTGGGCTTTTGCTCCGAGTCTGCTACGTTCAATTTCTTCCGCTTTGGCGATTGCCTTTTTCGCATAGTCTGCCCATCGGCGTAGGCTTCTAGCTTTGTTTTTTCGTTGTCGTTCATTTTCCAACCGTTTGCGTAAACCTACATGGGATATATCTCTGCCCGTATTTCGTGTCAGCCAATTAGCTACTTCACGATATGAATATTGTTTAAGGTACTCTTTTGCTTTATCAAGCATGTCGAGTTGTTTATCAATAGGTAATAATACGTCAGGATCGTCGGGGTCTAACTCATAGCCAAAGGGAATGGTCCTAGATATACGAGGAATAGGAACCCATTCGTTGTCTTCTTTTATGTCAGTCGGTTGGGGTAACTTCCATTGCTTTAATGGTTTAGTCATCTTCATCCATTTGTTTTGGTGGCATAAGCATTACTCCACCCTTTGCTTCTACTTGCATCTTCTCTGTTTTAACTAGACCAGTACGATCTAGTAACTCTTTAGCTGCTTGCATCTTATCACGAATACCTAACTCTGTAGGATCATATAAAGCACCTACCATAGCCATTGCAGCCTTTGGTGCATTACGTGCCATGTAGGTAGATGTAGCATCTAATATTTCTTCTTTCAAAGAGCCTAGAATTTCAGTAGACGAAGTAGCATCCGAATATCCTGCAAGTTTTTTTGCAGTTATAATGTCACCACCTGCCTCGTCAAATAAGACTGCAAGTAGTTTCTGTTGTTTTTCTGTTAATGCTCGTGCCATTCTAACTCTTTCTTTTAATTAATGCAAGTATAAAGTTTGCTATTAATTTACTTATTTATATCTATCATACTTGGGATTGTCTTTACGCCCAAATAATGTTAACACAAAATTTGTAAACCCCCTAACCATTTCGGTAGGTGTGGGTAGCAGCCAGCCAAGGATAAGGAGTATAATAACCCAAGGGGGGATATTAGTGTTAAATATTTCTAAAGTTTCCACCGATCCTGCCTCAACTTCTTTTACTATCTCTGTTTGTACTACATCTCTGCCAGCAGTCACTTCTTCTGTTTGTTCTACAGACACTACTGCTTGACGATTCTCTGCCCCTATCTGGGCATTACTATTAACTGTGGGGCCACCCCCTCCCGAAAAAGGGTTAAGTGAACTTAGGCTTAAGCCACAGCCAGATAATAGCAAGATTAAAATTAACCATCTCATTTACTTTTCCATATTTCTAGGATCACGGTTGAGATAACGTAGTTCAGTCTCCATAACAGCTATGCGTTGTTTAAGTTTGTTGATCTCACCAATAGCTAGTGTCATAGAGGCAAGTTCATCCCATAGTTCTTCTATGTCACTCCATACGTACTGTATCTCTACGCCGTTACCTACAACGTCACGCTTGAGGTTAATATTATCTTCAATAGCCATACGTGAGCCAAGCTGACTAACAGTCTCTTCTAGGTTAGTGATAGTAGATGCCTGTTGAGATACCCACCATACACCACCCGCAAGCTGTACAGCCATAGCTGCAACAAGTGCAACAGGAAGTTTTAAGTTTTCCATAACTACATCTTTTCAAAATGTGGGGCATCAATAAAGGGTCTACGCCCTTGGGATCGACGCAAATCAATATACGCATTCATTGCGTCTTCCGCTGTATCATCGTAGTAACGAATGTCACCCTCTGACCAAGCTGCCCCCCATTTGATAGGAACTTCTAGTTCTTCTGCTGCAGCTGCCATAGCATCACATATATTATCATACACGTTTAGTTCCCATGAAACGTTGGAACCAAAATAGGCCACAAGGTCTACTGCATACGAATAGCCATCATCTTGAATAAGATGTTTAGAGTTCATAGTTTGTGATCGACCAGAGTTGTATAGTTCTTTCTGTTCATCTAGTGTGCGTACACCATACGTCACGCCAAAGTCTACGTCAGTTAATTCAATAGCACGTTTAACTACTGCTACTAAATCAGGGGATACCCCTTCTAACTTACCTAGTGATCGACTACTTAAACTAAAACCCATTATCTCATATCCTTTTTCATAGCTACTTTATTGCCCATTGGCTTACCAGCCATGTAAGCTGTAGCTCCCATGTAAGCAGCAACCACACCAGTCTGTGCAATATAAAACAGCCCTAGCAAATCTGCTAGAGCGTGTACCCGTGAGTCTGACATAAAGGGAGTAAACAAAAATATAGTAAAGACAATCATCATACCCATAGCTACCCAAGCCATAAACTTTTGCGACTCTGCTTTTTCTTCCCGTAGCTCTACTTCAAGCATACGTTCCTTCATAGCTATTTCATCTAGTGTAATCTTACCATCACCATCGACATCAAAGTCTACTACCATTTATCATGTTCTCCTGTAACGTTTGGAAGTTTTAGCCGCCCCCGAAGGTTGCTTAGAAAACTGCTTACCCGCTGCCGTATCTTTTCTTTTCTTTGCACTACTAGCTGCATACTGCGAACTAGACATTCCTTTAATTGCCGCTTCAGGTAGATAACGTTCTCCCGTAGCCTTTGTACCTTGTGTAGAAGGTTTACCACTCTTTGTTCCCCACTTCTGGCGAGTCCACTTATCTAAACTTTGTTGAGATTTACTTTTAGCCATTTGACATCCACCATGCAAAGAACACCACAGCACCGATACCTGTTATCACAAGTATTCCAGTTACAGACCAAGTAACAATTGCTTCTTGTAACTCAGCTTTACGATATTCGTGTTCTCTTTTTTGTTTTCGTATCTTAGCTTCAATACGTACAAGTTCATCCCAAACAGACGGACCCATTGTCCAACTAATATGATCTTTTAATTCTTGCCGCATTTGCTCTGCTTTTTTCTTAGCTGCAAATACTTCTATTGCTTCAGCTTCTACAGAACCACTTAGGGATTTCCACCAAGGTGGATTCTTTACTTGCTTCTCTGCCTGACCTAAATCAGACATATGTCCTGCCCACTTAGATAGTTGGCCTGACATGGATTGCAAATCTTTCCCTAATGCGAATCCTTTTTTTAGTGCATTGAAGGCAACAGTAGCCCCACTTATTATAGTAATTGGGTCCACGTTGTTGCCCTCTTAGCTCTTGTATCCACCGCCTTTGGCTTTATACTGTTTAGCAAGCATCTGAGCTTTACGTGCCGACCATTGACCTGCACCGCCACCCTTACTGCCAGCCTTAATGCGACCGAATAGATTTTTACGCATGGTTGGTTTTGTGTAGTTTCCAGCCGAGTTTACTGTTGAAGTACTCCCACCACGAGCCATTTTCTTTTTTGATGCTGGTGCTTTTCTTGTTGTCTTTGCCTTCATCATTAACTACTCTCTTTATATCTCCACGATAAATACCAATGTCTCTTAGTTCTCTATCGGTCATGCGGTATAGGTGCATCTGCGCAATACGGCGATTAGCCTCTGCCTGACGACCTTCAATTAATGCAATAAATGCTTTCTTAAACCAATCTTTCATAACTGTCTCCTTTGTTACTGTAGTATTTTTACTACACAAGACAGTTATAACACATATAGTTATACCACACTATTGCTAATATTGCAACCCCGTTATGCGGGTTGATAATACTCTTCTCCTGATATAATGATATGGGCATCTGCACCAGACTCTTCAAAGCCTACAATCTTATCTCCTGCAGATAGAGCCAAGTAACCCCCACCCTGAATAACTTCTTCAAGAGAATTACCTGCAAGGCTATGCTCATCTACAATAAAATGATAGGTAGTTGTAGAAGCTTCGTACCACTGAAGGCTATACTTTTTTGTGGAGTTAGCACCAATGGATACATGTAAGAATCTAATTAACGAAATAAAGTTATTGGGACAAGTGTAAATAGTGTTCCCACTTGCCCCACCTGCTGTAGCAGTTAGGTCTTTAGCCGCACTAAAAAACTTTGCTGAAGCAAGCATTGTCATTTTTTAATAACTTTCTTAACTGTCTTAACTATCCAAGCCTCATTCACTTCAGTATCAGGATCGTCAGCAATGTAATGACCATTCTCATCACGAGCACGAACCATCTCTAGTTCCTGTTTTTCTTTTTTAGGTTTGGCTTTTTTTACAACAGGTTTAACTATTGCACCAAGATCAGCATTGTCTGTGGCATATGTACCGTCTGCGTTACGAGACATTACAATATTTTTATTTGTATCTTCTACGTGCTGACCATGATTAATTACAATGTATCCTAGTGCACTGATTTTTTGAATCTGTTCAGGGGTCATTTTTTCTTAGCTACCCCGCCACGTTTCATAAAGCCCATTTTGTTACGGACTCCTTTGGGTAAGGATGCAGCACCTTTGTTAGGGGCAGGTTTCATTGCACCACCACGTGACATCTTTTTCTTTGCCACGCCGCCACGCATCATTTTCTTTTTAGTCATTGCTCTAGGTTTCATTGCCATTGGTGTAGTCTCCGTTTTCTACGATCTAATACAAGAGCATTATACTCTTCTTCTGGGTATACATTGTAGTATCCCATCTTTTCTAATTGTAGACTTGCATCGTCTACCTTACTTAGAGATTGAACAAACATCATAGCGTATTCATATTCTACGCCTGACTCCCAATCATTGTTGTATAAAAAATCTAGGTCTGCATCTTCTGCGCCGTAGTCTGGATGAAAGCCCATAATGTGCAGATCATCTTTTGAATACCTATCATTCAATCGCTCTATGTAAGTATCAAAAAATTGAATCTCTGGAAATAGATAAGAAGCCACAATAACTAAGTCATACGTATTATCAAACTTATCTGCTTCTTCTACTACTGTATCTAATAGTACTTCAGTTTCAATTACGTTTACTTTGTTTTGTTTCCATGCTTGTTTAGCATAAGGACATGCAGGTAGTCCATTTAGTTCTGGGTTGTTAACTTCAAGAACTTCGCTTGACCAACTGCGTATGTCATCTTTTATTATAATAACGTACCTACTTTAAAACATTTAGGTATGGCATATATATCATTATCTACTATGCGGGTAGCCTCTGCCTCTGCATCTTTCAAACACGCCTGTTCATTGTAGAATGATTCTGGGTTTGCGACTACCTGACAGGATAGTGCAGATGGATTGAAACAGATTAATACAGTGGCTACCCACATAATAGCTCCTTACTTCTTTTGTGTTCCCGGCACAGATGCACCACAGTTAGCGTAGCCACCTTTGTTCATATTCTTGGGACGACTTCTAGGGCGAGGTGACGTTTTAGGTTTAGTCTCCACATAATCATTTGCTTCTGCCACAGCCTTTGTAATCGCCTCACGTAGAAGTGCACGATTCTTTGCATCTGTTTCTGTCTTCAAACGATCTTTCATTTCGTCTAGTGTCATCTTACCTACAACTGCCGC